>Ga0180436_10001865_pt1 | contig 20330 bp, 19 predicted proteins | sample SS_ome_2_FD_132434 | JGI IMG/M metagenome (GOLD analysis project Ga0180436, IMG submission 132434) | Hypersaline lake sediment archaeal communities from the Salton Sea, California, USA - SS_3_S_2 metaG | ecosystem: Environmental > Aquatic > Non-marine Saline and Alkaline > Hypersaline >...
AGGAAGGCCATGGGAGCTTCTATCAGGGAAGTGGTCATGGTCGTGTCACGTGAGCTTGTGATGCTTATGGGAATCTCAGTTTTACTGGCCTGGATAGCTGCTTACTACTTCATGCAGAACTGGTTGCACGGTTTTCCATTCAATATAGGATTCAAGCCCTGGATTTATATCGTATCGGCGATTTCTGCCTTGCTTCTTGCAATTTTCTCGGTAACTCTTCTGGCCTACCGGGCAGCCAGGAGGAATCCGGCAAGTACCTTGCACTATGAATAAAGCTGTTTCCTGATACGCTCCAGATCCTCAGGGGTGTCTACTCCCAGTGATGGAAGATCGGATACTGCGGTCCGGATCGTAATTCCATGTTCCAGCCATCTCAATTGTTCCAGCGATTCGGCTTGCTCAAGGCCCGAAGGAGGGAGCTTAACCACCTGTTCCAGAACCTCCCGCCGGAATGCATAGAGTCCGATGTGGGTGTAAAACTGAACTTTTACAGCTCCCGGTTCTGTGCCGGGTTTCCTTACAAATGGAATGGGCGAGCGAGAAAAATATAGTGCCCGGAAAGACTTGTCTACCACCACTTTTACAGCATTATGATCTGATAGTTCATCTTTCTCCTTCTCTACTCTGATCAGTGTGGCGATACCGGTTTCGGGAGTTTCAAAACAATCCATGAGGCACTGAAGCTGTTCCGCCTGGATCAGGGGTTCATCACCCTGGACATTGACCACGTGACTGAATCGCAGCCCTGTTTCTTTCTCATATAAAGATGCTGCTTCAGCACAACGATCGGTACCACTTATGTGCGTGGCTGAGGTCATTTGCACCCTGCCCCCGAAACGCAGTACGGCATCGTAGATTCTTTGATCATCGGTGGCCACCAGCAGGTGCTCGAATACAGAAGAAGCACCTTCATATACCCATTGAATCATTGGTTTGTCTCCCAGCTTTGCCAGGGGCTTCCCCGGAAAGCGGGTGGAAGCATATCTTGCAGGAATAATGCCCAGAAATTCAGCCATCTTTTTATTTCAAAAATAGGAAACTATGGACATAAACTTTTCGAATCCGCCGAAAATTGTAATTTTGTCATACTTTCAGGTTATTTTGTCAGAAAGCAACATGGATATTCAACAGGTAAAACAACGGTTTTCCATTATTGGGACCTACAGCGGGCTTGACAGGGCCATTGATATTGCTATGCAGGTGGCTTCTACCGATCTGAGTGTGCTGATCTCGGGAGAAAGTGGAACCGGGAAGGAAGTATTCCCCCAGATCATTCACACCCTTGGAAGCAGGAAGCATGGTCCCTACATTGCAGTGAATTGCGGAGCCATTCCTGATGGGACCATTGATTCCGAATTGTTTGGGCATGAAAAAGGTGCTTTCACAGGTGCACATGATACAAGAAAAGGGTACTTTGAGGTAAGTAACGGTGGGACCATCTTTCTGGATGAAGTGGCCGAGTTGCCTCTTTCCACACAGGTTCGCCTGCTCAGGGTGCTGGAAACGGGAGAATACATCAGAGTGGGTTCCTCGAAAGTATTGAAGACCGATGTAAGGGTGGTGGCCGCCACAAACATCGATGTTACGGAGGCCATAAAGAAAGGCAAATTCAGAGAGGACCTGTTCTATCGTTTAAATACGGTCCCTATCCAGATGCCTTCACTGAGAGAACGTGGAAATGATATCCTGCTGCTTTTCAGGAAATTTGCCGCAGATTTTTCTGAGCGTTATCGCATGCCTGCCATCCACCTGAATGAGGAGGCCCGTCAGATCCTCTTGAACTACGAATGGCCCGGCAATGTGCGGCAATTAAAGAATGTCACCGAGCAACTCTCTATTATCGAACAGGATAGAGATATTTCAGCTGCAACTTTAATGCATTATCTGCCCGATTATCATAAAACGCGCTTGCCGGCGTTGATAAATAAGGAGTCGGTAACTGAAGAGGCCTTCAATTCGGAAAGGGAGATCCTCTACAAGGTGCTCTTCGATATGAAGAATGATATGAACGATCTGAAGAAACTGGTGGCCCAGATCATGGAGAAGGGAGCAGTAAGTACCGATATCGAGAATGAGAACGAGGGAATTATTAAAAAACTCTATGCAACCGTCGATGATCTGCCGCTTGATGCTGAGAATATGATACCGCATCAGAAAGCAGCACGTAAGGACAGGGAAGAGGAACATATACTTGATACTGAGGAAATTGTGGAGGAATCCCTTTCCCTGGAGGATAAGGAGATAGAGTTGATTATCAAGGCATTGGAAAAGCATAACGGGAAACGTAAATATGCGGCCCAGGATCTGGGTATCTCAGAAAGGACCCTTTACAGGAAAATTAAGGAGTATGAAATTGAGTAGCAAATGAGAAAGCCCGCTAGCTATATCAGATTTTCGACTGTTTTATTCACCCTCCTGTTGGTGCTTTCAGGATGCAAAGTGAGCTATTCATTCAGCGGAGTAAATATTTCGCCTGAAGTGCTGACTTATTCCGTTGATTACTTTCCGAACCGGGCACCTCTGGTGCAGGCCCAGCTCAGTCAGGAATTTACCAATGCCCTTATGGACAAGATCCAGAGCAATACCAGCCTGGACCTTTCTAACTCCGGGGGTGATGTGCAATTTTCCGGTGAGATTACCGGTTATGCTATGAGGCCGGCAGCCATCACCAGTGAAGAAACGGCCGCACGTAACAGGCTTACCATCACCGTACGGGTAAAGTATATAAATGAGGTGGAGCCGGAACTTGATTTTGACACAAGTTTCAGTCGTTATGAGGAATATAATGCCTCAGAGAACCTGGCTGATGTGGAGGACGATCTGATCCTGTTGATTGTTGAAAATCTTGTAGAGGATATATTTAATAGAGCATTTGTTTCCTGGTAAATCCCAACTATGAACGCCTCAGATATCATACGCCTGCTTAATACCAATCATTATGCACCTGCCGACCTGGAGGAGGTAAATAAGCTATGCAGAAATTTCCCAGAGTTCAGTACCGCTCACCTCCTGAAGGTTCGTATTATGGAGGCACTGGGTTATGAAAAGCAGAAACAACTGAAAATTGCTGCAGTTTATTCAATGAATAGAAAGAAACTGCAGCAGCTTGTAACAGAAGCGAAGCAAAGCCCGGAACCGGAAGCAAGCCCGTCTGATGAGTCCTCAGAGATCATTCAGTTTTCGGAGGAACCCAATGAAGATGCAGACCTTATCATTGAGCAGCATGCTCCCTATGCCGGGCCGGATTCCGGGTCCGAGTTGCTTGAACTGGAAGAGGAAGAGAAAGAAGAGCTTCTGATTCTGGATGAAGAAGAATCATCTGCTGAGGAACTGCTTTCTGGCCTTGAGAAGGATGAGGTCGAGATGGAAGAGCCTGAAACAGAAATGGATGAAACGCCGTCCATTGACCAGAACAATCTTATCAGCAGCTTTATAAAGGACGATCCGGGACCCATCCGGGCTGATAAGGAAACAAGTCTGAAGGGAGATGTCTCTCTGGCCTCCATCAAGGAACACGATGGTTTTATTACCGATACCCTGGCACAGATATATGTGAAGCAGGGCCTCTATGCCAAAGCCATCTACGCCTACGAGAAATTAAGTTTGAAATATCCGGAAAAAAGTGCTTACTTTGCAGCTCAAATTGAGAAAATTAGGAATATAAACCATTCATAAAGAGGCACTAATATGTTTGTTGTATTTACGGTACTGATTGTTGTAACTTGCATCTTTACCATTTTGATAGTACTTGTACAGAATTCCAAGGGCGGCGGCCTAGCATCTAATTTTTCATCATCCAACCAGTATATGGGTGTTCGCAAAACAGCAGATTTTCTGGAGAAAGCTACCTGGATCCTGGGATCTGCGCTTATCATTTTAAGCCTTCTGGCCGGGATCACCGTTCCCAAAGCCGGAGAAGCTGACAATTCACGTCTACAGGGACAGTTTGACGAAACCATGATGGACCAGCCCGCACAAACCATTGATCTTCCAGAATCATTTGGTACAGAGCCTGCCGAAGGTGACACAGAGTAAGTAAAAGAAAATATTTTCAGGAAAAAAGTGTCAGTATGTCATATTACTGACACTTTTTTTTTGTTTCGGTCCTTTGGCACAAATTATGATAAAGAGAAAGCGATTTTGATAATGTCGAACTTATAAAATACAAAACAAAAATGGCAGAACTTAAAGGTAAGATCCTTGCAGGTAAGATTCTTGTGAAGCCTTCAGCGGCGGAGGAGAAAACAGCCAGCGGTATCATCATTCCAGAAACAGCGAAAGAGAAACCCCAGCATGGAACAGTGGTAATGGTAGGAGCAGACAAAAAGGACGAGCCCATGGAAATCAAAGTGGGCGAACAGGTTCTTTATGGTAAATTTGCCGGTCAGGAACTAAACATTGATGAAGAAGACTATCTTCTGATGTCACAGAGTGATGTTTTATTCATTTCCAAGTAAGTAACCAATAAAAAAAAATAGAAATGGCAAAAGAGATCAAATTTGACGTGGAAGCCCGTGATCAGCTGAAAAGTGGTATCGATCAGTTGGCTAATGCTGTCAAGGTAACACTGGGACCCAAGGGTCGCAATGTAATTATTGAAAAGAAATTTGGTGCACCCCAGGTCACCAAGGACGGTGTAACTGTAGCGAAAGAGGTGGATCTGGAAGATCCCATTGAAAATGTAGGTGCACAGATGGTTAAAGAGGTTGCCTCCAAGACCAATGATGATGCTGGTGATGGAACTACCACTGCAACTGTTCTTGCCCAGTCCATTGTACAGGTTGGATTGAAGAACGTAACTGCAGGTGCCAATCCAATGGACCTGAAGAGAGGTATTGATAAGGCTGTTATTGAGGTTGTGAAGAGCCTTCAGAACCAGTCAAAGGAAATTGGTGACGACAACAAGAAAATTCAGCAGGTTGCATCTATTTCAGCTAATAACGAAGCTTCTATTGGTGCCTTGATTGCTGAGGCCATGTCCAAGGTGAAGAAAGAGGGTGTGATTACCATTGAGGAATCCAAATCTTCAGATACTTATGTGGACGTCGTCGAAGGTATGCAGTTTGACCGCGGTTATATCTCACCTTATTTTGTAACCGATACGGAGAAGATGGAAGCAGTACTGGAGAATCCCTACATCCTGATTCATGACAAGAAGATTTCTACAATGAAAGATCTTCTTCCCGTACTTGAAGCCACAGCTCAAAATGGTCGTCCGCTGATGATTATCGCTGAAGACGTAGATGCTGAAGCACTTGCTACCCTGGTAGTAAATAAGCTTCGCGGATCACTTAAGATCGCTGCTGTGAAGGCTCCCGGATTTGGTGACAGGAGGAAAGAGATGCTGGAAGACATTGCTATCCTGACCGGTGGTACTGTTATTTCGGAAGAGAAAGGATTGAAGCTGGAAAGCACTGAACTGGAAATGCTGGGTCAGGCTGAAAAAATTTCCATCGACAAGGAGAATACAACTGTTGTGAATGGTGCCGGTGAAAAGCCCATGATTGAAGCAAGGGTTGGACAGATCAAGAAGCAGATCGAAAATACAACTTCTGATTACGATCGTGAGAAGCTGCAGGAACGTCTTGCCAAGCTGGCAGGTGGTGTAGCCGTGATCTATGTTGGTGCTGCCTCTGAAGTTGAAATGAAATCCAAAAAGGACCTGTTTGACGATGCACTCAGTGCTACCCGCGCTGCCGTTGAAGAAGGAATTATCCCAGGTGGTGGTGTTGCCTTCCTTCGTTCGCTGGAGAAACTTGAAAAATTCAAGGGAGCAAATGAAGATGAGAATACTGGTATTGCTATCGTAAAAAGGGCCCTTGAAGAGCCGCTTCGCCAGATCGTTGAGAACGCCGGACTGGAAGGTTCTGTTGTTGTGAAAGAGATCAGGGATGGCAAAGGTGATTATGGCTACAATGCCCACACTGAGAAGTTCGAGAACCTGTTTGAGGCCGGAGTTATCGATCCTACCAAAGTGACACGCATTGCCCTGGAAAATGCCGCTTCCATTGCCGGTATGTTCCTGACCACCGAATGTGCGATTGTTGATATCCCGGAGGATGAGCCCCCAATGCCTGCAGGACCTCCAGGGGGTGGAATGGGTATGATGTAGTATTTTATCACACCTATATATTTCAAGAGGTTGGTTCCACGGGACCAGCCTCTTTTTAATTCCAGAGATTGACTATCTTTGTGGGCGCAAAAAACGCTCGATTTCTTATGGATCACATTCGTAACTTCTGCATCATTGCTCACATTGACCATGGTAAGAGCACCCTGGCCGACAGGCTGCTGATGACCACCGGTACGCTGGATGAGCGGGATTTCCAGGATCAGGTTCTGGACGATATGGAATTGGAGCGTGAAAGAGGGATCACCATTAAGAGCCATGCCATCCAGATGGAACATGAGCACAATGGAGAAAAGTATCTGCTGAACCTGATTGATACTCCGGGACATGTGGATTTTTCCTATGAGGTGAGTCGCTCCATTGCTGCCTGTGAGGGGGCTTTGCTGATTGTAGACGCCACACAGGGTATTCAGGCACAGACGATTTCTGTACTCTACCAGGCCATTGATCAGGACCTGGAGATCATTCCCGTGCTCAACAAGATGGATATGGAAAGTGCCATGCCTGAAGAGGTAAAGGATCAGATTGAGGATCTGATCGGCTGCGATCGCGATGAAATTATTGAAGCCAGCGGTAAAACGGGACGGGGTGTGGAAGAGATCCTGGAGGCCATAATTGATAAGGTCCCTGCGCCTGTGGGCGATCCCGAGGCTCCTCTGCAGGCCCTGATATTTGATTCGGTTTACAACTCTTACCGTGGAATTTTTGCCTATTTCCGGGTTATTAACGGCACCATCAAAAAGGGTGACCTGGTGAAGTTTGTGGCTACAGAAAAAGAATATGATGCCGATGAGGTCGGCGTACTGAAGCTTGGTCCGGAACCCAGGCCCAGCTTATCTGCCGGCGATGTAGGTTACATCATTTCAGGGATCAAAACCTCCAGGGAGGTGAAGGTGGGTGATACCATCACCCATGTGGATCGTCCATGTGACGAGAATATAGCAGGCTTTGAGGATGTGAAACCCATGGTATTTGCAGGTATCTACCCCGTGGATGCCGACGACTACGAGGACCTCAGGGCTTCCATAGAAAAACTGCAGTTAAATGATGCATCCCTGACTTTTCTTCCGGAATCGTCAGCGGCACTGGGTTTCGGATTTCGCTGTGGATTCCTGGGGCTCCTGCATATGGAGATCATACAGGAACGACTCGACAGGGAGTTCAATATGGATGTGATTACTACAGTCCCCAATGTATCATTCAACGTAATCAGCACCAAGGGAGAACTGGTGGAAGTTCATAATCCATCCGGTTTGCCTGCACAAACAGCCATCGATCACATTGAGGAGCCTTATATCGTTGCACAGGTGATATCACAGTCCGAGTATGTGGGTTCAGTTATGAACCTTTGCCTGGACAAACGGGGTACCCTGAAGAACCAGGTCTATCTGACCAGCAACAGGGTGGAGCTCACCTTTGAAATGCCTCTTGCCGAGATTGTATTTGATTTTTATGACAGGTTGAAGAGCATCTCCAAAGGTTATGCCTCTTTCGACTATCACCCACATGGATATCAGAAGGCCGATCTGGTAAAGCTGGATATTCTTCTGAATGGTGAGATGGTGGATGCCCTTTCCACGCTGATTCATCGCGACAATGCCTATGACTTCGGAAGAAGGATGTGCGTCAAGCTGAAAGAACTGATTCCACGTCAGCAATACGAAGTGGCTATCCAGGCTGCCATAGGTGCCAAGGTGATTGCCAGGGAGACAGTGAAAGCTGTCCGGAAAGATGTAACTGCAAAGTGTTATGGCGGTGATATTACCCGGAAGCGGAAACTCCTGGAAAAGCAGAAAAAAGGGAAGAAAAGAATGCGCCAGGTGGGGAACATCGAAGTCCCGCAAAGTGCGTTCCTGGCAGTGCTTAAACTGGATTGATCCGATCCGGGGTCTTATCCTTCGTCCAGAACCAGTTTATACCCTTTCCCGTGTACATTAATGATCTGAACGCCCGGATCCGCTTTCAGATACTTTCGAAGTTTGGTAATATATACATCCATACTCCGGGCATTGAAGTAATTGTCATCGATCCAGATGGCTTTCAGAGCAAAATTACGCTCCAGGACCTGGTTCATGTTATTGCAAAGCAGTTTCAGAAGCTCAGATTCTTTTGTAGTCAGTTTCTGTTCTGTTCCATTGCCGCTTAACATTTGTTTGTTTACATCAAATGTAAATGATCCGATTTCCCAGCTTTCTTTATCAATGCCACGGGATCCCTTTGTCCGGCGAAGAATTGCTTCAATTCGGAACAAGAGCTCTTCCATGCTGAAGGGCTTGGTTATATAATCGTCGGCCCCAAGCGAAAAACCCTCGAGGACATCCTCCTTCATGGACTTGGCGGTCAGGAATATAATAGGAATGCTGCTGTTAAGGATCCTGATCTCTGAGGCCAGGGTGAAACCATCTTTGACTGGCATCATAACATCCAGCAGGCAAAGGTCGTAGTGGAATTGTTCAAAATGCCGAAATGCCTTTTCACCATTGGTAACCCAGTCAGTTTCATAATTTTTTGCCTGGAAGTATTCCTGAAGAAGGGATCCCAGGTTTTCGTCATCTTCCGCCAGCAGTATCCGGTTTTTTATCTCATTCATTGTTTGTTCTCCTATGATTGCTCCTCTAAAGGTAATTGAATATCAAACCGTGAACCTTTATTGGACTCACTTTTTATTTTGATTGTTCCTCCGTGTTCCTCCACAATTAGTTTGACATAGCTAAGCCCCAGTCCGAAACCCTTCACATTGTGAACGTTTCCTGTGGGGACGCGATAAAATTTATCGAAGATTCGTTTCTGATCTTCTTTGCTGATGCCAATGCCATTGTCAGCAACAGAGACCACCACAGAATTGTTTTCATTCAGAGTGGAAATGGTGATCTCAGGATTCCGGTTGGTATATTTCATGGCATTCTCCATCAGGTTGGATACCACATTGGTCAGGTGCATCAGGTCGCCCGATACAACAGTCTGATCAGCCTCGGGGTGAAACTCCAGTTTCCCTCCCCGTTTATCCATCTGCAAAAAGAAATTCTGCGCCACTGTTTCAATGATGTCGTGAAGATCCACGGCTTCATGTTTCAGTTTCAGTTCTCCATGGTCAAAAATAGCCATCTGGAGCACCCGTTCCACCTGGTAGCCCAGCTGTTTGCTCTCAGTCTGTATGATCCTGGATATTTGCCCCAGGTTTTTCTGTTCATCGGGAATCGAGCGGTCGCTAAGCATCTGAGAGGCCAGGCTGATTGTCGAAATGGGGGTTTTAAGTTCGTGGGTCATGTTGTTTACAAAATCGTTTTTCATCTCGGAAAGGCGTTTCTGCTTGAACATGATATAGAGAGTCAGGCTGAACATGATAATGATGAAAATGGTGATCGTCAGAGATGAAGCTCCCATGATCCCCATTGACTTTCGAAGAAGCTGCTTTTCTTCGGGAAAATACACACTGATATAGGTGGAGCGGTTAAATACGCTGCTCGGAAAAAGCGACCTTCTGAAATACCGGCACTGCTCATATTCATTAAAGTTGGCCGAACTGAAATAGGGTTTGTGTCCCATTTCATAAACCGCATATTCGAAGGGAAACTCAACTCCCCGGGATCTTAGTTTTTCAAGAAGGGAAGCTTCTATCATGGCCCCGGATATATTTTCAAGGACCTCGTCCTCTTCCATCAGCATTTTCTTGACAATATGATCCACAAAATATTTTTGTTTTGCCACCTGTCTTCCCAGTTCCCTTCGGACCAGGTCGGGATGCATGGCAGAAACAAGAATGGTATCCTGGATGGCAGGATCCTCCCCAACAACAACCAGCAATGAATCGTTAATCATGGCCACATGCTGGTTTTGCAATGATCCATCGGGTGCTGTATAGGTAAAAATATTCATTTCTGCATCACTGTCCGGTCCGAATTCATCTACTTCCATTGCGATATCTATACTGCTATCGGTCCGGTCGAAGGAACTGCGGGCATCAATGTGAAAGTTCCAGACTGCCTGACTCTGGTATTGAATCACCGGGGGGCGGATCTCATCCAGGATAGATATGACCGTTTCGTTCTGGACCAGTTCATTGGAAATATCCGACAGCACGTCGTTTACTACCAGTCCCAGCTGGTGTTCTTCCGACTCAAGTGAGCGTCTGATCCAGTAGGTCTGAACAAGGATCATGGCCACCATGGCCAGGGCAAGAAATACGGAAACAATCCATAGAATGGTTCGACTCATGGACCAAAGATAGCTGTCCTCATCGGTTCAGCCAGAGTGTTTTAACATTCTTTAACTTCCTTTAAACCTATCTAACGATATTCTGAAATAGTTTTGTCTCAAACAGTAAAGCGAAGAACCATGAAAAAAAATATACGCTACTGGACACTGAGTATTGCCGCTTCTTTTATCCTGACTGCCGGACTGCTGGCACAGGAGCAAGTCGATGTGAGTGTTAAGGTAACAAAGGACGGGAAAGTGATTAAAGATACCACCTACCAGTTTGATGATGCCTCTGAAGCCAAGCATGCCATGATGATGATGGAAGTCTTGAGTGGAGATGAGGAACAAATGGAGAACATCCATTACAATATTACCTCGGCTCATGCCGGAAGCGGACACTCCAAGGCGATGGTATTTATCTCCGAGGATGGAGAGACTACGGAGATCACTGAATTTAGCGGAGACGCCAATGTATGGGTATCAGAAGAGGAGGGTGATGATAAGCACGTGAAGGTGATGAAATACAAGATGGATGAAGATGGAGACAAAAAGGGAAAAAAAGTGATCGTGGTGAAGAGTGATGATGGGAATACCTTTGATATCCTGGTTGATGAAGATGTTGAAGAAGGCGATGTTGTTAAAACAAAGGAGATCAAGGTGATGGTGTCTGGCGATGAAGAGGGCAACTGGACTGTTGTAGAAGGAGATGAGGATGCAACAGTTAATATTGAAAAGATTGTGAAGGAGGGAGAAGAGGGAGAAGATGTAAAGGTGATCGTGATTACAAAGAAAGTTGAAAAAGATTGTGACCATGATGAAGATCACGACGAAGACTGCGACCATGATGAAGATCACGACGAGGATGTGGATGTGAAAGTGATAAAGAAAGAGAAAAAGCAAAAGAAATAGCATAAGTAATACAAGTAGTTTAAGATGCTTTAGCAGGCAAATTGGTTTAGTTTTAGGGTTTATTGGTAAAGCTGCTCGTCCTCCCGGCGGGCAGCTTTTTTTTGTTGCTTATCAGGGAATGAATAACTTTGATAAAAAGGATCCTCCCCCTTGCCACAGAAGAACTACCACAGCGTACTTGGATTAGCTCCCGGAGCTACGAAAAAGCAAATTAAGAGCGCTTATCGGAAACTGGCATTTAAATACCATCCCGACCGGAACCAATCGGCCGGTGCTGCCCGAAAATTCCAGGAGATCACAGAAGCCCATGACTATCTGCTGGATCACCCCCGGGCAGGACAAAAGGACGCCACATCATATGAGGAGCAGGTAGCCAGTGAGGTTTACCGGAGAGAACGAGAGAAAATGCAGCAACGGGCCAGGGCCCAGCGGGAGAAAAAGAAGCAGCAGGACGAATATTTTAACAGGCCGGAATGGCACGATCCCATCCTGCTTCTGAAATATGCGGGTAACGGATTACTCCTGCTCTTTGCAATCGCCGCACTTATAGGGCCTGTTTTAATTGCCATTTTTGTAGATCCAGCCAGCCTTGCGGGTACGTCCATTTTCATGATCATGGGATTGGTTCTCCTGGTCTATATCTATCAGAAAAGGAAGCACTGGTTTCGTTTGGGAAAGCTAAATACTTCCCCCAAAGATTTCATTGCTTATTTCAGATACATACAGGGAAAACCAAGCAAAGACAAGTGCTGTTATTGCCGGAGCACCATGGCCGATGGCAAAGCTTACAAAATTGAGTTGTTAAAGACCGTGGATATAGAGATTCGCACATTCGGGGCGCTGGACCACAGTGCCCGTTATAAGAATAAGGTCAAGCGTGTGGTGGTCCCGCGAAGCTCCAGGGCAGTCTATTACCACAGGCTGGTATCGCTTATCAAGTTTTTATCCATCCTGGCCTTCCTGGTATTCTTCCCGCTTGAGAGTATTCTTTGGAGGTTTATTGCCGGACTTCTGGCTGGGGGAATCCTCTCAAGCCTGCTTCTGAAGGTGGCAAGAGTGCGTTCAAAGGTCAGCTACCTTCTGACGCCCGGACTCCTGTTGAAAGTGTTCATCTGGCTGCTCTCTCTTGCTTTAATCTCCAGTGTGGGTCCTGGATTTGATATCCAGATATCCAGTTATGTGTACCTGGTCGTGGCCGGCTTGCTTTTCCTGCTCGACATGGTATTTGATCTGGTCATGGGTTTTCTTCCTTTTTATCGCAGGATGTTCAGACCGCTTATTCAACAGGGTGCCATACTGGACGGGCTTTATAAGGAGGGTTATCAGAATTACCAGGAGCTTCCCGTTTATTCAGTAATCTATCCCCTTATCAGGTGGTTGTTCTGACTACCAGAGCAATAATCTCTCTTTGTTCTTAATCCGGCTCAGGTCGGAGGGGACGCACATTCTTACCGCATCCAGGGCGCCCACAGAAAGCATGAATCCACTGATCCTGCTGGTAGAGATCTCTCCCTGGATATGAATCAGGTAGTCTATGTTTTTCAATTCTTCCAGGAAGTAAGCATTTTCAGATCTGTTTTTAATGATCCGATAGGTGATCAGGGAATCATTATCATGAAAGGAGAAGAGAGAGAATACCTGCTCTTCATTCAGTTTCCGATGGTATAAGAGCAGATCTTCCTGTTTCTCAAAGTTCATGTCAAGACTTTGATTGATCATCCAGCACAGCCTGTAGTCAGGTTCATCTGAAACCACACCCAGGAGGCAAAAATCCTCTTCCATGGCCAGATCAAGCTTATGTTTTTTTACTCCCATCCTAAACCGTATGAATTCTCTTCAGGGCTTCTTTTGCAGCCTGTTGCTCCGCCTCCTTTTTTGAATCACCTCTTCCAGTTCCCTTTTCCACTCCGTTTAACAGGATCAGGGAAACAAAGGAGGGGGCTTTGTTTCCCGCGAGGTGCTCTTCATTGCTTTGGAAGCTTACCTCCACCTTGTTTTTCTGGGTCCATTCTATGATCCTGCTCTTATAATCAGGATCCTTTTGTGCCACCTTGAGAAGATCGATGTGTTTTTGGAGGATCTTCCTTTCAAAGAACTTTCTTGCTGCCCTGTAACCCCTGTCGAGGTAGATGGCTCCGATAAGAGCTTCCAGTGCATTTCCGTAGATGTGCTTTGATTTAGTACCTGTGTTATACCCCGGATTGATAAAAGCCGGGATTCCAATTTTTGTGGCCAGGTAATCCAGATTTTTCCGCTTGACAATACGAGCGCGCAACTTGGTCATAAGTCCCTCATCTCCTTCGGGGTAACTCCTGAAAAGATGATCGGCAACGATGGCATCCAGTACAGCATCGCCCAGATACTCCAGTCGTTCGTTATTGAGATGATTTCCGGATGGATTTTTTTGTTGAGAAGATTTGGGTAAGAAGGCCAGTCTGTACAAAGATGAATTGCGGGGTAAAAATCCCAGCATTTGAACCAGATCCCAGTAGAATCTACGGTTCTTCAATGGACTAATCCTTAAATTTCCTGAAAACAGCGGAGGTATTATGCCCTCCAAATCCAAAGGTATTGCTCAGGCCCACATTCACATCACGTTTCTCTGCCTTATTGGGGGTCAGGTTCAGCCCGGGATCAATTTCCGGGTCAAGAGTCTCCTGGTTGATGGTGGGAGGTACGATGCCATTTACGATGGACAGGATCACTGCCATGGATTCGATGGCTCCTGCAGCACCCAGCAAATGACCGGTCATTGATTTGGTAGAACTGATGTTGAGCTTATAGGCATGTTCTCCAAAGACATTTTTGATGGCTTTTGTCTCCGAGATATCACCCAGAGGAGTAGCAGTGCCATGCACATTAACATAATCCACCTCTTCGGGAGCAATTTTCGCATCCCTCAGGGCATTCTTCATAACCAGTGCGGCTCCTTCACCTTCGGGGTGAGGTGCTGTCAGATGGTATGCATCTGCAGACATGCCTCCACCAATGAGCTCGGCATAAATTTTTGCCCCGCGCTTTTTAGCATGTTCCAGTTCTTCCAGTATTAGTCCGGCTCCGCCTTCACCAATCACGAAACCATCACGACTGGCATCAAAGGGACGGGAGGCAGATTTGTATTCCTCGTTGTTGGTGGAGAGCGCCTGCATGGAATTGAAACCCCCAACTCCAGGCTCATTTACTGAAGCTTCGGATCCCCCGGTGACAAAGAGGTCTGCCATATCCAGGCGGATCAGGTTAAAGGCATCAATAATGGCATTGGTGGATGAGGCACATGCGGAGACAGTTGCATAGTTCGGGCCCCTGTATCCATATTTCATGGAGAGATGTCCGGCTGCAATATCTGAGATCATCTTGGGTATAAAGAAAGGGCTAAAGCGGGGTGTTCTTCCACCCTCAATAAAGCCCTCTATTTCTTTCGCAAAAGTCTCTATTCCCCCGATTCCGGATGCCCAGATAACACCGGCACGATCCTTATCATGATCTGCCTTATCAAGCCCTGCATCGAGGTAGGCCTCATGTGCAGCAATCATGGCAAACTGGGCATAGAGGTCCAGTTTACGGGCTTCTTTCCGGTCAAAATAGTCCTGCGGGTTATAATCCTTAACCTCACAGGCAAATTTGGTCTTAAACTTCTCAGTATCGAAATGAGTAATCCAGTCACTTCCGCTTACACCATTCACAAGTGCGTCCCAAGTGTCCTGTACATTCTTTCCCAGGGGGGTAATCGCCCCCAATCCTGTAACAACTACCCTTCTCATACCAATAAGTTTTGGAACTAAAAAACAGTCTTACTCTGCGTTCTCTTCAATATATTTGATGGCGTCACCAACAGTAGAAATGTTTTCAGCCTGGTCATCGGGGATACCCATATTGAATTCCTTTTCGAATTCCATGATAAGCTCAACTGTGTCAAGAGAATCTGCTCCCAGGTCGTTGGTGAAACTGGCTTCTGCAGTTACTTCGTTCTCATCAACACCTAATTTGTCTACAATGATTGCTGTTACTCTTGATGAAATGTCAGACATGACTATAAATTTTAATTAATAATATTGGTTATTTTTAACGCTGCAAAGAAATGCAAAATTCGACTATTTTCAAAAAAAAATGAAGAACATAGCCATATTTGCCTCCGGATCAGGTACAAACGCTGAGAATTTAATTAAATTTTTTCGAACGAGTCCTTTTGCAAGGGTTCAGATCGTACTTAGCAACCGTCCGGATGCCGGAGTGCTTGAGCGTGCTCAAACACTTGATGTTGAATCATTTGTATTTACCAGAGAGCAGTTTTACGATTCCAGGGAAGTACTTGATATACTTCTCGAACGGGAGATTGATTACATCGTTCTGGCGGGTTTTCTGTGGCTGGTCCCGGAATATTTACTTAAACCCTTTGAAAATAAGATAGTTAATATTCATCCGGCCCTGCTTCCCAAGTACGGGGGAAAGGGCATGTATGGCAGCCGGGTGCACAGAGCAGTAATTGCTGCAGGGGAAAATGAATCGGGTATTACCATTCACCATGTAAACCAGGAGTATGACGATGGGAATATTATCTTTCAGGCCACTTGCGATATAGAGCCCGGGGAAAGTCCCGACTCCCTTGCAAAGAAGATTCACGAACTGGAATACGCTCACTTCCCGGCGGTAGTTGAGAGCTTACTGAAGAAGCTTTAACCAGCTTATGGTAAAGAGACGGGTTATTCCAAAGGCACTTCTGTTTGCCGCATGGACAGGTTCCACCGGAGGAGCTTCTACCTTTAATGGATTAACAGCACTTCCATTTTTATAGAACCTGAAGTCGAGGTGCGGACCGGTTGCCAGTCCGCTGCTTCCCACATACCCGATCACATCACCCTGCTTTACATACACACCCTGTCTTACACCTTTCCCAAAACCACTGAGGTGCATATAAGTGGTAGAATAGACGCTGTTATGTTTGATCTTTACATAGTTGCCTCCTCCATTCTTCTGGTAGCCCACCTTTGTGATAATCCCGTCACCTACGGTATGTACAGGGGTGCCCGTGGGGGCTGCATAATCGACTCCATGATGAGGACGTCTGATTTTTAGCACCGGGTGGAACCTGGAATGGGAAAACCCGGAACTGATCCTGGAAAACCTTAAGGGTGCCTTTAAAAAGGCCTTGCGAAGGCTGTTACCCTCTTCATCGAAGAAACTCCTGACACTGTCCTGAACAAATGGAATTGCCCAGAAATCGTGTCCATTGTGATAGATCCATGCACCAATGATCTTATCGATACCCAGAGAGTTTGAGTCCACAAAGGATTCTTCATAGACCACTTTATACCGGTCGCCCTGTTGTATTCCGAAAAAATCGATGGTCCACGCAAAGATTTCACTTAATTCTACTGCCAGCATGGGGTTGGCATCAGCCGCCATCATGGATTCCCACAGGGAGGTTTCAATGGTTCCGGAAGCAACCTGAGTTCTGGTTTCAACCGGCTTCTTCCCGTTCCTTGCCCAGATGGAGTCGCTGCCAATGCTGACAGCCACAAAATTGAGGGCATCCTTCTCATATACAAATACAGTTTTAGCATGGAGGGAGCGATCCGGGAGTGTGTCAGCCAGGGAATAAAGGAGATAGCGGTTTCCCTGCTTTATTTTTCGCTCATCAATCAGGCTGTCAGGAAGCAGGGAAATGGAATAGATTTCCTGCATGGTCAGACCGAAGGGATGAAGCACATCAGAAAGGGTCTGATTGCGGCGAACTTTTGCCTCTTCCACCCTGTAGAGATCCAGATCGATCCCGTAAGCATCTTTCGGAGGCAGGATGGTATCCTGGGCAGAGGATTCCACAGGCGGAGCAGCTGCTGCCTGAGTGGGTGATGAATTACAGGAGGATTGCAAGAAGCTTACTGCGATTATCCCTGTAAACGACAACAACGCTAAGATCTGATTTCCACGGCCTCTTTTCATACAACGATATTGATAATCTTTTTTGGAACGTGGATAAAACGTTTGGGGCTTTTCCCTTCGGTCCACTTCAGTGCTGTTTCATGTGCAAGCACCTGCTCCCTGATGGAGTCTTCTTCCATGCTCAGGGGAAGTACAATCTTAAACCTGAGTTTCCCGTTTATCATCACCGGATATTCGTGGGAGTCTTCTTTTAGCAGTGATTCATCATACCGGGGCCAGGGAGCCTGTGCAATGGAGTCCTGTTTACCCAGTATGTTCCACACCTCCTCTGCCAGGTGGGGAGCAAAGGGCCCAAGCACCCGGATAAAAGCCTCCGCTGTGGTACGTGTAACTTTTCCCTTCTTGATGGCAAGATTGCTAAAAATCATCATCTGGGAGATGGCTGTATTAAAATGCAGTGCCTCCACATCGTTTCCAACCTTTTTGATGCTTGCATGCAGGGATTTCAGAAGCTCCTGATCTTCTTCTCCATCGTGGTAATTTGACGTGTCAGCAAAGAACCTGTGTACGCGGTTCAGGAAGTTGTAAACTCCCTTAACCCCGTTTTCAACCCAGGGTTTTACGGCATCAAGCGGACCCAGGAACATTTCATAAAGCCGCAGTGCATCTGCACCGTAAGCACTTACCACATCGTCCGGGTTCACCACATTCTTCAGGGATTTGGACATTTTAGCTACAATCTGAGCCAACTCCTCTCCGGTTTCAGAATGGAAAAAGGTACCGTCTTTCTCCACCACCAGGTCGCTGGGTACCTTGGCACCTGCTTGTGTTTCATAGGCAAATGCAAGAATCATCCCCTGGTTAAATAACTTGGAATAGGGTTCGTCGGTGGAGACAATGCCCAGATCAAACAGGACCTTGTGCCAGAACCGGCTGTAAAGCAGATGAAGTACAGCATGTTCAGCGCCTCCCACGTAAAGGTCCACAGGGAGCCAGTAATTCTCTTTGGCCTTGGAAAAGGGGTCCTTGTCATTTTTGGGGTCGATGTACCTGAGATAATACCAGCACGATCCGGCCCATTGGGGCATGGTATTGGTTTCGCGCCTGCCCTTGCGACCTTTGGAATCGCTTACATGAAGCCAGTCAGTTGCATTGGCAAGGGGCGATTCGCCATGGCTCCCCGGTTCATATTTCTCAAGTTCGGGAAGTTGCAGCGGTAATTGAGAATCTTCCAACAGACTTATTTCACCGTCCTCCCAGTGAATCACCGGGAAGGGCTCCCCCCAGTAACGTTGCCGGCTGAAGAGCCAGTCCCGGATCTTATAATTGATGGCTTCTTTTCCCAAATCATGCTGGTGCAGCCATGCAATGGTCCTGGCAATACCCTCCTCCTTGGATAAGCCGTTGATATTAAGGCCTGTTTCCTCAGAAGCTGAGTTAACATAACTTCCGTCTCCTGTCCAGCACGCTTTTCCCAGAAGAACCTGTTCCCTCAAAGCCTGATCGTCTGTGTCCGGATCCAGGATGCAGGGGATGGGAAGACCAAAAGCTGAGGCAAATTCAAAGTCGCGGGTATCGTGACAGGGTACCGCCATAATGGCTCCGGTTCCATAGCCCATCAGCACATAATCGGCAACCCAGATTGGAATTTTTACATTGTTTACAGGATTGATGGCATAAGAGCCGGTGAAAACTCCGCTTTTCTCCCGGCTCAGGTCGGAGCGGTCAAGCTCCGATTTCAAGCCGGCCTGATTTACGTAGGCTTCAACCTTTGATTTTTGTTCCCCGGAAGTAAAATCCTTCAGCATGGGGTGTTCAGGAGCAACAACCATGTAGGTGGCGCCAAAAAGGGTATCGGGACGGGTAGTGAATACCCGCAGTGTTTCAGTGGTGCCATCCACCTGGAAGTCCACCTCGGCCCCTGTTGAGCGCCCGATCCAGTTTCGCTGCATATCCTTGACACCTTCGGGCCAGTCCACACCTTCCAGTCCGCTCAGCAACCTTTCAGCATAGAGAGGTATCCTCAGCATCCATTGCTTCAGGTTCTTTTTATCTACCAGGTTTCCGCATTTCTCATGGGTCCCATCGTTAAGTACTTCCTCGTTGGCACAGACAATCCTGCAGTGGGGGCACCACCAAACCTGCGCATCGTCATAGTAAGCAAGTCTTTTTTCTGAGATGAATTGCCCGATGGCATGATCTCCTTCTGCTTTAATTTCTGCCGGGATCTCAAGCTCTTCAATGGGTCGCCCTTTCTGCTGGACCTCATCGAACCAGGTATTGTAAAGGCGGATAAAGATCCACTGGGTCCATTTAAAGTATTCCGGATCGGTGGTGTTGATCTCACGGTCCCAGTCATATCCCAGCCCGAGGGCTTTTATCTGCCTGCGAAAATTATCGCAGTTATTCTGTGTTGTTATGGACGGATGGGTCCCGGTTTCAATGGCATACTGTTCGGCGGGCAAGCCAAAGGCATCCCAACCCATGGGATGGAGCACATTGAAGCCCTTCATTCGTTTGTACCGGGCAACGATATCAGTAGCTGTATATCCTTCCGGGTGGCCCACATGCAATCCCGAGCCCGAAGGGTAGGGGAACATATCCAGTACATAAAACTTTGGCTTCGAGTAGTCATCTTCTGTCCGGAAAGTTTTATGTTCCTCCCAGTAGTTCTGCCACCGCTTTTCAATTTCTGTAAACTTATACTCCATGCGTTCAGCTTCTGATTAAGGGTGCGAAATTAGCCTATTTTTGCTTTATTTTAACAATAAAGAGTTGACATAAAGGGCTTTTTTTACGAAATTGAATATAAATAAAACATGTGCATATGAAATTAAGCATTCAACATCAGGAGAGCTATTCAAGGGGAGAGCTTTTGCTCCGAACCTTTTTTGGCTGGCTTTACATTCTTATTCCTCACGGATTCCTCTTAATGTTTGTAGGACTATGGGGAGCAATTCTTCAATTTGTGGCCTTCTGGGTCATTCTTTTTACCGGGCGTTATCCCCAGAGCATGTTTGAGTTCCAGGTGGGGCTCATGAAATGGAATCTGAGGGTGAGCGCCAGGATGTACAATGTATCGGATGGGTATCCGGCTTTCGGGGTGAAATCGACCGATGAATATACCGACCTGGATATCCCCTATCCCGAAAAGGTCAGCAGGGGGCTGATGCTTCTCAGGCTTTTTTTCGGTATATTCTATGTCTACCTGCCA
>Ga0180436_10001868_pt1 | contig 20318 bp, 19 predicted proteins | sample SS_ome_2_FD_132434 | JGI IMG/M metagenome (GOLD analysis project Ga0180436, IMG submission 132434) | Hypersaline lake sediment archaeal communities from the Salton Sea, California, USA - SS_3_S_2 metaG | ecosystem: Environmental > Aquatic > Non-marine Saline and Alkaline > Hypersaline >...
CCGAAAGGAGACACAGCTCTATCAACAACATGTCACCCATCGACTACGAAAACAGCCACAACCGCCCAGCGGCCGTGGCATGATCAACACACCAAAACCATCCGGGAAACCGGGGGAACCTCATTGCCGCCAGTTACGCAAGAAACGGGATGAGTGAAGATCGTGACATCGCAGCTGCGTTCAACGAAGGACTCGAGCCGGTGATGGACGACACCCCGCCCGCTCCCGAGTGGGACTCCATGCAATTCGAGTCCGGATCGGAGCCGGGTGGGTCGAACCGTTGGGGGGTAGCGGTGATTGCGGCGGTACTCGTCTTGTTGGTCGGTGCGGGTTCTTTCCTGCTGGTCGGCCAACTCGGCGGTAGCGACGAGACCGGGCCGGTTGGTGACGACGTAGCTGAGACGCCGGCTTCCATCGAGGGGCGTTGGGTGCTCGAGTCGTGGGAGGACGGCGAAGACCGGATCATGGTCGAGATCGGTGTGAACACGTCCGATGAGCCCTGGATTGAGTTCACCGAGGATTTTGTGGGGGAGCGCGATACGTTCATCAGTGCTGACGGCACCGGCACCGGCGGGACGTTTGAGGGACATACGGGATGCAACAAGATCCGGCCGACCACCTATGAGTACTCGGCCGGGTTCCTCAATCATGGGGAGATCGTGATGCAGGCCGGCCTGTGTGACCCGAATGCAGCCGAGCAAGCGCTGCTGGCCACGCTGTCCAACACCCCCGACGGCATCGAGGTCATCATGGGCACCGACCGGATGGAGTGGTTTGGCAGCAACCTCGAAGGCAAGTCCTACCCCCTCACCTTCCGGCGTGATGGATCACCCCCTCCGGCTACCACTAAAGCTCCGTCGCCGACTACGACCCTGGCACCCGAAGAGGGCCTGGCGATGCGGGTGTACGACGTCGATGGCATCGAAGTCGTCACGCCGAGCATGATGGCCGATCTCCCCGAACGGGCCGGTCGGGTGGAGTTCCACACAACGGTGATCGACGAGGGCAACGGCGCCGTTCTCTGTGCCGGCATCGTGCTCGACTCGCTGCCCCCGCAATGCTCCGGTCCCGTGGCACGAGGCCTCGACATGGACGGATGGTCGGAGGAGACGAGCGGGGTTCGCTGGGGAGAACGATCTGTTCTGGTGACCTGGCCTCCGGTCGACGGCGTCGTCGAGGTGCTCGATCAGTCCGAGTACGCACCACCCGACCTCGGCTATCCGCCGGGCGAGCTTCCCGCAGTTTGCGAAGGCAGCGAACTCGGAGCAGGGGCAGGCCCGGTCAACGACTATGCCCGGTCGCTCGGAAGCAGCAACGGTGGCCTGTATGTCGCTAATGACGGCACGCTCGTGCTGCAGGTCGTTGGCGATCCGGAGCCGCATCGTGAGGCGCTGGCGGAGCTGGGCGGCGCCTGTGTCATCGAGGTCACCCGCAGGGAGTCGGAGCTGCTGGCCATCCAGCAGGCGATCAACCCTCTGCTCGCCGATATCCCCGAGGTTATGGGCAGCTACTCATCCAGCACCGGTCCCGGTGGCCGGGTGGATCTCTACCTGCCGGTGGTCGACGGGGCGATGGCGCGGGCGATTGCAGCCCTAGTCGACGATCCGACGACGATCCGCATCATTGGGATGGCGGTTCTCCACCCCGCCAACTGAGCAATAGGGCTCGCAAAGCCATCCGGCCCTACCGGCGACCGCGGGCGGTGCGTAGTCTTACCGGTAGCGGGTGGGTGTCTATAGGGGTGTTTGGATGTCTCCCGGGCCGACCCGTGCGTGTTTGTCCATGGGTATCGAGGAGGTCCCAAGTGAAGAGATTCAGCGCTGTCATCTTTGTCGTTGTGCTGGGGATGTTTGCGGCGGTCGTCGGCTCTCCAACTCTTCCCGCAGACGCAAAGAAGCCCTATGAAGTGTCGTCAACCGACATCTGGCTCGAGTCGCGGGGTATCGAGATCCCGGCCACCGTCGTTGTCCCGGTCACCAACAGCAACAACAAGCTTCCGCTGGTCGTGATTCATCATGGGCACGGGGGCGGTCGCCAGGAGAACGGCGGTCTGGAGCGCGTAGCTGATGCCCTGGCGCAGGCAGGCATCATGAGCATCCGAATGGACTTCCCGGGCGCCGGCGACAGCTTGGAGCCGTTCACCAAGCTCACCTACACCAACATGCTGGCCGATTCGAACGCAGCGTTGCTGTATGCGGTTCGGAATCTGCCGGTCCATATGAACCGTATCGGTGGATTCGGATATAGCGAAGGTTCGGCCGTCGTCGCATTGCAGGCCGGTGACCCATTCACTCCCTACAAGGCAGTCGCTCTGCTGGGACCAGTGGCGCATCCGGCGGAGGTGTTCCAACTGTCGATGGGGGAGGACCAGTTCTGGGACTACTACGAAGAAGCACAGCTCAATGGCTTTGCCGCGGTAGCGAACCCGTGGGGAGCCGTCCAGGACCACAGTCTCGAGTGGTTTGACGAGACGCTCCAGGTAGACCCGGCCGAAGAGATTGGGTATTTCGAGGGTCGCGTCCTTGTTCTGTGGGGCGAGGCCGAGCAGATCATTCCGTTTGGGCAGGCCGAGGCCTTCATGGCCGCCACCGATGATTCGGCGAAGAGCAACCAACTCGTGTTGATTCCCGATGCCGATCACGGCTACGGCTTCTACTCGGATCAGCCTGACGTCGATGCGCTCCTGCATCAGTCGCTGGTCGAATTCTTCAAGAAAGCTCTGAAGTAGCCCGTTGTGAGGTTGGACGGCCTCAGGGGGCCGTCCAACCTGCTCCGGGCGACTGCTCGACAGATTGCCGAACAGGTCGATGACCCAACCGCAATCCGGATCATCGGGATGGGCATTGTCCACGGCCGAGCGATCAATGCCCCCTCGCCGGCTTTCGCTTCGCTCGGTCACTTCTCCCGGGGGAGAGGAGTCATCCTCCCTTTGGGAGGATCGGCGGCCCCGAAGGGGCTCGCCGAGGAGGGGATTGGCATCCTTCACCCCTGAAGGTGTTGCCATCCCGGCGATACCTGTTACTGTTCCGCCGGCCGCGCCGGGTGGAGGCCAGCGTTGACCCCGCTTCCCCGGTGACCAAACGGCAGCTTATTCTCATCCGGTTGGACCGCCTCTTCGGCCGTAGCTGAACCTCTAGGACATACCGCACGTTCAGCGAGACCGAACAATCCAACTACTTCCCCAGGAGAATCATGACGACCTCGTTCGCCCAACTTGGGCTGCCCGAACCACTGGTTCGTGCCCTCAGCAACAAAGACATCACCGAGCCGTTCCCCGTGCAGGCGGCGACGATCCCCGACGCCCTGGCCGGTAGGGACGTGTCCGGCAAGGCGCCCACCGGCTCCGGCAAGACCCTCGCCTTTGGTCTGCCGCTACTGGCCAAGGTAGGGAAGGCTCACAAGAACAAGCCCAAGGCGCTGATCCTCGCCCCGACCCGGGAGCTCGCCGAGCAGATCAAGAAAGAGCTCACCGCACCGGCCAAGGCCGTCAAGCGCTACGTGTTCGCCGTCTACGGCGGGGTCTCCTACGGCCCGCAGAAGCAGGCGTTTCGGAGAGGCGTTGACGTGCTCGTCGCTACCCCCGGGCGTCTCGAAGATCTCATCGAGCAGCAGATCGTCGATCTCAGCCAGGTCGACATCGTCGTTGTCGACGAGGCGGATCGTATGGCCGACATGGGGTTCCTACCTTCCGTGCGCAAGATCCTGAAGCGGACACCGAAGAACCGGCAGACATTGCTGTTCTCGGCCACGCTCGATGGTGACATTGCCGTCCTTGCCCGCGACTTTCAACGCGACCCTGTCCGGCACGAAGCCGAAGGTGTTGAGGAGAAGGCGATCGACGCTCGTCACCACTTCTGGTTCGTCGACCATCATGAGCGTGTCCGGCACACCGCAGATGTCGTAGGTGAGGCAGGACGGTCAATCGTCTTCACCCGGACCCGGCGCGGAGCCGACCGGCTCGCCAAGCAACTCAGCCGCGAGGGAGTGTCGGCGGTGGCCATGCACGGCGGGCTGTCGCAGAACCAGCGCAACCGGGCGCTCCGATCGTTCACTTCCTACAAGTCACAGGCCCTCGTCGCTACCGACGTTGCGGCTCGGGGGATTCACATCGACTCGGTCGAGTCGGTCATTCACTTCGATCCGCCGGCGGATCACAAGGACTATCTGCATCGCTCCGGTCGCACCGCCCGGGCTGGAGCCAGCGGGCTGGTGGTGAGCCTCGTCACCGGCAACCAGAAGCGCACCGTCGGCCGGATGCAGCGTGACCTCAACCTGGCCGCACCCATTGCGGCGCCGCTGCTGTCCGACCTGAAGCACGGCGGGCATAGGATCGGCGAAGCACCCGTTCGGGCGCCTCGTCAGGATCGCAAGCCTTCAGCCCCGAAGCGGCATGCCGATAGGAAAAACACACCGGGTCAAGGCAAGGAGAACAGCATCTACGTGGCCAACCTGCCGTGGAGCCACACTGATGCCGACCTCGCAGACTTGTTTGCCGGTCACGGCAAGGTCCATGCGGCCACGGTCATAGTGGACAACCGCACCGGCCGCTCCAAGGGCTTTGGATTCGTCGATATGCCGCAGCGTGCGGCACGCCGGGCCATCGCCGCCCTCCACGGCCAGCAGGTAAACGGGCGTGACCTCACCGTCCGGTTTGCCCAGCCCCGCAAGTACGGGGCATAGGGGTCTATCCCCATCTCGCCACCGGCGAGGCAACCTCACGAAGAGAAAGGAGTGCCGAATGCCGGCACAGAAGAAACACACCAACCTCAACCACCTCCGCAGGGGCGGCAAGTACCTCGCCACCACCTCGGCTGGAGTCACCATCGGTGAGTACCTCGGTATGGAAGCCGCCTACGGGGAGCGCTCCGTGCTGCTCCGCAACGAGCGGGGAACGTCGTCGATCTACCGAAACGACATTCTGTCGATAGAACTAGCTGCCTAATCGCTTCCTTTGCCCTCCCCTCGTGGGAGGGCGGGGCTGGACCCGACCGCAGGGAGGGACCAGACCGGGAGGGGGGCGGATGAAATCCGCTTGCAGTCCGAACGCAATCCGGACTGCCCCGGTTGGCCGATCCCGTCCCTGCCCGGCAGGTTTGCCCTCGCTTTAAACGGTGCTGAGTAACTAATCGAAGAAAACCCGAAGTAACTACTTATCCGTAGTCCCTTCCGGCCGACAAGCACATCAAGTTCGCCAAGGAAGGCACTGATATGCAGTCATGGAAGGCGCTGCTTCTTGCAGGGATGCTCATGGGACCCGTCGTCGGGTCTACGGCCGCGTTGGCCGATTCCCCCTCCGTTTCCGCCGATGTTGCGGCAGTCGTCGAAGCCGCCTACGACGAATGGCACAGCTCACTCGGAGTGAGGCAGCAGTGCTCCTCCAGTGTCAGCATCGTCTTCGAACACGTTGCCGGCCGCCGGGGCGAGTACCGCACCCGATCGTCCGAGGTCGTCATCGACCCCAACGACTCAATCGTCGGCATGGGTGCGATCGTGGTGCACGAACTCGCCCACCACACCTTCCTCGCCTGCGGCGCCTTCGCCGACGCCGAATTCACCGCCGCCTTCTACGCAGCACAAGATTTGCCGGAGGACCGTGATTGGTTCGACTACGCCGCCGGCTGGGCGGCCACTCCTGCAGAGCACTTCGCCGAAGCCATGGCCGTCACCATTTATGGCTCAGGTGAGGGTGGCATCTCTGTAGGTTCGGAGACATCCGCACTGATCTCCAGGTGGCTCGCCGGCGCACCGACCAGGCCTCCGGCACCTTCTCACGATCCCATCCCATACTCTCCCGCGACTGGCCTCCCGGGGGAGAATGGGGTAGTGACGAGCGGCGGACCCACTGTCGCCAGCTCCGGGCCGACTACGACATCGGAGGCGCCTGTTGTCTATCGCAGCGCTGTCGAGTTGGCTGCCCGCGCATCGGTGAGTGTGTTCTCTCTCACCCAGGGCCGGGTCTCCGGGCCCATCTAACCGATGTGAAGGCAACAAGCGCGAGGGCCGGTGACTCCCCATCACCGGCCCTCTCTCTTTGTTTTCTCGCGTCTGGCGTCCCAGAAGGCAACATATTGCCGCTCCGGACGCCGGACACGACGATCATCTGAGCGCGGGAACGGCCGGTGACCTATGCGTCACCGGCCGTGTTCTGGTGGCCTCCGGCACCGAGGGCACTCGGCAACCGATGGCCTTGGCTCAGCCAGCCGGACTGCGGGAGGGTAGTCACAACCAGATGAGCTTCTGTACCTCATGCTGCGGGATTCGACCGCAAGCCGAGGCTCCCGACCGGCAATCCAGCGAGGCCGTGCGGTACCTCGCCAGGACACACGACGCCGGCCGTGTCCTGGAGCCCTCCGGTGCGTGGAACCGAAGCGCTCTTGGGCGTTGAGGCCAGTCTGTGGCACCGGCCCCGTGCCCGTTCCCCCCTGACGATCAAACCGTACAGGAGCCAGGTGATGGCGACATGGCCCCAATATGAACCCCAGGTGATTTCTCAAACCGCCGTTCTCGCGGAGATTTCGGCCCACCATGGTGCGCTGCCCACCATGATGCGCTCAAGTCCGCAGGCACCAGTTAGGCGGGCGGCTCGAACTCCTTGGCCAGATCGGCTACGACCTCGGCGTTGGGCAGGGCGGTGAGGATCTCCGGTGGGGCGTGCACCTTGCGGTCCCGGGAACCGCCGCCGAGGATGATCCGCTCCCGGTCGACGACCCTTGCATCGATCCAGATCGGCAGATCATCAGGCAGCCCGAACGGGGTCACCCCACCGATGGTCTGGCCGGTCACCTCCAGCGTCTCGTCCGCCGAGGCGAACGATGTGCGCCTGATGCCGAGCTTCTTCTTCACCCGCCCGTTCACATCCAGCCGGGTGCTGGCCAGCACCACACATGCCACATACACCCGGGGGTCGGACTTGCCCACCACCAGGATCGTGTTGGCAGACTCATCGAGCGGATATCCGTACGCCTCGCAGAACTGCGCCGTGTCGGCCAGCTCCGGATCGCACGGGATCATCTCGAACTCGACTCCGAGACTCTCGATCCCAGCCAGGACCGGGTCGCTCATATCCGGTCCAGCGCCTGCTTGAGATCGGCGATCAGATCCTCGGCGTCCTCCAGGCCCACCGAGATGCGCACCAGACCGTCGGTGATACCCACTTTGAGTCGCTCCTCCGGTTCGATGGCGGCATGGGTCATCGTCACCGGGTGGGTGATCAGCGACTCCACCGAGCCAAGATTCTCCGCCAGCGTCCACAGCTCGACCATGCCCATCAGCTTCTTGCCGGCCGCGACACCGCCCTCGACCTCGAACCAGGCCATGGCCCCGAACCCGGACGCCTGCTGCTTGGCCAGGTCATGCTGCGGGAACGACTCCAGCCCCGGGTACGCCACCTTCACCACCTTCGGATGGGTTTCCAGGAAGCGGGCCACCTGCATGGCATTGTCTGACTGCCGGTCCATCCGCTCCGAGAGGGTCTTGACCCCCTGCAGCGTCAGCCACGCCACCTGCGGCGACATGGTGGTGCCGGTGGCGTTCTGCACGAACTTGATCTGCTCGTGCAGCTCCTCAGTGCGCGCCGCCACCGCACCCCCAACCGTGGCGTTGTGGCCGTCGAAGTACTTGGTCGTCGAATGCACGATGAGGTCGGCACCCAGCTCGAACGGACGCTGGTAGTAGGGAGTGAGGAAGGTGTTGTCCACACAGTGGGGGATACCCCGTGACCGGGCGATCTCGGACACTGCGGCGATGTCGGTGAGCTTGAGGGTGGGGTAGGCCGGAGTTTCGGTGAAGATCAGCCTGGTGTTCGACTTGATCGCCGTTTCCACATTCCGGGGATAGGAGGTGTCGACGAATTCGCACTCCACCCCGAAGCGTCGATACACCTGCGTCGCCAGCCGGTATGTGCCGCCGTAGACGACGTCCGAGAAGACCACATGGTCACCGGCGTTGAGCATCGCCAGCATCACTGCATTGGTGGCCGCCATGCCGGTGCCGAATGCAGCGGCGTCGGCCCCGCCTTCGAGCACCGCAACCTTCTCCTCGAGGGCGCGCACCGTCGGGTTGCCGCTGCGGGAATACGAGTACCCGGTCGCCATGTACTCGTCGACGGACGGCTGCACAAAAGTGGTCGACTGGTGGATGGGGGTCAAGATGGCGCCGGTGGTCGGGTCGGGCTTGACCCCGGCGTGGATCTGCTTGGTTCGGAAACGCATGGGCACCTCGATCGCTCGGTGCCCAAGATACAACGACGGCCGCCCAGTGTGAGCGGCCGCCGGTTGTGATGGGCTGTGTGTGTGGCCTAGGGGGAGTTCTCCGGGAACAGGGTGATGTCGAGTGAACCGCCCCGCTTGGCGTCGAACATCACGGTCAGGGTGAGGGCTCCGCCGTTGTTGTCCTCACGGATGCCGTCGAGGACGAAGTCCTGCGGTGCGCACCAATGGGTGCCGGGTTCCATTCCGTCCTGCCGGATGAAGTCCCAGTAGCTGTTGCCAAGCCAGGGGCTGTAGTCCAATACATCGGGGTCGCTGGGCGTTGGCTCGGGCACCTCGTCGTAGAAGAGGTCGAACGACTCCACATACTCGGGTCCGTTCTGCGTCTCCCATTGGTACTCGAATATGCAGATGTCCCCGGGTCCATCATCACGCACGAACAACGTCGGCGGACGCGGAATGCCTCCTTCGGGAGGGTTGTAGATCGTCACCGTCCCGACCTCGGAACCGTTGTTGACCGGGCTCCACAGACATTCGAAGGTCGTCCGCCGAATGCCCTCGATGGTGAATGTTCCCGTCGGGCAGGCGGGCAGGGGTGGTGCGGTGGTCGTAGTCGTTGGCTCCGTAGTCGTTGTCGATGAAGGGTCCGGCGGCGGACAAGCGGGATGCACCCGATCTCCGTCGCAGAAGCCCGGGGGCACTGCGCTGGCTACCGAGGCGAACAGCAGAACCAACACAACAACAGTGAATCCAATCGTCAGGCGTCTCATTCTCGTCCCCTCCTAGTTCTCGTCGTCGGTGAGCCAGAGGCGGCCGATGATGACGGCCCCATCAGGTACATAGGTCAGACGAATACCGCCTCCGCCGGTCAGACCCACATAGCCATCGGTCCCGGAATCGACACTCCAGCTACCGGCCGTGAATCCTCCGTCCTCATGGAAAAACGTATCGCCGACAAAATGGAAGGTGCCGGTGCCGTCATCGCAGGTATACAGGTCGGCCCAGCGCCAGATAGCAGCCGGGTGTGGTGCAGATTCGCCGCGGTATCTGATGGTCCCACTGGTGCAGATGGCGCCAGCGTCGACGGCAGGTCCGTTTGCCGAGAAGATGTCGGCATTGGTGTCGGTGACGATCTCGACCGCCCACGCCTCCGATGCGCCGAATATCGCTTCGACATCCTCGGCGGGGAACACGTATGTGCACGGCATGCCCAACCCATCTCGGTCGAGGTCGGTGGGCTGCTCGTACCACATCCAGTAGCTGACAACCTGCTCGTATCCATACCCGAGATCGACCAACTCCTCGCAGGACAGGCCCTCTTCGGCAATCGTTGGGGTGTTGTCTTCGGCCGGAGGCGGCGCCAGTCCCGGGTCGGGTGGCGGAGCCAGCGGGTCGAAGCTGGGTCCTGCCCACACCGAGGCGTAGTAGTTGTCGACACCCGCGATTGCTCCGGCGACGGCGATTCCGCTGTCGGTGGCCACGATCGACATTGCATACCCCGGGGCGAATGAATGCACCCGATCCCACGTCATCCCGTCCGGTGAGGTCCACAATGTTGCGGTGCCACCGGTGATGTCGGCAAACCCGTGGGGGCCGGCGATGACCCACCCTGTGCCCAGGGCGTCGACGGCAGCAAGCGATCCGATGTACTCAAACGGCTGGTCGGCAGTGTTGGCCCGGGCCCAGGTGAGCCCGTCGGGGGAGTGCCAGATAGCCACTTTCGTTCCGCCATCGCTGCCAACGGCAACAAACCCTCCCGGGCCGGAGGCGACATCGAGGATGGAGACGTCGGAGTCGGTGTTGCTCGCAAAGACCTCCGAGTCCTGATCGATGCGTTCCCAGGTGCGGCCATCGGTCGAGGTCCAGATCGCACCGACGAACTCGCCCTCGTCGTTGATAGCGGTGCCGACCCCGACTACTCGCCCGTTGGTGTCGGTGGTGAGCGCTTGAAAGCCGGTGATGTTGGTCGCCGTCGAGTAGTCGTAGGCCTCGCCCTGCCACACACGCTCCCAAACGAATCCGTCGGAGGAGAGCCACACGGTCGGCGCAACGAGTTCCGCCTCGCCGTCGGCTGTGTATAGACCACCGGCGGTGATGAGCCCGTGCTCGGTTGCCACCACATCGAGCAGCCCGGCGCGATCACCAAAGACGTCCGGGTTGGCCGGTGATCGATCCCAGGATGTCCCGTCGACAGATGTCCACACGGTGGGATACGCCATGCAGATTTCGACATCGTCCTCGCAACCCTGGCCAACCGCAACGAGGCCGGGCCCGCCCTCCGTGATCCCGTACATCAGTACGCCGCCCATGTTGAGCGCCGGATCGTCCTCGGCCAGCCTGGTCCACTCCACGCCATCCGCGGAGGCGAGGATCACCCCGTTCTGCCTGGAGTCCTCCTCGCCCGGGTCGAACCCAACTGCTACCAGTCCGAATGAGGTGTCGACCATGTCGAAGATGCCGACGACGGGTGTCATCACCTGGGCGCCTACCCGCTGCCAGGTGTCGGGCAGGTTGAGTGAACTGGGCGGCACGGTTGTGGTCGTTGGTGCCGTCGTCGTCGGGGCGAGTGTGGTCGTCGGCTCATCGATCACCTCTTGTCCGCCACTGAAGAGCAGGACCGGTATCCCGATGGCGATGAGAACCAGCAGTGCAGCACCCACGACAACCGGGATCGGGGCCCGTCGCCGTTGTGGTGCCTCCTGGAGCGGTTGGAGGGCGGAACGCCGCGCGGCTTCGAGATCGATGTCTGGCGCCGGGGGCGGATCGTCGACCAACTCCAGTACGAAGGCGCTGATCTTGTCATCTAGCCGGTTAGTCATGAAGCACCCTCCGCAACTTGGATCTGGCCCGGGCGAGGTGGCGATGCACCGATCCCTCTGATATCCCGAGGTATTCGGCGATCTCGTCAGGTGTGAACTGCTCCCAGTAGGTGAGAACGATGACTGCCCGTTGCCGCAGGCTGAGCCCCTTGACCGCAGCGAGCACCTCGGGCCGATACTCGGGCGGGTCGGCGACGCCGCTGGTGGCCGCTTTCAACTCGTGAGCCCAGCGTCGTTGCCGGGCGCGATGAGTGTTGGATGCCTGATGCTGCACTGCGCGATACAGGTATGCCCGCTGATTGGCGACGGATCGCCACGAATCGGTAGAGAAGGCCCGGAGCATTGCCTCGGCCACGACGTCGGGCCCGTCGGTGCGTCCGACGAGCCCCATGGCAAACCGGACGAGATCGTCGCTGTACTTGCGGTAGACCTCTTCGTCGGTGAGGTGAGTGGTGGTCATCAGCCTGCGCCTAACTCCTCTCTACCACTATGACACCGACGAGGCGTTCCCGGGTGACAGGCAATCTGAACGAACCGACGGCCGCCCGGTGCGAGCGGCCGCCGTTTGTGTATCGCAATCCGGCGCTTGCTGGCTTCTTCGACCTACGGCAGGGTGACTTCGAGGAGGACTGGTTCGGCCAGTTTCTTCACTCCTGAGTAACTCGCTGTGAACGCCATCTGCGGATCACCGTCGGCGAAGCCGTTGTCGCCGATCCAGAGCCCGCAGGAATCGAGTCCGCTCGCCGGCAGTAGCGGCGTCAACACCTTGCACGGTTCGCCGTTTTCTCCACCGTCGCAGTCTGCGGTCGTCACGGTCGCTTCAACGTCACCGTGGCAGCCGCCCCAGCATGTGTCGCCCGGGTTGACGCTGTCCCCGACCGCAAGGCTGACTGCGTCGGCCGACCCCAACGTTTCGACCGTGATGGTCCATGGCCCGCATCCGCCGACATACCCGTATTCGTTCTCGCACTGGTCCACTGCTGCGACCGATACGTCGACACAAGCATGTTCTCTGTTGTTGAGCACCACCTGGAACCTGTCGTCGCCTGCCTGCTGGGTTGGTTGCCCGGAAGGCATCCACACAGGGTCGGCGTGGCTGATGTTTCGGAGGGCGGCATCCGCCTCGACACACGTCATGCCGATCGGCCCGTCATCCGGTGGGTCCTCATCCGATGGCTTGCACGATGCATGAGTCGGATCGACGCTGCAATCAGGTTTGTCTGCGGATGCCGGTGTGGCGATGACAACGCCGAGTGCAATCACTGTCAATAGGATCCAAATACGTTTCATGACTCACCTCCGTAGGTCCGATGTGGCGCTGGTGCCGAGCTGATTCCGGCCATCGCCATCACTCTTCCCAGGTCCCTATCCAGACTGCGGCGTCGGTGCGGCATGCTCCTGCGCTCGGTCGGGGATCCCACATGCACGTTCCTGCGAAGTCGCCGGCACCGGAGTACTTCAGGGTCCTCCCGGCGGCGATCACGACGTCGCCGAGAGCATCGACATCGTTGATCGTGAAGAAGATCCGGTCGCCCTCCGTCTCGGCCGCCTCGACACCGAGGCCGCCGTCGACAGTCCCCAGCAGATGCCATGACGCACCCCCATCGGCGGACCCGAACAGATCACCGCCCTTGTCGAAGGACGATGCCAGCACTGTCCGGTCGGCCGTCGTCGTCAAGGTTGCGTAGCTCATTCCGGGTTGCTCAGGGAAGAACCCACCCGGGCCCATTTGCCAATCGCGGCCGTTTTGGGAAGTCCAGATCGTCGGCGACGTACGCCAGTTGGCTACGTCCCCCGACCATCCCATTGCTATCAGCCCATCGCCGTAAGGGGCGACTGCAGCGAGTGTGGCGTCGTCTTCTTCGGGGATTGGGATTGTCCCGCCGGACCCGTCGGTGATGGTTTCCCAGGTAATGCCGTCGGCGGTGATCCAGACCGCAGGGCGATACGTCCACTCCTCGCCACGATCCAGCGATCCGACGAGGACCACAAGATCGTTCCAAGCCGTCACGTCCATGCGCGTGGTGGCCACCGACAGCGGATCCGACCACGGGGGCGGCACGCCGATACCAATCGGGGACCGGATCCATTCCGATCCGTCGGCGGATACCCAGGCCATGACCTCTTCTTCCTCTCCTTCAGCCGGCGCCGCTACGCCGACGGCCACCAGACCGAACGAGGCGGCGACTACGTGCCGGACCTCTCCCGATGAGCCGAAGACGGCGTCGTCGTGGGGTACCCGTTGCCATTCCCGCCCGTCGGGTGATGTCCACACTGCAGCTCGGCCTCCGGCCCAACCGACACCGACGTAGCCGGACGGACCCGCAACCACGTCGGTCATGTAGGCGGCCCCGGTGCCGTATTCGTCTTCGACGCTGAAATCGGGCGAGTCGATGCGTTCCCAGTTGACTCCGTCGGGCGACAGCCACACACCTGCCTGGTAGAAGGCCCCTCCGTTGTTGGGATGAATGTCGCCGCTGCGAGTGCCGCCCACTGCGATCAGCCCGGGGCCGCCTTCGGTCATGGCGGCGATCCAGCCGCCTTCCAGCACCGGCGCTTCGACCTGCTGCCAGGCGATCCCAAGACTGCTCGGCATCGGCGGGATCGTCGTCGACGTAGTAGTAGAGGTAGTCGTCGCTGCTGCGCTCGTCGTTGTCGCCGCTTCTGTCGTCGAAGTTGTGCTCGGCACGACTGTGGTGACCGGGACTGTGGTGGTCACCGCCGGCTCCTGCGGGGAGCGGTCGGGGAGCAGGAAGATGACTCCGATAGCTCCGATGACGAGTATGAAGGCGGCGGCGAACACCAGGGCAGCCCTTCGCCGCGGCACCCGCACCGCACTCGCAGCCAGGGGCACGGCAACCGGCGATGCCTCGAGCTCGGCCTGCACACGTTCGATGAGGGCGTCCGCCCCGATCGGGGTGCCCCGATTCCCGCGCTCGCGCAGCGCCTGGTCAAGCAACATCGGGTGCCTCCTCGAGTACGTTCCGCAGTGCCCGCCGGGCCCGGCTGGCGGTGCGGCGTAGAGACGACTCTTTGGCATCGAGCAGCTCTGCTATTTCGGCATAGCTGAAACCAACGACCTCATGCAGATACAGCACCGCCCGCGCCTGCGGGGTGAGTCGCTCCAGTTCGGCGAGGTCGGATGGGTAGTCGGGTTCGGCGGCGGCCGGTTCGGCCAGTCGGGCCAGCGCCTTCCGCTGGCGCCCCAGGCTGCGACGGTTATCTGCCGCCAGGCGATACATGACTTTCCACAGATAGGCGGCGGGGTGCTCCAGCTCGTGCAGGGGCTGCCGGCGGATTGTCCTCACGAGCGCTTCCTGGACGAGATCGTCCGGATCGACCTCCGACGACCCGACTGCACCGGCGAATCTTCGCAATGTCGGATAGAGGGAGCGGATAAGCGACGTATCGTCTCCGCTCAACGCTGCTGTTCGTGCAGAGGTCATCCTTCTCCTCTATTCAAACAGTGAGACGCCGCAGCCGGCCGAAACGCGGCAACCCATTTAGCAGTGCATGCAAACGGCGGGCGCTTATCTGAGGATCGGCAAAGAGAACCTACGTTGTGGCGGCCGCCCGGTGAGAGCGGCCGCCGTTTTCTCAGAATGTGTAGCGCCCTAGGCAGGTCGGGGCAGTTCTAGTCGAGTGGTGGCAGATTGACGTAGAAGGTCGTGCTGCCTCCGCCGCTTTGCATGAACACATGGAAAGCCAACGGATGGGGTATGTCGAGAGCGTCGACAACCTTGCAGCGATCTCCGTCGATGACACCACAATGTATCTCGGGAATCAGCCCGGGAGTGGTGAGATCGACCCACTCCGACCATTCCGTGCCACAGGCATTGATCGTGGCCGCCGGCATCGGGCCACCGTAGGCGCTGAAGGTATGTGTCGTGTAGATGTTCGCCTCAGATCGCAGCAGCCAGCCGCCGCACGAGTCGCCGGGAGTGCTGCTGTCACGCGGAACTAAGCCGAGGTACCTGGCGCCCTCTCCGGTGACCGTCACTTCCCACAAGCCCTCATCGCTCAGCACATCGATGCACTTCGCGGGCTTCTTGCCCTCCAGCGTGAACGTGAAGTCGTCGGTCTGCACCCCAGTGATGCCGTCTGGATACTCGGCGGGATCGCACATCGTTCCGCCCAGGGGCAGATCCGGCTGCGTCGTGGTGGTCGTTGTCGACGGGTCGTCTCCCGGGCAGCCGGGCAGGTTCTCCCCGCCAGGTTCGTCACACTTGGGGGGCACCGCTCCCGCTACCGAAGCGAACAGCAGGATCATCACCACTAATACCAGGCCGATAGTTAGGCGTCTCATCTCTTTCCCCTTCCTAGTCCTCGTCCTCGGCGAACCACACTCCGCCGATGATGAAGTCTGTTTCGGTGCCGTAGCCGGCAGAGAGGATGCCTCCCCCGGCCAGGTTCTCGTAGCGGCCAGTCCCGGAGGTCAGGCGCCAGACTGCGTCAACGGGGCCGTCCTCGAAAAACGCAATCGTAGCGAGGATGAAGGAGCCGCTTCCGTCGTCGCAGATGTATTCGTCTTCCCAGGTGTCGAAACCAGCCGGTTGATCAAGAGATGCTTGGAACTCAATCGTGCCATTGGCACAGACGACCCCGGCGTCCACGGCGGGCCCAGCTGCGCTGAAGGTGGGGCCAGGCCCCCCGCCGCCTCCAAACTCAATCGCAAGCTTTCCGTCCGGTCCGAAGACTTCGACGACGTCCTCGACGGAGTATTCGGCCTCGCAGGGGGCGCCGTCTCCATCCGGATCGAGTTCGGCCGGTCGCTTGTAGAACGCCCAGTAGCTAGCGCTCTCGAGGTACTCGTAGCCGAGATCGACCAGCTCATCGCAGGAGAGACCTTCATCGGGCACCCGCAAGACCTCCTCCTGCGCCGGTTGAGTCGCCGGTCCGGGATCGGGTGGCGGTGCCGCTGGATCGAAGGCCGGTCCGGCCCAGACGGCGGCATGGAAGTCATCGGTTCCGAATATGGCTCCGCCGACGGCGATTCCGCTCTCGGTGGTCACGACTGATGACGCGTATCCGGGGTCGATTGACTTGACCCGGTCCCAGGTCAGGCCATCCGGTGAGGTCCATAGCGTCACCGTGCCACCGACGGAACCGGAGAAGCCGTCCGGTCCGGCGATCACCCAACCCGCTCCGAGGCTATCGACGGCACTCAGCGTCCCGATGTACTCGAACGGCTGGCCGCCGGTGTTGGCTCTCGTCCACGTCAACCCGTCGGGGGAATGCCAGATGGCGACTTCGGTCCCGCCGTCGCTGCCTACCGCGACGAATCCTCCGGGCCCTGCTGCGACATCCTGGATTGCGACGTAGGAATCGGTAGTGGAGGCGAACATCTCTGAGTCCTTGTCGATGCGCTCCCAGTCGCGGCCATCAGTCGATGTCCAGATCGCGCCGACGAAGTCGCCCCGGCCGTTGACGGCAGACCCGACTCCGACGACTCGGCCTTCGTTGTTCGCGGCGAGAGACTGGAAGCCAGACTCGGAGTGGGTGATCACGGGTGCGCTCGTGAAGTCATAGGCTTCGCCCTGCCAGACTCGCTCCCACTGGATGCCGTCTGGGGATAGCCACACGGTCGGCTGGATGAGGGCTGTCTCTTCATCGAAGGTGTAGAAGCCGCCGACGGCAATCAATCCGTACTCAGTGTTCACCACGTCCTCCAAAGCCCCCGTTTCTCCAAAGACATCAGGGTCGGGCGACGATCGATTCCACGAGGTTCCATCTGATGAAGTCCACACTGTCGGATAGGGCGCACATTGCTCGGCGTCGTCCTCACATCCCGTCCCGACCGCGACGATTCCCGGGCCGCCGTCGGTGACGCCGTAGATCAATACGGTCCCGAGATTCGAAGCCGGGTCATCCTCGGCGAGACGGGTCCAGTTCACGCCATCGGAGGAGGTGAAGATGGTGCCGTTTTGGCGGAAGTCCTCCTCGCCGGGGTCGAATCCGACAGCCACCAGCCCGGAGGGGGTCTCGGTCATGTCGAAGATCCCAACTACCGGTGTCATCACCGCGGCCCCAACACGCTGCCAAGTATCCGGCAGGCTCAGCGGCGAAGGCGCCACTGTCGTCGGGGGTGTGGTAGTGGTGACGACTGTTGTCGGTGGCGGCTCATCGATAACCTCCGGCCCGCCGCTGCGCGTCAGCCAGAACAGTGACATAGTCCCGACGACCAGCACCGTCAGGAATGCGGCAGCGGCCACCAGCCAACCCCGTGCCGGCCGGGTTCCTTCCTCTGGCCTCGTGGTTGGCCTTGTGATCCGATCCGTTGTCTCCTTGACCATGTCGATTCCCCTTCGCGACAGGATGGACGCATAGAGGGGGTCATTGCGATCGCCGGTGATCGGCGGCATCTCATACAGCTCGGCCGGATCGGCTTCTCGCATCAGGTCCTCGAGATTGCTTCTCATGCGCCACCTCCTTCCTTCACTTCATTGGGAATCACACGGGACTTCGATCTAGCCGATTGGTACTTCATGCTTCTGGCGAGCTTCTTGTAGGCGCGGCTGATCCTCTGGTCGATGGCGCTACGAGTCACGCCCTCGAGCTGTGCGATGGCTTCACGATCCAGGCCATCCCATTCCGCCAGGATCAACACCTCGCGGTACCGGACCGGAAGCTTGGCCAGGGCTGCGTCGAGCGCCTCGTACTCGCTCCGCCGCACGACAATGTGCTCGGGAGTCGATGCAGGGTTCGTCGCCCCCGCTGCCGCTCTGCGGATGAGTGACGCGGAGCGATGGGCGCCCCGCCGGCGGTTGGCTACGACGTTGCGGGCGATCCCGTAGATCCAGAGAAGAGCCTCACCATCCGGAGGACACGAATCGAGCCGGCGCCACACCACCGTGAAGACATCTGCCGCGGCATCGCCGGCGTCGTCGGGCCCGAGCCGGCGCAGGCAGTATTTCCTGATCGCCTCGGCGTATGCCCGATATAGGGCGTCGAACCTGGAATCGGCCGGGTCCACGACCCTCTCCATCCGTAGCCTCTACCCCATTCATGTCACAGATCCACCCTGTCTGACAAGAAAAACGTCAGACGCGCCGACGGCCGCCCGGTTAGGGACGGCCGCCCTGGACCTGGAATCCCGTTGCCTATGCCAGCTCTATGTAGAGATCGAACCTCGTGTTGCCGGGCTCCACGGGCTCCAGTACCTCCTCGAACCATCGTCGGGAGGGATGCACCTTCAGCTCGTTGCGCTTCACCATTTCGTTGAGGCGCTTCCAGCCGGCGGTGACCCATGACCCGGACGGGTCCTCCTCAAAGGATCCCTCGATCCCGGTCACGACGAACTTGCCGGCTTCTATGGTTGCCACCGTTGTTTCGTCATCGAACGGCAGCGCCGTCTCCGGCACGGTCACCATCACCCGGTAGCCGACATTTGCAGCCTCGAAAGCAAGCCGACCGTCCTTGTCGATGTTGTGGCCGAATACCCGATGCGGCCCGATCTCATCCCCGTGGCGCTCCAGCCACTCCTCGCTCTTCTGGATCGCCTTCCACTCCGGATCTGGAGCGAAGCCATCAAACACCGCGACCTTCATTTCTGGTAGCGACTTGGTCAATACACCCATTTGTATCTCTCCTACAAGATCAATTGCCCGGACTCTGGCGGCAGGCCGGTCGGCAGAGCGGAACTCGCTCGGCGTCACGTTGTACTCACTCTTGAAAGCCCGGGTGAACGCCTCATGGCTCTCGTACCCGGACTGGATGGCTATCGCCAGAATCGAGGCCCGGCCGTTTCGCAACTCATCAGCGGCCGCCGACAGTCGGCGCTTGCGGAGATACTCGCCGAACCTGTAGCCGGTGAGCGCAGGGAAGTAGCGGTGAAAGCTCCGCAACGACATGCCGGCAGTACGCGCAGCCGCGCCGGCGGTCAAGTCTCGGGACAGGTCGGCCTCGACTTGATCGACCGCCTGCTGGATCTGCTCATAAATAGTCAACACTCTGTCGATTGTATGGATCCGCGGGCGCTCGTTCTTGATCGAGACTGCAAATCTCGGCGGCGGTTCAGTCCAACGCCGGCAAGAAAGATGTCAGACGAGGAGGTCTTCGGATCATTTGCAGATGGGAATCCCATACGGGAACCGGGGGCCGGTGGGCCGCATGCGCAGCCTGCCGGCCCTTGGTGTAGCAGCGGCGGCCGCTTTGAGTGAGCGACCGCAGCGTGATGTTCTATCCGCTGATCGGTGTCACGGTGAGTACGAACTGCACCGGCCGAGGCGAGCCCGGGAACGGGTCGTAGCTACCCGGGGAGAAATCTGTTGCCGCAAGGTCGCCGGTTACGAGACCCGTGCCGCCATTGACAGGATCAAACACGACCGGCTGGCCACCATTCGTCCAGCTGAACTCACCGCTGTAGGTGAAGTCCTCGATTGTGGCCGCAACCCACCTGTTCTTGTTGAATCGCTCGTATGGGACGTAATAGCCGGAGTGCCACAGCAGGCTCACCCCGCCGTCAGAGGGTGTGAGCCGGAAAAGGCCCACAATGAGTCCTTAGTGTCGATGTACAACGTGGCGGTGGGGGTCGCGGGCTGGTGGCGGTTGGTTCGACAGGTCTCTTCGACGGGGACGGTGTGACCGGTGCGGTCTAGGTCTCACCCGACGGCTACCAGTGGGAGCGCCTGCCTCGGGACACCTTCGATGCGGAATCGGGTGACACCGGATTCCAGAGCATGACGGTGCATCCATCCACCGGCCGAGTCATCGCCTGGGGAAGCGAAATGTGGGCCTCCACCGACGGTCGCCACTGGATACCCACCGAGCGCGATGCATCACTAGGCGGACCACCTCCCGGCGCACAGACGGCGTGGAACGGCGCCAATGGTGTCGCTGCCGGTATGGACTGGGCATTCTCGCTTTGGGTCACCGGGGACTTCGATGCCCACTGGACTTGTGTCGAGCCGGTGTTTGATGACTACGACGACCAGGCCGAGGCGGCGGCCTGGTTCAACGACCGCTGGGTGGTGGCCGGTAGTGGCACCATCTGGATAGAGATCCCGGAGGGGTAGCCGGCCGCTCTCCGTCTTACACTGGCGGCATGACTACCGACCACAATCTCTCCGGTGTGATGTTCAACGCCTATCCGGACAGCATCGGGGGAAGTCTGTCCGATTGCCTCGATGTGCTGAGCCGGCCGGAGTTCGCGGACGCGTTCTCGCTGTTCTACGCACTGCCCACCTTCTTCAACAGCGACCTCGACCGCGGCTTCTCGGTGATCGACTACGACCTCAACGAGGAGCTCGTATCGCCCGCGGACATCAGCCGAGCTGACGAACTCGGCCTGGGC
>Ga0180436_10001869_pt1 | contig 20317 bp, 16 predicted proteins | sample SS_ome_2_FD_132434 | JGI IMG/M metagenome (GOLD analysis project Ga0180436, IMG submission 132434) | Hypersaline lake sediment archaeal communities from the Salton Sea, California, USA - SS_3_S_2 metaG | ecosystem: Environmental > Aquatic > Non-marine Saline and Alkaline > Hypersaline >...
TACGAAATGAATTATTTTAAAGATCAATATCCCCAACGGGTACTCGAAAATGCGCGCGCATTTGCCATGGCCTTAAATGATTGTGGTTTGCGTGTGGCCGGCGATCCGAACATATCGTTCACCGAAACCCACCAGGTGATCTTGAACGTGGGCTATGCCAAGGGACCGGAGATTGCCCGGAACCTGGAGGACAACAACCTCATTGTCAATTACCAGGCCGCTCCGGCCGAAGAGGGTTTTACGGCCTCGGGATCCCTGCGCATGGGCGTACAGGAGATGACCCGTTTTGGCATGCAGCCCGATGATTTTAAAACCTTGGCTCAGTTTTTTAAGGACGTCCTGCTGGACGGCAAAACCGTTAAAGCAGCGGTGGCGTCATTCCGCCAAAACTTTCTGGAAATGCAGTATTGCTTTTCCAAGGACCAATTTGAAGCAGAGATCCAAAAATTGCATGAATTACTATAGGTTTTTTGGGTTTGTTGAGTTTATTGGGTTGCCTAAGGTTAAATCAATCGGCTAAAACATCTGAACTAACCCAACGAACACAACAAACACAATAAACGAACTAACCAACTTTGGGAGGCCGTCATGAAAGAACTCAGTGAATTAAATTTTCCGGATGACGTGAAGTACAGCGACGATCATGAATGGGGCAAAATGGACAACGGCGAAGTGCTCATCGGTATCAGCGATTATGCCCAGGATCAATTGGGAGACATTGTTTTTGTGGAACTGCCCGGTGTGGGCGATACCTTTGAAAAAGGGGGCGAATTCGGCACGGTGGAATCCGTTAAAGCTGTTTCTGAACTTTTCCTGCCCCTGGGCGGTGAAGTCGTTGCCATCAATGAAGAGCTGGAAGATGCCCCGGAACTGGTCAACACCGACCCCTATGCCGGCGGATGGATGATCCGGGTGAAGCCGGATGACCCTGCCGATTTCGACCAATTGATGTCCAAGGATGTTTATGTGGATAGCCTGAAGGAGTGATGCCATGCGATATCTACCCCATACCCAAGCAGACATCGACAGCATGTTGGCAAAAATTGGCGTCGACAGTCTGGATGCGTTGTTTGCTTCCATACCGGAAGATTGCCGCCGGCAGACCGAGCTGAACCTGCCGGAAGCCATGACCGAGTGGGCGCTCAACAGCCACATGGACCGACTGGCGGATCAAATGGCCGTTTGCCCGGAATCCCGTGTTTTTGTGGGTGCCGGGTCCTACGACCATTACATACCCGAGGTGGTCAAACAACTGCTCAGCCGGGCTGAATTCTATACAGCCTACACCCCCTACCAACCGGAAATCAGCCAGGGAACCCTGCAAGCCATTTATGAGTACCAGACGCTGATCACACGGTTGATGGGTCTGGATGTTGCCAATGCCTCCATGTACGACGGTGCCTCCGGTTTGGCAGAAGCCTTACTCATGGCCATTCGTGTTACGCGCCGTAAAAAAGTGGCGGTCTCGCAACTGATACACCCCCTGTACCGAAAGGTGGTCCAAACCTATTTTGCACCTACCAACTTTGAATTGGAGGAACTGCCCATGACGGCAGCCGGGCGAACCGATCTATCCGGTATCGAAGATCTGGATACCTATGCCGGCATTGCCGTCCAATCACCCAATTATTTCGGGTGCATTGAAGACTTGCAGGCTTTGGGCAATACCATTCATTCTGCCAAAAAGACGCTTTTCATCGTGGGATTTACGGAACCCCTGGCCTATGGTCTGCTGAAAAGTCCGGGCAGCCTGGGCGCCGACGTGGCCTGTGGCGAAGGCCAGAGTCTGGGTATTCCCAGATCCTTTGGGGGTCCGGGATTGGGTGTTTTTGCCGCCCGTAAAAACTACATGCGCGCCATGCCGGGCCGGCTGGTGGGCAAAACCCAGGATATCGAAGGCAAAAGGGGTTTTGTTTTAACCCTCTCCACCCGCGAACAGCATATCCGCCGGGAAAAAGCCACCTCCAATATCTGCTCCAATCAGGGTTTGTGCGCTACAGCCGCCGCCATGTACATGGCGACCGTGGGTGGTACCGGTATTCGCAAGCTGGCCCAATTGAACCACGACAAGGCCGCTTACCTGCAAAAGGCACTGGTTGATGCCGGCTTTGAAATTCCCTTTGCGTCGCCTGTATTCAACGAATTCGTGATCAAATTCCCGCCGGGTTTTGCGGCGACCTATCAAAAAATGCTGGATAAACATATTGTGGCCGGTCTGCCCCTGGAAAAGGATTATCCCGAGCTTAGCGATCATTATGTCCTGTGCGTGACCGAAACCATGGATAAACCCGATATGGACCTGCTAGTCGAGGAGGTGGCCTCATGAAAAATGCACTTGGAATGTCCGGCCTGATCTTGGATGAGCCCTTCCTGTGGGAACGGGGCAAAAAAGGACGTATGGGCATGTCCCTGCCCAAGAGCGATGTGCCCGAAACACAGCTTTCGGATGACCTGGTCGGTGCCGGCCCCGATTTTCCGGATTTAAGCGAGGTGGAAGTAGTCAGACACTACACCCACTTGAGCACCTGGAATTTTGGTGTGGATACCGGCATGTATCCCCTGGGATCGTGTACCATGAAGTACAACCCCAAAACCAATGAACGCCAAGCCTCCCTGCCCGGCTTTGCCCAGGCCCATCCCCTGCTGCCGGCCAGCCTCTCCCAAGGCGTCTTGAAGATCATGCACGACCTGCAAAACTATTTGTCCGAAGTGACCGGCCTGCCGGCCGTCAGCCTGCAACCTGCCGCCGGTGCCCACGGCGAACTCACCGGCATGCTTCTGTTTTATGCCTGGCATCAAAAGAACAATCAGAGACGCACCAAGATCCTAATTCCGGATACCGCCCATGGCACCAATCCGGCCAGCGCTGCTTTGTGCGGCTTTCAATCCATTCCGGTTGCCTCCAACCAAGCGGGTGTATTAGCGCCCCAGGATGTGGAAACCCTCATGGATGAAGACACCGCCGGCATCATGGTCACCAATCCCAATACCCTGGGGCTTTTTGAAACCCATATCAAAGAGATTGCCGATATCGTGCATGCCAAAGGCGGTCTGGTCTATGCCGACGGTGCCAACATGAATGCCGTCATGGGCATCGTGGACATGGCCCAATTGGGTGTGGATGTCCTGCACCTCAATCTGCACAAAACCTTCTCCACACCCCATGGGGGCGGAGGACCCGGCAGTGGCCCGGTCTGCGTCACCAAGGATCTGGAACCATTCCTGCCCGTTCCCAGGGTAGCCGAGATAAAAGACGGTTTTGAACTAAGCGACGACTTTCCGGAATCCATCGGCAAGGTGCATGCCTTCTACGGTAATTTCGGGATTCAGATCCGGGCCTACGCCTATATCCTTTCCATGGGCAAAGACCTGAAAACAGCCAGCCAATTGGCCGTGCTCAACGCCAATTACATCAAGGAGAGCCTGCGGGATACCTATCACCTGGCCTATGATCAAACCTGCATGCACGAGTGCGTCTTTACGGACAAACACCAGCAGGAACACAAGGTCAGTACCCTGGATATCGCCAAACGTCTCATCGACTATGGCTTCCATCCGCCCACCATCTACTTCCCCTTGGTGGTGCAAGGGGCTCTGATGATGGAACCCACCGAAACCGAGTCCAAAGAGGATCTCGACCGCTTCATCACCGCGCTCAAGGCCATCTCCAGGGAAGCCGAGGAAAATCCGGAGCTGCTCCTGCAGGCCCCGGTCCGCACCAAGGTCCGACGTCTGGATGAAACTGCGGCGGCGCGCAAGCCCTGCCTAGCCGGATAGCATTACAAGCATAAGCGTTCGGTAATCAGCCGTAAGCAGCTTGATGCTTACGGCTTTTTACTTTATGCTGATATTCAGCTTTCCGGCAAAAACAATATTAACGGGGGTCACTGTGGAAAAACTGCTGGGGTACCAAAAAAAATACTTAAAAGGAATTGCCCATGGCTTAAAGCCAGTCGCGTATGTGGGACAGAAAGGGCTGTCATCTTCGCTGATACAGGCAATCAACGAATTATTAACCAAACATGAACTGATCAAGGTAAAGTTTATCGAGTTCAAGGAAAAAGCGCAGAAACATGAAATTGCAGACGCTGTTGAAAAGAAAACAGCATCTGAATTGGTGGGAATGATCGGTCATGTTGCCATCCTGTACCGCCAGCAACCGGATCCGGAAAAAAGAAGGATTCAAGTGCCAAAAAAAAAACTGTGCTAAAGCCCGATCACTAATATTTATATGAAATTATGAACACCGCCTAAGGGAGTAACTATGCGAAAATAGACGGGGACTCATCTAATGGTCAAGTAGGGTTCCCCATCTTTTAAATCCAAAAAGGTAATATATGCCACAGCGAGTGATAAAAGTAATTCTGCCCGAAGCCCATGGGAAACAAGTCATAGACATGCTGGAAAGCGTTGAAAATCTCGTTTTTTGGCAGGAGGAATCATCTGACGGTAATTTTGTTGCCAGTGCCCTTACGGATTCTGGACGTAGCGAGTCCATAATGGATCTTTTTGAACAAAAGTTTGCATTCCTGGAAGGCTTTAAGATGATCCTGTTTCCTGTTGAAGCATCCATCCCACGCATGGATACGCCAGCTGAAGATGTTTCTCTTGCGAGCGCCAGTAAAAACGGTCAAAAAACGCCCATTCGAATCAGCCGGGAAGAGCTTTATTCCGACATCGTCGATAGCACAAAACTATCCAATATTTTTGTGTTAATGGTCGTGCTTTCCACTGTAGTTGTCGGAATCGGTCTCCTAAAAAACAATGTGGCTGTTATTATTGGAGCCATGGTTATTGCCCCTTTTCTCGGGCCCAACGTCGCGTTAGCATTATCCACAAATCTTGCTGATAAAAAATTGGGGCTAAACGCCCTCAAGACATTGTCCTCTGGATTTATAATGGTTTTACTTTTGTCCGCCTGCATGGGGTATCTATTTGAAACCGACCCATCCATTCCAGAAATTGTATCGAGAACCCAAGCCGGTCTTTCCGATATCATCCTGGCGCTTGCCTCTGGCTGTGCCGGTGTGCTTGCATTTACAACCGGGGCCTCCTCAGCAGTTATTGGCGTCATGGTGGCCGTTGCCATTTTGCCACCATTAACCGTTTGCGGTTTATTGCTTGGAATGGGACAACTTTCCGGTGCTGCCGGTGCTTTTTTACTTTTTGTTACCAATATTATTTGTATCAATCTCTCTGGCGTACTCACATTCCTGGTTCAGGGAATCAGTCCCCGAGTCTGGTGGGAGGCTGACAAGGCTAAAAAAGCAACGCGTAAAGCCTTGGTCCTATGGACAATAATTCTTGTGGTGCTTGCTGTCATAATATTTATTTGGCAAACTGATTTATAAAGATTCAAAATCCCGAAGTGCATAAGGGAGAACCGGCCATTGATGAATCCGGCAACGCGCCCGATGAAAAAATTTAAGTTCGATTATGCCGATCAAGGATGGGAAAAAATAGGGAACGAATATCAAGGTGTTTTGACGAAAGTTACAACCGGAGATAATAGAATGGTGAGGCCGATACCTATGTACTCAAAAACAAAAAGCCGTAAGCAGTTTAATGCTTACGGCTTATCGCTTATCGCTGGTTCTCAGTGATTACCAGTTTTCACCCAACAGTTCAAAATGGGCTTGGGGATGGGCACAAGCCGGACACATGGCCGGTGCTTCCTGACCCTCTGCCAGGTAGCCGCAGTTTCGGCAGCGCCATACGACGACTTCATCGCGTTTGAAAACCCGGTCCGCTTCGATGTTGGCAGCCAGATCCAGATATCGTTTTTCATGCTGTTTTTCGGCAACACTGATCATTTCCCACAACATCGCCGGTACCTCAAAACCCTCGTCCCGGGCGATCTTGGCAAAGCCCGGATAGAGCATCGTATGCTCTTCATTTTCGCCGGCTGCCGCCGCCTTCAGATTCTCCAATGTGCTGCCGACAACGCCGGCTGGAAAACCCGCAGTAATCTCGAGTTCGCCACCTTCCAGTTGACTAAAAAAGCGTTTGGCGTGCTCTTTTTCCTGGTCGGCCGTTTCGGCAAAAATATCGGCGATCTGTACATATCCATCCTTTTTGGCCTTGCTGGCAAAAAAGGTATAGCGGTTGCGGGCCTGTGATTCTCCGGCAAAGGATTTGAGTAAATTTTGTTCGGTCTGACTACCTTTTAATGATGGCATTTCTTCCTCCTCTTTCTTTTTAGTTTTGATTTTATGTTGTTGATGCCTGCTGGCATTCCGGACATACGCCAAAAAAGTCCATGCGGTGATTCATAATTTTGTAACCGGTTTTGCGGACAATTTGCTGCTGCAGGGGTTGAATCTCAAGGCCATCGGCATCCAGAACCTGGTCACACTGGGTACAGATTACATGGGGATGCGGATAGGGGTGCCGCCCATCATAACGATTGCTGCCCTGGCTGAATTCAAGCTCCAATACCGCTCCCAGATCCTTTGCCAATGATATGGTTTTATAAACGGTCGCTCGGCTGGTCATGGGAAAGTCGGATCGGATCTGTTCGTATATCTGATCCACAGTGGGATGGCTGTCACTGGTTAACAATATTTCCAGGATCGCCAGCCGCTGGGGCGTTATACGGTGGCCGGTGGCTTTGATCTGATTGACCAGATTGTCTATGTTGGGGGAAGCATCTAGCAAAACGGCTACCTGGTTTTAATAAGCACTCCATTCTTTATCAAGAACGATTATTTCTAAATAACATGTCCACTATCTGCCATCAAATGAAGGCGGTGTCAAGAACATTCTATTTATTTGAATTGAAATGTGTCGTCATACAGATGTGGATCCGTGAAGTGCCCGCGACCCACCATTTTAATGGCGTGATGGCCGCGTTGACGCATATATCCAATATCCGCAATACCCATGGAGAAAAAGATGAAGGGCTCGATTCGCCACGAATCTTTCATAATTCCAGCAGGAGTAAACACACTCTCATATTGTCCATTTGTTTTTGGCAACGACTCCAATACCCCGTAGGGAATCAATGCATAGCTCTGGGTATCCAGGGAACGATCATCTGTCCCGATATGTTGGACTTGATGCCAACCCGAATTGACTCTGAGCAGCAACCGCTGTTGCGGAAACTCTGGCGGCAGCCAGGTGGGCACCAATGGTGCAATCTCACCGGGTTTGGTCACAATTTTGGCAATGGATTCCTTTTGGGGAACAAAAAAGAAATAGCAGCCGCAGGTATTCATAATGTCCACCATGGCCGCATGACCTGTTTGGTCTAAGGTCACTCGATAGGTAACACCGTCCAAGGGACCGCGCTCGATCCAAGGCGCATTTTTTCCGGCCCGCTCCGGATACCAAAAGGCATAATTTAATTGCAGCACCGGATGCCCCGCCATGAAGCTTTGGGATACATAATAATAGACACTTGGCTGTGAGATATCGACCCGCACTTGATCGTTTTGCCATTCAATCCGGCCAATACGGTCATAGGTTTCAGCGACATCTTGGCGTATTATCGGAGCGAACTTGAACGCTAATTTGCGAACATCTTGAGACGTCAATTTGGGAAGACCAAAGACATCCAGGTTGCCTGGGTCATACAGTTTTATAATGAAACCCGGATCGACTGATTCAGTTTCCAATTGGGGCATGTATTGAGTCAATGTCCCCAGCAGGTCTAATTCAGATTGTTCTGCTTGGTGCCATTTTTCGTAGCGGCCATACGCCACTGCCGTAGCGGCAGTAACGGGGATACCGGCCAAGGTATAAAATCCGATCAAGCGTGCCAGTGTAGAATACTCGTCCGGAACCCATACAGCCTGTTGCAACAGTTTGAGAAAATCCGGATGGCTCTGATCGCTTGCAAACAAGCGTTGGGCAAACGCCTCGGCTTTTTGAATGATTATTTGCCGGTCCAGGGATTCCGCGTTTGTTTGGGACAGTTCCAGTATGGCGGCATCGGGGAGGTTGCCGATCTCTTTGCGGCGGGATGCCACACCCAAGGTCAGCATCTGCTGGGTCCAATGATGTCCATCTTGTAACCACGCAGATTGATCCTTTATGGCCGCCAGAAATCGATTGGTGCGCAAGTAGGGAAATCCATCCACCGGGAAACTGCTGGCATCAGACGCTCCATATTTTTGGATTACCTTTTCCAGTTCGGCATAAAAGACCTTGCCCTGATCATCCCGCGGCAACACATCGGTACTGATACGTGTAAACGGGCCCGTACAAGCCAGTATGCTCAGCAGACCAAAGCCGAATATTATAAAACCAACTTTTTTCATGAGCCCTATTCGCTGAATAAAATTGTTACAATTCAAATAGGCTGATAGCTTATGGCTTATACCTGATAGCTATTCAATCATTCCGCGTGTCGCAACAATTGTTCTACAAAGGAAGATCCAAAATAATCATTTATAATACCGACCACACTGGCATCCAGATGATTTGGATCGTCAGATTCCTGATTGCAGGGGAAGGTCTTCCAATTCTTATCCACCGATAGCTCTGGATAAGCACCATCCAAAAGGATTAGCGGCCAAAGTGAACAGGCACTCGGTTTTATTGCTACCGGGCTTAGTTGCAAATCCAATGCGGCTGAATGCAGGCTGCAAAGCTTTTCGCCTGATGATAGTGTATAGGTAAAAATGCAGGCTTCATCCGCATCGGCATCGATACGATAGGAGCCATCCTCCCATTCTTCAAATACGTTTTTGAACCCATCGTCTTCCAAAATATTGTCGGTATAGTTCGCAACCACTGGAAAACATCCCACAATTTTCTCCATTTTGGCCGGTCTCACATGCGGAACATAGCGGATACAACAAGTCGTCCGATTTTTGCAAATCTCTGGCCGGCAGTCATGGCTGATGGCCTGCAAGACCGCCAAATCCACCCGGATCCCATTGATGATGGGCTTACTGTTTCTTTCTGAATCATATACCATAGATGCCTTCTCTAATTACGCCAGCAAATAAATTCTATCCTTATCGAGTAAAAGCAATCGGCTATCAGCTAAAGACGCTTTCTGGATCCCCTCTTCCTCGGGGATGACAAACGGTGAACGCAGTTAGCAGCCATCAGCAGTGGTGGCTAATACCCTATCTCGTAATACTTTTATAGTCCTTCCCGTAATGCCGTGCTTGACGGGTCAAGTCCTGACTCCTGCCTGCTGAATTCTGTCTCCTTTAGCTCTTTACCGCCCAGCGCTTGCATCTCAGCGCTCAGAGCTGTCGGTTAACCAGTCGTCAAGGGTTTGATCAGCTGATTGACCAGTGCTTCTTCAGCCCACTTGAGATCCTGCCGTTGCTTCCCTTGTTGAAAAAGAGCGATCATTCGATCAGCCAGGTCACGCGCTTTTTCGAACCCGATTTTTACAGCACGTTCGATAAAATTCCAATCTTCATGCTTTACAAACTCTGAAAATGCTGCCACAATTTCCGGAAACAGGGATTTGTGCATCCCTTCCATAAAGGCCACATAAAAACCCAAGGATGCCGGTTTTCGCTCAGTTAAAATATATTTAAGGGCGCCGTGTGATCCGGTATCGGCTAGCATGTCTTTAATTGCCCGGGCAAACAGCTCTATGGACGAGCGCGGATAGACCCCTATCATTTCCTGCCAAATTTCCCGATCGATATTATCGCCGGAAAGTTCGCCCACCTCGTGGTGTAGGTATATGCCCATCACTTCACGGGTCAATTCGGTCAGATTCGATTTCCAGGCAGTCCGATCCTGTTCACCCAGGCCCATTTGATTTAAAGCATAATCAAGCGCCCGCCGCCCGGATTTGTTGATATAGACCATTTGATCCCAAAGATAGACTTCTGTGATTTGCTGCCGGATCAAGATGCTGCTATCTTGGGTCAGTGCCGGAACAGCAAAAAGATCTCGGGCAAACTCCTTGCCCAAAATGAATACGGGTGTATCATGGACTTGATCCTCCACCTGAATTTCCGCCAGGAAGAAAGTTGGTTTGAGCCCGCGTCCATACCCGGCGCCATAAAACAGTCCCTGATTATGCAGCAACTGGTTTAAAGCCTGTATATCAAAAGGATCAAATTGATGGCTATCCATCTCTAAATTCTGGTAAGGTTCGTCTCGAATTTCTTCCCAGGCTTCTTCCTTACGCCCAATCCAGTCAAGAATCTCGGAGGGTTCCTTCTCAACCCAGGGGGCGAGCTCCTTTTCCCACTTATACAGATCACGGAGCCGAAGGGCCAAACCACAAACGGAATACAATCCCGCATAGCGGGCGTCAGACAAATCGCAATTACGCTGTATCTGCGGAATGAGTTGCTCGAAACCACCCTGTGGTATTGATAATGCCATCGACCTGTCACGATTCCTTTAGAATTTCATAATTTACTGCTTGACTTCCAGAAATTATTCATTATGTTAGCGATGTCAAAAAAATGAGCGCCAAGCTTTCAGCGATAAACAGACTATCTGCACAATCCTGAAAAGTTTTGCGCTTATTGCTTTTTTACCCAAAGGAGACCTTGCATGTATTTTGAAGCCGTATTCGACCCATCCGAAGATCTGGACTATTCCAATGACGCCAAAACCCTTGCCGGAAAAAAGATCGCGGTACAGTCTGGCTGGATTATTAAGGAAGGCCAATTCAAAGGTCAGGAATGCTATTATATCCCCAATTCCACAGTCGGACTTATCCCCACCTGCGATTTAAAAGAGATAAAGCCGGTGCCTTATGTTAAGTGGCGGGACTTACTATCCCAACTTGGCTTCTAACTTTTACGGTTCCGCAAAAAGCCCAACTTCGGCGTTGTACGTCATTTCGCAAACATTCAATGTACAATTTTGCTGAAGGCTATAACTCAAATACGGCGCCCTTATCGGCACTGCTCACCTGCCGCGCATAACGTGCCAAATATCCGGTCTTCTTTTTGAGTTCAAATGGTGGCAGCTTTTCGAGCCGATTTTGAATCTCGGTTGGTGCAAGCGCCAGCTGAAGTGTTTTATTGGGAATGTCGATGGCGACCATGTCCCCGTTTTCGATAATGGCGATGGCCCCACCGGACGCCGCTTCCGGAGACACGTGCCCGATGGCAGCACCACGCGTGGCACCCGAAAAGCGTCCATCGGTAATCAGGGCCACGTCCTTATCAAGACCCATGCCGGCAAGTGCCGATGTGGGCGATAACATTTCACGCATGCCTGGCCCGCCTTTGGGCCCCTCGAAGCGGATCACGACGACGTCTCCTTTTTGAATTTCTCCTGCCATGATTGCTTCAAACGCATCGTCTTCAGATAGAAATACCCGGGCTGGTCCGGTGTGTTGCAACATTTCATCGGCCACGGCAGCTTGTTTGACGATGGCGCCATCCGGGGCAATATTGCCCCGTAAAACAGCCAGCCCGCCGGTGGGATGAACCGGATCGTCGATGGGCCGAATCACACCTGAATCTTTGATACCGGCTTGAATCGATGCAAGCATTTTTCCCATGGGCTTTGATGCTACCGTCATCTCCCCGTCATTGATGAGATTGTGCTTCTGCAGTTCAGCCAGAATAGCCGGCACCCCGCCGGCGTGATACAGGTCCACCACATGATGAGGCCCGGCCGGCGCAATGGAAGTAAGGTGTGGTACCTTTTGGGCCAAGCGGTCAAAATCTGCCAATGTTATTTCGACACCGGCATAGTAAGCAATGGCTGTAATGTGCAGAACTGAATTGGTGGAACCGCCCAGGGCCATGTCCGTAGCAATCATATTTTCAAATGCCCCTTTGGTCATGATGTCTCGCGGCCGGATGCCTTGCTTGGCCAGGTTTACAGCATGCAGACCGGTTTCTTTGGCCAACCATATACGCTGCGAATAGACCGCCGGTGTACTGCCGTTCATGGGCAGGGCCATACCCAACGCCTCACTGAGGTTGGCCATGGTGTTGGCCGTAAACATGCCGGAACAGGCACCGGCGCCCGGGCAAGCGCTGCATTCAAATTGATTCATATCATTTTCACTGATCTGGCCGCTTTTCAATCGCCCCACAGCTTCAAAGACTTTATCCAGGCCCCCGTCTCTCCCTGCTACTTTACCAGGTAGCATCGGCCCCCCGGCAATAAATATGGCAGGAATATTAAGCCTGGCCGCACCGATGAGCATGCCTGGAATAATCTTATCACAGGAAGCCATGAGTACCAGCGCATCAAAAGGGTGGGCCATGGCCATGATTTCAAGGGAATCGGCAATTAATTCACGGCTGGGTAGTGAATATTTCATGCCGTCATGATTCATGGCCAAACCATCGCAGACCCCGATGGTGTTGAAAACCAAGGGCGTGCCGCCGGCCGCATACACGCCGGCTTTGACAGCATCGGCCAGCTTGTCCAGGTGGATATGACCGGGTATGATTTCATTAAATGAGTTGGCGATGCCGATGATGGGTTTGCCCATCTCCCGGTCGGTCATGCCGCCGGCTTTCAAAAGAGACCGGTGAGGTGCCCGCTCCACCCCCTGGGTCATGAGATCGCTTCGTTTCTGCATGATTTCTCCTTACATATATCACGACGGTGTCGACTTGACGCCAAAGGACTTCCGCCATTGGTTTGGTGAGTTTCCCGCCATGTCGTTGGCGGTCGACAATCCTATTCCTGCAGTCCTTTGTTACTATTTGTTGGAAAATTTACAACTGTGTGATCGGGTCTGTCAAACGCATAGATGAATCTTTCGCAAATACTTGTTAAAAAAGAAGGTACCAACATCCGGGCAGCCGGGTTAAACATTGACTCAAGCATCGAATATCATTATTGTTCGGGTAGTTTTTGCTTTTAATATATTGAAAAGGAATATCACTATGCCGAATAACGCCAAAGAAGATAACGGGACCTCTAACCAGAAGGAACACGTGCGGTGGGTAACCGATCCTGTTTCGCTGGACAAACTCAGAATTACATCCGGACACGAAAAAGCAGCTAACGAACTTGTCCCCATTATCCGGAACGCGCTTAAGACGACCGGTAAAGTTATATTTGCTGCCGGGGGGGAATCCGGTACCGGCAAAAGCGAGATTGCCCACCTCGTTAAGGAAATCTTGAAAAAACAGGGTATCGAACCTGTCGCATGGTCCTTTGACAATGCCTATGTGACCGCCCCTGAAGAACGCGAAGCAAAGCGAGCAGAGGATTATGATAACAACGTTGGCTTAAATGAAATGAACCGATCTATAATCAAAGAAGTCATGACTTGTTTTGAGAAAAACAAATCTGTCAAAGTCCCCATTGTCGTTATTAACCCTGACGGCTCCCGGCCCATTATGGAGATCACCCTGAACATGGACGGTGGAAAAGTGCTGATAGTTGATGGCCTTTACGCTGCATTAATCGGAACAATCAAAACGGACGAATCCAAAGCAACCCGCATTATTGCCATGAATGCAAAAAAATTTAACCTTGACGCTCAAAAAGAAAGAGGTAAAGAAGCAGTCAATGAACACAGGCTGAAAGTCCTCGAAAGAGAGTGCCTTGCGGTAAGATCCCTATGGCCATACGTCACCCACAAAATTTCCGAAACCTGGGAGGTTTCCGCCTACACACATAAACAATAATGGATGAGCCCCTCTATTCTTCCACTATAACGGTTGTCCTGGTGGTGTACTGCTGGGTGCGCTAGCAGCCGCCAGATGACGGCAACTCATGGACGACAGCAGTCAGCATACCGACCAATCCATAACACCTATTAATTATTAAATTTCGAACCAAGATTCAGGTAATATAATATTGATGCTTTATCGTTGCTAATGCCGTGAACATTCGGCATAATGCCGATAACGAATGCGACGGTGGTATCCACTCTGTAAGATAAAAAAGTACATGAGGATGAAGGCAAAAGGAGTCGGAGCATGAATGGTACCTTGAAAAACGTTCGGGTCCCAAAGACCCAATCATCCGCACCCCCTGTCCTCAAGCAAACTGAGGTATCCCAGGCTCTGAGAATCATGGACACCGGTTACCTGGTGCCGCACATTGATCCTGCTACACCTACTCCCTTCTCGTATGACGATTTCGACCCGGCGCTTGAAAACCTGCGTGCCACCTTCGGGCCGAGCAATGGCTATTTCCATACCCGTCTACCCAGTTGGATCGGCACCCCGATCGCTAAAGAGCCGCTGCAAGATGGCGACCAGATTATAAGCTCCCGCGAAGGTACGGCCTACCCCGCCACCTTCGCCTGGGTCTACAACACCACCGAAAAGCAGATCAGCGCCGACGGCAAGACCTTTCCGGTCGCCATCGAGGAATCGGTCAATCTGGGAAACCTCTGGCATACCGGCTTCAGCTTCGATGGCGAGACGTACATCGACCCGGCCAACCCGCGTTTTCGTTTCGAAAAGGTCGACCCCTCCAAGGCCTATCGTACCACTGACATCTATAACGGTGAGTTTGTAACCATGTTGCGGGTGATTGACACAAAGACCGGCGCCAGTGCCGATTTTATCATCACAGTTTTGGCCAATCGTACCCAGCCGAATCTGGGTGCGGTTCAAACGAGGGTCGTACCCCATTACAATGGTAAGCTCTATTACCGGGCCAGCCTCGAATCGGGCCAAAACGACGGCATCGACAAGTACTTGACCGAATCAGCCCCGCGTCAACTCGATTTCCTCGAAGCCGGCAATACCGGTAACAACAACCAAAATCAAACTCTAGTCATGAAGACCACAAAGTCGGATATCACCATCGCCATGAGTCAACACGTTACCTTGCGCGGCGCCGGAGGCGCAGCGATCAACAGCAGCGAACATCATGTCGACAAGGCAAGCGAAAACGGTTTCCACTCAATCTTTCAGGAAGGATCGCTGCCTGTGCAAAAAGAGCATGCCGTCAGCGTGGAAAAGACCGTTGCCATCGCCACCTCGGAGCATTTCAAAAGGCCCAAGGACCATCTCAATCACCTCATGTATACCGCGCACGACGCAGACGGCGAGTTGTCGTTTAACGCCCAACGAAGTAGGCATACCCAAACCTGGAACAAGTGGTGGGATGCTCATCGGGATGTCGTCATCAAGGAAAACCCCAACGACCCCGACGCCGCCTTGGCCCAGACAATCCTTGACTTTAACACTTTTCTGATGGGCTGCGGGTATACCGATCTGAACGTCAACCACAGCATCATCGTGGGCCAACTGGCCCGCTTCGGTCATTACTACTACCGGGGCAAAGTCTTTTGGGATGAGCTTTACACCATGTCTTTTTATCGACAGAAAATGCCGGCGGTGGCCAAGATTTTGTCGCTCTTCCGTGTCGCCAGTCTGGGCGCGGCGCGCGAAAACGCCAAGAAACTGCCGATCTATCCTGATGGCAATTCCGGCAAGGCCGCTCTCTTCCCCCACCAGGGCATGGGTTTGCTTGGCAAATCCGGCGAAGGTACGCCCGCCTGGCATAAATCCGGTTCTATCGTCAAACCCGATATCAGCTACAAACAATACCACTCCAACCTGGCCATTGCGTACAACATCCTGGCCATGTATGAAGCAACCTCCGATCCGGCCTGGTTTACCGCTACTATACGAGACTACGCCGTTGGCGAGACTTTGCTTAGCGTCGGTCTGCTTATCCATGACAAGGTCGAGCTCGGCCAAGACGGACGTTATCACTTCAACGACATTGTCGGTCCCAATGAATTTCATGACCATATTGGTACCAACAAGGCACACGGCGTGGACGACAACGCCTATACCAATGTCATGATCGCCTGGTACATGCACAAGCTACTCGACATGATGACGGTCATGGAAAAAAACGACCCGTCCACATTGGCCACCTGGCGCGAAGACATGGTCATCGACGACGCCACGGTAGCCAAGTGGGGGGACATCTCGAATAAAATGTACGTCACTATCAACAAAGATGGAATAATCGAAGAGCACGCCGGGTACTTCGGCCTCACCGAAATCGACATTGCCGCGCTTAACAAGGAATTCGGCTTTAAAAAGGCCCGGCGTCTCGACCGCCTGATCAACGATCCCGAGATAGGTTCCGAGCTTAAAAAACGCTGGGGTGTCAACGGCGTGAATGAGGTCAAGGTCGACAAACAGGCCGACGTGCTGATGATGTGGTATGTCCTGGGGAAACAAGGTGTGGCCGAAGTCTTTACCCGGCTCGGTTACGAACCTCCAAGCCTTCGTGATAACCTGGAGTATTACGAACCACGCACCACCCATGGTTCCACCTTGAGCGCGGTTGTTTACGGCAAATTAGCCAGCCAGGTAGGTCTGATCGAGCTGGCCGAAAAGCTCGGCACCATGGCCATGATCTCCGATGTCTCAAACACTGTAGGCGACGCAGTTTTTGGCGACCACCGAGCGGTCATGAACGGCACCATCGAAAACAATCTCAAAGAGGGTGGCCTGGTGGAAGGACCGATACTGAGTCTCCATCCGAAATTAACCGGCGACACCAAGGAAATTCGTTTCGGCGTGCGGCATTACCATGGCAGCATGTATCGATATATTGCTAGACAACACGGGCAATTCACCTTGGAGATTCTATCCGGCCTGGAAGACGGCAAGCCACCGGTGCCTTTCAAGTTCGGCGGCGTCGAGGTCAAACTGGAAAAAAACGGCGCCTACCACTTCCCGCAGACCCAACTGCTCGCACAATACGGTATGTCGGTCACTAATCCCGAGTTTCTTTTAGCCACCTTGAAGGAAAGGGAACCGCAAAACACCGTGGCCATTGACTGGGTTGAGAACCTGATGGGGACACCGGACATGGATGCCTTCATGGACGTCATGAATAATGCGCTGCACCCCGATCACCCGATGGTGCAAAATAACCACGAGTTGCGTGAGCTCTACGCAATAAAGGGACTGGCCAATGTCACCCCCGATGAGGTTCTGGCCACCTTAAAAACCCCTGATAAATTGGTAGTTATGTACGACTTCGACGGCGTTGTCGCCTCGGCCGATCATTACCATAAAAAGGCCTTTGATTACATCGTGCGCGAATACTTCGGCTTTGCAGATGGCTTGTCCGATGCTGAAAACGATAAGGTGCGCGGCATGGGTCGCGCTGAAACCATCACGGCTTTGCTGTTGATCAAGACCAAGGGCTTTGATGCGGATATCTCAAACCCGGTCGAGGAGGCCCTGGCCATCGGCTTCAAACTTAAAGATGGCCGGACCTTCGATCGTGAAACCTGGCAAGACCTGACGGAAAAGAAGAACCACAAGTACCGCGAGATAATCACCGGCGAGTTTGGCCCACAAGACGCCATTCCCGGCACCAAAATGGTCATGCAATCCGTCGGCCACCTCGGCGGCGACAACGTCGAGGCCACCACCAGCCGCAACACCGACCATATGGCTGAAGCCGTCGGCGCGCTAAAGTTCTTCGATGCGCGTTCAACCGGTCACACCTATGAAGGCTCCAAGCCTCATCCGGCCTGTTTTGTCACAGCTGCCATGCTACGCGGTTTTGGACCGGGCGCCATCGGACTTGAAGACGCCACCAAAGGCGTGCAGTCGATCAATACGGCAGGCCATCTCAGCATCGGTCTAGGGCAAAGCATCAAGCAAGCCTACCCGGATCTTCAACCGATCAAATCGGCTGAAAATATTCGCCAGATGGGCCCGGCCAATGACTGGTCCAGCTGGAACAGCGGCGACGACTTTAAAACCGATCGGCCAGACTTTTGGGTTGAGAGCATGAAGGACATCACCCCCGAGATGCTGCGTGAACTGCAACAACTGGCCTTGCAAAAGGCTACCCGACCGGGCGCAAAGGAAGGTTATCGCCGTGTGATTGCCGACAAGCTCGACCAGGCGCGGAAAAACCCCGGCCTTACGAGCGATTATTGTACCCAGTGCTGAAGATCTGCTTGCAAGTATTTTCAAAAACATATCAAGATGGTCAGAATTCATGGCGCAACGGTCAAAAAGCTCGGCAAGTTTTACAGGCACGTATGCAAGCTGGTCGGTCATGGTTTTCCGGTTCCATAAAAGTCCCCTTCAGATTTTCTAATATTAAACTGAGCCCGAATTGCTCGGTATGGCGGCAAAATGACGCATGGAAATTCGCAACGATTCTTGTGCAATATCACAAATTCGCCCGAGCTGCATGTAATTGATGAAATTAGGAAACAATGCTTCAAACCAAAACGGGGATCAGCTGCTGATCCCCGTCCAAAGTAATTTCATAATATGATGAATCGAATGAAGGTTTTACGCTTCCATGAGCGATCCTAGACCAGCCACCAGCGTTCAATAATCCGCCGTCCATCAAAAGCGGTTATTGAGGAAACCTTTCCGTGTGCGATCTTGTCGTTACGCGCATCAATGGCGTTGGCGAACATGGGCACAACGACACCGCCCTTGTCTCTCAGGATTCGCTGCATATCAACGTACATTTCCCGACGTTTGGTTTCATCCAATTCGGCCCGTGCCGACACGAGCAACTGGGTGAACTTTTCGTGGTTCCAATGGGTATCGTTCCACGCAGCGCCGGGGGAGTAACCCGTTGAAAGCATTAGATCTTCTGTGGCATATCCGCCCCAGTAGCAGGCACACCAGGGTTTTTTCAGCCATACGCTCGACCAATACCCATCATTGGGCTCACGGCTTACCTGGATATTTATGCCGGCCTTGGCAGCATGCTCCTTGTATAGAACGGCCGCATCCACGGCTCCGGCAAAAGCGGCATCGGCGGCACTCAAGGTCACATCCACCTGGCTCAGCCCTGCTTGCTTCAAATAAAACTTCGCTTTATCGGGATCGTAAGGTATCGGTGCCAATTCACTGGCATAGTACCGATAGGAAGGCCCGATCGGATTGTCTTTTCCAATTGTTCCATGTCCCTTCAGAATCAACTGAAGCATTTCTTCTCGGTTGAGTCCATGCTTGATGGCCAGGCGCACATTGTTATCATTAAATGGCGGAACGTCCATAAGCATTGGAAATGTATAATGAAGGGGACCGGTACCCTCTTCGACATGGATGCCGGGTCGCTTGGCCAATAGATGGGCTGTTTTGGGATCAACCTGATCGATTACATGAACCTTACCGGTTACCAAAGCGGTGGTGCGGGCCGGCGCATCTTTGATCGAAAGCAATTCAGCTGCATCGACATGGGCCCGGGACGCGTTCCAGTAATTGGGATTTCTTTCAAAGTATGCGCGCACCCCCGGTTCGAAATTTTTGATCATGTAGCCGCCCGTGCCATTGCCATCCTTCCAGTCCAGACTGCCGTCTTTTGCTGCCGGGTAAACGCCCAATCCTGGTCGATCTAAATTGTAGGGAAAATCCGCATTGCCCTCACTCAGTTCGATGACGAGCGTATATTTATCGTCTGCTTTAATGGATTGAATGGACTTGACAATCGGCTTGACGGATGACTTGGTTTTTTCCCCGCGATGATAATTGATGGTGGCAACCACATCTTCGGCCCGTAAACGACGACCATTATGAAATTCCACCCCTTTTCGGATTTTAAAAACCCACTTGGCCGCATCCGGGGTGGATTCCCAGGACTCAGCCAGGCAAGGTATTAATTCGTTGTTGGGATCTATCTCTGTCAAGGTATTGTTTATGGCACGGGACATGACCGTCTGAAAACCGCTTGCCAACGTGGCCGGATCATAGGTTTCGGTTGTGGAACCATGACCCATGGCCAACCTGAAAACACCACCTCGCTTAGGTGTGGCCGCCGCTGACGCTTTTGGCAAGAGCGAAACCGGCAGCGCAGCCACAACACCCATAGCGGTCATACCGGCCATAAACCGCCGCCTTGTGATTTTGCCCTGAACAAGTTTGTCAGTCAGTTGACGAAAGGAATCATTGCACGGATTTTTTTTCATTTTACCCTCCTCTGCTGAAAAAGATTCTGAAAAACCAAAGACCATCAAACGTTGCAGCTGAATCGTGCGAAACGCAAGCGAGCACTGTTCACACCCGCAAACTTCACCGGCAATTTTATGGGTTCATTTTTTCCGGGCCATTCGGTGACGCATACTTTCCCAAATGTATAGGTTTCAAGAAAACAGAGAAAAGATCTATAGATGCGAATCCATAAATTACCAATTCAACTATCACTTATCCAGAAGTGCGCTAATAATGAAAATATATTTTGCAACCGGTAGATTAGGTGTTGCCAAAGAGTAGAAATATGTATATACAAATATACATTTATGACTTATATCGCATTGACGCACTTGTCAACTTTTTTTTATCATTGCTAATGATAAGGGGCTAAATTATGATGTGCTCGTAAAAAGTCAAAATTCTCACATTTTGACTCGTTAACCTGTTGAAATTATTGAGAGTGAGGTCTGAATAGTGCCAATTATCGGACTTTTTACGAGCCTATCAATTATATACGCTCTATA
>Ga0180436_10001870_pt1 | contig 20316 bp, 18 predicted proteins | sample SS_ome_2_FD_132434 | JGI IMG/M metagenome (GOLD analysis project Ga0180436, IMG submission 132434) | Hypersaline lake sediment archaeal communities from the Salton Sea, California, USA - SS_3_S_2 metaG | ecosystem: Environmental > Aquatic > Non-marine Saline and Alkaline > Hypersaline >...
CATGCTGCTGCGCATGTACCGCCGCTTCGCCGAGCGCAACGGCTTCCGGGTGGAGCTGCTGGATGCCGTCGGTAGCGACGCCGCGCCCAACGGCATCGACTACGCGCAGATGATCGTGCGCGGCGAGCGCGCCTTCGGGCTGCTGTCCGTCGAGGGCGGCGTGCATCGCCTGGTGCGCATCAGCCCCTTCGACAGCCAGAACCGCCGGCACACGAGCTTCGCCTCGGTCGAGGTCATGCCCGAGATCGACGACGCCATCCAGATCGACATCGACCCCAAGGACGTGCGCGTCGACGTCTACCGCTCCTCCGGCCCGGGCGGCCAGTCGGTCAACACGACCGACTCCGCGGTGCGGGTCGTCTACCGCGCGGGCACCCCGGACGAGATCGTCGTCACCTGCCAGGACGGCAAGTCGCAGATCAAGAACCGGGAGAAGGCCATGACCGTGCTCCGCTCGCGGCTGTGGGAGCGCGAGGAGCGGCGCCGGCTCGAGGAGCAGATGAAGGCGCGCGGCAGCCAGAAGGCCATCGAGTGGGGCTCGCAGATCCGCAGCTACGTGCTCGACAAGCAGTACGTCAAGGACCACCGCACGGGCCTCATGCGCCACGACCCCGACCACGTGCTCGACGGCGACATCGAGGACCTCATCTGGAGCGGCCTCGAGTGGCGCGCCACGGAGGCCCTGGGCGTGGGCGCGCCGCAGAGCGCCTGAACCCGTGGGCGTCGTCCGCGTCCTGGCCGTCTCCGACGCGGTCTCGCCCGTGGTCTACTCCGAGAACTTCCCCGGCAACCTGCCGCCCTTCGACGTCGTGCTGTCCGCCGGCGACATGCCCGGGCACGTGCTGGAGTTCATCGCCACCAAGACGCGCACCCCGCCCGTGTACGTCATCGGCAACCACGCCAACGCCTTCCTGCGCGGCGAGGACCCGGACGAGGCGCGGCTGCCAGGGGGCTGCATCAACGCCCACCGGCGCGTCGTGCGGGTCGCCGGCCTCATCGTCGCGGGCCTCGAGGGTTGCGCCCGCTACCGCCCCGGGCCGCACCAGTACGCCCAGGCGACCTACCACGCCATGCTCGCGGGGATGACGCCGCAGCTCGTTTGGCACCGGGCCCGCTACGGCCGCGCGGTCGACGTCCTGCTCACCCACGCGGCGCCGGTGGGCCCGCAGGCCGGCGACGACTGGCCGCACCGGGGCGTGGGCGCGTTCAACCGCTTCCACGGGCTGTGGCGGCCCCAGGTCCACGTGCACGGCCACGTCCACCTCTCCGGCGCCAATGCCCGCCGCTCGTACGTCACCGCGAACGGCGTGCGGGTCCTCAACGCCTACGAGTTCGCCACGTTCGAGGTCGCGGTGCCGTGACGGCTTGCCGGCACGCACCACCGCGGCGTGCCGCGACGGCCCGTCCTCACGCCGCGCGGCGGGGTCGCAGGACGGTCGGCGGCCGCGCGACCCCACCCAGGTCCCCGGAGGACGCCATCAGGAGGCCCGCATGAGCGATGCGCATCGTTCGGACGCGCCCGGTCCCGCCCCGACGCGCGAGGTCTGGCGCTCCCTGCTGCCCGAGGCGGTCCTCGCCGGCCGCGACGTCCGGTGGCTGGCGCCCACCGCCCTCGACCACCTGGGCGATCCCGACGGCGAACGCGTCACGCTGCTCGCCGGCGGCCCCGTGCTCGTGCCGCGCCTGGCGACGGGGCACCTGCGCCTGACGGGCGCCGACCGCGTGCCCTTCCTCCACGGCTTGGTCAGCCACGACGTCGCGGGCCTGGCGGAGGGCGGGGTGGTCGACGCGCTGCTGCTCGACCACCGCGGTCAGCCGCAGGCCGGGCTCGCGGTCCATCGCCGCCGCGACGACCTGTTCCTGGCCGTCCACGACGGCGCGGGCCCGCGGCTGGCGCGCACGCTCGACGAGCACGTCATCTTCGACCAGGTCGTCATCCAGGACCTCGACGACCGCCTGGCGAGCGTCACCCTGTGCGCGGCCGAGGCCGCCGCGGCGTCGGGCGTGCTCGAGGCCGGCTGGCCCGGCGCCGGCGCGGCGCTGGCCGCCTCGCTCGCGGGGCCGGACCCCGCCGAGGCCGGACCGCGGGCGGTGAACCCGGTCGCCGGCGTGCCGACGCCCCACGGTCGGGGGTTGCTGCACGCGCGGCGTTTCGGCCCGGGGTGGGCCGTCGACGTGCACCTGCTGGTCGAGGACCTGGCGCCCGCCTGGGCGGCCTGGACCGCGGCCGGCGCGCGGCCCGTGGGCGAGCGGGCGTGGACGGCCGGCCGCGTGGCGCACGGACGCCCGAGCGCGCACGCCGAGGGCCGGCTCGGGCTGCCGCAGGAGACGGGCCTCGAGCACCTCGTCAGTTACCGCAAGGGCTGCTACCTGGGCCAGGAGATCATGGCCCGCGTCGAGGCGCGCGGCCGGCTGCGGCGGGGGCTCCGGTCCGTGCGGCTCGGCGGTCCGCCGCCCGGGCTCGGCGCCGCGGCCGCTTGGCGGCTGGAGGACGCGAGGGGCCGCGCCGTCGGCGCCCTCGGCAGCGCCGCGCCCGCGCCCGACGGCGACGGTTGGTGGGGCCTGGCCGTCGTGCGCGACGACGCCGACGCCGCCCCCGGGTGGCGTCTGGTCGTCGACGGCGAGCCGCCACGCGTGGGGCCCACGGAGGTCGGCGCGTCCCTGCGTCCCGCCACGGCGTCCTGGTAGCATGGCGCGAACACCCCGCGTTGGGCCGTGGCACGCCGTGCGGGACCCTGGTACGCCATGCAGAGACCGATTCGCGTGCTCATCGCCAAACCCGGCCTCGACGGCCACGATCGCGGCGCCAAGGTCGTCGCGCGTGCGCTGCGCGACGCCGGCATGGAGGTCGTCTACACGGGGCTGCGTCAGAGCGCCGAGGCGATCGCGACCGCCGCCGTGCAGGAGGACGTCGACGCCGTCGGCCTGTCGGTGCTCTCCGGCGCGCACCTGCAGCACTTCGGCGACGTCGTCGAACGCCTGCGGACCGTCGGCGCGGGCGACGTCCTCGTCTTCGGCGGCGGCATCGTGCCGGACGGCGACCGCCCCGCGTTGGCGCGGTTGGGCGTCGGCGAGGTGTTCGGGCCCGGCAGCCCGACGTCCGCCATGGTGGCCTACCTGCAGCGCGAGGTCGCCCGGCGGCGCGCGCTCGAGGGGGGCTCATGAGGCTCATGAAGCGCGTCGTTAACTTCGTCACACCCGTGGCGACGTCAGGAGGACCCCGCTCGTGAGACCCGCACGTGGCCTGCGCGCGCTCCTCGCCGTCGCCGCCCTGAGTTGCGTGGGGCTGGGCGCGGCCCAAGGCTACGCGGTCGTGGTCGTGCAACCCGGCGATGCCCTCGGCTCGATCGCCCAGCGCTACGGCATCGGCGTCGAGGCGCTGAGCGAGGCCAACGGCCTCGCCGGCAACCTCATTCGCCCCGGCGACGTGCTGCACGTGCCGCTACAGGAGTCGCGCGGCGGCCTGGCGCAGCCGGCGCCCGCGCCGCCCGCGGGCTTCCGGCGGCACACGCTGGCGGCCGGCGAGACGCTGTCGAGCGTGACGAGCCTCTACGGCATCAGCATCACCGCCCTGGTGGGCGCCAACCCCGATCTCTCGTCGCTCGACCGACTGCCGGTCGGCGTCGAACTGCTCATCCCGCCGGGCGAGGGCCTGCTCGTCACCCTCGAGTACGGCATGGACGTCCTGGACCTGCTGGCCGCCTACGGCGCCGACCCGGTCGCCGTGGCGCGGGCGAACGAGATCCGCGGCCCGCTCGACCTGCGGCCGGGCATGCTCCTGTTCCTGCCCGGCGTCGAGCCGACCGCGGCGCTGGAGCGCCTGGCGGACGTGCGCGAGCTGGAGAACACCTACGTGTGGCCCCTCCACGGGCGGCTCACGTCCTACTTCGGCCGCCGCAACATCGGTCTCGGCACCAGCACCTTCCACCGCGGCCTCGACATCGCGGCCCCGACGGGCTCCACCATCGTGGCCGCGCGCTCGGGGACCGTCACCTTCGCGGGTTGGTCGACCCAGGGCTACGGCAACCTGGTCAAGATCCGCCACGCGGGCCACGCCGAGACCTGGTACGCCCACGCCAGCCGGGTCCTCGTGCGCGTGGGACAGAGCGTGTCGCAGGGCGAGCCCATCGCGCTCGTCGGATCGACCGGCATCTCGACCGGGCCCCACCTGCACCTCGAGATCCACGTGGGCGGGCGGGCGATCGATCCGCTCGGCGAGCTCCGCTGACCGCCGGTCGCTGGCCGACGGCGGGCCGCCGCGCGTTCAGTCCTCGCTCGCCTGCACCAGCAGTCGCCCGCACGATGGGCAGCGGGTGACGCCGACGCCCCTGCGGACCTTCTGCAGCACGTGGATCGGCAACTGGACGTGGCAGCCGCCGCAGCGCTTGCCGCCGTCGATGCCGACGAGCGCCAGGCCCCTGCGGGCCCGCCGCACCTGCTCGTACTGACGCAGCAGGCCCGACTCGACCTCGGCGCACAGGCGCGCCCGGCGATCGGCCAGGTCGGCGTCCCGGGCGTCGACCGCGGCGACGCGTTCGTGCTCGGCGGCCTCCAGGGCCTCGAGTTCGGGGGTCATCGTCGCGAGCTGCTCCTCGAGGCCGGCCATCGTGGCCGCGACCCCCTCGAGCTCCTCCATGAGCGGCAGCGTGTCCTCCTCGAGCTCCTGGGCGCGGGTGGCGAACTGCAGCTCCTGGTTCTGGAACTGCGCCATCTCCTTGCTCGTCGTGGCCCGCATGGCGGACTCGGAGGCGTCCTTGCGGCGCTCCTGCAGCGTCTTGAGGTCGAGCTCGTTGCTGGCGACGCGGCGCCGCAGCGCCTCGTGCTCCTGCTGCACGCGGGCCAGCTCGCGGCGCAGCGTCTCGCGCCGCTCGCGGGCGGCGAGCAGCTCGCCCGGCACCTCCCCGCGTTCGACGGCGAGGGCGTCGCGCTGCAGGTCGAGGGTCTGGACCTCGCTCAGGGTCTCGAGCATGCGGCCTCCATGACGAACACGCTCCATGCGGCCTCGGCCACACGGAGCGCTGAGAGGAACGTTGGGGAGAACGACTTCACGGCCTGGAGTCTACCACCACGCCTCGGGCTCGCCGCCCCCGGCCGCCGTCACGCCCGCGGCCGCGAGCGCCTCCACGGGCACGGTAGACTCGCCCGATGTTCGAGGATTCGGTGGAGGGGTTCATCGACCGCTGGCGCCGGCACGCCGTCGACGGCGTGGCCTTCGCGCGGGCGGAGGGCAGCCCCCTGCTCGAGGTGGCCGTCGGGGGCGCGATCGTCCAGCTGTTCGAGCGCACCGGACCGTACGAGGCGCCCACCGGGCCCGTGCGCCTCATCGTGCACGCGGTGGCGTCGTCGTGGACGACGGGATCCGACGAGGCCCCGGCGCTGTCGTCGACGAGCCCGGCGCGCCTGCGCCTCGCCGGTCCGGTCGTCGAGGTCGACGGCCCGATGGTGGTCGTCGACGCGGGCGTGCCCGTCGTCCTCGGTCTCGACCCGCTCGAGCCCGACGCGCCGCGTCCGGTCGTCGGGGACCGCCTGGCGTGCGAGGCGCTGCCGCCGGCCCAGGCGTTCGTCCTGCGCCGCAGCGGACCGCGTGGCGCCGCGGTCGCGATCGACGACCAGGTCTAGCGGGTGTCCGGTCCCGACGCGGCCGGCCCGCCGGGCGCCCGCCGGCCCATGGACGGCTGGCCGGCCGCCCGCGACGTTCGCGACCCGCGGGGGCCGCGGGACGCCGGCGCTCCGCGGGCCTTCTCGCCACGGTCGCTGCGTGTCGATCTGCCGCCCGGCCATCGCTTCCCCATGGTGAAGTACGAGCGCGTCGCCGGACGCCTCGAGGCGGCCGGGTGGCGCGTGCTCGACGCCCCCGAGGCGAGCGACGAGGCGCTGGCGTCGACCCACGACCGTGCCTACCTCGACGCCGTGGCGGGCTGCGCGCTCGATGCGCGGGCCGAGCGCCGCCTGGGCTTCCCGCAGTCGCCCGCCCTCGTCCGTCGCTCGCGGGCGTCGGTGGGCGGCACGCTGGCGGCCGCCCGCAGCGCGCTCGACGCGGGCCTCGGGGTGCAGCTGGCGGGCGGCACGCACCACGCCTTCCGGGCCCGAGGCGAGGGCTTCTGCGTCTACAACGACCTGGTGGTCGCCGCCCGCACGCTGCTGGCCGAGGGGGCCGTGCGCCGCGTGCTGGTGGTCGATCTCGACGTCCACCAGGGGAACGGCACCGCCGCGCTCTGCGCCGACGAACCGCGCATCGTCACGTACTCCGCCCACGGCGAGCGCAACTACCCCTTCGTCAAGGAGCGCAGCGACCTCGACGTGCCGCTGCCGGACGGCATGGGCGACGCCGACTACCTGGCGGTGCTCGACGCCACCCTGCCCCCGTTCGCCCGCCGGGCGCGGCCCGACCTGGTGCTCTACCAGGGCGGCGTCGACGTGCTCGCCGGCGACCGCTTCGGCCGCCTCGCGCTCACGCTCGACGGGGTCGTCGAGCGCGACCGGCGGGTCGCGAGCTGGTGCCGCGACGCCGGCGTCCCGCTCGTCACCACCCTGGGAGGCGGCTACCACGCCGACGTCGACGTGACGGTGAGCGCCCACGTCGCCGGGCTGGCGGCCGTGGCCGAGACCCTGGGCGCGTGACCCAGCCGGCGGGCGATGCTCGACGCCGGCGGCGGCCGCGGCGAGCAGCGCGCGCGTCGTGCCCGGCGCGAACGACCTGCTAGGCTGCGTCGTCGTGCCCCACGCCCCCCGCCCCCCCAAGGACCCCGACGCGCCGCCCTACACGGCCGCCGTCCGCGAGGTCGCCCCCGGGTCGCCGGCCGAGCGCGCCGGCGTGCGCGCCGGCTGGGAGCTCGTGCGCGTCAACGGCCAGTGGGTCCCGGACGTGCTCGCCTACCGGCGCGAGCTCGAGCGCGGCGCGGCCACGCTGGAGGCGCGCGATCCCGTCGGGGGGGACGAGGCCGTCTTCACGGTCGCCTGGGAGGACCCGGGGCTGGAGTTCGAGGACGTCATCTTCGACGGCCTGCGGCTGTGCGCCAACCAGTGCGAGTTCTGCTACGTGCACCAGATGCCCAAGGGCTTCCGCAAGAGCCTCTACGTCATGGACGACGACTACCGCACGAGCTTCCTCTATGGCAGCTTCGTCACGCTGACGAACCTGACCGAGGCCGACGTGCGCCGCATCCTCGACGAGCACCTGTCGCCGCTGTACGTCTCGGTGCACACGGCCGACGAGGCGCTGCGGCGCGACATGATGCGCTGGTTTCGGCTCAAGGTCAAGGACCCGGCCGCCACCAGCGTGCGCGGCATGATCGAGCGCCTGGAGCCGATCGACCTCTTCACGCAGGTGGTGGCGCTGCCCGGCCGCAACGACGGCGAGGCGCTCGACCTCACGCTCGCCTACCTGGCGTCGCGGCCCAACGTCCAGGCGGTCGCCGTGGTTCCCGTGGGGCTCACCGACCACCGCCGCAACCTGCCGAGCCTGCGGACCTTCACCGCCGAGGAGGCGGACGCCGTCGTCGCCCGCGTGGAGGCCTTCCAGCGGAAGATGCTGCGCGAGCGCGGCACGCGCTTCGCGTTCCTGTCCGACGAGTTCTACCTGGTCGCGGGCCGGCCCCTGCCCCCGGCCTCGGCGTACGAGGGCTTCGTCATGCTCGAGAACGGCGTCGGCATGGTGCGCGACTTCCTCGACGCGCCGGCGCCGGCGCCGCCCGCCGCCCTGCCGCGGCCGCTGCGGGTGATCTGCGCGACCGGCACCCTCTTCGCGCCCGTGCTCGAGGCCGCGCTCGCGCCGCTGCGATCCGTGGCGGGGCTCGAGCTCGAGGTGCGGCCGCTGGTCAACCGCACCTTCGGCGCCGTCACCACCGTCACCGGCCTGCTGGCCGGCCGCGACTTCCTGACCCAGATCGCGCCCGGCGAGGCCGACCTCCTGCTGGTGTCGCCCAGCGTGCTGAAGTACGGCAGCGAGACGCTGCTCGACGACCGCACCCTCGGGGACCTGCGCCGCGAGCTGCGCATGCGCGTCGAGGTCGGTGGGACGAACCTCGCCGAGCTCGTGACCTCGATCCTGGAGGGGCACGGCCGCGCGGCCCTGCCGCAGTTCGGTTTCTCGACCCACGCCGTCAAGGAGACCTCTGGGCAACACTGACGCGCGCGCCCGCGGGGTGTAGGCTCGCGCCGAGATGCCCGACGGACGACCCCCGCGCCAGACCCCCGAGCCGGTCCCCGCATGACCGCCGCCGCCCCCGAGCGACGCCGCACCCTGGCCGCCTACCTGCGGCTGGTGCGCTTCCAGCACACGCTCTTCGCCCTCCCGTTCGCCTACGCGGGCATGTGGCTCGCGGCCGACGGCTTCCCCGGCTGGACCGTCTTCGGGTGGGTGACGCTGGCGATGGCCGGCGCCCGGACCTTCGCCATGGCGGTCAACCGGGTGCTCGATGCCCGCATCGACGCCGCCAACCCCCGCACCGCCGCGCGCGAGATCCCCAGCGGCGTGCTGAGCGCCCGCGACGGCTGGCTGCTGGCGGGCCTGGGGTTCGCCGCGTTCGTGGCCGCCGGCGTGGCGCTCAACCCCCTCACCGCCGCGCTGCTGCCCGTCGCGGCCGCGTTCCTGGCCGTCTACCCGCTCGTCAAGCGCTTCTCCTGGTGGTGCCACGCGTGGCTGGGCGTGACCATCGGTGCGGCCGCCGCCGGGGGGTGGATCGCGGTCACGGGGGCGTTCGCGCCGCCCGCCTGGTGGCTGTGGCTGGGCGTCGGCGCGTGGATCGCCGGCTTCGACGTGGTGTACGCCATGCTCGACCGGCGCTTCGACCAGGCGCACGGGGTCCACAGCGTGCCGGCCCGCTTCGGCGACCGCAACGCCGCGCGCATCGCCATCGCCGCGCACGTCGTCGCCGTCGCGGCCCTCGTGGCGCTGGCCCCGGCGGCGGGCCTCGGCGCGGCCTACCTGACGGCGGTCGCCGTCGTGGCCGTCGTGCTCGGCCTGCAGCACGCGTGGGTGGCGCGGCACGGCCCGGCGGCCGCGCTGCGCGCCTTCGACGCCAACCTCGTCATCGGCCTGGTCGTGCTGCTGGGCGTGGTCGCCGACCACGTCGCGCGCGGCGCGGGCGGCTGACCGGGTGCACGCGCCGCGGCGACCGTTCGCCGCGGCGGCGGTTGACACCCCGCGGAGGCACTGCGTATGCTCGCTGACGCGTCTGGAGCGGTAGTGTAGCGGTTAGCATATCTGCCTGTCACGCAGAAGGTCGCGGGTTCAAATCCCGTCCGCTCCGCCAGTCTCGCCGGCCCCCTCGGGGGCCGGCGTTCGCTTGACCCCGCGCCGGCGGCCGCCGCACGGGGCCCAGGCCCACCGTCCGCCGCCGCCGCGGCTGGTAGCGTGAGGGCATGAGCGAACTGCCCGTCTTCCCGCTCGATCTCGTGGTGTTCCCGGGGCAGACGGTGCCGTTGGTGGTGTTCGAGGCGCGCTACAAGCGGCTGGTCAAGGCCATCCTCGAACTCGACGAGCCCCGCTTCGTCATCGTCCGCGCCCGGCCGGCCGCCGACGGCCCGGCGATGGCCCCGGTCGGCACGGTCGTGCGGGTCGTCGAACTCGCCGAGCGCCCGGACGGCACCTACACCCTGACCGGTCACGGCGGCGAGCGTGTGCAGGTGGACGTCACGCGCCGCGAGGACGTGCCCGAGGCGGACGGCAGCGAGCGGCCGCTCTTCTTCACCGACGCCAAGCCGCTGCCGGTCGTGCGCGACGATCCGAACCTCGAGCGCGTCGCCGCCTGGGATGCCCTGGAGGCCTTCCGGCGCTACGCCCGTACCTTCTTCGCGGCCGACGCCGAGCAGCAGGTCGACGACCACGTCCCCGACGAGCCCCTCTACCAGGCCTCGTTCGTCTGCGCCAACCTGCGCCTGGAGGGCGACGAGCGACAGTCGCTGCTGGAGGCGCCGTCCCTCGTGGACCGCTTCAGGCTCGCCGAGCGGCTCATCGACGAGCGGCTCGCGGCCCACGCGCCGGGGCTCGGCGACGCCGCGGGCGGCGACGCCGGGTGAACCGCGGCGGGGGCGCCGGCGACGGGCCGTCGCCCGGCGGCGGGCCCGCAGGCGATCCGCCCCCGGCGGCGGGCCGACGCGGGCTCGACGAGGCCCTGGAGCACGCGCTGACCTTCCGCTGGTCCGACCTCCCGACCGCGACCCCGGACCTGCCCGGCGCCGGCGGCCGGGTGCGGGCCGATCCCGAGGACTTCGTCGTCCGCGAACTGCCCCTCTACCTCCCGAGCGGCGAGGGGAGCCACGCCTACGCCCGCGTCGAGAAGGTCGGCTGGACCACCCGCGACCTGCAGCGGACGCTGGTCGCCGCCGGCGTCGCTCCGCAGCACGTCGGGGTCGCCGGGCTCAAGGACAAGCTGGCGCGCACCGAGCAGTGGCTGTCGGTGCCGCGGCGGCACGAGGCCGAGGCCTGGGCGGCGCTCGCGGCCATGCCCGGCGTCCGCCTGCTGGAGACCGGGCGGCACCCCAACAAGCTCGGGATCGGCCACCTGCGCGGCAACGCGTTCCGCGTGCGGGTCCGCGACGCCGGCCCGGAGGGCGCCGCGCGCGTGCGCGCGGTGGCGGCCAGGATCGCCGCCTGCGGTGTCCCGAACTACCTCGGCCCGCAGCGCTTCGGCCGCTTCGGCCGCAACGCCGTGGACGGCTGGCGCCTGCTGCGCGGCGAGAGGGTGCATGGCGACGTGCGCCTGCAGCGCTTCTTCGTGTCGGCCCTGCAGTCGCAGGTGTTCAACCTGCTGCTCGCGGAGCGCCTGCGCGACGGCCTCTTCGAGCGCGTGATCGCCGGCGACTGGGCGCGCAAGCACGCCACCGGCGGCACCTTCGAGGTCCACGACGCGGAGGCCGAGACGCCGCGCGTGGCGGCCCTGGAGATCTCGGCGACGCTGCCGTTGCACGGCAAGAAGGTCCGGCTCTCCGGCGGCGAGGCGGGCGAACGCGAGGCGCGCATGCTGGCATCCCTGGGGCTGCGTTGGACCGACCTGGTGCGGCGGCACGGCGACCGGCGGATGACCCGCGTCGTCGGCGCCGAGGTCGAGGTCGAGGCGGCGGGCGACGACCTGTGGCTCGCCTTCGAGCTGCCGAAGGGGAGCTACGCCACGACCTTGCTGCGCGAGCTCCTCAAGCTCGAGGTCGACGCCCCGCTGGACGGCCCGGCGTCCTCGGGCCCGTAGCGCCGGATCGCGAACTCCACGAGCGCGAGCAGCAGCGCCAGCGCGGCCGGCCAACCCCACAGCGGCGCCGCCGAGGGGGCGCCGAGCGGCGCGTAGGCCTCGTCCGGCGCGACGACCGACCCCCCCGTGCGGTGGGCCAGCGTCGCCAGCAGTGCCGCCCCGTCGACGTCGGCGAACTCGGGATCGGGCGTCGCCACCGTGCGGCGGGCGACCACCTCCGCGCCGTCCGCGACCACCACCGTGCCCCCGCTGCCGCGCGCCGGCAGCTCGCCGAGGTAGCGCCCGGGCGCGACCTGCCGAAGTTCCGTCTCGGCGCCCTGGAAGCGGGCCACCAGCGGCCGCTCGTTGACGTAGGCGCCGGCCTCCACCGCGTCGACGACCACCTCGAGCGTCGCGCCGCGCACCGACACGCTGGCCGTGTACGGCGCGGGCCGCGCCTGCAGCCAGCGCACGAGGCCGCCGAGCAGGCCCGGCAGCGCGTCCCAGCGAGCGAAATCCCCGGCCCAGGCGGACAGGTCGGTGGTGAAGGCCGCGCTGCGGCCCAGGCCGTAGCGGCCGACCGCCAGCAGCGGCTCGCCGTCGAGCGCCTTGAACAGCGCCTCGCCGTCGGGCTTGAGGCTGGTGGCCACGTAGGCGGACACGGTGGGCGCCGCCCCCTCGAAGGACGACAGCGGGTGGCGGCGGCCCTCGGGCGCGACGGGCTCGTCGCGCAGCAGGTCACGCGTGGCGGTGAGCGCCTCGGCGACGAACAGCCGCGGGAGCGTGCGGACGTCGAGCGCCTCGTAGAAGCGGCCGCCCCCGCCCGACGCGAGCGCCGTCAGGGCATCGACGTCCGCGTCGGCGCCGATCGCCACCGCGCTGGTGGTGATGCGCTCGCTGCGCGCGGCGAGGGCGATGCCCAGCCAGTCGACGCTGCCGGTCTCGGCGAAGGGACCCTGGCGGTCGAACAGCTTGCCGTCGGACAGCACGATCACGTGCTTGACGGCGGCGTCGCTCGCGCGCAGCGCCTCGAGCGCCAGCGTGTAACCGGGCAGCAGGACCGTGCCCCCCTGCGGCTGCAGCGCCAGCGTCGCGTCCAGCATCGCGAGCTTGCCGCTGTCCGTCGCGGGCCGGAGGTCGAAGACCCAGCGCGTCAGGGCCGGGTCGGAGAACACGACGAGGCCCAGCAGGTCCTCCTGGTAGGCCAGGTCGATGACGTCGATCACCCCTTGCTTGGCGAGCTCCAGCCGGCTCGGGTTGCCGACCGCCATCGACTGCGAGACGTCGAGCACGACCACCATCGCCACCTGCGGGACCGTGACCTCGGTGCGCACGTCGCTGGAGACGGGCAGCACGGCCTCGACCGGCGTGCGGTACCAGCCGCCGAGCCCGAAGGCCTCGGGCCCGCCGGTCATCAGCAGGCCCCCGCCCTGATCGACGTAGCGCGCCAGCAGCTCCAGTTGCCCGGGCGTGAAGGAGCCGGCGCCCCCTCGCAGGACCAGGGCGCTGGGTTGGAAGGGCGCCGTGATGCGCTCGGGCCCACCCACCTCGACGTCGAAGCCCTGCGTGCGCAGGAGGTCGGCCATCGCCTCGTCCCCGATGACGAGGACGGGCGAGGGCGCCGTGACGGCGACGTCGACCCGCTGGGCGTCGTCCTCGACCGGTTGGGGGAAGTCGACCTCCAGCGTCGCGCCCACGCGCAGCAGGGCGCCGGTCGCCGGCGACCCGCTCGCCGGGGCGACCACGCGGAAGGGGACGGCGTGCCGGCCCGCCGGCAGCGCGATCTCGATCGCCTCCTGCGTGCGGCCGTCGACGTCGGGACGCAGCGTGACGCGGGCGGGCCGATCCAGGCGCAGCACGGCGACCACCTCGGCGCTGGCGCCGGGCGCGACCCGATCGGGCGCCCACAGGGCCTCCAGGCGCGCGTTCGGCCGCCGCGGCACCACCACCACGTCGACGGGAACCTCGGCGTGCGGCACGTTCGGCGCGTCGCTCACCAGGGCCGTCGCGCGCGGACCGCCGGTGGCGTCGACCCCGTCGGACAGCAGCAACACGCGCCGGGCGCCGTCGGCCGCCGCCACGGCCAGCGCGCGCCCGAGATCGGTCCGACCGGCATCGAGGGCCCCCGGCGTGGGGGCCTGCAGCGTGTCGACGCGCGTCGCGTCGCCGGCGAAGAGGATGATCGAGGCGTCGTCGCCCAGGTCCCGCAGGTACGGCGCGGCCGCGACCCTGGCGGCGTCGCCGACGCTCGCCGACACGTCGACCAGCACGGCGATGCGGTCCTCCACCGCCGGCCGCTGCGGCTGCGCCAGCGCCACGATGAGCGCCGCGAGCGCGGCCATCCGCCAGCGTCGGCCGCGGCCGCGCGGCAGCAGCGGGACCAGTACCAGCGCCAGCAGCGCCCAGGGCAACACGAACAGCTCGGAGATCGCCGTCATCGCGTCAAGCTACCCGTTGCCGGTGACCGGACCATGAGCCCGCTGCCTGTCGGTATGATGCGCGCATGCAGGTGAAGGCGGCGCCGTACGTGCTCCTCGCCATGGCGACCGACGCCAGGGGTGAGGGGCTGCGGCCCGTGGTGGAGCAGCTCGAGCTGGCGGCCGAGGTGTTCACCGACGTCGAGCGGCTGCTCTACCACACGCGCGGCTCGGTGCCGGAGGCGATCGTGCTGGAGCACGGCCTGGTGGAGAAGGTGGCGCAACTCGACCTCGTCGCCCTGCTGCGACGGCGCGCCTCGCTCGTCGACGTGCCCTTCGTCTACCTCGGCCCGGCGCAGCCCGACGTCACCGCCAGGGTCGTCGAGCAGGGGGTCGACGCCTACGTCACCCTGCCCACGCGTCCCGACGTGGTGCGCGTCACCCTGCGTCGGCTGCTCGACCGGCGTCAGTCCGAGCGCGGCCTGCGCTACGCGCTGGAGCAGTCGCGCCGCTACGAGCAGGCCTTCAAGGAGTCGGAGCGGGTCAAGGACGACCTCATCCACATGCTGGTCCACGACCTCAAGAGCCCGATCTCCAGCGTCATGGGGCTCCTCGACCACTCGTTGGAGATGCTCAAGGCCGAGACGCACGAGGACGGCGGCGTCGACGAGCTGCTCAGCCTGGCCCGCGGCGAGGCGCAGCACCTGCTCAACCTCGCGGCCAACATCCTCGACGTCCGGCGCATGAAGGACGGGCACATGCCCTACGCGCCCGACGTCATCGCCAGCCTCACCGAGCTCGCCAAGGAGGCCCTCGGCGACGTCTCGGGCGGCCCACGCGACCGCCACTTCGGCTTCCTCGTGCGACCCGAGGCGGAGCGGCTGCAGGCGGACCCCAACCTGCTGCGGCGGGTCCTGGCGAACCTCATGGCCAACGCCATCAAGCACACCCGGCGCGGCGGCTACATCGACTTCCGCGCCTGGCGTCAGGACGACGACTTCGTGCTGTCGATCCGCGACGACGGCGAGGGCATCCCCGAGTCCGACCAGAAACGCATCTTCAACGCGTTCGAGCAGTCCCGGCACACGGTGCACGACCGCTACGACAGCGGCATGGGCCTGACGTTCTGCAAGCTCGCGGTCGAGAAGCACGGCGGGCGGATCTGGGTGGAGTCCAAGGTCGGCCGCGGCTCGACCTTCTACTTCACCATCCCGGTCGACGTGGCCTCGCCGGTCGGCGACGACGCCGTCGCCGTCGCCGGGGGTTGACGGCGCGACCGTGCCGCCCGACCTGAGCTTCGAGCGCGCGCTCCGCGAGCGCGGCTTCCGTACCGTCGCGGGCGTGGACGAGGCCGGTCGCGGCGCCTGGGCGGGTCCGGTGGTGGCGGCGGTCGTCGTGCTGCCCGACGTCGCGGACCTGCCGTACGTCGACTCGAAGCTGGTGCCCGCCGCCGTCCGCGAGCGGCTCGCGGCCCACGTTCGCGCGACGGCCACGGCGTGGGCGGTGGCGGAGGCCACCGTCGACGAGGTCGACCAGCTGGGTCCGCTCGCCGCCACCCACCTCGCCACCCACCGCGCCATCGCCATGCTCGGGGTCGCCCCCGACGCCTACGTCACGGACTACCTGCGGCTGCGCTTCGCGACGCGGCCCCGTCCCGAGGTCGTGGCGCCCGCACGGGGCGACGGCCTGTCGCTGAGCGTGGCGGCCGCCTCGCTGGTCGCCAAGACCCACCGCGACGCGCGGATGCGTGCCGCGGCGTTAGATTGGCCGGCGTACGGCTTCGAGCGCCACATGGGCTACGGCGTGCCGGCCCATCGGGCCGCGCTGCGCCACGCCGGGCCGTGCCCGTGGCACCGGCGCAGCGTGCGGCCGGTGGCCGAGATCTCCGCCGCGCTGGCCGCCCTGTGGCCGGACACGAAGGAAGGAACCGCATGACCGACGCCATCGGCGTGACGTTCGACAACGGCCCCAAGCTCCACTTCGTGGAGTCGCCGCCGACCCCGCCGCCGGTCGGCGCGCACTGCGTGGTCACGACCCGGCGCGGCCTCGAGGTGGGCCGCGTGCGCACCGAGCCCCGTCGCGAGGAGCGCACCGTGGGCCACCTCCTGCGGATCGCCGACGCGGTCGATCTCGAGGCCCACGAGCGCCTGCGCGCCAAGGCCGACGATCTCAAGTGGCTGGTCCGCGCGCGGGCCCGGCAGGCCGGGGCCGACGTCAAGATCGTCGCCCTGGAGTTCACCCTGGACGAGGCCGCGCTGGTGGTCTCCTACACGGCGGAGGCACAGGCCCCGCTGCGGGTGATCGCCCAGGCGCTCATGGATCACACCGAGGCGCGGCTCGAGTTCGTCAACGTCGGCCCGCGAGACCAGGCGCGCATGCTCGGCACCCTCGGCCGCTGCGGCGACGGTTCCTGCTCGTCCACCTGGCTGCAGTCGTTCAGCGCCGTGTCGATCCGCATGGCGCGCGACCAGCAGCTGCCGCTCAACCCCGAGAAGATCACCGGCCCCTGCGGCCGCCTCATGTGCTGCCTGCAGTACGAGCACGACCTCTACCGTGAGCTGCTGCAGGGCATGCCCAAGAAGGGCGGCAGGGCGTGCCACGAGGCGTCCGGCATCTGCGGCCGCATCGTCAAGGTGAGCCCGCTCGCCGGGACGGTGGAGTTGCGGACGGAGGAGGGCAGCTTCCACGAGTTGCCGGCGGACGAGGTGCGGCGCATCAAGGGCGGCGGATGATTCGGCGGGCGCCGAGCGCCTAGGCCAGCGTGCCGCGCCGCAGCCGCAGGACCCACGCCCGCAGCGCCAGGTCACGCTGCGCGTACGCCGCCCAGGCGGACTCGAGCGCGGTCGTCGCGGCGTCCCCGGCGAGGTAGGCGCGGCGTCCGCGGGCGCGCCAGGTCTCGCGCAGCAGGCCGGGGACCTCGGCGTCGCCCGGCGGCCACGACTCGGCCAGCGCATCGGCGGCGGCGAAGGCCTCCGCGAGGTCGCCGTCCAGGGCCGCCAGCAGCCGCTCGACCGCGGTCCGCCGTGCGGTCGTCGTCTGCGGGTCGGCCAGGGCCGCCTGCCAGGCGGCCGGCCGCCCGAGTCGCAGCGCCGGGTGCGGCGCCAGTCGGGCGCGGACCTCGGGCGGGGCCTCGGCCGGGACGAGCCGCAGGGTCGTGCAGCGCGAGGCGACCGTCGGCAGCAGGGCATCGGGGCCCTCCGCGATCAGCACGATCGTCGCCCGTGCGGGCGGGTCCTCCAACGTCTTGAGGAAGGCGTTGGCGGCCTCCTCGGTCAGCGCGTCCGCTTGGTCGATGACGCCGACGCGGTGACGCCTCGTCGGCGGTCGCTGGAGCCAGGGACCCAGCGGCTCGCTGTCGGAGCGTTCGCGCGGCACCAGCTGCTCGATCCGCAGCTGCGGCCGGCGCGCCGGCTTGCCGTCGCGCGTGGTGGTCGCGGGTCCGATCTCGCGGTAGTCCGGCGCGCGCACCACGCCGTCCGCGTCCGGCGCGTGCTCGCGGCACGCAGGGCAGCGGCCGCACGGGTCGTCGAGGCGCGCCTCGCAGTTGCGCAGGGCGGCGTACCAGCGGGCCACGGCGCGCTGGCCCACGCCCACCGGTCCGGCCAAGAGCAGGGTGCGGGGCGCGGCTCCCTCCGCGCTCGCCATCGACCGCAGCGCCGCCAACACCGCGTCCTGGCCCACCGGGGTCTCGATCATTGGCCCTCCAGCAGCCGGCCCGCCAGCCGCTCGGGGTACCCGGCCCGGCGCAGGCGGCGGATCACCGAGCCGACGTCGTAGGGGACTCGGTTCACCTCGAAGCGCTGCGTCTCCTCGTCGAACAGGGCGTAGGCGGCGAAGGGGTTGCCGTCGCGCGGTTGGCCGACGGATCCCGGGTTGAGGAACGCCCTGGCCCGCGGCGGCACCCGGTAGCTGCGCTGCGCGGCGCCGAAGTCGATCATGCGCCACAGGCGCTCGCCCTCGTGGGCCACGCTGACGTGCGCGCGCGGGAGGTGCGTGTGCCCGACCAGGCCGACGGGCGCGGGCAGGTGCTCGAGCTGCTGCTCGGCGTCCGCGACGGTCATCACGTAGTCGAACGGGTTGCGGAAGCCCCCGTGGGCGGCCGCCCAGCCTTCCTGCCGGGCGTCGGTCGTCAGCGCGTCGAGGAAGCCGCGGTCGGCCTCGTCCAGCTCGGCGAGGTGGCGCTCGACCACCTCGACGACGAGGGCTTCCTCGCCGGCGGCCGCCGGATCCCCGCCGCCGGCCAGCGCCAGCAGCAGCGCATCGTGGTTGCCCCGCAGCGCCACGATGGGGTCCAGCGAGCGCACCAGGTCCAGGGCCTCCCTGGGGTAGGGGTAGTAGCCGACGAGGTCGCCCAGGAAGACGGCGGCGTCGAACCCGCGACGCCGCGCGTCGGCCACGACCGCCGAGAGCGCGGGGGCGTTGCCGTGCACGTCGCCGAAGACCAGGTAGCGCATGCGGAAGCACGATACACCGCGCCCGGGCGAACCCGCGCAGCGGGCGACGGCGGATCGCAGCCCGCGGACCGCCTCGTGCCCGTGCGCGCGTCGGGACGCGGGGCACGCGACTGCTAGACTGACGCGGATGCAGGCCTTGTGGGCGGTACCCGCTCCCGTCCTCCCACCGTCCGGCCCGAGGACGTCGCCCGGCTCAAGACGCCGGCGCCGGTGGTCGGTGGCGGTGCTGTGGCTGCTGTGTGCCTGGGCGCCGCTGGCGTTCGCGGAGGGCTTCGCCATCCCCAGCTTCCCGCCGCGTGGCGACGTGCCGGACACGGTCGCCGAGGCCTTCATGGGTGCCCTGCGCGCCGAGCTCGAGGAGCGCGGCGTGCGCGTCAGCGCCGCGCCATTGGTCACGGCGGGCATCGCCGGCAGCCTGGAGCCCGCGTTCGGCGAGCTGGTGGCGCGCCTCGAGGGCACGCGCTACGCCGTCCTCGGCGAGTTGCTCCGGCGCGACACGGCCGATGGGCCGTACGCCGTCGATTTCGTCATGGTGGACGCGGTCGCGGGCCGCTCGAGCGACCTCGTCTCGCGCGCCTTCGGCCTCGCCACCCAGGACGCGGTCGTCCAGGACGTCGCCGCGATCCTCCTCGCCTTCACGGTGCCCGAGGCGGTCCTGCCGCCCGGTGACGCCGGCCTGTTCATCTCCAGCGCGCCGAGCGGCGCCGAGGTGCGGGTCGACGGGACCGTGGTGGGCGTCTCCGGCGCCCTCGACCTGTTGCAGCTCAGGCCCGGCCGCTACGAGGTGGAGGTGCGCCTGCCGGGCTACCTGCCCGAGGTCCGCAGCCTGGAGCTGCGCGGCGGCGACACCCGTTTCGTCCACGTCGTCCTGACCGAGATCGTCGGGGGCAGCGTTCAGGTGCTGGCCTTCCCGGAGGCCGAGGTGTGGCTGGACGACCGCCTCGTCGGCACCACGCCGACGATCTTCACGGCGTTGCCCGGGGACGTCGAGATCGAGGTCGGTCGGCCCGGCTTCCGCACCCGCCGCTTCACCGTGCCGGTGCGCAGCTTCCGCGTGACGCGCGTCGAGGCCGAGCTCGAGCCGCTGGGGCAGCCGATGATCGTGTGGCCCACGGATGTCCGGGCGCGGGTGCTCATCGACGCCGAGCTGCGCGACGCGGGGTTCGCCGTCGTCGGGGCCGGCCTGCGCACGATCGAGGTGCTGCAGGCGGGCGAGGTGCGGCGCTGGCTCCGCGCGCTCCCCGAGGAGGGCGTCTTCGAGCTCGACCTGGAGAGCGGCGACCTGCGGCTGATCTACCCCTGAGCGGCGGCCGCGGCGCGGGTCGCCGCGGGTCAGCGGTCGTCCGTCAGCACCCAGGCCAACTCGAGCGACGCCGCGCCCGGCGCGACCCAGCGACCGCTCACGTGGACCGTCCCGATGCCCCACGGCGCCTGCAGGGCGGCGACGAGGTAGGCCGCCGGCCGATCCGACCAACGGGGTCCGATCGCGCCGGCCAGCGTCGCCCGCGTGCCCCCGTCGCGCACGACCCAGGCGAGCTCGAGCCCCGGCGTGGGCGCGCGGCCGTCGCCACCCCACCACACCGTCAGGCGCGACTCCGGCGCCCGACGCGGCACGTGGTGGACGGTCAGTCCGGCGGCCGCGTGGCGGGCCAACGGCCCGCGCGCCAGGTCGAGGCGCGCGCTGAGATCGACGTCGGGCGCGATGGCCGCGCGCCGCACCGAGGCCGCGGCGGCGCCCGCCCAGCCGTCCGCGGTGCGAACGGCGCGTGGCGTCAGCTCGACCGTCCAGCGGCGGTCGATGCGCCACGACGCGTCGGCGGCGAGGTCGAACCGGGCGCCGCCGGGGCCGGTCAGCGCTGCGAGGTCGGGCGCCGGCGTCGTCGTCGCCGCGCCCCGGGCCAGCACCGGCCAGGGGGCGGGCGCGCGCGTGCCGCCGGCGGCCTCCAGCCGCAGCGCGACGGGCCCCAGCGTCCCGCGGACCGCCGCGGCGATCCCCGGGCCGTCGGCGTCCGTGCCGGCGTCGACGTCGAGGACCAGCGTGCCGAGCGGCCCCGCGGCCATCGTCCGTCGCCATCCGGCGGCGGCGGCGAGCGCGCCGTCGGTCCAGCCGACACCGAGCTCGAAGGCGTCGTCGCCGAGGCGCAGGTCGTGGAGCGCCACCCGCGCGTGCGGTGTCCAGCCGCCGCCCGGCGTCCGGCCGCCGCCCTCGCCGGCCGCCGCGGCGGCGGCCTCCGCGGTCGCGCCCGCCCCGAGGGCGACGGTCCAGGACCGTGCGGCGGC
>Ga0180436_10001871_pt1 | contig 20290 bp, 25 predicted proteins | sample SS_ome_2_FD_132434 | JGI IMG/M metagenome (GOLD analysis project Ga0180436, IMG submission 132434) | Hypersaline lake sediment archaeal communities from the Salton Sea, California, USA - SS_3_S_2 metaG | ecosystem: Environmental > Aquatic > Non-marine Saline and Alkaline > Hypersaline >...
AAGGGAAGAAGATCAATACACTTAAAAGAAGTTGTAAAGCCCCATTGATGAGCAGTGTCTCTTTCATCTTTTTGATCTTTTCAATACTCAGTTCCAACCCGATAGTGAACATTAAAAAAACGATACCAAACTCTGCTAAATGATCCAGTGTCTCCACATGGTCTTCAGCAAAATGAAAAATAGATGAAATAGCAAAGCCTGATATTACATATCCAATGATCGTTGGGATATCATATTTCTTTAAAAATACATTGAGTAATGTTGATATACTAATAGTTATGATCAATATCAGTAAGGCTTGTTCCATCAATTTTCTCCTCTTTTTTTCGTATTATACATTGATTTTAATGATTATAGTTGTACTAACCCCAATTTCACCAATATTTCGCTAAAATCGCGAGTATAAAATCATAAACTTAAGGAATATCATGGGACTGAGTATAGGACTAGTAGGATTACCAAATGTAGGAAAGTCTACGACATTTAATGCACTTACAAAAGCACAAAATGCAGAAAGTGCAAACTACCCTTTTTGTACCATTGAACCAAACAAAGCTGTAGTTCCTGTTCCAGATGAGAGAATAGACACGCTTGCAAAGATCGTCAACCCTGAAAAAGTGCAGTACTCAACGCTTGACTTTGTTGATATTGCGGGACTTGTAAAAGGTGCAAGTAAAGGTGAAGGTCTGGGAAATAAATTTCTCTCTAACATCCGTGAAACTGAAGTGATCTTACACATAGTAAGATGTTTTGAAGATGAAAATGTTGTGCATGTTGAAGGTTCGATTGACCCGATCAGAGACGTTGAGATCATTGAGCAGGAACTTCTGTTTGCTGACCTTGATGCTGTGGAAAAGCGTATCGCTACATTGACTAAAAAAGCTAAGGGTAATGACAAAGATGCAAAAGATCAGCTTGTGGTAGCTGAAGCACTCTTACTGCATATTGAAGAAGGTCATCCTGTTTCAACGTTTGCAGAGATTGAAAGTGATGGTTTTAAGGCAATGAACAAAGATCTGCGTCTACTCACATCCAAAGAGATCATGTATGGTGCGAACGTAGATGAAGACGGTCTGGCAGAAGACAATTAGTTTGTACAAGCACTCAAAGCCTATGCTGCAGAGAGAAACTCTGAAGTGATCAAACTCTGTGCTAAGGTTGAAGAAGAGATGGTAGACTTTGATGATGATGAAAAACAGGAGATGTTGAATGACCTTGGTGTTGAAGAGAGTGGACTTGACCAGATCATACATAAAGGTTTTGACAAGCTAGGACTTATGAGCTACTTTACAGCCGGTGTAAAAGAGGTACGTGCATGGACGATACGTAAAAATACAACTGCACCTAAAGCTGCAGCAGTGATTCACAATGATTTTGAGAAAGGATTCATACGTGCAGAAGTTATCGGTTATGATGACTATGTAACATGTGGTAGTGAAACTGCTGCAAAAGAGGCTGGGAAGAACAGACTTGAAGGAAAAGAGTATATCGTTCAAGATGGTGATGTAATGCACTTTAGATTTAACGTTTAAGAAAGGATAATGATGAGAAATTTATTTTTAATTGGATTGATCGGTTTTGCTTTGGTTGGATGTGGTAGTAATGAAAAAGGAACCTTTTTAAAAACCGTAGAGAGTGAGAATGATCTTCCTACCGCAGTATCAAAATTTCAAAAGCTCATCAAAGAACAGGGTTTAACACACTTTAACACCATCGACCATAGAGCAAATGCAAAAAAAGTGGACATGAACCTCAAGCCAGAAACCGTTGTCGTTTTTGGTAATCCTAAAATGGGAACCGTACTCATGAACTGTAATCCATCAATGGGACTGGATCTGCCACTTCGTATGCTTTTCACAACTGACTATGAAGGTCATACAACTATTACCTATACCAATCCAGAGTACTGGTCTTTAAAACACAATATCAAAGATAAAAATTGTCTAAATATTCTGAATAAAGCAAAAATGGCATTGCAAGGACTGGCTGAAGAAGCAGGCAAGAAATAATATGCTTATCAAAACCAATGAAGTACTCTACCGTATACAAAAGGCACTTGATCTCAGCACTGAAGAGATAGTGCAAGCCTATGAACTTGAAGGGTACAAAATGGATGTTTCTCATTTGAGCTCTCTTCTCAAACGTCGTCAAGACGAAGCATTCGTACCTGCAAGCTATGAGGAACTAGGTCTGTTTTTAGATGGATTGGTTACGCTTAAAAGAGGTCCATCACCCCAAAAACCCAATGATGATGAAGCAGTAGAACTTACAAATAATCTCATTCTAAAAAAACTTCGTATCGCTCTTGAACTTAGAGAAGCCGAAACAGAGATCATTTTTGGACTGGCTGATGTTGATCTCAGTAAACAACAACTCTCTTCTCTTTTCAGAAAAGAAGGTCACAAAAACTTTAAACTATGTTCAGATGAACTGCTTATGGCATTTTTAGAAGGCTTGGATGAGTTTTACGATGTGGGTGACTTGGACTAAGTCTCCCCCCTCAGCACTGTGAAACATATCAAGAAATCACTTCAAACACTCAAATTAGAGCTAGCCAACAAAGAGACTCTTCTTAAGATCATTCATAACCACTATCCACATCTATCTGGGTACACACAAAAGGAACTTCTGGACTATTTTAACCTTAGCACATTTGATGAACTGGGTAACTATATACAAAGCTCTGTCAAGACCTTTTCAGAAGAGCGAAATGATGACGATACACACTGTTCATGTCAAGATGGTAATGGTGAGTACAAAGAGCTCTATGATACAGATGAACTGGCACAAGAACAAGCTGCTAGATCAATAGGTGTTAAACTCAAGGTCTATCCATGTCCCTACGGTTACGGATGGCATTTGACCAAAGGGTGATCATCCCCATATAAGTTAGCCTACACACAAAAACCAATATTTAGCTGTTATAATAGTGTAATTTAACATTGAGGGCTGTAACATGAGAGATATTGTTTTTCCTTTTTTAGAACATACAGGTGCATCATTAAAAAGTTTTTCTGAGGGTAAAGCAGAAGTTGAACTACATGTCCAACCTTATCATCTGCAACATAAAGGTTTTATACACGGCGGGGTGATCTCCACTCTTATGGATAATACCGGATGGTACGCAGCCGTTTCAAGCCTTGAAGAGGGTTTTTCTGCAGTCACTATGGAGATAAAGATCAATTATCTCAAACCTGCACTAGGCAAATATCTTTTAGCTTCTGCTTCGATCAAACGTCAAGGGCGTACCACATCATTTGTGACCATTGAACTTCATGATGAAGATAAGCTTGTGGCATATGCTACGGGTACCTATGCCATCATCTCAGAGGATTAAATCTCTAAAACCAATTTTACAGGACAGTGGTCACTACCCATGATATGGTCTAAGATATCTGCATCCACTATCTTTTCTTTCAGGTCATCAGAGACAAAGAAATAATCAATTCTCCACCCTACATTGTTCTTTCTAGCCGCTGCCCTATAACTCCACCAGCTGTAACGGTCAAGTTCATCACCTTTGACATGTCTGAATGTATCGATGTATCCATGGTCTAAAAGTTTATCAATCCACTCTCTTTCTATCTGTAAGAATCCTGATGTATTTTCATTGGCTTTAGGACGTGCAAGATCGAACTCTTTATGTGCTGTATTTACATCACCGCATACAACGATGGACTTACCCTCTTCTCTCAATGTATTGATATGGGTTAAAAAACGATCATAGAACTCCATTTTATAGGCCAAACGCTCTTCACTGCGCTGACCGTTTGGGAAATAGACATTAAAGAGAGCGATATCTCCAAAATGGTATTCATTGATACGTCCCTCATCTAAGATATCCACATGCGGACAACTGCATGGTTCGCCCTTGATATCTGTATAGAGTGCGACACCTGACTGCCCTTTGTTCGATGATGAGTTAATACTTTGAAATTTATAATTTCTGTCAAATATCGTATCTGGGATCTCTTCCGCTTCAGCTTTGATCTCCTGCAGTCCCAAAAAATCCACCTGCTCTTCATCTATCCATTTAAGGGCTTGCTTCTTCTCTACGGCTCTGATACCATTTACGTTCCATGATATGAAGGTGAGTCTATTACTATCTGACATATTGTACTCCTTGATCTAATAAAATCATTACGCATATATTCTGATTATTTTGATAGAATAATACCAAAAGAGACTTCAAAAAAAGGGTAAGCATGGCACTAGAAGATAAAGAACGTTGGGATGAGAAATATCAAGATAATCCAATGCCAGATGAACCTATAAAACTGATCAGTGATTATGCATCTTTGGCAACAGGGAACCAGGCACTTGATATTGCTTGTGGTATGGGAAGACACAGTAAATACTTGGCATCCATAGGTTTTGAAGTCGATGCACTGGACATCTCGTCCGTTGCTATTGGACAACTTCAAAACATTCCACATATCAATGCAATAGAGGTTGATTTTGACACCTATTCATTACCCCAAGAGAAGTATGATCTTATTGTCTGTACCTATTTTTTAGAACGTAGATTATTTCCTCAGATGATTGATGCACTAAAACCCAACGGTATTATCCTCATAGAAACTTTTCTACATGATGAGAAAAATGAACGAAAAGCTTCCAACCCTGCCTTTCTACTGCATAAGGGAGAACTTGAAGAGACTTTTAATGAATTGTGTGAACTAATACTTAATCCTGAGTTCTGGGCTGAGGATTACAAAGGTTTTAAAACGATGAAGACATCAATGGTCGCACGGAAGAAAAGTGAAGAGAGATAGAGATCTTTATAAAGATCTCAAACTAACCCTTGGCGTTAGTTAACGATAGTTACAGGTGTACCTTTTCGTACATTTTTGAAGATCGTGCTGGATACTTTATATGGAAGTCTGATACAACCATTGCTTCCTGGATATCTTTTTACATATTTGCTTGCATGTAAACCTATGCCACCGCTTGTAAGTCGCATCCAGTTTTTAAGTGAAGCACCTACATACTTCGCTTTTCCGCCTCTGTATTTTCTTCTGTCGCCTTTATAGACCAGCTTCTTACCTTTATACATTTTACCAAAGATCGTAGAACGCTTATCTGCTATCTTCTCTTTTATCTTGAAAGTTCCTTTTGGCGTACTTTGATTTCTAACTATCCCTGTATTTGGCTCAACTTTTCTTTTTGCTCCAGTAGTACAAGGAGAACAGAGTGCAACTTTCCCATCAACATAAAGTCTGACTCTCTGCTCAGAAATATCCACTTTTAACTTTGTGTTCTTACCATTTGCACGGGTAAGAAGCTTTTTATCTTCGTATACATTGTAACTTTTTCTAAGATTGGTGTTTTTTCTAAAGTCAGTATACGAATTATACTTCATAAGTTTTACATGTTTAACCTGATTATCTTTTGGGAATTTGATCTTTGTTGAAATCTTGTCCAGTTGGGCTTTAGTCTCTTTACCTACCCAGCCATCTGTATGACTCAGTCCATAATGCTTTTGAAAAGCTATGACAGCCTTTTTGGTCTTCTCTCCCCATTTACCATCAGCTCTTAGGTTTGCTTGAATGTTTTTATCTCTATTTAAAGCGATCTGCAAGTTACGTACAGAGTTAAAATCATTTTTACACTCTTGCTTTTTTTGAGTGTTATCACACATATCACCATGATATTTAAAATAACTCTTGGCATTAGCCATAGAACTAAGCATAAGTGTAGTCATTAGTATTTTTGTATAATGCAAATAAAGTCTCCAGGGGGTTTTGATGGCAGAATTATACCGTTTTTAGATTAACGAATTATAAATACAACTTATGAGAATCTTAAATTAAATATGATGTAAGGAAACCAATAAGCCCACCAAATACACCGCCCCACACAACCAACCAGCCTAAATGCTCTTTGATCAGCTCCTGAACCAACGCTTTAACCATCTTGGGTGTAAGTTCTTCGAGTCTTTTTGTCACAAGTGCTTCTACAGAAGAGATCATGTCTTCACTCAATGCTGAACTTTGTATGTGATGATCAAGCTGCACTTTGAACAAAGAGGAGTCCACTATGCTGCTTACTGCACTCTTTAATTTACTTGAAAAAGGCTCCCTCAGTGCTTCTAATGCTTCTTCTCCACCAAACATCGCTATGGCCCCGCCAAATTTAGACTCCATCACTGTTTTGGACAATGCATCAAAAGCTGGAGAGAAATCAGCACTTTGGACCAAAGGTTTAAGGTCGATCTTCTTCTCTTCTTGTGAGAAAAACTCTCCCAACTGCTCTTTGGTAAAGAATTGTTTCATGATCATATCACGTATAGAACCTTTAAATGTATCAAAATTCTTTTCAATGACTCCTGAACCATACAGAAACGGTACTTTTTCAAATAACATATGAATGGCAAGCTGATTGGTAATGGCACCGGAAAATGCAAAAAGACCGGTGAAGAGAAATGCATTATAGTATGAAGACGGTACAAAAAATGACACGCCTATGATAAGTAAAGCTAAGAGATCAGTCATGAGAGATTTAGACATTGGATATCCTCATCATATTTTTTGTGTAATATATCGTAATATGGGTTATATTATGACATCATTTCATTACCTCAATATGAGAAAGAAGATATAATCAAATTACCATTAATTTTTTCATAAAGCCTCTCATGTCCAAAACAATTAATAAAAGAATACAAGTTTCTCTACTTCTTATAGCGACTATGGGTGTCATGTCCGGTATTACAATTGTCTCATCTTTACCTCTGATCTCTCATACGTTCAGTCATATTCCAAATATAGAATTTCTCTCTAAAATGATGTTAACTATTCCGTCCATTATTATTGCATTATTTGCACCTATTGCAGGAATTATTGTAGACAGGTTCGGTAGACTCAAACCACTTTATATGGGTGTCCTACTTTTTGTTATCGGTGGAAGCTCAGGTTTCTATCTTGAGAACTTCTATGCTATTCTTGCAGGCCGTGCGGTACTCGGTATGGCTGTAGCCCTACTTATGACAAGCTCAACTGCACTTATAGGTGATTATCTTAATGAAAAAGGCCGACATAAATTCATGTCTATCCAAGGGATGGCTGTAGCCATAGGAGGCATAATATTTATTACAGCAGGTGGTCTTCTTGCCCAAATAGACTGGTCTTACCCTTTTGCAATTTATATTTTACCTCTGTTCTTTCTCCCTCTCATTCTTACTTCACTCTACGAACCTAAAAAGCAAACTCATGTTGAAAGTGAACTAGAAATTGAGGCCAAACTATGGCCTATTTATCTTACTGCTTTTTTTGCCATGGTCCTTTTTTATATGCTGCCTACACAATTACCTTATCTCATTATAGACACTTTAGAAGGTAAGCCAAGTACGATAGGTTTGGTCATTGCAACAGCCATGGTTTTTAATGCACTCACTTCCAAACAATATGCCAAACTCAAGGGAAGATTTTCATATGTACAGATCTATATGATCACTTTTATCTTTTTTGGTATAGGGCTTTTTATTATTTCTCAAGCAAATTCCATTACACAGATTTTTTATAGTACAGCTTTTATAGGTATAGGATTTGGGCTTATACTTGTTAACACAAACTCTTGGTTCTTAGCCAAAGTACCAGCACATAAAAGAGGAAAAGCTTCGGGAGTACTAGCATCAAGCTTCTTTTTAGGGCAATTCTCTTCTCCACTTCTTTTGGAGCCTATCGTTAAACTATTTGGGATTCAAGGACTTTTCTTGATCGTATCATGTGTTGCCATAACAATTTCCATGATATTATTTTTAAAAGGAAGAGTCTCTAAAAGCTTAGGGTGATTCAATTTACTAATATTTTGTGCAGATCATCTACACTACGTACTGCATCAGTATGGTCAGTAAATCCCCAGTCAACCATAATATAATCGATCTCAGCTCTTTTACTTGCCAACTCATCACGAGGTCCATCACCAATAAAGAGTGCATTATCATTTTTGTGTCCTAGCTCATCGAGTATCTTGTGAAGCATATCTGGATGGGGTTTTCCCTGTGGAACATCATCATAGCAGGCGATCGCATCAAAATGTCCATGCACTTCCAGGTGTGTCAAAGACTCTATAGTTGAGCTTCTATAGGCATTAGTTGCAAGCGCTAGAGCATGTCCTTTATCTTTAAGAGTATCGAGTAATTCCCTGACACCATCATAAAGAATCAACTCTTTATCATGGTTTTTCGTATAGTATTCAGAGAACCATCTTTCATGGTCTCTGTCAAATACTTTGGCATGATAAAATGTTTGGGCCGGATTAATAGTATGATCATTAACCAATCTTAAAATATACTCTTGCTCCATAGGCTCAAAACCAAGGTTCTGACGTACATGGTTTATAGCATTGACAATGGTAATGGAACTGTTTACCAGCGTACCATCCATGTCAAAGATAATGAGTTCTTTATCCACTATTGATTCTGCTCCTTATTTTTTGTCCATGATTGGTTAAACTTTACGTAGACAGATAGACTCACTAAAAGTAATGCCACACCGGAAATAAGATATACAGCATACACAAGCTGTGCCGGGTCTGTGAGTGCAAACTTAAAGACCAACATCAGTGCTTCAATAGAAAGAGCAATAATAATGGAGCCCAAGAACCGTATCATGGTCTGATGTCCCTCTCCGGCACCGGCTTTTTTCTCCTTACCCAAGACTTCCTCTTCAAAGATGGCTTTTACCAAGTCAAAGATAGCTAAAGAGAGGGTGAGGAGAATGGTCGCTTCAAAGATCTTATTGATCTCTATTACAGAAAAATCCAATCCAAAATGTAGAAAAGAACTGATACCCTTTACAAACAACAAAAGTGCAACTGCTGCAAGTGCAATTGAAAAAGCAGTATAGGCGATTTTACTCAAAGTACCGGAAAATGAATCAATGGAGCTCGGGTGTACCGTACGTAAAATATTTTTTAAAGTGATATCAACACAAATAATACTAATCAAATTATCTTGCTCATCATAAATAGGGAATGCAGCAGTGACAACCATTTTATTACTCACATAAGATGGATATGGTTCTGTAAGTGTACAACGATGTTCTCTTACCGTTTTATAGTAGTAAGCCCTATCACTTCTGTTATCATCCTTACCGATCCCATGAATCTTATTATTTTTGGAGATATTGTCCTTAATTTGTATACCATTGCCATCAAGGGCATAGATAGCTTCTGCTTGAGGTATACTTTCACCAAGTGGTTCCAACTTTGAAAGCACAGTATCAACATCACCATTGATGATGTTTTGAGAAATATGTCTACCAATGATATAACAGAGGTAAGCTCTTGCTTTCGCACGGACCTGTGCATACTCTTGAATCTCTTTAATTTGCATATACTATCCCTTATATTTATGAATAATTATAATACTTTACCTAATACATCCGTAAAACTAACTTTTTGATTGATAGCCACCTCTGGGAAGATACTCCCTTTTTCAGAAAATGTCAAAATTGTAGAACCCATCTCAAACCATCCATAGAATTCCCCTCTTTCTACCCAGAAATCCTCATAGGTATAATGTACCGGTTCTCTGATCTCCGAGTTCGTTCTTACTTTCTCTTCAAACGTCACGACCATCTGGCCCACATTCAATGCAGCAACAAGCACCAACACCTGTGTTCTTCCCTTTTCATCCTCACACTCTATGATCACCCTTTCGTTTTCTATGAAGAGATCTACTTTATTACGCAAAAGCGGAAAGTTCACTGGATAATGTTTACCCGGAATATGAGTCAAAGAATTAACTTTGAGTTTCATAGGCATATGATAACGGTGATAATCTTTAGGAGAGAGATAAAAATTGATGAATTCCCCTCCTTCTACTTTAGTAACTGCATCTTTATGATACTCTCCAAAAAGGTCTTCTATCTTGTAACTCATTCCTTTGATCTGGTAGGCCTTCCCCTCTTTGATCTCTCCAGCATCAGTGATCAGTGCATCTACACCAGAGATCAAAGCATCCTTATCTTCAGGCAGGGCTCTAGGTGTCACAAATGCTCTTGTAAAAAGCTTGTTAAGTGTAGGATAATCCGCAGGCTCTTTAAACTCACTCATATCAAGTCCCATGAGCTTTACATAACTGTTATTGATAAATTTTTGAATTGCAGAAGGGAACTCTTTTGAAGCGAACTTTCCAAATCCGCTAGAGATGATCGACGTAAAATGTTTAGACATTATTTTTCCTATAACGTAAATATAATTACCATTATACCATTTGTCATTGAGGGTTGGGGATATTAGATAAAATACGATACTATCTACTTCAATACACTTAAGGACAATGCATGGCAAAATATGTACTTTTCGATACGGAGACCACAGGAAACCAAGAAAAGGACCGGATCATACAGATAGGTGCAATGATCGTTCACGGCAAAGAAGATATCGAAGTACTTGATGAGCTTTGTCAAGCTCCTGTACCCATCTCTATCGAAGCGATGGAAGTACATAACATCACGCCTGATCTCATAGCAGATAAAGGACTTTATGATGAGACTGATTTTTCCTTAAAGGTCGTGCAGTATAACCAAAAAGAGAATTATCTCATCGCACACAATATCTCATTTGATCTTGCCATGTTAGAGAAAGAAGGATTTGAGAACAACTATACTCTTATCGATACTTTACGTTGTGCCAAACACCTGCTTCCCCAAAGTCCGAACCATAGACTCCAGTATCTTCGCTACGCCCTTGAGCTCTATCAGATAGAACAAGAAGAAGCACAAAAACTTAATATTACCATCAAGGCACATGATGCCATAGGCGATGTACTAGTAATGAAATTGCTTCTTTCAAAACTGGTTCGTCTCACACAAGAAAATTTCCCAGGTGTGAACCCTATGCAAAAACTGGCTGAACTGACACAGACACCTGTACTGATGAAGACTTTTAAATTTGGAAAATATAAAGACAGAGAGATCGCCGAAGTGATCAATGAAGACAGAAGTTATATACAATGGATGAGAGGTAACCTTGATCTTGATGAAGATATGCAGTTCACTTTAGACCACTATTTAAACGCAATATAGTTGCTTAAACTATCGCAAATCTATCTATCACTTCAACTTGGTTTCTACCGGCTTTTTTAGCCTGGTAAAGTGCTTCATCTGCACGTCTTGTCACTTTTTCGATACTTCTATCTTTACTCGTATATTGAGCAATACCGAAGCTTGCAGTGATCTCAAGCCTAGGGTCCTCACTTAAAGTATAGCGTTCGATCTTTTTGCGTATACGTTCTGCCAACTGCGAAGCTTGTCTCTCATTTGTTTCAGGCAGTAAGATCAGAAACTCATCTCCACCCATTCTAAATGCATAATCATACTCCCTGATAAGTCTCTTTACAATATTCGATACATCTTTTAATACTTTATCTCCAGTACCATGTCCATAATTATCATTGATATTTTTAAAATGATCTATATCAAACATGATCATAGAGAGTGCTTTAGGATTCCGCAGGATCCGTTGATGCTCAAGCTCCGAGATCTCATAATATGCTCTACGGTTCAATAGCCCTGTGATGATATCTGTCTTCGCTGCTTTTTCTGCAATAAGCTTTTTCTCCATAGTGATCTTCATACGGTCAGAGAGTGCCATAGATAAGAGGACAACATCAATATACATACCATAATCGTTTGCTTTATAGGTCAGATAACTATAAGGTATAAAGGCTAGCACGGTCAATGCTGTGATGATCGCACCTGTTAAACCGCTGGCGGCCCCCAGAAGGAAAAATCTGGCAGAGCGGTTACCCTTTATCAAAGAGTACAGTGCCACACTGAAAATATAGAAACTGACATACATCACCATAATGATCGAGTACATCACATAAGCGGAGTATCCGCCCATCAAACCAGACAATACTGTCATAATAACAACTAAAATGATCGTATTGGTTGTCATTTTATAGAGAGCAGGATGATACTTCTTAAGATTTAAAAATGAGTTGGCGAACAAAAGAGCAGTCAGTGAAAAAGCATAAATGGTAACTGGTTGCAGCCAGTTTTGTATCTCAGGATATTTAGAGAGCACATACATAAATGTATAACCGTTATAAGATGCATTCATGATAAAAAAAGAACCTAAGTACAGCACATAATAAAGATAGAACCGTTGCCTGATACCAAAAAAGAGAAACAGATTATAGAGCAGCATGGCAGCCACACCACCATAGATCAATCCTATATAAAGCGACTCCTCTGCCTGGCTTTCTAAAAATTGGGTCTCTTTCATGATCGATAAAGAGACAAGAAACGGATCACGTGTCATTACCTGAATATAGAGTATAGATACTCCTGGTTCAAAATCATGCTTGAAATTTGTGAGATAATGATCGATCTCTCTATTTGAAAAATCGTAGGTATTACCACCTTGATATGTATCGATCTTACCATGCGGAGAGACTACAGTAATATTGACAGAATCAAGCCAAGCCGGTTCCATGACCATCAGTCTTGGTGCAGTACCCTGATACTTATTTTCAACTTTTAATTTATACCAAAATGCAGAACTCGTGAAAGGATGGCTCACCACCGCTTTATTTACAGGTTTGAAATGATCGATGGGAAGCTTGCTTATTTCCTGGAATGTCATAGAAGCTGTAGTGTCTTCATACTCAAGCAGTGCATGTCCTACTGCATGATGTGGGATAGATAGGTCGATTGGTTTACTCACTGCACTTGCAGGAAATAAAAAAAGTAAAAATAAATGTAATAAAATGATCTTCTTTAGCATTTTATCCCCTATCTATCAGTTCCAAACACCCTATTAATCCCTTAAACCCTAATATCATAACATAAGATATAGTAAATTGCATAAATTCTTTTAAATAATATAAAGATCTACCAATTTTTAACTGCTTGAAGCTGCTTCTTTATACCGAATATAAGATATCTCTTTCCCATTTAACTTTGAAGGATTAAGTAAAATACCCTATAATATCACTCTTATAAACCCAACATTTTTGGAGCCGATTGAATGCTTAGATTTGCCCCGTCACCAACTGGTGATATGCATATAGAAAACCTTCGTGTAGCGATATTCAACTACATGATAGCCAAACAAAAAGATGTGAACTTCATCGTACGTATCGAAGATACAGATAAAGAGCGCAACATCACTGGAAAAGATACAGAGATCATGGAGATCCTTGAGAAGTTTGCACTTCCTCATGACTCCGTCTCTCACCAAAGTGAGAATCTGCATATACACCAGACATTGGCGATCAGACTTCTTGAAGAGAAAAAAGCATTCGTCTGTACCTGCACAGCTGAACAACTAGATGCCGACAAAGAAGAGGCAAAACAAAACAATGTGGGATATCACTACAGTGGACGATGTACCTATGTCGGTGCTGAAGAGTTACATAGTCTCAAAGAAGAGAAAACTCCATTTGTGATACGTATCAAGACTCCAGAGTCACCTGTCATCTTCCATGATCTGCTCAAAGGGGATATTCAAACTTCGCCTGATGCAGTAGACAGTTTTGTTATTTTAAATACTGATGGAACCCCAACTTCAAATTTTGCTACTGCTTGTGATGATATGATTTCAGGGGTAAACTTTATTATTTGTAGTGAAGAAGCACTCTCAAATACACCGAAGCAAAAACACATTCAAACACTTTTAGGCTATGAGCAGAGTACAGAATATCTACATTTACCTGCAATGCTCAATAGTGATCTAATCTCTGTAAAATGGCTTTTTGAACAAGGTTTCATTCCAGATGCCATTGTTAACTATCTCCTTTTGCTCGGGAACAAGACGCCAACTGAGATCTTCACAATGCCCGAGGCATTGGAATGGTTCGATCTAAGTAAGCTTTCTAGGTCATCTGAAACATTCGATATCGACAAATTACGTTCTATCAACCGCAAACACCTAGAGATGATAGATGACAAACGTCTCTCCGGACTCTTTGGTTTTGCAGATGAAGACATCGGTAAACTGGCAAAACTCTACCTGGAAGAGGCCAGCACAATCAATGAGCTTCAATCAAAGATTAAAGTGATATTCTCACCCAAAGACTTCAGTGGTGAATGGGGTGAGCAGATGCGTGTCATAGCTGAGAACATCCAAACGATGCCTATGATAGATGATTTTGACGACTTCAATGTGCACATTGTGCATACGAGCGGACTAAAAGGTGAAAACTTTTTTAAACCATTACGACTCCTTCTTACGGGAGCAGAGGATGGACCGGAACTCTCTGAGATCTATCCGCTAATTAAACCATACTTACTGGAGGTAGCTTCATGAATGCCCTAATCTACGCTATTGTACAAACTTTACATACGGTCTTTAATCTTTATATCTGGATCGTGATCATCGCTGCACTACTGAGTTTTGTACGTCCCGATCCACACAATCCTGTAGTCCAGGTACTCTATCGTTTAACTGAACCGGTCATGAGTTTTATAAGACGTAAGATGCCTTTTGTAGTACTATCTGGTATAGACCTGTCACCGTTAGTTGTGATCTTAGGTCTACAACTGGTTGACAATTTTATGATGCGTGCTGTGCTGGGGTAATAGTTGAAAATGAGAGTTTTTTTCCTGATATCACTTTTTACATTTCTATTCTTAACACCATCACTACATGCAAAAAAGTTCACCTACAGCAAGATCAGTGAGATGCCCAGAAGTATAGAAAAAGATTACTATATCTGGCGTTTCCTTTCGCAAAATACAACCACTGCCGCAGAAGCTAAAAAGGTCATTTACCAGGCAAGCCGAATTAATACCAAACTTAGCACAGCCTACAAGAAAAGAACCGGGGAAAAACTCAATATAAAACTTCCTAAGTTACAAGTGCGTGGAGATGAGAACAAGAACTGGAGAAAAAGAAGCAAGGCCCATAAAAGCTTCAGGCATGGACTAGCATTAATGCAGCAGAAAAAACCCAGACAGGCGTCAGTTTATTTCAGAGATGCTGTTGATAACTATGTCAAACAGTATGATAGAGACAAATCTCTATTCTGGCTCTACCTAAGTACGAAAGATGATAGCTATATCAAAGAGTTACGTGATAGCTGCCATCCAAACATCTATACGCTGATGGCAGCCGATACAATCAATGAACGATATCCAAAGACCATTACCAAATCTATTTGGAAAGACCGTATTTGGGGCTTTGATGTCGAAGACCCTATCGAATGGGCAAAGATAAAAAAGAAAATGTATTCTGGTGTTGACCTGGATGATCTGGCAGATGATCATAAGTCACAAGAGACTATCGGCATCTACACTTACCTGAAGGCCAAAGCGTGTAACTACAAAGAATCCTATTTCCCTATGCCCTACCGGGATGCTATGAAACATATGACACCGGAACGTCAGGCACTCATCTATGCCATTGCACGACAGGAGAGTCGTTTTGTGCCTGCATCTGTTTCACGTTCGTTTGCCCTGGGTATGATGCAGTTCATGCCTTTTCTGATCAAACATGTGGCCAAAGAGAAAGGAGAAAAGATAGACTATGATGATATCTTTAATCCCTATAAAGCCATAGAGTATGCTGATTTCCATCTTGATTATCTTACTAAGTACCTCTATCATCCTCTTTTTATAGCTTATGCCTATAATGCCGGAATAGGTTTTACAAGAAGACATATTGAGAAAAGTCAAAATTTCCGAAGAGGTCCTTATGAACCTTATATGAGTATGGAAAAGATGAAAAACCATGAAGCAAGAGAGTATGGTAAAAAAGTATTGGCAAATTATGTCATATATCTCAATAAACTGGGTGTAACCACACGTATCTTCCCACTTTTAAAAACACTTGCCACACCATCTGAAACAGATAAATTCAGAAAGTAACACTCAAGCAGTAAAGACTAAAATACCTCTTTACTTAAAACATATTTCGCCACTTTGGCGAAATGCAACTCCCCTTTTCCATACATTTCACTCTCAAAAACAAGCGTGATCCTTTTGCTTGATACATGAGGAAATGTCACAAGGTAGTAATCTGCCCACTGTGTAACAAATGAAAGATCTTTTAATCGCTCATCATCAGTCTGAAGTGTCTTGATCTCACTTGGTGTCTTGCCATTAAGTGTTAAAGTATACTGGTCACTATTGATATCTTCATCCGCTTCATTATGCAGATGCAATCCAATGACAAAAACTTCATCTCGTGTATCGTTTTTTTCATAATTAGGTGTATAGAGATAGGTAGCAGTTAACATGACCTGTGTTTCATTGTCTAGATAGAATTGTGTCTTCTCTGTTTTTTGCAACTGCTTGTGATAAGATATATTTTCGGTATAGGCTTTCATCAGATCTTTTTCGCTTTTTGATGTACAGCCAAGAAGAAGAACAGTCGCAATAAATGCTATACTTAACTTAACCAAGTGCTCTCCTTATGATTCGTTTGAATTTTAACATACATTCAATAAAGATTGATGTATAATTCCTACAATCATCATGCAAGGAAAACATACTGTGAATAAAAGAGTTGCCATAGCATTTACCGGTCCATCAAACAGTGGGAAAACCACACTGGTGGAAAAGGTTGCCAGAGTGTTAATAAAAGAGCGTAAAGTAGCTATCATCAAGAATGATCCTAAAGACAAAGCTCAGTTTGATGTTGAAGGTAAAGACAGTTACAAATTCTCGCAGACTGGTGCGGAAGTAGTGATCACTTCCCCTACGCGAACGACCTATTTTTCGCAAAGGGAGAAGACATTGGATGATATCGTAGCTATGATCAATGACTTTGATATTTTACTTGTTGAGGGACTTAAAACGCTTCCCCTACCGCGTATCGCGATCTTTAGGAATGAGATCGATGAGAGTTATTTCTCATGCAGTGAAGCCATTGCGATCGATGATACTATCGATATCTCATTATACGATATACCAGATAATATTGATATACTCGATCTCAATAACACCACTCATATCATAGAGTGGATCAATGCACATGCTAAGAATATATAAATAAAAGAGGACAAAAGATGCAAACTGTATTTGAAACGATCAAAGATGTTGCGATCAAAATAGACCATGCGATCAAAACCGAGGATCTTGGCTATAGTGACAGTGAAAACTCATCAGGTGAAGACCAATTAAAATTGGATGTCAAAAGTGATTATATCATCGAAGAGGCCTTTAAAAGTGTTTCTATCGTAAAATCACTGGTAAGCGAAGAAAAAGAAGGCGTATTAGAGCTTCATGATGATGGGAAATATACTATTTGTTATGATCCTTTAGATGGGTCAAGCCTTGCTGATGTAAACCTCTCTGTGGGTTCTATCTTTGGTATCTATGAAGGTGAACTGAAGGCTGAGAACCTTGTAGCCTCTGCCTATGTTGTCTATGGTCCTAGGATCGAACTTGTAACTGCAACCAAAGATGCTAAACCACAACACTACAGAGCACAAGAAGGACTTTTCAACTTTATATCAGAGATCACTCTGGATGAAAAAGGAAAGCTCAATGCTCCAGGTGGGACACAACAAAACTGGGCTGTTCATCATAAATCATTTGTAGATGGTCTGTTTGCAGAAGGTTATCGTCTCAGATACTCTGGCGGTATGGTACCTGATCTTCATCAGATCCTCTTAAAAGGAGGAGGGATATTCTCTTACCCGGGGACATCTGATAAACCAGACGGCAAACTAAGACAACTCTTTGAAGTGATCCCTTTTGCATTTATCTACGAACAGGCCGGAGGACAATCTGTCAATCATAAAGGAATGAGACTAATGGAAATTGTACCGAGTCATCCGCATGATACAAGTCCATGTTTTTTTGGTTCAAACTATGAAATAAACAAACTTAAAGATGCATACGGAGTAATGGCATAATGTCAGAGCAAACACTTGATGAGTGGCAGATAGCCCTTCAACAAAAAAAGTCTCAATTGGAAGCTTGTCAAAAAGAACATCAGGTCAAGAGCTGCATAAGTTGTGAAAAACTTCTTGATTGTGAGGTTCGTGATGCCTATATTAAAGCTGTCTATGACAGTATGAGTAAAGGTACCGGTGGAGGGTTTGAATTCTAATCAGACGCTATCAACTCTAACTTCTCTGCCCTGCTCATCTTCTTTTTGATCGAATATTCACGTTTGGACGCTGAACTTCTGTCTGGAAATTCTTCACTATAGACCAGTTCAACAGGTCTTCTGCTTCTTGTATATTTTGCCCCCTTATCAGAGCTGTTATGCTCCTCTATGCGACGCTCCAACTCTGTAGCGATACCGGTATAAAAAGTGTCATCAGCACACTTGACCATATAGACAAAATACATAAGATATATTACTTCAATTGACTGATATAGATCGAAAGATCTCGTATCTGTTCCTTCGTGAAGTTTTTAACAATAGATCTTTTCCCATGCTGTATCATAGGGTTTTTAGGCTCACAGACCGTCACCTCCACTTCACAGGTGCCTGCTGCATAGTTAAAGAGTGCCTGTTCGATCTCCTCAGCTTTCATTTGATTGATCATTTTGGATTGACCCAGAACAGTATTCCCTCCGTTATGACCGTGACATCCTGCACATTTATGAAGATACATTGTTTCTGCAGAATTGGCTGACAAGAAACTCAGAGTACAGGCCAACAGTAATATTTTTAATAGATTCATCTCTCTCCCTTTCACATACTCTCTTATTAAATTATACTAAAGATTAAAAAAATTTAGACTTATAAAAATATACTTTGATAATTTCACAAAATCACCTACAATACAGCACTTCTTAGCTAAAATATCTCTCAAATTTACTCTAAAAACTCATTTGTTTAAGGAACTACAACTATGTCTTGTCATAAAAAAGCTTACATTACAACACCGATCTACTACGTTAACGATATTGCCCATATAGGTCATGCCTATACAACAATCATTGCTGATACGCTTGCACGCTACTCTCGCCTATCAGGACTGGATACGTTCTTTCTCACAGGTACAGATGAACATGGCCAAAAGATAGAAGAAGCTGCAAAGTCCAGAGGTAAAAGTACCCAGGCTTACGCAGATGAGATCTCTGCAACATTTAAAAACCTCTGGGATGACTTTGATATCTCTTATGATAAGTTCATTAGAACCACAGATGCTGATCACATACAAGGTGTGCAAAAAGCCTTTTCTGTAATGCATGAAAATGGTGATATCTATAAAGATACCTATAAAGGTCACTACTGTATCTCATGTGAAACTTTCTTCCCTGCTATACAACTGGTAGATGATGAATTCTGTCCTGAGTGTGGCAAAAGCACGACTGTTGTTGAAGAAGAGAGTTACTTTTTTAAGCTCTCCAAATATGAAGACAAACTTCTAAAATATTATGAAGAGCATCCTGAGTTCATCCTGCCTAAGAGTAAAAGAAATGAAGTGATCCGTTTTGTGGAAGGTGGACTGCAGGATCTTTCTATCACACGTACCAGTTTTGACTGGGGTGTGAAGCTTCCTGCAGATATGAAAGACCCTAAGCATGTGATGTACGTATGGCTAGATGCCCTTATGAACTATGTCACAGCGCTTGGATACGGCACAGATGAAGCAAACATGGACCAATGGCCTGCACGTGTGCAGCTTATAGGTAAGGATATTTTACGTTTCCATGCGATCTACTGGCCGGCATTCCTAATGAGCCTTGACCTGCCTCTTCCAACACACATTGCTGCTCATGGTTGGTGGACACGTGATGGTGAGAAGATGAGTAAGTCCAAAGGTAATGTTGTTAACCCTAGAGAAGTGGCAGATGCCTACGGACTGGATAATTTCCGTTACTTTATGCTCAGAGAAGTACCATTTGGCGGTGACGGTGACTTTAGTCAAAAAGCGCTCATTGACCGTATCAACTCTGATCTTGGAAATGATCTTGGAAACCTCCTCAACCGTCTTATAGGTATGAGTGGAAAATACTTTAACGGTACGGTAGACTCAAGCAATGTTGCTAAATACTACCAGACAGAACTTGATGAAGTGCATGCAGCACTAGATACTTTGGAGCCACTGCTTTTCGATATGCAGATCCACAGATATCTCGAAGAGCTTTGGAGACCCCTGACTGTCGCGAACAAAGCCATAGACAAGTATCAGCCATGGACCATGATGAAGGAAGTAAGAGAAGAAGAAGCAATGGCACTCAACGGTCTCATCGCAGCAATACTTGCAAAAGTTTCTATTATGCTTTACCCAGTGATGCCTGCAGTGTGTACGAAGATCTCTAATGCGTTAAACTTCACCATTGACAATCTTAGCTGGAACAATCTGTGCAAAGAGACACAACTTCTTGAAACATTCACGCTTGAAAAGATAGATCCTCTCTTCCCTCGT
>Ga0180436_10001872_pt1 | contig 20286 bp, 18 predicted proteins | sample SS_ome_2_FD_132434 | JGI IMG/M metagenome (GOLD analysis project Ga0180436, IMG submission 132434) | Hypersaline lake sediment archaeal communities from the Salton Sea, California, USA - SS_3_S_2 metaG | ecosystem: Environmental > Aquatic > Non-marine Saline and Alkaline > Hypersaline >...
AGGTTCCGCCGGCGCCGGCTACATCGATAGCTGATACTCCGACCTCAACCAGTTGTTTAGCGGTCTGGGAAGAAATCCCCCATCCGACCTCCTTGGCTACCACCGGTACGGAGAGGGTATTGCAGACTCCCTCAATTTTTTTCAACAGGCCGGAAAAATTTGTATTCCCGTCAGCCATTACTGCTTCCTGCAAGGCGTTGAGGTGCAGGATCAGGGCGTCAGCCTCGATCAAATCAACAGCCCGTTGACAATCTTCGGCGGATAGACCGTAATTCAGCTGCACAGCGCCAAGATTGGCAAAGAGTGTGATATCAGGGGCGACTTTCCGGACCTTGAATGTGCTGGCAAAAGATGGATCTTCCAACATTGCTCGCTGGGAACCAACCCCCATAGGGATTCCGCTCTGCTGGGCGGCAGCAGCCAGATTGAGGTTAATCTTTTCAGCCTGCTCAGTGCCGCCTGTCATGGAAGAGATAAATAAAGGGGCGGTAATTTCTTTCCCAAATAGGGAGAAATCCATCTGAATCTCATCCAGATTGATTTCAGGTAAAGCATGATGAGGAAAATGATAGTAATCCAATCCGGAAGATAAACCTGATTCCACATTTTCGTTGAGATTGATGTGAATATGTTCGGCTTTCCGGGAGCTAGTGGGGGAGGTTTTTTTTGGCATGGAATATCCTTCTGCTTTGGTTATGGTAACAGTCTGCTGACAGGGTGTCAACAAAATTCCCCCCAGGAACTCTCAACCTTGACAAGACTCCCCCTCCAGTTACAATAATTATTAATCGAGGGAGCGAAACCAATTCCCCCGATTATTGTTAAATAAGATATCATAGAAGGGATGAATTTTGAACTAAGGAGGAATCATTATGGCCGATGCATTTGAACAGGTAAAAAACATAATTGTAGAATTGCTGGCAGTGGATCCTGCCAAGGTCACTAAAGAAGCCCGGTTCCGGGAAGATCTGGAAGCGGACTCCCTGGACCTGGTGGAATTGATCATGGAATTCGAAGATGAATTCGGTGGTGAGATCTCAGATGAGGACGCCCAGAAGATCACCACAGTAGGTGATGCTGTAGCTTTCCTCGAAGAGAAAATGTAAAGAGAGATTCATTACATTAAAACAAAAAAAAGCCTGCTGAAAAGCGGGCTTTTTTGATTTAATTCCGATTAAAATCAATCCTTCTGGCGAAGCCGAATTACTATCCAAAAGGATAGACATGAGCTTCGTTGATATAGAAACTTCTGGGTTTACGCTGATCTCCTGAGTGTCATTGCGAGGAATGCGAAAGGAGAGGGGATGACGAAGCAATCTAAACTTAGTGCGTCTGTTATTTTCTTGTCTCCTACATAATCACGGAGTACTAATCTACCCTGCTCGTAGAATCATTAGTTGTCGATTGATAATTCAGTATTGATTTAGCTGAGATTGCTTCGGAAACTGCGTTTCCTCGCAATGACAGGTTGGTGATGTAAAAAGCGTCCCTGAAGAGGGACGCTCGGTGTTAGTCTGAAAAGAAACTTGATTCGTGATTTTACAGCAAACTCGGAATTTCCTCCGGGTGCTGGGCAATCTTGACGCCGACAGCTTCCAGGGCTTTGATCTTATCCTCTGCCAGGCCTGTACCACCCTGCACAATGGCGCCGGCGTGTCCCATCCGTTTTCCTGGAGGAGCGCTGCGGCCTGCGATGAATCCGGCTATAGGTTTGGTGACGGACTGTGAAATAAATTCAGCTGCCTGTTCTTCATCAGTACCCCCAATCTCGCCGATGAGGACGATTTTCTCCGTGTCGGGATCCTCCTGGAACATCTCCAGGGTATCGATGAAGTTCGTGCCGTTTATGGGGTCTCCGCCAATACCTACGCAAGTGGAAACACCAAGCCCCAGATTTTTCAGGGCATAGAGCACTTCGTACGTCAGGGTACCAGAACGTGACACCACACCAATATTACCTGGTATGGCGATGTTTCCGGGAATGATACCCACTTTGGCTTCCCCTGGAGTCAATAATCCAGGACAGTTGGGACCTACCAATCGGACACCTTTTTGATCCATGATATTCCTGACTCGCATCATATCAGAAACTGGTACACCTTCACTGATGCAGATGATCAGTTCCATACCAGCATCGGCAGCCTCGAACATGGCGTCAGCTGCAAATCTGGCAGGCACAAAAATTATCGTTGCATTGGCACCAGTGGCATTTCTAGCAATTTTCACGGAATCAAAAACAGGGATCTTTCCATTCAGGACCCATTCACCACCTTTTCCGGGGGTGACACCGGCTACCACGTTGGTACCATAGGAAACCATTTTGTCAGTGTGGAACAAGCCTTCCTGTCCGGTAATACCCTGCACAAGCAGACGTGTATTCTTATTAACTAATATGCTCATTCTTTCTCCCTGCCATTTTTAGCCCTTGGCGGCTTTGACAGCCATTTCAGCTGCTTCAGCCAGAGTATCTGCGGTTTCCATTTCAGCATCTTTTAATAACTGGCGTCCTTCGGCTGCGTTTGTGCCTACTAACCTCACTACCATGGGCACATCGGTTTTCACCTCATCGAGTGCTTCCAGGATGCCTTTGGCGACCAGGTCGCAGCGAGTAATACCGCGAAAAATATTAAATAAGACTGCTTTTACGTTGGGATCGGAGAGAATAATCTCCAGTGCGGCAGCGACTTTATCTGCGCTGGCACCGCCACCGATGTCCAGGAAATTGGCGGGTTCACCACCAAATAGCTTGATAATGTCCATCGTAGTCATGGCCAGGCCGGCGCCATTGACCATACAGCCGATATCTCCATCCAATTTGATAAAGGAAAGGTCGTGCTCCCGGGCCAGGATCTCGGCTTCCTGATCTACATCCAGGTCACGGAGTTCTTCCAGTTCAGGATGTCGGAATAGGGCGTTGTCATCCAACACCATCTTTCCATCTACAGCTAAAAGTTCACCATCCCCTGTGATCACCAGCGGATTAATTTCCGCCAGAGTGGCGTCGCTTCCCACGTATGCATTCCACAGACCCAGGGCAATTTTTCCAAAAGCCCGCCAGTGTTCCCGAGGCAGGTCGATACCAGCTGCCAGGTCACGTGATTGATAACTTTGCAGACCCATCAGGGGGTCGATATGGCACTTAATGATCTTCTCTGGGGTTTTATGGGCGACTTCTTCAATATCTACCCCGCCTGCGGCAGAGGCCATGATTACTGGTTTGCGGGCTGCCCGGTCATTGGTTATACCCAGGTAAATTTCGGTTTTGATATCCGCGGCCTGGTCAACAAGTACCATGCGAACTGGAAGACCTTTGATCGTTAAGGCTAGAATATCTTCAGCATGTTGTTTAACTTCTGGAGCGGTTTTTGCTACTTGGATTCCGCCGGCTTTTCCACGTCCTCCTACGAGAACTTGTGATTTGACTACGACTGGAAAACCGATCTTTTTGGCAATCTTCTGGGCTTCGGCTGGTGTTTTGGCCAATTCCCCGGGTGGGATAGGGATGCCGTATTCGCCGAAAATCCTCTTGGAATAATACTCATGAAGTTTCATATGTTATTAAGCTCCCAGACTTGAAATTAGCCATTGCGCGGTGATTATACCATGCACAAAAAATCCCTTTTACGGTCGTAAAAGGGAAATATGATGAGCATCCTATAAAAGATATGACAAAACAGATTTCAAAGACGGTAGGTCTATTGGTTTATTATTAAATGGTCTTTTTCACCCAGGTCTGAACCAGAGGTAGCCTGTACAAAAGAAGGAGCGCCATGGCCAGGGCATATGGCCAGGGGCGTAAAACCCCAGGTTTAACAGCCAGGATGAAATGCAAAGCAGCCAGAATTCCAGCGGCATAAACAAACCGGTGCAGCTTTTTCCAATTCTTCCCCATCCTTTTCAGGAAAAAAGTCAAGGAAGTGATTGACAGTACCAGTAGAATCAACCCTGTTGTAACACCGAACAGGATAAAAAAGTTTGTCAGGGAGTTGGCAATCAACGCTTTCCACTGAAAACCATAGTCCAGCACGACATAGATGGAAAAATGGACCAAAGCGTAAAATCCCGCCCACAATCCAAGCGGTCGGCGGAGCTTGTTGATCTGATTCCATTTCAGCAGTTGCCTTAAGGGGGAAACAGCCAGGGAAAGGATCAAAAGAAAGATAGCTGTTTTGCCAGACCGGTGGGTTATTTCCAAAATGGGATTAGCACTTAAATTATTTTGCCAAAAATCCCATAATCCTACCAGCAGCGGTATGGCAGATCCGATATGCACCGCAAGGTGAAGGATCGATGCGAGGGGTTTTTTAAGGTCCCTCCAGTTTTTAGAAGTTTTTAACAAGGTCCATGTTTTCATAAAGTGATCCTACTTCTTTTTCATAACCGTTGAACATCAATGAATCACGGCGGGATAGCTCACCTATTCGCCGTTCTGTAGCCTGTGACCAGCGAGGATGATCAACATTGGGGTTAACATTAGCGTAAAATCCATATTCGTTCGGTGCAGATTCCATCCATAGTGAAACTGGCATCTCTTCAACAAGATCAATCTTTACAATGGATTTGATGCTCTTAAAACCGTATTTCCAGGGTACTACTAACCTGATGGGTGCACCATTCTGAGGTAATAAATCTTCCCCATATAAGCCAGTTGCCAGTAAGGCAAGGTCATTATTGGCTTCATCCATCCGCAAACCCTCTACATACGGCCAGGGGAAATACTTATTTGCTTGGCCGGGGAGTGTTTTAGGATCGTAAATAGACTCAAACCTGACATATTTGGCTTCCGGTTTAGGTTTGATGTCTTCCAGCAGCCTGCCGAGGGGGAATCCCTGCCAGGGGATGACCATGGACCAACCTTCTACACAGCGCATGCGGTAAACTCGCTCTTCGGTTGGATAACGATTCCTAATTTCTTCCATAGATATTGGGCCAGGGTTTTCCACCAATCCGCCAATCTCAATTGCCCAGGGGGAGGTTTGAAAATCCTGGGATAGTTTTACTACGCCTTCTTTATCAGTCGTGAACTCGTAAAAGTTGTTATAACTGATGACATCATCATAGGATGTTGCGGGATCTCCTAAATCATCTACCAATCCAGCACCACTGGGTTGCGGAGTAATCCCGGATGCAGGTAGTTCTTCTCCGGAGATAAAAGGTTTATCCTGGCAGGCAGCCAAGACGGCTGCGCTGACACCCACAACTCCCATGGTTTTTAGGAATTCTTTCCGGGTAGCGTATCTTTTTTGAGGGGTTATTTCATCTCTTAAGTTTTCAGACATAGCATCTCCAGCTTATCCACTAATAAAATTTCTCTCGTTGATATGATTTAGATGACTTTATCATAGAAATTATTACGGAAATATTACAACTCCAGGAGTTCCTAATAATTTCTCCTGGTGTGATGATAAAGATGATTTATAGTTTAGATATATCGATCAATCTTCTTCAGAGAAGGGATTATTGAAGTACTGGATGCGGTTGTTCTTGGTATCGCTGACCCAAACCCCGCCATCCTCAGCGGCGCTGATCCCGGTGGGGAAGTAAAGGTTGGTGGGATCAATACCTTCTGTACCCCAGGCCGCGATCACTTCTCCCTGAGGATTGTAGACGATGATTCTGGAAAGCTCTGGATCACTGACATAGATGAAGCCATCAGTTCCGACTGTCAGGTAGGGTTTGTTGTCCAGCGATTGGCCATACCAGCCTTCCACATCCCATTTATTGATGAAAATTTGGGCTACACCATCGACATCAGGCGAAAAGACCTGAATGCGTTGATTCCATGTATCCGCTACATATAGATTGCCCTCTGTATCCAGCGCCAGTCCGGAAGGCTCATCAAATTGACCATCGCCAAAACCGACTTCACCGAAATCCGTGATGAAGGTTCCCTGTGTATCAAAAACCGCGATCCGTTTATTGCCGGTATCGGATACATAGACATAGCCATTCTGGTCCACGACAACATCCCGAGGGCCCCAAAATGCGTCTGATGATTCCCTTTGTCCGAAATGGCCCCAGCTTGTGAGGTAATTTCCCTCGCCATCGAACTTCTGGATGCGGTGATTCCAGGTATCAGCAATGAAAATTTCACCTTCAGGGCTGATGGCGATGCCCCAGGGTTCGTTAAATCGTCCTGGTGCAAGGTCTCCTCCGTCAGCGGAACCAAATTCACCCCAGCTATTGATCAGCTGTCCGTCTGTTGTCATATGCAGAATCTGGTGATTTCCGGTATCCAGGATGTATAGTGAACCATCAGGGGCTTGCTCCATGTTGCGGGGAGAGATCAGGTCTGTCATGCTAATACTGCGTTCCGCGGCCAAAATTAGTTCTTTTCCCTCATATGGATCTATTATCTGCGCTGAGGAGAAATCCAGGGTGCCGTAATTCCAGACCTGGGCTGCCACGTCTTTGCGGATATAAAGTCTCATTTCATCAGCCGGGCTCCAGGTGGCGAGACTCATGGTTTTTCCAGTAGCTTCGGCATATTTTTGATAATCACGGAGCAGCCAGATGCGGAAAATGCCCTCCCTGATATTTGGGTCTTTGATGGCATTGCCAATTCTTTCCCATGTCAGGTTGTAATAATCCTGATTCGGCCAGACAATCCGCTGATAGGTGAATTCATAATATGCGTTCCCGACTACGGGTTCCAGCTTGGCGTAGTTATTGTTGCCAACTAGAATTGCAGGTGCACTTCGCAGATCGCGAGTTGGATTCTCACCATAATAACGTTGGTTTTCATAGTTGCGTAGATACCACCAATAGGGATAAGTGGATTCGTTATCAAAGGCAACTTCCATGGCCAGGCCATCGCTCGTACGGTATGACAGTTCTTCAATTTGTTCCAGGGCGTCTTTGATACCCCGGCCCCCATGGGCATACACCAGGTATTCAGTTGGTTCATCATAGTTTATATAAGATGCCTGGATAGCGGCATGACTGGTTAATAGAACCAGAATAATAAGCATGCTGTTGGCTGTTGAGATCCAGAATTGAAGAGGCTGCCAATCTTTTACCAGTTTCCAAATGATATAACCGCTTACGCTGGCAATTATCAGAGCCGACAGGAAATTTCCCGTCCCCTTCAGCTGATGGAGCTCAGCACCCTGGAACGGAGGATTAGATGAGAGTATAGATCCTAAAACTCCAAAGAAACTGGCCAGGAAGATTAAAATCATCCCCATCACTAACCAGCCTTTTTTCTTCCCAAAGGCTGTAGAATCAAATTTGGCCATCATTTGCTGGAAACCCCAGGCTGCCAGCAAGATCAGCGGAAAAGTGATATGAGCAGTCAACCAAGGCATTTTTTCGCCTGCAATCGGATAAGCGATCAGGCTTGTCAGGGACCAGAAGGCCAATAAGGCAAATACCGGTGCTTTGGTTTGATCTTCGTTTGCTGCTGCCTGCTTGACTGGAATGGATTTTGATTTTCCAGTGATACTTTTTATTCCAACTCCGATAGCTGTCGCGAAGGCAGCCAAGGCGGGAAGGTATTCATAGATCGGAATTTGGATGAGCCAATAGTAGTACCAGGGTTGGCTTCCACGTTCGACGGCTTGCTGTTTTAACCAATAGCCCAGGGAGGCAACCAGACCAGTAAAAAATCCGGTACCGTTGGTAAAGAAGGTAGTGTAAAAGATCGTGAACGGGATATAAAAGATAGCCGCATTGATCAGCCATTCTTTGCGATTCCAGGCTAGTCCGGCTGCGACAGCGATCGCAGTTAAGACCACAATAATGCCGCCGGTTGCAAACATCCCATTGGGCGAATAATCCAGGGAATCTAATCCCAGCAGATTGGCAGGAAATGGTGCTAGTTGGGGAAGGACCAGAGTACCGAGCAGTAATAATGCGCTAAAAGAGGGCAGGATTTTTAGGTTTTTCCACTTGTACCCTGTCATAGCGGAGATTAGTGATCCCAGGAGCATAAGTCCTGCCAGCGCCATGGGGAGTGCGGTCATGGGATCGATCCCGGTCGGTTGGTCATCAGCAATGGGAAATTCTGGTGCGAATGATTTGGCCAGGATGCTTAATCCCAAGAATAGCCCGGTACAGATCAAGCCGATATTAAAGATCTTTTTATGTCCTGGTTGTTCCCATTCTTTTTTATTCAGATCAACAATAAACACCAACCCCAGGAATATCATCGCCTGTGCCGTGTAAATAAAAGCAGTTTCCTTGGTTGTGAAGTGCAGCACTGTTGCTGCGGTTAACCAATATAGATAGCGTGGGGAGGAAGTTTCCAGCCAGCGTAAAATAGCCCAGAGGGTGATCACGCCAAAGAGGACGGAAAAAGCTTCATTGCGGGTGTAGCGCCCATAATAGAGCAGGAAAGGTGAGATCAGGAACATCAGGGAAGCAGCCATTGTGCCCCAGCTGCCGAGGTACCGGCGATATTTCCATAAGAAAATGATGGCTGCTACGCTGCTAATCGCTGCCGGGACCCTGGCTGAGTAGTCGTTATCTCCCAGGAGGAAATAGATCAGAGCCAGAAAGTGAAATTGGAAAGGTCCATGGGTGATGGGATCATGGCTGTAACCCATCCCCTTAAACAAGCGCCAGGCGTAATATACATGGGAGGTTTCATCGTGACTGATAACGCGGGCTCCCAGGTCATAAAAACGGGACAGGACTGCCAGCAGGAGGATGATCCCAAAAAAGATCATTTCCCAGGAGATGTTGAGATTGGAGAAAGCTGGTTTGTCCAGCCAGGAAGTTTTCTTTTGATCGCTGCCTGTTTCCATAATTATCCTTTTTTGATGATTAGGCTTTGCAGGTGTTTGATTTCCACATCGGTCAGTTCTCGCCATTCACTGGGGAGCAGATCTCCTAATTCCAGATTGCCTATTCTGATCCGGATCAAGCGTTTTAACTTCAGCTCACTGCTTTCGGCCATTCGACGGAGTTGGCGTTTCTTTCCTTCCTTAAGTATAACCCTCATCCAGGTGCCTGCTGGATCTTTATGTTCAATCCATACCTGAGCCGGCTGTGTGCATGATCCATCCTCCAGGGTCATCCCTTTCCGCCAAATATTCAATTGCTCTTCACTTGGTGTTGGATTAACTAAAATCCGGTATTCTTTCTCGTGTTCAAAACTGGGATGGGTCAGCTGATGTGTGAGAACTCCATCATTGGTCATCAGGATCAACCCTTCACTATTGAGATCCAGTCGTCCAACCGGGTAGAGATGGCCGGATTGATCGATCAGGGACCGGACTGTTGGGCGCTGGTCTGGACTGCTTACAGTTGACAGGACTCCCTGAGGTTTGTGCAGCATTATGTACTGAATTTTCTCGGGAGAAGAAACCAGAACGCCATCAACTGAGATAAGATCCTGTTCTTGATCTGCTTTATCACCCAGGGACGCAGTTTTTCCGTTCACAGATACTCGTCCCTCACTGATCAATACCTCACAGCTTCGTCGGGATCCATATCCTGCTTGGGCAAGAATTTTTTGGAGGCGATTTTCCATACAGTCGGGTTGGGAAAACAGGTGAATAGCTGGATGGGTCCAGGCTTATCCTTTCAAGACCTGTGGGCCCGTGGTTTCTTGGATATCTTCAAAATCTAGCGGGGGTAGCTCTTCGTATGATGAAAGACCAAAATGTTTTAGGAATTCTGTAGTTGTGCTATAGAGGATTGGGCGGCCTGGGCCATCTGCACGTCCAACATCATCGATCAGTCCTTTATTCAGTAAAGTCCTTAACACTCCATCGCTGTTTACACCGCGGATGGAGTCGATCATTGGGCGGGTGATTGGCTGCTGATAAGCAACTATCGAAAGTGTTTCCAGCGCTGCCTGGCTGAGAGTGCTGGTAGTTTCAAGTTCCAACATACTCTCTAAAATTGGTGCTGCTTCTGGGGCGGATGTAATTTGGATTTTTTTCTTATGGAACTGCAGGCGAATACCTCTACTCGCATAATGCGATTCCAATTCTTCCAGGGCATTTTTCACTTCCCTGGGAGTGATATTCAACAAGGTGGAAATCTGGGCTGCCGTAATCGGTTCAGGAGAAACAAACAGGATTGCTTCCACGAGTGCGCTCAGGCTTAGGTCTTGCTTGTTATTCGTCTCTAAGTATTTTTCTTCTGTCATGCTATAATCTGGAATTAGAGTCATCCAGGAGGGATAAATTCCCTTTTGTAAGTGAATTCGATATACAAAAAACTGTCATGAGATTATACCATTTTTACAAGATCGTTCTCATTGCCTGTATCCTGGTTTTGATAGGTTCTGGATGTTCCACGATCTCTCAACCATCTGTGCAGGAAGATATCCAGATCCAGATCGATGTCGATGGACGCCAAGAGTCTATTCAAGTTCCTGCTGGCACAACAGTAGGGGACGCATTGGGCTCAGCTGGAATTTCCCTGACAGGAAAGGATCGTTCTGAACCTGCGATGGTGATCACCTTAACAGAGGATACAGATGTCCATGTCATCAGGGTGGAAGAAAGTATCGAGACCGAACAGATCGTAATACCTTTTGAAGTCATCCGCCAGCCCACAGAAAACTTACCAACCGGGCAGGAAAAGCTTCTTCAGGCTGGAAAAAACGGACTTCGAGAGATCATATCTGTGCGAGTTTTTGAAAATGGCAAGGAGGTCTCATTCAGTGAAATCAGCAGTCTGGACCTGGAAGAGACAGTCAATGAAATCATTCTGATCGGCGTTCAATCTTCTATCGCTCCTTTAAGTTTACCAAGTCCGCTGGTCTATATGTCCAACGGAAACGCCTGGGTTATGGATCAGTCAACAGCTAACCGCTACTTGCTTGTAGCAACAGGGGATCTGGACGGTAGAGTTTTTGCACTTTCTGAGGATGGAGAATGGTTATTATTCACCCGTGGGGAAGAAGATGAAGACGTCATCAATTCCCTCTGGGTAGTAGGTCTAGATGATCCCGAAGAACTGTTGATCGGATTGGATACACTGAATGTGATCCATTATGCTGGTTGGGTACCAGATATTGAACCAAAATTTGCTTTTTCGTCAGTAGAACCGCGCTTATCTGCGCCAGGATGGCAGGCAAATAATGACCTGATATTAAAAGTGTTTAGTGAAAATGGTTGGACGCAGCGAGTGAACACATTGCAAGAAACAAATTTTGGTGGCGTCTATGGATGGTGGGGGACAGATTTCCAATTCTCCCCCGAAGGGGATTTTATTGCATATGCCAGCCCGGATCAAATTGGCATCATTCCCTATGAGGAAGCTGAAAAGCAGGTTTTCCTGGAAATCATTCCCTTTAAAACCCAGGGGGAATGGGCATGGATGCCTGGAATTGGAATAGGTCCACTTGGCAATGTGATCTTTTCGGTGGATCATGCTTCACAAAATGGTTCTCAAGCAGATGAGGAATCCCCAATATTTGACCTAGTGGCCATCCCACTCACGGGCGGAGGCGTGCGAAAGTTGGTCAATGACGTAGGTATGTTCGCTTACCCGCTGCCTTCCCCGATAACAGCCAAATCAACTGGAGAAGCCTCATACCAGGTCGCTTATCTGCAAGCGATCTTTCCTGAACAGAGTGCCACCAGTAATTATCGGGTTAGTATGATGGATCGGGATGGATCCAATCAACGCCTGATTTTTCCTCCAACGGACAGCCCTGGTTTGCAGCCATCCAGAGGATGGGGAGCCTGGTCACCTATAGCAACAGAAGCAAGTGGGACTTACCCGCTGGCAGTCATTTATGAAGGCAATATCTGGATCCTGGATCCTGAAACAGGAGACGCTTGGCAGGTCACTGGTGATGGTCGTGTAGGGGCTCTGGATTGGTAATCGAGGAATATTGATGAATGTATTAATAACGGGTGCGGCAGGATTTTTGGGATCACATCTTTGTGATCGTCTACTTTTCGAAGGCCACAAGGTGATAGGGATGGATAATTTTGTCACTGGACGCCCAGAAAATTTAGCTCACCTGGCGGAAAATGACAATTTTAATTTTATTGAGCATGATGTTTCAGTTTTCATAGATGTGCCTGATTCCAACCTGGATGCAGTGATGCATTTTGCGTCCCCAGCATCACCCAATCCAAATTCTCCTTATGGATATGTCAATTTACCTATCCAGACCATGAAGGCCGGTGGATTAGGAACATTAAACTCATTGGGAGTTGCCCGGGCCCATGATGCCAGATTCCTGTTGGCTTCCACCAGTGAAATTTATGGTGACCCCCAGGTCCATCCCCAGCCAGAAACCTACTGGGGTCATGTGAATCCAATCGGAAAGCGGTCTGTTTACGATGAAGCCAAACGTTTTGCGGAAGCGTTAACCATGGCTTATCATCGTTTTCATGGGATCGATACCAAAATAGTGCGTATTTTTAATACGTATGGCCCACGGATGCGGTTGGAAGATGGCAGGGCAATACCCAATTTTCTGAAGCAAGCGCTCAGTGGACAACCACTGACCATTTTTGGGGACGGTTCTCAGACTCGCAGTTTCTGCTATGTGGATGATTTGATCGAGGGGATCTACCGTCTCTTATTATCGGATGAACACATGCCGGTAAATATTGGCAACCCAACAGAAATGTCCATTCTGACTTTGGCTGAAACCATTAACCGACTGGTAGATAATCCTTTGGATGTCGTATACCATCCTGATAGCAGAGGCGAAGGAGATCCAGAAAGAAGACGTCCAGATATCACTCGAGCCCAGGAAGTATTGGAATGGAATCCTACGATCGATTTGGACGAAGGACTATCGCGCACCATCCCATATTTCCGGGGAAATCATTAAGCCGATGAATTTGATCACAGAACCAAAAGAAAGAGAAAGATTCTTTAAGTTTGTTGTTGTGGGATCGTTTGGTGCGCTAGTCGATTTTGGCTCGTTCCACTTACTAATGAGCCTTTTCAAATTACCACCAGAATGGGCTCAAGCCGCCTCATTCACTCTGGCGATAATAAGCAATTTTATCTGGAACCGATTCTGGACTTATCCAGATTCTCGTTCCAAACCCATTTCCCGTCAGCTGGTGACTTTCTTTCTGGTTAATCTGGTTGGATTGGCGATCCGCACTCCAGTTTTTACCTCTCTGGAAGAACCTTTCCGGAATCTTTTTGCGAGATTTTCCTTCATACCCATTGGAATACTCACTGCTGACCGCCTCGGTTATACCTTTGCGCTGGGTGTGGCGGTGGTCGTGGTTATGTTCTGGAACTTTTTCATCAACCGTGTCTGGACTTATAACGACGTAGAGTGATTGATTCTAAGTAATTCTCCTGTATCACAACAAGGATGATCTTTTTCAAACCTAGCTAATATCTCCAGCAGATTCTCGGGGAGTATTCTTTTCACATCCGAAATGATGGTGGAGGGAATGGTTTTATAATAGGCTTCGGCGATTCCCCCTGCAATGCAAGCCTGAGTATCAGAATCTCCTCCGAGGGAAATAGCTTTTCGCACTGCACTTTCATAGTCAGTGGAATCAAGGAATGCGATGATCGCTTCCGGAACGGATCCCATGCAGGAAACATCAAATTGATAGCCAGGCCTGATCTCTTCAATTGTGCGGTCCAGATCGTAGAAGAAGGAAGCTGTAATATTGGAACGGATCTCATCTTTAGAGGATCCCTCTCGGGCCAACAGGATTGCCAGGGCAACCGCCTGGGCACCCTTAATGCCTTCGGGATGATCATGGGATACCTCTGCGCTGGCTCTGGCCTCCCGGAGCACATCTTCTGTATTATCAAATGCAAAACCAACTGGACTGACCCTCATAGCGGATCCATTTCCCCAACTGTTGTATGGCATTATTTCTGATTCGAAGATCCATTTCTGAAAATTTCCCCCGTAACCTGCATTTGGGTATACCTGGCCCAGGATTTTCATTTCCTTTCCGTAATCTCTGTCACCCAAAATCGCCTGGGCCACTGCCAGAGACATGACTGAATCGTCCGTGAAACGCGAAGCCGAGTGGAAAAGAGGAAAGTCCTCTGTTTTGATAGGATTTCGTTCGTATATTGAGCCTATGATATCCCCGGCAATCGCGCCAATCATAATCCCTCCTGATCGTGGAATTGATCGATCATCCTCTTTATATCCTAGGGTATAGTGGATTTCTTTGCAAGTCTGGCCTTTAGTTTGAGTATAATGGAGTCAGATAAGAACCATAAGAGGAATCTATATGGATGAAAATGAGCTGAAACCTATCCCAAACGAACCAGAACTGATTACCAAGGTGGGATCACTGCAGGAATTGTTGGAAAAGGCTTCTGGTGTCAGGGCGGTCGTGGATCATGATCAAGAAGACGCCGGTCTGGCGGAGAGTATTCCTTTCCCATTTCTCGCTCTGGTTGGGCAAAATCAGATGAAGTTATCCCTGCTTTTGTCCCTACTGAATCCTAATCTGGGCGGTGTTTTACTGGTTGGACCTCGCGGAACCGGAAAATCCACCGCGGTGCGCAGCCTGGTGGATTTACTGCCGGAAGTCCGCCGCAGTTTGTGTTATTACGGCTGCCTGGAAGAAGATGTGGAAAATGGTGGAATCGATGCTGTCTGCCCGGATTGCGCCAAGAAATATGGCCAGGGAGATCCGCTTTCAAAAATGGAGAAAGTCCGGTTGGTAGAGCTGCCGCTCAATGCTACCTTGGAAGATGTTGTTGGTGGTTTGGACCCCCGGGCCAAGGCGAATTCCCGCATGTTGCTGAAACGGGGAATTCTATCGCGGGCGGACCGCAATTTGCTCTATGTGGATGAAGTCAATCTGCTGAATGACCAAATCGTGGACGCTATCCTTGATGCCGCAGCCCAGGGCCAGTACACAGTGCGCAGGGGAGGAATGTCCGCTACTTATCGATCAAACTTCACGCTCATTGGATCTATGAATCCTGAAGAGGGCAACCTGAGATCCCAGATCATGGACCGTTTTGGTTTGCGTGTGGTTGTTAAAGGATTGATGGATAAAGAGGAACGCATGGAAGCTTACAGACGGACAAGGGCATATAAAGAGAACAGCCGGTCATTTGCAGCTCAGTACGCTCCCTCTACCCGATTATTCAAAGAAGAGATCCAGGCAGGTCGTGAAAAAATGAGCGAGGTTGAACTCCCAGATGATGTCGCCCAGACAGGATTGGAATTGATCGGCAACCTGGAACTGGATTCCCTTCGGGCGGAGATCACTTTATTTGAAGCGGCCCGGGCTCATGCCGCCGCCGATTCAAGGGATAAAGTGACCATGGAAGACATCAGGGTGGTTGCACCAATGGCGCTGCGCTTACGGAAATCCACTTTCATCGATGAATATATCGCTGACCAGAGTTCTGAATTGGAACAGCTGGAGAACGCCATTCAAGATTCTTTTCCAAAAGAACAGAAAAAGAAGGATGAGTAATTGATGGGAAATTTGTCAGTTATTGGTGGGAAAGCTAAAGGTTTTAAACTGCGATCAGTTCCTGGCAGCGGAACGAGGCCGATCATGTCGATGGTCAAGGCAGCTTTGTTTAACATTGTATCCCCATATGTGCTGGATTCCAGCTGGCTGGATCTCTTTGCCGGCACGGGGAGCGTAGGTATTGAGGCCCTCAGTAGAGGGGCAGCCAGAGCCCGTTTTGTTGAAAACTCAAACAAGGCTGTTAAAACCATCCAATCCAACCTGGAACACACACGGTTAGCCGAATGGGGGGAGGTTTGGCGTAAAAATACCTTTTCCGTCCTGAGTGAACTGGCTGATCGCAAATTCGATTTTGTGTTTATCGCTCCGCCGCAATACAAGGACATCTGGTCCAGAGCCCTTTTGGCCCTTGACCAGAACCCCAGTTGGCTTATGGAGGACAGTTGGGTTATTGTCCAGATTGATAAGGTGGAATATAAGGAACAGCCCCTGGAAAATTTAGAGCTTCTTAGGCGCGAAACCTATGGTAGTACAGAACTGGTTTTTTATTTGGTTAAGGACGGGGTAGTATAAAGAACAGAAGGAAACCAATTATTAGTATTGATCACTAAATTCCACGATCAGTTTTCCCCCATCATCATAATAATAACGAGCAGCAAAAGGTGGATCAGAAACCTTTTGATTAAGGACGCATGGCAACAGGACTGGAAGATCCTCTACCAGTTTTTTTTCTAGAATCTCGTTGAAAGGAACCCATTCGAGATCACCTTCTTCAGAAGGTTGAGCTTGACCTTTTGAGCAACTTCCTTTCATGACATATAGGCCGATGCCAGTATCTTCCCCTGTATCAACCATCACAGTGCCAACCAGCCAGAGATCATCCGGGATCAAACCGGTTTCCTCCAGCAGTTCCCGCATGGCAGCGGCATAGGCATCCTCTCCGCGCTCGATATGGCCGCCTACACCGTTATAGAGGTTAGCCCAGATGCGTTTGTGCGGAGCTCCTTTTAATAACAGAACTGATTCCCCACGCGTGAGAAATATCAGCGTGCGGGGAATCAGTTGGTATCGATCGTTGCTTAAGCCCTGGTCTGATACGGGCATATTAATCTGCCAGATCGGAGGTATCTTCCTGTTTTGTGCTGCCCAACAGATAATCGTCAAGTTTGGCTTCTACCTTGACCTCGTTGACGTGTTTATCTACATATTGGCGTGTATCTGCTATTCCGAGCCTTTCGAATAGATCGCGGAACTGTTTATCCCAGGCATTTGTGATCTTTTCCAGCTGTTCCGGCGTGATTGACCAGATCTTCTGTTTGAACTCGCCCAGAGCGCGTTTACGGGTTTTGTAGTAGAACTGCTCGTCCGTTTGTCCCTCTTTGCGTTCGTTGGCGTTATTTATATCCAACCATGCATAGATTTCAGCGCGCAGATCTTCAGGGAGTTCATCATAAAGTATGTTCTGGAAATTAGTCGCCAGATGGACTTCAAGGGTTTCATATTCAGGGAATTTGCTAAAAGCCGATTCTGGAAGTGTAGAGGCGCCGTGCTGGACCGCGCCACCGAGGCCATAACTCTCCCTGGCTACTTTACCAAGATGCTGGAGTAGATCGAAATCTACGGCGACATCTTTAATGCTGCCATCAGGCAGTACTACGCCTCCATGGGAAGTTCCGGTTAACACACTGATCTTGCTCAACCCGATAATATCGGGTGCGATCTCATCAAGATCGGTCTTTAAATTGTCCAGGTAAGCTCGCAATTCTTCTTCTGTAGAGTTCTCATCTCCAACCTCGCCGATCTCACCACCAATAGAAACAGTAATTCCTTCCGGTTCTAACTTGCGAATATGATCAGTGAAGAAAGCTGTCAGTTCCGAGTTCAGTACCTGTTGTTCAACAACATCTTCCACGTTCAGGTCTACCAGAGTGGAGGCATCCACGTCGATATTATAGAAACCGGCTTTAATTGCCTCGTCACACAGGTCTTTTAGGGTCTTTATCTCAGGTTCGGGGTTCTCATTATATCGACCTGCGGAAATCTGGTAATGATCCCCCTGGATGAAGACTGGTCCCTTGTATCCAGCGGCAACGGCAGCACCAAGGATATTGGCAGCATACTCGGAGGGACGTTGGTCCGTATAGCCAGATTCGGAGCGGGCAATTTCAAAAATGAATGCTCCAGCTTTGATTTCATTTGCAATTGTAAAGATGATCTTGGCGGCATAAAAAGTCAATCCGCGCAGGTTAATGGCAGGTACTGTGAAAGTATTTGGTACTTCACCGCGGCCACGGGCCAAGTATAGATCATGGATCGAGTTAGGATGCACGCCAGCTTCGGCAGCGACGAGGCGGACCAGGTAGCGGGCAACGTATTTTTCAACTTCATCCTTGCTCAGGACGGCCATTTTGACCAGTTCTTCTATGCTCCCGCGCAGTTTGTTGTCGTCAATGATAGTTATTTCACCATTTTTTAACTCAACAGAGCCATCCAATAGTTTGATCAGTTCGGTTTGTTTTTCAGGATACATAATTTCTCCTCAATATCAGTAGGTCATAACACGGGTACATTATAAACCACCAGCCCTGAAGGGCAAGGTAAAGGGATATTTATTATTGGAGATTATCCTGTAGCAGAGGTATTAAACTTCTATAAAATCGCCCTTCCTCGGCCAGAGGCAATCTGAAAATCATGTATAATAAAATCCAGAATTAGTTTTTCCACAGAGGAGGAAAAATGAGTGATTTTCAGGGGCAAATTGAATCAGAGCGGGGCAAGTTAAAAGAATTGCTCCTCAAGGTTCCCGGGTTTAAAGGTTATATCGAACTGGAAGATAGGCGCACCGCGGATAAGATGGTTCGTGATGTTGTTGCGGACCGATACCAGGAAGAACTCGACCGGCTGACTGGTATTATGACCGAGTTTGTGGATCGTGGTGACCTGAATTACGTTGATGACATGGAAGGTATCGCGACCAAGATCCGGACCTTCATTGACCGCATTCGACATGCCACTTATGGCTATTCGAGTTTCTTTTCTGTGATCAAGATCGACGCGGAAAAACTGGAACGACTCTATGATTATGACCAATCTATGCTTGACGGCATTGAAGGCATCAAAACAACCTTGGAAAGTTTAGCTTCAGCAGTTGAAGAAGAGCAGATCAAGGGTTTTATTGCCTCGCTGAAAAATGCTGCTCAAGAAATGGTAACTAAAGCTGACAAGCGCAGCGAAGAAATCACCCGTGAAGAGGAAATCCCGGGGGATGATCTGATTCCCAGTGAATAATTGATAAAGCTATCAAAGAGGAGAGTACTTAATGGCCAGAATTTTCGATGTAATTGAATACCCGAATGAAATGACGGATGAACTGATCCACCGCTTCCCAGAAGGAGAAGCCGGTGATTTCAGGATAGGATCCCAGGTAATTGTCCGGGAATCCCAGACAGCAGTATTTTTCCGGGATGGAAAGGCTTTAGACGTATTTGGTCCCGGCCGTCATACGATTACAACTGCGAACATTCCAATTTTGATCGATTTCGTCAAAAAGGCTTTTGATGAAAAAACGCCTTTCCCAGCAGAGGTCTATTTTGTATCCCGCCGGGAAATGCCTGATGAAAAATGGGGTACTCCCCAACCGATCATTGTCAAGAACCCGGGAATGGGGTTGGGCGTGGCGCTCTTGAAGGGTTTTGGTACTTACGGTTACCAGATTGCGGAACCACAGCAATTTGTGACCCAGTTGGTAGGTGCGCGGGGTATTTTCCGGACCGCAGATATTGAGACCCGACTCCGACATATCCTGCTGACGAATTTGACGGATCTGTTGGGTGAAACCGCCCGCACAAACGATATTACAAACCTGGTTGGCATGCTTAACGAACTGAGTGCCTCAGTCCGGGCAAAAGCCAATGATCAGTTTAAAGCCCTCGGCCTCGAATTAAAGACTTTCCTGATCGCTAACCTGATGCCTTCTACTGAATCTGTCCAGGAACTCAGGGATATGGGTGTGCTGGATATGGATACTTATACTCGCTTGCAGGCAGCCGATGCGCTGCTGGAAGCTGCCCAAAATCCTAGCGGTGGCGCTGGATTGACCGCAGGTATTGGAGCTGGAATGGGAGTGGGTAATATCCTGCAGCAATCCTTGCAGGGCGTAGGTAGTGGCGGTGCGGCAGCAGCCGGGGCAGCGAGTGGAATGCCAGATGTGATGAGCCCTGGGGAAGCAGCCCTGTATCTCAAAGTATCTGAAGAGGATGTCCTGGCAGCCCTGGAAGCAGGTGACCTGAAAGGTAAAAAGCTTGGCAAAGCTTTCCGGATCAGCAAAGAAGCATTAATGGCTTTCCTGAACGGCTAAGCCAAACTCCATTAACGAAAAACAGCCTGGTTATAACCAGGCTGTTTTGTTTAAGGGACTTAGTCCTTCAGAAAGGACTAAGTCCCTCCAGGCCAGGACTCTCTCCCGAGTTATTGAATTGACTTCAATCCGAGATAATCCTGGATGGTTTTTACGGTTGAAGTGGGAAGAGTATGATCTCCCTTAGCTTCCTTGCGGATGAGTTTTTTTAATTGCCTGGCATGGAGGGTCGGTACAGGGGCATTTTCAGCCTCTACAACGGCATTTTCGTCAGAAAAAACAAGCGCTGTTTTGATCTCTGGAATTTCAAAATCGGGGATTCTTGCCAGTGCTTTTTTGAGCCGATTTGCGCTGCTGGTGATCTCTTTATCTGGAGAGCCAATGTTGTCCTGGGCAAAAAACTTCATATAAGCATTCCCGCCAACTTTCTTCCAACGTCCTTTTTTCTCGTCGTAGATGATCTTTCCTTTCTGTGGAAAAGGGAAAAGAATCCATATTCCAGCGGGGCCAACCAATAAGTGGGTGACTGGGCTCTGGTAATGGTAAAGGGCATACTGATCATCCAGGCCTTTTAAGGCG
>Ga0180436_10001874_pt1 | contig 20266 bp, 17 predicted proteins | sample SS_ome_2_FD_132434 | JGI IMG/M metagenome (GOLD analysis project Ga0180436, IMG submission 132434) | Hypersaline lake sediment archaeal communities from the Salton Sea, California, USA - SS_3_S_2 metaG | ecosystem: Environmental > Aquatic > Non-marine Saline and Alkaline > Hypersaline >...
AGTCGCCGGCCGGCCTCGACCCCCACATCGTCACCGCGTTCTCCAGCTTCCAGATCATCGGGCAGGTCTACGACGGCCTCCTCGAGATCAACGCCGACCTGCAACTCGAGCCCGCGCTGGCCACCGACTACACGGTGTCGCCGGACGGCCTCAGTTACACCTTCAGCCTGCGCGACGGCGTCACGTTCCACAACGGGCGGCCGTTCACGGCGGCCGACGTCGTGTACTCCTACGAGCGGGTCGTCGATGTCGACACCGGCTCGCCCCAGGCCAGCCGCTTCGCCCAGGTCGCCTCGGTGGAGGCGATCGACGATCTGACCGTCGTGTTCCGCCTCGCGCAGCCGTACGCGCCCTTCCTGGCCAACCTGCCGAACCTGCGGATCGTCGCCCGGGAGGCCGTGGAGGAGCACGGCGACCTGCAGCAGGTCATGGTCGGCACGGGTCCGTTCATGCTGAGCGAGATCGTCCCCGACACCTACACGCTGCTCGTCGCCAACCCCGACTACTACCGACCCGGCGAGCCGGGCGTGGCGGCCCTGCGCTACAACGTCGTCCCCGAGGCCTCGACCCGCGCCGCGGGCCTGCGCACGGGCGCCTACCACCTCATCCCCGACGTCGACCCGGCGACCGCCCAGACGCTCGCCAACGTCCGCGGCATCGAGCTGCTCAGCGTGCAGGAGCTCTCCTACTCGCTCATCGGCATGAACGCGACGCGCCCGCCGTTCGACGACGCCCGCGTCCGCCGCGCCTTCAACCTGGCGATCGACCGCGACGAACTCGTCGAGGCCGTCTACTTCGGCTCGGCCGTCCCGGGCGGCCCCCTCTCCCCCGGCCTCACGGACTGGGCCCTGCCCGTCGACGAGTACGGCTGCTACGCCCCCGACGTCGCGGCCGCGCGCGCCCTGCTCGCCGAGGCCGGCTACCCGGACGGCGTCGACTTCGAGATCGTGACGCTGGGCACGCTGCGCGTGGTCGTCGACGCCGCCCAGGTCGTGCAGGCGCAGGTCGCCGAGGCCGGCTTCCGCGCGACCGTCTCGGTCGAGGAGCTCGGCACCTTCGTCCAGCGCTGGCGCAACAGCGACTTCGACACCTTCGCCAGCCTCAACGGCGGCAACATCGACCCCGACGGCTACCTCGACCGCACCTTCCGCACCGGCGGCTCGACGAACGTGTTCCTCTACAGCAACCCGGCCGTCGACACCCTGCTGACCGCGGGCCAGCGCGCCGTCGACTTCGCGACCCGCCAGGGCATCTACGCGGACCTCCAGCGGGCGCTCGCCTGCGACGGGCCCATCGCCCACCTCGCCTACGCCACCCTGTTCACGGCCCATCGCGACGAGGTCTCCGGCTTCGTCCAGATGCCCAACCGCGATCTGCGCTACCTGCGCAACGTCACGCTGAACTGACGCGCGCGGCCGTCGGAGGCGGAGAAGGCGCATGACCAGCTACGTCGTCCGACGGCTGCTCGACCTCGTGTTCGTGCTGTTCGGGGTGTCGGTGCTCATCTTCCTGATGCTCCGGATGATCCCCGGCGACGCCGTGATGATCATGCTCGGCGCGAACACCGACATCACGCCCGACCGGGTGGAGGCCCTGCGCAGGTCGCTGGGCCTCCACCTGCCCCTGCACGAGCAGTACTGGCAGTGGCTGACCGGCGTCTTCCGCGGCGACCTCGGCGACAGCATCTGGACGGGCCGTCCGGTGCTCGACGAGATCCTCGCGCGCCTCCCCGTCACCCTGCAACTGACCGGCCTGGCGCTGGCGACGGCCATCGTCGTCTCCTTCCCCGTCGGCATCCTGTCGGCCTCGCTGCGCGGCGGCACGGCCGATACGGTCGTGCGCATCCTGGCCATCCTGGGGCTGACGCTCCCCTCGTTCTGGGTCGGCGTGCTCATGCTCTACTTCGCCTCGATCTACCTGCCCGCGTGGCCGACGATCGGCTACGTGCCCTTCGCGGATGACCCCTGGGGCAACCTCGCGCGCATGATCCTGCCCGTCATCGCGGTCTCGCTGCCGATGATCGCCGGCCTCAGCCGCATCCTGCGCTCCAGCCTGCTCGACGTCCTCAGCCTCGACTACATCCGCACGGGGCGCGCCAAGGGCCTCGCGCGCCGCACGCTCCTCTACAAGCACGCGCTGCGCAACGCGATGATCCCGGTGGTCACCGTCATCGGCGTGCAGGTCGGCTACCTGCTGTCGGGCGTGGTCGTCATCGAGCAGGTGTTCGCCATCCCCGGCATCGGGCGGCTGGTCATCGGCGCCATCAACGAGCGCAACTACCCCCTGGTGCAGGGCGTCATCCTCATCGTCACGGCCGTGTTCGTGTTCGTGAACCTGCTCGTCGACCTGGCCTACGCCTGGATCGACCCGCGCGTGGAGTACGCCTGATGCGCCGCTTCTTCCGCCGCCTCGTGCACAACCGCATCGGCCTCATCGGCTTCGTCCTGTGCCTGGTGGTGCTGGGGCTGGCGGCCCTCGCGCCGCTCGTCGCCACCCACGACCCGTTCGAGCAGTCGATCCGCGCGCGCCTGCAGGGCCCCTCGGAAACGCACTGGCTCGGCACCGATAACTTCGGCCGCGACGTCTACTCGCGCGTCCTCCACGGCTACCGCACGAGCATCTCGACCGCCGTCGGCGCCGTCCTGCTGGCCACCCTGGCGGGCGGCCTGGCCGGGCTCGTCGCGGCCTACGCCGGCGGCTGGGCCGACCGCGTGATCATGCGCCTCATGGACATCCTGCTGGCGTTCCCCATCATCCTGCTGGCGATCGCGGTGCTCGCCGTCCTGGGGCCCGGCAGCGTCAACACCGGGCTCGCCATCGGCATCGTGTACACGCCGATCTTCGCGCGACTCGCGCGGGGGCCGGCGCTCACGGTGCTGTCCTGGGACTACGTCGCCGCCGCCAGGGCCCTGGGTGCGGGCGCGCCCAGGATCATGCTGCGGCACGTGCTGCCGAACATCGCCGCGCCGCTCATGGTGCAGATCACGCTGTCGCTGTCGACGGCCATCCTGGTCGAGGCCTCGCTCTCCTTCCTCGGCCTCGGCACCCAGCCCCCCACGCCCTCGCTTGGCCTCATGCTCTCCGACAGCCGCGACTACATGCTGCTCTCGCCCTGGACCTCGGTCTTCTCGGGCCTGGCGATCCTGCTCGCCTCCTTCGGCTTCAACCTCTTCGGCGACGGCCTGCGCGACCTCCTCGACCCGGCGCTGCGCAACGCGGCCGCCTGACGCATGTGACGCCGCGGCGACCCGCGGCGCTCGCGCGGGGTAGGCTTCGGGGCGGGCGCAGCGCCCCGGAGGTTCCTTGCCCGATCACCCCGAGACCGTCGACCGAAGGTCGCTGCGGCGGACGCTCCGCGCGCTGTGCGCGGTTCTGGCGCTGCTCGTCGGCTGGGCCCACGCCGCCGAGGGGCCGCTGAGCTTCGCGGACGCGCTGCGTGCCGCCGAGGCCGCCCCCGGCGCGCGGTTGGCGGCCCGCGCGCTCGAGCTCGCCGACCGCCAGCTGGCGGTCACGGGCGCCTGGTTGCGAGGCGAGGCGAGCGCGGGGTACCGCTGGACCCGCGGCGAGCGCGACCTCGGCGCCGCCGGGACGAGCGACCTCGACGAGCAGGGCTACGATCCGATCGCGCTCACCCTCTCCTCCCCGGCCCTGGCGTCGGGTATCGGGCCCACCGCCGACGCGCTGGCCCGCGCCGAGGCCGATCGGCAGCGCGCCGAGACCGACCTCGCCGGCGCCGTGCGGGCCGCCCGCATCGAGATCGCGGGCGCCTTCCACAACGCGCTGCGCGCGCGCACCGAGCTGGAGCTGGCCGAGGCGGAGCTGCGGCTGGCGGGCCTCGAGCTCGAGGCGGCGCGGCTGCGGCAGGCGGCGGGCGCCGCCGGCGAGACCGAGCTCGATCGCCTGCGGCTCGCGTTCGAGCGCGGCCGGACGCAGCGGGACACCGCCGCCCGGGAGCTCGAGCTGGCGGACGCCGCGCTCGAGCTCGCGCTCGGGGGCGCGGCGGGCACGCCCGTGGGTCCGCTGCCCCACCCCGAGGCGCTGTTGGGGGCGGCGACGCCGCAGTGGGGCCGCCGCGGCGACGTGCTGGCGGCCGCCCAGCAGGTCGCGGACACCGACCGCGTGGCCGACGCCACCCTGCGCGACGCCCTGCCCAGCGTCTCCCTCAGCGTGGCCGGCGCGTTCGCCGACGCCGAGCGCAGCCTGCAGGCGAGCGCCGGCTTCGACACCCGCAGCTTCCTGCCGAGCGTGGCGCTCAGCTTCGACCCCGACAGCGGCGGCGTCGGGCTGGCCGACGACGGTCGCAGCCGCAGCGTCACGGTCGCCGTCGGTGTCCGGGTACCGCTCGACACGTCCGTCGGGAACGCGCTCGCCGCCGCGCGCACGGCGCGCGCACGGGCCCAGGAACAGCTCGATCTGGCGCTGGCGCGCGCGCAGCTCGAGGCGGCCCAGCGCCGCCACGACCTCGACGTCGCCCTCGCCAACGCCGACCTGGCGCGCACCGCCGCCGCGCTCGCGGCCGACGACCTGACGGTGGCCGAGGCGCGCTTCGCCGGCGGCGGGATCAGCGCCCTCGCGCTGGAGCGCGCCCGCCTCGATGCCGCCCGCGCGGCGCTCGATGCCGAGCGCGCGCTCGATACCGCCCGCGTGGCGGCGCTGCGTTGGCTCGACGCCGCGGCCGCCGAACCGGCCCCTTGGGAGTGACATGCGCCGAACCTTGACCGCCCTCGCCGCCCTGACCCTCGCCCTCGCGAGCGCCCAGACCCCCGCGCTGACGCTCGACGCCGCCGCGGCGCTCGCCCTCGAGGCCGCCGCCGGCGTCCAGAGCTCCCGCCTCGACCTCGCGGGCGCCGAGCGCGATCGCACGCGCACCCAGGCCGACCCGACCACCCTGCGCGTGCAGCGCCTGCAGGTCGAGCATGCGGTCGCCCGCGCCGCGGCGGCGCTGCGCGGCGCCGAGGCGAGCGCCCGCGATGCCGCCGCCGGCGCCTACGCCGAGGCGCTGGAGGCCGACGACCTGCTCGCGCTCGCCGACGCGACGGCGGCGATCGCCGCGATGGTGGCGGAGGCGACGCGCATCCAGGTGGAGGCGGGGGCCGCGACGACCCTCGACCTCGACCGCAGCCGCGACGACCTCGCCGCGGCCCGACGCGACGTGGACGACGCCCGCGCCGCCCGCGAGCTGGCCTACGACCGGCTCGCCAGCCTGCTGGGTCGCGACGCCCTCGAGGCGCCGCTCGAGCGCTTGCCCGCGCCCGAGGAGGTGCCCGAGTTGGCCTCCTACCTGGCGCGGCTCGACGACAACGCCGCGCTGATCGCGGCCGCGCAGCAGGTCGAGCTCGCCGAAGCGCAGCTCGCGGCCGTGGACAACCCGCTCTCCTCGGCCGCCGCCGACGTCGCGGCCGCCCGCGATCGGCGCGACACCGCCGTCCTCAACCGCGACGAGCAGCGCCGCAGCCTCACGCTCCTCGTGCGCCAGGTCCACAACGCCGCGCTCGCGGCGCAGGCGCGCCTCGTGAGCGCCCGCGAGACCGCCTCCAGCGCCCGCGAGGACCTCGCGGTGCAGGAGCTGCGTCACGAGGCCGGCAGCATCTCGAGCCTCGCCCTCGAGCGCGCGCGGCTGCAGGCGGACCAGGCGGCGGCGAGCGAGGCCAGCGCGGCCCACGCGCTCGCCGCGGCGCTGCGGCAGATCGAGCTGACCGTCCTGGGTGCCCGATGAGCCGCCCGCGCCGCCGCGTCGGACGCCTCGTCTGGGTGGTGGCGCTCGTCGCGCTCGCGCTCGTCGCGGCCGGGGTCGTGCGACGCGTCCTACGCAGCGAGCCGGGGGTCGCGACGCTCGTCGAGCGACTCGAACAGGGCACCTTCCTGCGCGAGGTCGCGGGGACGGGCGTGATCGAGCCGGCGCGCGACCGCGCGCTCGGCTTCACCGCCGGCGGCACCGTCGCCGTCGTGCCGGTCGTCGAGGGCGCGAGCGTGCGCGTTGGCGAGGTGCTCGCGCGCCTGGACACGGCCGCCCTCGAGCGCGACCTGGCGTCGGTGCGCTCCTCGCTGGCGTCGGCGCGCGCGGATCGCGACCGGCTCCTGGCGCAGCAGCCGATCGACCGCCTCGACGTCGAGGCCAGCCTGGCGGCCGCGGAGGATCAGCTGGCACGCTCGGCGCGGGCGGCGGAGGACGCCGCGCGCGACCTCGACGTCGCGCGTCGGCTGTTCGACGCGGGCGCCGCCTCGCGCGACGAGGTGCGCGCCGCCGAGGCCGCCCTCGACGTGTCCCAGCGCGGCCTGACGCAGGCGGAGCTGGCGCGGGAGACGGCCGAGCGCCGCCTGGCCAACCTCGACCAGTTGGCGGCGGCCCAACGCGCGGCGGCGAACGCGCAGGTCGCCCAGCTCGAGGCCAACCTGGCGAACCTCCAGGCGCGCCTCGCGGACACGACCATCGTCGCGCCCTTCGACGGCGTGGTGACCGCCGTGAGCGTCGAGCCCGGCGACCTCGTGGGCACCCAACCCATCCTGACGCTGGCCGACACGAGTTCGCTGCGGGTGAACGGCCGCTTCGACGAGACCCGGGCCGCGGAGCTCGAGGTCGGGCAGACGGCCACGATCGTGCCCGACGCCGACACCCGCCGTCGCCTGGCCGCGACCGTGGAGCGGATCGCCCCCGTGGCCTCGCGCGAGGGCGGCGCGGCGCAGGTGACGGCGGAGTTGGCCTTCGCGAGCGACACCGTGCTCGAGCCCGCCTTCGCCCGACCCGGTTCCACGGTCACCGTGCGGGTGCAGGTGCGCGAGATCCGCGACGCGTTGCTCGTCCCGCTCGAGGCGATCACCGAGACGGCGGAGGGCGCCTACGTCTACGCGATCGAGGCCGCGTCCGCGACCGAGGGCACCGCGCGCCGCGTCGACGTGACCGTGCTGGAGCGCAACCCCACCATCGCGGCCGTTCGCGCCGACCTCGTCGCCGGCGAGCCGATCGCCGTGATCGGCCTCGACGAGCTGTCGGACGGCGCGACGGTGACGTTCCCCGCGTTGGCGCCCGCGGTGAGCGACGATGGCGACTGAGCCGGCGGCCAGCCCCCGCGGGCCCTCGCGCGACGCCCCCGGGCCGGTCATCGTGGCCCGCGACCTGCGCAAGGTCTACGTGCTCGGCGGCGACGTCGAGGTGCACGCCCTGCGCGGCCTCGACCTCGACGTGCAACACGGCGAGTACGCCGCCATCATGGGTCCGTCGGGTTCGGGCAAGAGCACGCTGCTGCAGATCCTGGGCTGCCTCGACAACCCCACGTCCGGCTCCTACCGGCTGGCCGGCGAGGAGGTCGCGGCGCTCGACGAGGACGCCCTCTCGGTCATCCGCAACCGCCGCATCGGCTTCGTCTTCCAGGCCTACAACCTGCTCGGGCGCGCCACCGCGCTCGACAACGTCGCCCTGCCGCTGCTCTACCGCGGCCTGCCCCTGCGCGAGCGGCGGGAGCGGGCGCTTCGTGCCCTCGAGCGCGTGGGGTTGGAGGACCGCGTCCACCACCGGCCCAACGAACTCTCGGGCGGGCAGAAGCAGCGGGTGGCGATCGCCCGCGCGCTCTCGACCGAGCCCGACATCCTGCTCGCCGACGAGCCCACCGGCAACCTCGACTCCGCCACCGGCCAGGAGATCCTCGCCCTCTTCGACGCCCTCCACGGCGAGGGGAGGACGATCCTGATGGTGACGCACGAGAACGAGGTGGCCGAGCACTGCGAGCGCATCATCCGCATCCGCGACGGCCTGGTCGAGGCGTCGGAAGCCATCGCGCGGCGCCGGCGGCCGGCGGCGGGCGCGACGCCCGCGGCGGTGGCGGCGCCGCCGATCGCGGGGTCGTGACGTGCTGCTCGAGAACCTCAAGACCGCCCTCGAGGCGCTGTTCGGCAACCGCCTGCGGTCGCTGCTCACGCTCTCCGGCGTCGTCATCGGGGTGTTCGCCGTCACCACCACGATCAGCCTCGGTCAGATCGCCACCGCCGGCATCACCGGCGAGATTCAGGCCTTCGGGGCGCAGTCGCTGTTCGTCATCCGAGACTTCGACCACCCCGACGGTCGGGCGTTCACGGACGCCGACATCGAGGCGCTGAGCCGGCTCCCGATCGAGATCCTGCGGCAGCGGAGCGCCAACGTGTGGGCGGTGGCCGGCGAGGAACGCGTGCGGCTGACGGTCAACGGCACGACGCCCAACGCGCCCCTGATCGACCGCACGATCGAGATGGCGCGCGGGCGCTTCTTCGACGAGCGCGACGCCGCCAACGGTTCCCCCGTCATCGTCCTCTCCACCGACGCGGTCGAGACCCTGTTCGAGGGCGTCGAGGACCCCGTCGGGCGCGAGGTCATCCTCGAGACCGCGGGCGGCAACCGCAGCTTCTACACCGTGATCGGCGTCAAGAAGCGCGTGTCGGGGGCGCTGGGCGCCTTCGCCAACGACGTCTCCGGGGACGTCCCGCTCGAGAGCCTCTACCGCGACGCCCCCGGCCTGGAGCGCGACCGCTACGACTTCCTGCCGATCACCATCGCCCTCGACCGCGACGCGACCGCGATCGAGCAGCAGGTGCGCGCGATCCTCGACCGCCGCCGCGATCCGGAGAGCTACCAGCTGCAGTCGATCGAGGGGGCCCTGTCGCTGTTCAACACGGTCACCGTGATCCTCCAGGCGCTGCTGGGCGGCATCGGCGGCATCAGCCTCGTGGTGGGCGGCATCGGGATCCTCAACATCATGCTGGTCAGCGTCACCGAACGAACCCGCGAGATCGGGCTGCGCAAGGCGCTGGGCGCACAGCCGCGGACGATCCTGCAGCAGTTCCTCATCGAGGCCATCGTCCTGACGGTGATCGGCGGCACCGTCGGGGTGCTGCTGTCGATCGCCTCCCTGTGGCTGGTGGTGCGGATCGTGCCCTTCCTCGACGTCTTCGTGCTCAACCCCTGGGTCATCGCGCTGGCGCTCGGCGTGTCGGTCGCCACCGGCCTCGTCTTCGGCGTCTGGCCCGCCCGCCGCGCCGCCGCCCTGAGCCCGATCGAGGCGCTGCGCTACGAGTAGCGACGCCGGCGGCTCGGGACGCGCGCCGCCGCCGCGCCGCGGCCGATCCCGCCGCCGCTGGCGGCGCGCCCCCGCGCCCCCGCTCAACCGTCGTCGAGGTCGATGCGCATGCCGGCGCGCCGCAGGCGCGTCACCAGGCGCTCGCCGAACGCGACCGCGGGCGTCAGCACGCCGCCGTCGGCGTCCAGGTCGTCCAGTGCGAGGCTGAGCGCGGCCTCGCGCAGCATGAGGGCGGTGGCGCCGTAGCCGGGGTCGAGGTCGCAGGCGAGCCGCAGGACGAGCGGCGCGTCGACCCCTTCCACGCGGCCCACGAGCCGCGTGCGGAAGAAGCCCCGCGCCCGCGCCGCGGCGCTCGGGCCCTCCCCCGGGCGCGGCAGGAGCCGTCGCTGCGCCCAGCGGCGCAGGGGGCCGACGGCGAGCAGGGCCGGCGCGGCCCCGTGGGCGAGCGCCATGGCCGCGGCGTCGACCCAGCCCCGCGCCCGCCAGCACTCGCGGTAGCGGAACCGCGCACCCCAGGGCTCGCCCAGCAGCGCCCGCGTGCGCCGCGCCACCCGCCGGTTGACCCCCGCCATGAAGAAGGGCGCGGTCCAGGCCCCCAGGTCGTCGTCGTAGTGGGGCCACCACGGGGGCCGCGCGGGCGGCGAGGGCGCCGCGCCGGGCGCCAGCACGTCCGGGTCGGCGAGCGCCCGGCGGGTCGCCGGGTCGGCGACCGCGGCCTCGAGTAGCGCGAGCGCGGAGGCCACGGTGCCCCCGCTGAAGCCGCCGACCATCGGCCCGAAGCCGTGGACGACCCGGTGGCACGGGCGGCCGTGGCGTGCCACCGCCTGGTGCTGCAGCCACCACAGCCCGAGGTCCGAGGGCACGCTGTCGAAGCCGCAGGCATGGACGATCCTGGCGCCGCGCGCGCGGGCGGCCTCGTGGAACGCGTCGACCGTGGCCCGCATCCAGGCGACCTCACCCGTCAGGTCCGCGTAGTGGGTGCCGGCCTCGACGCAGGCCGCGACCAGCGGCGTGCCGTGGCTCGCGTAGGGTCCCACCGTCGAGGCGACGACCCGCGTCCCACGCGCCAGGACCGACAGGGACGCCGGGTCGTGGGCGTCCGCCACCGCGATCCCGGCGTCGGCGCCGAGGTCGCGGCGCAGGCGCTCGAGCCGGGCGGCGTCGCGCCCGCCCAGCGCCCAGCGCAGCCCCGGCGGGGCGCCGGCGACCAGCGCCTCGGCGACGAGCCGGCCGGTGTACCCCGTGGCGCCCCACACGACGACGTCCCAGCGGCGGGCCGCGGGCGGTGGCATGGGCGCAGGCTACCGCGCCGCCGGCGGGCCGCGGGCCGAGACGCCCCGGGTGACGTAGGCTGCGGCGGTAGATGGCACTGTTCTCCCTCCTGCTCGAGGTCGTGCTGCCGGTGTTCGCCGTGGTCGCCGTCGGCGCCTGGATCGGGCGCCGCTTCGACCTGCAGGTCGGCCCCGTCAACCGCGTGGGCATCTACGCCGCGGTCCCGGCGCTGGCGTTTCGCACGATGGCGGGCATCGAGATGGCCTGGGGGCCGGCGCTGCACCTCGTGGGCGGCTACCTCGTCTTCCTGCTCGCCATGGGCGCCACGGCCGGCCTCATCGGACGCCGGTGGCCGCCCGCGCAGCGGCGGACCCTCGTCGGCACCAGCATCTTCGGGAACGCGGCGAACCTGAACCTGCCGGTGGCGCTGTTCGCGTTCGGGCAGGCGGGCCTCGATCGGGCGCTGGTGCTCTACGTCGTGACGGCGCTCGCGCTCTTCGGCCTCGGGCCCGCGCTGCTGGGGCGCGCCACGGGGCTGCTTCGGGCGCTGCGCACGGCCCTCGGCTTCCCGGTCCTGTGGGCCGCGATCGCCGGGCTCGTGATCAACGCCCGGGGCGCGACGCTGCCCGTGGGGGCGGCCCGCGCCGTCGACCTGCTGGCCGACGCGGCGGTCCCCGTGGTGCTGCTGTCGCTGGGGCTGCACATGGCCCGCACGGTCCGCTGGCGGCCGAGCGGCCGGGCCTGGACCGCGGTCGGCCTCAAGCTGCTCCTCGGGCCGCTGGTCGCCGCGGCCGTCGGGGCCGCGGTCGGCCTCGCGGGCCTCGATCTCGCGGTGCTGGTCGTGCTGGGCGCCATGCCGACGGCCATCAACGCCGCCATGCTGGCGGTGGAGTTCGGGGGCGAGGCCGAACAGGTGGGCGAGGCGGTCGTGACCGGCACGGCGCTGGCCCTCGTGACGCTGCCGTTCGTGCTGGCGTTCGGGCGGGCGCTGGCCTGAGGGGGTGGCCGCCCCGGCATGCCGGTCGGTAACGTCGGGCGGGTGTCCCGGGTCGGGAACGCGGCGTGGCCCGGCGGCCGCGGGCATGGCATCCTGGTGGGACCGACTGCAGCCCACTGGAGGAGCCCATGCCCAGCATCCACGAGCACGCCCAGGCCCTGGCCGAGCGCACCGTCGCGCTGCGCCGCGACCTGCACCAGCACCCTGAGATCGCCTTCGAGGAGGTGCGCACGATGGGCGTGGTCGCCGAGCGCCTGCGTGCGCTCGGGCTCGCGCCCCGCACCGGTGTCGGCAAGACGGGCGTCGTCGCGCTGTGGGACAGCGGCCGGCCGGGCCCCACGGTGCTGGCGCGCGCCGACATGGACGCGCTGCCCGTGCCCGACGAGAAGGACGTGCCCTACCGCTCGCTGAGCGAGGGCAAGATGCACGCCTGCGGGCACGACGGTCACACGGCCGTGCTGCTCTCGGTCGCGGAGGTGCTGCTCGCGCGCGGCGAGGCGCTGCGCGGCCGGGTCGTCTTCGTGTTCCAGCCCGCCGAGGAGATCGTGCGCGGCGCCGAGGCGATGCTGGCCGACGGCGCGCTCGACGGGATCGAACCCGATCACGCGATCGGGCTGCACCTCTCCTCGATGCACCCCCTCGGGGTGGTCGCCGTGCGCGAGGGACCGTCGATGGCCGCCACCGACTCGTTCCGCCTCACCCTCCACGGCCGCGGCGGCCACGCCGCCAAGCCCAACGAGACGATCGACCCGATCGTGACCGCGTCGCAACTCGTGCTGGCCCTGCAGGCGCTGGTCTCGCGCGAGACCGATCCCGTGGACCAGGCCGTGATCAGCGTCACCAGCGTGCACGGCGGCACCGCGTTCAACATCGTCCCCGAGGCGGTCGAGCTCAAGGGCACGCTGCGCACCTTCGACGGCGAGACCCGCGCCAGGTTGCGCCGCCGCATCCACGAGGTGGCCCACGGCGTGGCGACGACCTTCCGCGCCGCGGTGACGCCGGAGTGGATCGAGGGTTCGCCCGCCGTCGTCAACGACGCGGCGGCGACCGCCCGGCTGCGGTCCGTGGCCGCCCGGGTGGTGGGCCCGGACCGCGTCGTGACGGGCGCGCAGATGATGGGCGGCGACGACATGGCGCTGTGGCTGCAGCGGGCGCCGGGCTGCTACTTCTTCGTCGGGTCCCGCGGTGGCGAGGCGAGCGCCTGGCCACACCACCACCCCCGCTTCGACCTCGACGAGGCGGCGCTGCCGCTCGCGGTCGAGTTGCTCGCGGAGGGGATCGTCGACCTGCTCGGGGCGTAGCCGACGGGCCCCGGGGGGCCGCCGTCGCCGTGGCGGCGGCCCCCCGCCGGATGGGCGCGTCCGCGCCCGCGCCTCACCAGTCGAACGCGATCGTGTACGCGCCGCCGTCGTCGTCCCACAGACCGCGGGCGTCGAAGAGGTAGGCGCCCGGCGACAGCGACAGCACCAGCCGCGAGTCGGTCCCGGCACCGGCGTCGTCGTTGCCATCGAGGTAGTAGGCCGTCCCGTCGGCCTCCTCGAACGCCTCGAGCAGGGTGTCGAAGTCGCTGGAGACGAGATCGACGGTCACGGTCGCCGGGGCGTCCAGGACGAGCCGGTAGCTGTGGACCGCCCGCGGCTCGAGGACGCCGTCGAACGCCCCCGGCGCACGCACCTCGACGAGGATCGGCTCCGGTCGCTCGTAGGGCTCGATCTCGAACGTGTAGGCGCCGGTCGCCTCCTCCCAGAAGCCCATGGCCACGAACTCGTAGCGTCCGGCTTCGAGATCGAGCACCAGCTGGGAGTCGGTGCCGTCGAAGTCGTCGTTGGCGTCGAGGAAGCCGCCGCGGGCGTCGTAGGCCTCGAGCACGGTGTCGAAGTCGGGCGACCGCAGGGTCGCCCGCACCGTGGCGGGGACCTCCAGGGTGACCCGCAGCGTGTCGGCGGCGCCCTCGTTGAGGTAGCCCTGGTGGCGACCGGGCAGGTCGACGTCGACGACCACCTGGGGCGGGGCCAGGTAGCGCGTGCGCGTCGCCGTGTAGCGCCCGAGGTCGCTCGGGCCGTAGCCGCTGACGACGACGAGGTAGCTGCCGGCGTCGACCAGGTCGGCCCGCACCCGCGCCGCGTCGAAGGCGTCGCCGAGGGGCTGCACGTAGTCGTTGACGTCGAGGATCTCGCCGGCGGGCGACACGAGCGTGAGGACGACGTCGAAGTCGTCGCTCTCGACCCGGACGTCGACCGTCTCGCCGCCGGCGCTGCGCAGGACGAGGACGTCGAGGTAGCTGCCGTCCTTGAAGTTGCGGCCGCTCGCGGTCGTGAGCTCGCCGTCGATCGGCTCGCCGTCGAAGAGCTCGGGCGCGGTGACGAGGTAGTAGACCGGGCTGGCGAGCGGCTGTCGGGCGAGGGCGGCCGAGGCGGCGGCCAGTGCGACCAGCGCGACGAGACGGACGAGGGAACGGTTCACGGGGCACCCCTTTCTCGGGCGACGATCGCCCGCGGAACGATACCGCCGCGGCCGCGGCCCACGCCGGCATCGCGCACGTCCGGCGTCAGGCGTCCAGGCGCGTGGCGGCGAGCTGCCGCTCGCGCTCGCGCAGGCGGCGGCGGGCCGCGGGCGACAGCAGCCAGCGCGCCAGCCGCTCGTTGACGCGGTCGTAGGCCACGAACACGAACGAGCCCGCGACCACCAGCGTCAGGACGTACACGGAGGTGATCCCCGTGAGCGCCGTCCGCACCTCCGCGGGCAGGAGCGTCACGCCGGCCGCGAGGCCGACGATGACGAGCGAGAACTCGCCGCGCGGGACCAGCATGAGACCGTGCCCCACGGCCGCGCGGTGCGACAGGCCGGTGACGCGCCCGGCCAGGTAGCCGGAGCCCAGGTTCACGAGGGCCGTGGCCGATGCCAGCGCGAGCGCGACCGGGGCCACGGCGAACGCGGCCGCCAGGTCGACGGACAGCGCGAAGTCGAGGAAGAAGACCGCCGCGGCGACGTCGCGCCACGGCACCAGGGTCGCCTCGAGGCGCTCCTTGTGGCGCGACTCGGCGAGCATCATGCCCAGCAGGAAGGCCGCGACGGCCTCCGGGAAGCCGAGCCGATGGGCGCCCATCGCGCCGAGGGCGATGAGCGCGATGGCCAGCAGGACGAAGGCCTCGCCCTCCCTGGAGAGGAGGCGCTCGAGCGCGCGGCGCCCCCAGCGCAGCAGGGCCCCGAACGCCAGGAGCACGAGCGCGACGCCGAGGAAGTCCTGCCAGCCCCCGCCGGCGGTGAGCAGGCCGAGGCCGCCGAGGATGGCGATCATCGCGAGGTCCTCGTAGACGAGCACGCCGAGCGTCCGCTCGGCCTCCGGGTAGGCCAGCAGGCGCCGCTCGGTCAGCAGCTTGGCGATGACGCCCGACGAGGAGATGTAGGTGATCCCGCCGAGGAACAGGCCGGCGAGCCAGCCGAAGCCGAGGAGCAGGCCGGCCGCGAAGCCGACCGCGAAGTTGGCGAGGTCGATCGTGCCCGCGACGACGATCGCCCGCCCGCCCTCGGCGAAGCGCGCCGGCGAGAACTCGAGGCCCATGAAGAACAGCAGCATGAGGAGGCCCAGGTCGCCGAAGAGCCCGATGGTGGCGCTGGGCGCGTAGACGGGCAGCGGGCCGCCGGGACCGAAGGCGAGTCCGAGCGCGATGTAGCCGACGATGCTCGCCAGGCCCCACCGCTGGGCCAGCCAGCCGGCCAGGTAGAGGCCGAGGGCCACGGTGCCCAGCTCGAGCACGGGGTTCATGGCGCGCGCCACCCGCGGCGGTGCCTGCGACGCGCCGGCGGCCGGCGGCTCACGCCCTGGCCGGCCGGCGGCTCACGCCCCGTCACCCTCGATGCGCGCGCGGGCGGCGTCGCACTGCGCGGGCGTCCCGATGATCACCAGCGTGTCGCCGACCTCGAAGCGCAGCTCGACGGCCGGGTTGGGGATCGCCTCGCCGCCGCGCAGGACGGCGATCACCGAGGCGCCCGTGCGCCTGCGCAGGTCGCTCTCGAGCAGCGTCCGTCCGACCAGCGGCGAGTCCGCGGCGAGCTCGATCCACTCCAGGTCGAGCTGCCCGAGCGCGATCTGCAGGTCCTCGTGGTCGGGCGGCGCGACCAGCGTCGGCCCGAGCAGCTGCGCCACCTGCTGCGCCTCTGCGCCGGCCAGGGTGAGGACGTCGCACGGCCTGTCCTCGCCCTCGAGGAAGTGGTAGAGCTGCCGCTCCCCGTCGGGCTTGACGATGACGGCGACGTGCCCGCCCTCGTCCAGCGGCATGACGTACTTCTTGCCGACGCCCGGGAGGGTCGACTCCTTCACCTGCGGGGCGGCGGACGGTGGGCGGTTCATGGGCGCATCCTAGCGCCGTGGCGCGCGCGCGGCGCGCGCGGACCGCCACCGCCGCCAGGCGACCTCGGCACCGATGCGCCAGAAGAGCGGGACGTCGACCTTGGCCATGAGGGCGACCTCCTGGGCCAGCGAGGTGTCCTCGTCGAGGAAGGCCAGCACCCGCGCGGGCGGGTTGCGCTCCAGCAGCCGGCTGAAGAACGCGGCGCCGTCCTGCCGCCCCGTCGCCAGGGCGCGCAGCAGCACGCCGTCCATCCAGTCGTGGCGGCGCCAGCGGGCGGGCAGGTGCGGGCGGCCGCTGCGCGCCAGCGCCTCGGCCAGCGCCCGCGCGTGGCGCAGGACCCGCACGAAGGTGTAGCCGGTGCTGGCCTTGGTCTGGCCGCCGGCGGTGCCGATCGTGATCACCCGGTCGCCGCGGCGCGCCGGGAAGGGTCGGTCGGTCATCGGGATCACGCCGGTCTCGACGCGCCCGACCCGGTAGGCGTCGATGCCGCGCACGCCGACGAGGTAGGCGCGCAGCTCGGCCTCGTAGGCCTCCCTCGACCACACGCTCGGGGAGAAGACGGTGTACTCCACCAGCGCCTCGCGCGGCGAGGTGGGCAGGACGTACACGAAGCAGGTGCCGCCCCGTTGCGGGACGCGGAAGTCCATGAAGGTCGCGACGCCGGGGTCGAAGCGATCGTCCGGCGTGGTGATCTCCCACCCCAGGAAGTGCTGCAGCAGCAGGTGGTAGCCCTCGACGGGCTCCAGCGGGACGCGCGTGGCGTCGAAGGCCCAGTCGGCCTCGACCTCTTGGCCGTCGATGACGGCGACCGCCCGGTCGCCCTCGCTGCGCAGCTGCCGCACCTCCCCTACCCGCCGCTCGACCTGTGGGCGTCGCGCGAGCCAGGCGTCGGTGGCCGCGAAGAAGTCGCCGCCACGGATCATCTTGTAGGTGTAGGGGGCGAGCTGGAGGCGCCGCCCGGGCGCGTCCGCTTCGGGCCCGTGCACGTCGAGCGCGGGCCAGCGGTGCGCGACGAGGTGCTCGAACGGGCCTGCCTGGGTCTCCCAGTAGCACCAGGTGCGGTCGTCGCCGCGCCGTCGCTCGCGATCGACGAGCAGCACGCGCAGGTCGCCGAGGCCGACGCGCGCCAGCGCGTCGAGCAGCGCCAGCCCCGAGGGACCCGCGCCCGCCACGATGAGGTCGTACCCGCGGGGAGGCATCGGGCCCAGGTTACGACGGGGGGCGCGCCCCTCTCGTGACGCCGCCCCACGAGCGGGTTAGGCTCGCGGCGTGGACCGCACGCCGCCCGACGACGCCGACCACGCCAGCCGTTTCCTCCCCCTCACGGGCCTGCTCAACGCCCGCGACCTGGGCGGCCTGCCGCTGGTGGGCGGTGGCCTGACGCGGCCCGGGCACCTGCTGCGCTCGGACGCCCCGCTGGCCCTCGGGCCCGAGGACCTCGAACACCTGGCCCACTTCGGCCTGACGACCGTGGTGGACCTGCGTGAGGCCCACGAGCTGGCCCGCGAGCCGAGCGGCCTCTCGGGCCACGACGGCATCGCCGTCGAACACGTCGAGGTGTGGTCGCTGATCAACGCCTCGGGCGTCGAGCCGACCGACCCTTGGGACATCACGGGCTTCTACCTGGCGGCGCTCGACCACGCCGGGCCCGCCTTCGCGACGGCCACCCGGCTGCTGGCCGACGCCGAGGGCGCGGCGCTGTTCCACTGCACCGTCGGGAAGGACCGCACGGGGCTCTTGGCGCTGCTGATCCTGGAGGCCGTGGGCGTGACGCGGGCGGCCGTGATCGAGGACTTCGCACTCACGGAGCCGCGCATCGGGCCGATCCGCGAGCGCCTGCTGCTCGAGGCCGAGGGCCGCGGCATCGCGCGCCGCGACTTCGTGCGGCTGCTGGGCGCGACGCCGGACCTGATCGAGCCCGCGCTTGCGCACCTCGACGAGCGCCACGGGGGCGCCGAGGCCTACCTGCTGCGGCACGGCATCGGGGCGCCGAGCCTGACGCGCCTGCGCCGCAAGCTGCGCGGCTGATCGCGGCCGCGGCGGCGCCTCAGCCGGCCGCCGCCGCTCCGCCCGCCGCGAGCGCCGCGCAGGCGGCCACGAGGCCCGGCCAGACCGCGGCCACGTACGGGTGCTCGTGCTCGAAGGCGCCCAGGAACGCGAGGTTGTCGGCCATCGCCAGCGCCCGGAAGGCCCCGGACGTGCGCTCGAAGTCGTGCCCGAGGGGCCGCCAGCGGCGGTAGCCGCGCAGCAACGCCCAGGCGTTCGCGTCCTCGTGCTCGAGCAGGGCGAACGCCAGGTCCAGGGCCACCGGCGCCAGGCCGGCGCGGTCGACGTCGATGAGCGCCAGCTCCACGCGCTCGCCCACGCGGGCGACCTCGAGCACGTTGCCGGCGTGGACGTCGGCGTGCGCCATGACCACCGGGCCGCCGGCGCCGCCGTGCCAGGCGGCGGTCAGGACCTCGGCGGCCCGTTCGAGGCCGGAGCGGACCGTCGCGCACTCGTCCGCCGTCGCCGCCGGCACCGCCCGCCCGATCGCCAACCGGCGCCAGGCGTCGCGCGCCCAGCCGCCGTCGTAGCGGCGGGCACCGGGCGGCGGGTCGCCGCCCGCCAGGTGCGTGCGCGCCATCAGGCCGCCCAGGGCCTCGGCGCGCGCGGCGTCCCAGCCGAGCTCCAGCACCGCGGTCCCGCGGCGCCAGCGGGTCACCAACGCGACGCCGTCGCCGACCGCGAGCAGGTGGCCGGCCGCCCCGCTGGGTCGCCACGGACGGGGCGCGACGACGCCCGCGCCCTCCAAGCGCTCGAGCCACAGCGCGGTCGCCGCCAGGGCCGCCGCCTCGGAGCGCGGGACCCAACGGACCGACCAGGCGCCCTCGGGGCCCACCGCCCGCCACAGCGAGCCGCCCGGCCGCACGGGCTCGAGCGACGCGAACGGCAGGCCGGCCCGCTCGAGCGCCTCGCGGATGGGCAGGCGCAGCACCGGGGCCTCAGTAGACGAAGGGCACGAAGCGGCGGGTGGCGGCGGCGTAGGCCGGGTACGCGGGGTAGGCCGCGGCCAGCACCCGCTCCTCGTAGCGCGACTTGGCCTCGAACAGCAGCCACAGCAGGGCCGCGGCGGTCAGCGTCGCGAGCGACGCGTGCGCGAGCGACCAGCCGATCGCGATGAGCAGGACGCCGCCGTAGATCGGGTGCCTGGCGTGGGCGTACACGCCCGCGGTCACCAACTCGCCCCCCGGCCGCGGCCGCGGGAAGGGCGTGAGGTTGCGTCCCAGGCGAAGACCGGCGGTCAAGCCCAGCAGCAGGCCGACGAGCATCAGCGCGGGACCGAGCCACGCCAGCGGCGCTGGGGCGGCGGCGTCGACGGCCCGCGGCAGCCAGGGCGCGCCGCCGACCGCCACGAAGAGCGCGGCCTGCAGGCCTACGAAGCGTCGCCCGAGGGGGTCGTCCATCGCCGGAGCCTACCCCGCCCCGCGACCCCGCGTCGCTCCGCGGGCGCCATGGCGCCCGCCGCGGGCGACCGCGGCGGACCGACGGCGCCGGGGGGCGTCGAATGTGAACGTTCGTACAGGTACTGCACCGGCTCCGCCGCGTAACCTCATGGGGTGGGCAGCTCGGGCAGGCGGGCCGATCTGGCGACCGACGCCACGGCGTTCGCCGCGCTGGTCCTGCGCGTCGCGGCGCACGTCGCCGACCTGCCGGAGGCGGACCGCGACGCCGGTGTGACCACCGCGCTGGGTGAGCTGGGCGCCGCGGTCGCCGCCGACCGCGCCTACACCTTCCTGCTCGACGAGCCGAACGGGATCATGCGCAACGACCACGAGTGGTGCGCGCCGGGCATCGCCCCGCAGCGCGCCGAGCTGCAGGCGGTGCCGCTCGAGGCCGTCGCCGGCTGGTGGCGGCGCTTCGAGGCCGACGCGCCGATCGTGATCCCCAGCGTGGCCGGGCTCGACCCGGCCACTCGCCCGGAGGCCGAGATCCTCACGACGCTCGCCATCCGTTCGGTGCTCGCGGTCCCGATGCGGCGGCACGGCCGCACGATCGGCTTCGTCGGCTTCGACGCCGTGCGCGCAGAGCGCGCCTGGAGCGACCCCGAGGTGCACGCGCTGCAGGTGGCCGCCCACCTCATCGGCGGCACGCTCGAACGCGCCGCCGCGGCCAGCGAGCGCGACGAGGCGGACCGCCGGCTGGCGCAGCTCGCCAACCAGCTGCCGGGCGCGCTGTTCCAGTTCGAGCTGCTCCCCGATGGCGTGCGCCGCTTCGCCTACACCAGCCAGCGTTTCGGCGAGCTGCTGGGTACCGACCCCCGGGGCCTGGTCGAGGACGGCCGGCCCGCGCTGGACCGTGTCCTGGAGGAGGACCGGGCGGGGTTCGAGGAGGCCCTGCGGCGTTCCGCGCGCCGGTTGGAACGCTGGGACCACGTCTTCCGGGTCCGCGACGGGAACGGGCGGGTGCTGGTCATCCACGGCCGCGCCGAGCCCTCGCTGCGGGCCGACGGCGCCATCGTCTTCCACGGCGTGCTGCACGACGTCAGCGAGCGTCTGGCGGCGCAGCAGGCGATCGAGCGCGGCGCGGCGTTCCGCCGCTCGCTGCTGACGCTGACCCAC
>Ga0180436_10001876_pt1 | contig 20261 bp, 17 predicted proteins | sample SS_ome_2_FD_132434 | JGI IMG/M metagenome (GOLD analysis project Ga0180436, IMG submission 132434) | Hypersaline lake sediment archaeal communities from the Salton Sea, California, USA - SS_3_S_2 metaG | ecosystem: Environmental > Aquatic > Non-marine Saline and Alkaline > Hypersaline >...
GCGTCTCATCTGCTACACTTCTCATGGCGGTTCTCCTGTCTGGTACTGGACTATTACTCGCACACCCACTACCAACTCTAGAACCGCCATCTTCCTTTGTGCGCATAATTCAAGACGTTATCGTGTTGGGTGCCGCATTAGACATTGTTCACCTCGTCAATCACCCGTGTTGTGGTTAATCGTGTGGGATGCTGATAATCGCCGTTAATAGTCGGCGGGGCGGGCTCCCAAGCTGGACGCTGCCCCACGTCTCAACCGGACCCCGCCCCGCATGACTTTCGCGAGTCGTCTGGCCGCGCGGGCCTTATTCCTCGGGGATATCCACATCGACGTCGGGAACCGTCACTTCCGCTTCTTCCGTTCCCACATCGACGTCGGGTACCGTGACTTCCTCTTCCTCGGCGGACACCTCGACATCCGGACCCCGAACGTCAACCTCGGGCATCTCGCCTTCTTCGGCATCCACATCCACGTTGGGCAACTCGCCCGCGTCTTCGACATCGACGTCAACGTCGGGCATCTCGCCCTCCTGGGCATCGACATCGACCTCGGGCATTTCGCCGGGGTCCTCAACGTCCATGTCGCAGCCGGCCAGCACGCCCATGAGCAACGAAAGCCCAATCGCGCTTAAGAACCTATGCTTTCTCATCGCTGGAGTCTCCCTTTCTTTCGGGGGTAAACGGGTTGGAATGAGCGGGAAGGGGTGCACATCGTGTGCCAAAAGAAAGACGCCGCACCAACTCTGCTAGAATCGCCATCAAGGAAACGTAGGCGGGGGAACAAGGGCGGGACGATTGAGCCGACGGATTGGAAGTCAGGCCTATGTGGAGAAGCACCGCGACCGTGGGGCCGACAGGCTGGCAGGAATGCACGGCCAATGTGTCGCAGTTCGCGGCGATCGATGCGCGCGGGCAGATACGTCTCCGCTCACCGACTGGCGCGGCCCCGTGGGGGTGCTTCCACGTCGAGCCCGAGCAACCGATAGCAGAGCCAAGCCACGTCGACGGCGCGGGGCAGGTCGGGGACCGAGCCCGGTTGGTGGCCAGCGACGAACAGCGGTGAAGTCGAATCGGCCCGATGGAGCGAACCGTGAGAGCCGCGGCGGTGGGTCGACGTGGCGGGCAGTTCGAACTCGTGGCCGAGCCGAGCCGTGGCCCAGAGTTGGCCGGCCGTGTCGGCGAACGCCGTCGCGATGCGCTCCAGAGCGTTCGGATAGTCGCCGAACGTGAGCTGCCCCTTCGATGAAGTGTTGGCATCAATCGCCGCCAAGTCGCCGTCCCACGTCCACTGGTTGCCGTAGGCGTCGGTGGCCGCATGGGAGAACTCGTCTCGTCCGACCTTGAACTCGAGCGTGCCGCGGTCGCGCGTCGTTACCCGATAGGCGGGACCATCGCTGTCGGTGGGGACCAACCGGATTGTCTGGTCGATCCGCTCGTCGCGCAGCAGGGCAGCGGCCACGTCGTCGGGCTCCACCCGGCTGTCGCGTCGGAAGTAGACCTGAACGGCCCGCATGTTCGGGCAGACCATGATCTGATCTCCGCTATGCCAGGTTTCGCCGGCTTTGACGATCTGGAAATCGTCGAGCAAGTCGCTCAAGTGGATGCCGCATCGATCGTCGTCGATCAAGTCCGATTGCGAATGGTCGCCCGTGATCACGATGGCTACCTCGTCGAGCATCCGCTGGGGCGATCCCCATTGGTTGAACAACTCGCCGAGCGTGGCATCGACGCCCTTGAGGCAATCCACCGCTTGCCGGGGTCCATCGCTATGGCTCTGGAAGTCGTTGTCGGGGAAATAGGCCAGCGTGAAGTCGGGCAATTCCCGGCGTCGGGCCATTTCCACCAGCAGTCGAGCGGTGGTTTTGTCGTCGAAGCCCAGCCGCCGCCACGGCGCGCCGGGCGCGGAGAGTTTTTTGCCGCTGCCGGGGAGTCGGCTGGACACGAAGTCGCCAAGCACCAGGATTTCCGGCCCCTGGAGGCAATCGGTTTTCGCGAGACTGGGCAGCCACCGCAGCCACCAGGGTGGATTCACCTCGTGCTTGTATTTGCCGCGGAACCACAGGTAGTTGAGGCAGGCGGTGATCAGCCCCCGCTCGGCGATCGTCTCGAAGGCGGTCGGGGCGCGGAGTCGCTCGACGTTCAGCCGGACGAGGAAATCTCGCACGAAATTGTTGAGCCCTTGGTGCAAGATCGCCCAGAAGTCGTCACCGTAGTAGGCCACTTCATCGCGATCTTCCTCGTACCAATAGGCTCCCGCGACGCCGTGCCGACCGGGGTATTCGCCGGTGACCAGTCCGGCCGTGGCCGCCGGCGTGATCGAGGGAAAGATGGCCGTCAGGTCGGGCACTTCGCCGTGGTCGGCCAACATCTTGAAGTGAGGCAGTTCGCCCCGCTCCATTGCCGGCCGCACGACGCGCGAGGCAATCGCATCGACGACGATGAAGAGGACCTTCTTTGTGCGACCAGTTTGCATGACCCGTGAAATCGCTGGGCTTACGGTATCGAGGTTATCCGAAGTGTAACCGCCAGTGCCCGCGGCGGCAATCATCCCTCAGTACGGGTGTCTGCTTTTGTCCGCTGTTGCCACGGCCAGCGGCCGGTCAGCTCGACTTCCATCGTGAAGCTCAGGAAGGTTCGGATCAGAACGACGATCGCGAGCACGCCGACGGTGGTGAACGTCAGCTCGACGGCCACGGTGTGGATGATGTCGGCGGCGACGAGAAACTCGAGCCCGAGCAGGATGCCTCGGCCCAAGCGGAGCCGCACCTGGTGGAACGTGTCCTGCGACCGCCCGTGCCGGAGAACTCGCGCCAGGGCGAAGACGACGGCGTAAAGGCCGAAGACCACGATCACGCCGATGCCGACCGCTTCGATCAGCCCTGCGCACCACTCGGCAAACGGCTTGACGATGGGTGTCATGTCACGCTCCGAGCACTAAACGGACTCGACCACCCAATGGCCGCTGTCGTTCCGTGATCGGTCGTTCTGTCATCAATGGAATGGCAGGTACGCATATCCGGCCAACTGCTTGTTGATATTGACCGTTGCCGCCGAGCCAGCCACCTGCACGGGCGGGGCAATCTCGTCGGTCGCGATCCCGCGATGCGCCATGGCTTGGGCACACACATAGATCTCGACGCCCAGCTCGTCCAGCCGCTTCAGCAGCTTGAGGTTCGGGTTGCCCTTCACGCTGCCCGACTGCTTGGCGTAGGAGGACGAACGGGCGATGTAGGCCTTGTCGGTTAGCGCCGCTTTCGTGGCCGGGCCGTGAAGAACGATGGCCATCTTCATTCCATCTTTCAGGCCGACCTCATGGTGAGCGTGCTGATTGGCAATCAGCGCGGCCCGATCGAGGCCCTTCAGCACCTTGCCGGACTTTTTGCCGGAGGTGATGTCCAGCAAGGCCTTCGCGTCCGCTTGCGGCGGCTCAGCCGCGTCGGGGACCACCGCGATCCCACCCACGCCCTTGATCAATGGGTGCTTGTAATCGGGGTCGCCGGTCGGGTCGCCCCCCATAGCCGCCACGAGCCAGATTGACGCGATCAGTGTTCCAGTGGCTTTCATGATGATCAACCTTCCAATCAGAGTGTGTGGTTGGCCGGTGCTGGGAATCGTCGATTCCCGGGTAGAACATCGGTCCCGAACGGAAAGCAGGCCGACCCCGCCAGTGGGGACGAGGTCGACCTGTGTATCGCAACGCTCGCAAATGCTAGCGAACGTCTAGCGAGCTACCGGCACAAAGTGATCGGTGCGCGGTAGACCTGTCCGTCCCGGCGGATGCGAATGTCTGCCCGACCGTCCTCAAGCAGGTCAGCTTGGAGACGGGCGTAGAAGTTTTCGGCCGTTACTCGCTGTCCAGCGACGGCGAGGATTTCGTCCCCCCCGGTAAGGTTCGCGCGGGCGGCGAGGCTACCTGGCTGGACATTATCAATGACCAGGCCGTTTTGCCCGCTCAGCGTCGTACCGAGATATGTCCGCAGAACGGCGTCGGCGGTAGCATTGCCACCGAGGTTGTTCATGTCGGTAGCGACTTTGGCAGCGATGTGCAGGCGCGGTCCGAGATCGACCGTCATCTCTTGCAGTTCACCGTTCCGACGCACGCGGATGATCGTTTCACTGTCCGCGTTGGCTGCGAGGCGAAGACGATCGAGCAACTGGGCTCGGCTGGTCACTCGCTGATCCCCGACGGCGACAATCTCGTCGCCAGACCGGATCCCAGTATTGGCAAAAATGCCGTCCTGCTGGACGCTGCCGACTCTCAATCGGTTGTCCGCGGCGTTCAGCGCGGCGCCGATTGCCGTGCCGATGTCGGCGGCGGTCCATGCCTTGGCGCCGCCCCTCGAAGCTTCAGCGCCTGCACGGACACCAGCGTCCGCGGCGGCCTCGGCCGCGCCTGGAGTGGTTTCAGCCGCTTCGCCGACGGCGTCGCGAGCCGCTTCCCGACCCTCTCTAACAGTCCGTTCGGCCTGATCGGCGGCTTCTCGCGCGGTGTCGGTAACACTGTCTCGCGCGGTGTCGGTAACAGTCTCGGCTGCATCGCCGAGGTTTGTGCGTGCCTCGGCACCTGCTTCCGCGTCGACGTTTGTGCGAGCCTCGGTGCCAGCGGCTTCCGCTGCGGCTTCGCCCTGAACATTAGCCTCGGTCGCCGCGCCGGCTGTCCCTTCAGCGGCACTCCCGGCCGCGTCGGCCGCGCCGCCCACGGCACCGCCAACGCCACCAAGCTGGGCGTGCGCCGATTGAGTGCTCAGCGTCAAACCGAGCGCCAAGACCGTGCCACCAAACAGCATTGGAATCGAACTCATCAAGCGTGACATCATCAACCTCCTTCGAAACGTGGAAAAAACATGAGCGACACGCCGTCGCTCACGAGCGCCTGGATCGAGGTTGCAAACTTCATGCCATCGTCCCAGAGGCCGATCCCCGGTGTTTGGAAAAGGCAATCACGGGGCAGTGGGGCCAAGGAGCCCGACACCTTGCCGCACACGCGACGACAGACTGTCGGTTGTTTGGGCGACGGATCACCGAACGGAGGAGAGCAGGTTGCTTGCAGAGGGAAGACCATCGCGGCGGTATCGCGCGCTACGAATTAGGCACGGTGTTTGCCCCTTACTGAATTGAGTGAAGACTTGACGCTTTGCCTCATTGGTTGTTCACCGGCCAAATTGGTCGCGGCCGGGAGACACGACCGCGTTGGCGTGTACGAGGAACAAAACACGCATGCTCGGAGGAATACGATGTCGGATAAGATAACCCTCAACCGCTTCCCGCTCATGGGTTTGTTTGCGCACCGGGCCGCTCGGCGCATCGGCCACTCCAGCCGAGCGAGCCGACTGTTGGGTTACTCGACTGCGGTGTTATACGCCATTTTTAAGGCCAAGGCCCAAAAGCAACGCGAAAGCACCGACGAGAAGGCCCGCAAGAAGTTGCCTGCTGCGGCCCGCAAGGCCAAGACAAGCACGATTGAATTCGGGGGAAAATCCTTTACGGTAATCCGCGACGGCGCGAATCATCTGAGAAAGACGGTGGTGGGGCACGAGGTGCAATCCCCCAAGGATTATGAGTCGAAGGTGGCGGAGAAGTTTCCCGAGGGTTGGCACGACCGACTGGCCGGAGCATTCGACCGATATCTGGCCCCCCAACCTCCTCAGGAATTGAACACCGGCGATACGCTCTACGAGCTATATCGGGCGTGGCGGGATGATTGCAAGGTGGGCGTCAACAGAGTCGACCTGAAGAAATTGGAGGCATGGCTCGGCAAGCGCGCCCGCAATGGATAACATCCACCGGCCGCGCCGCCCACGAGGCGTCGCCATCTGCGTGAGCGCCTTGCCAGCATGCGGCCACGAAGCGTCCCAACGGTAGGTAGGGCGAACCCGTCGTGCCTTACGCCGCCGACGGCGTGGTCGCGCCTGCAACGCGTGACCGCCCGGGGACTGAGAACTCGAAGCACGAAGTCCAAAATCCGAAACAGACCCGAGGGACGAACTCTGAATACTGGAAACCGCCAGCTTCCACAACGTTTCGGCGATTCTCGCTTCGGGATTTGCCTCGGGTGTCGTGCTTCGCACTTGACGCTAATTCACAAGGCGGGTGGGACCCACTGTGGCTCGGCGCACTCTGCTTCCCAGCTTCGGGGCCAACACGTCCACCTTCTCCCTATTCGTTGGATTGGCCTCTCAGCGCGGCGACTTGCCGGGCGGTTAGTCCACAGATGATTGCCCAAACCGCTCCCGCGGTCCAGCCGGCCAGGACATCGGTGGGATAATGGACGCCCAGGTAGACGCGGCTGATTCCCACCAAGAGTGTGACGATCACGGCGACACCGATGAAATAGGGTTTCAGTCGACGGCTGTCGACCCATTGCGCAAGCAAGACCCCGAGGGTGAGGTAAACGGCCGCGGAGACCATCGAATGGCCGCTGGGAAAGCTGGCCGTTGAGACCTCGGCCAAGTGCGGAACCACGGCGGGGCGTGTGCGGCCAAGCAGATCCTTGAGGACAAACGTCAGGGCAACCCCGCCGATTCCCGAGAGGAGCATCGTCCACATGGCGGCCCGATCCCCCGCCAGTAAGCAATAGCCGGCGACTGCCGCGATCACCAACGAGAGCACGCTAATGCTGCCCAGGGCGGTCAGATCGCGCATTGCTTCGGCGAGCCAGCCGGGGCCCCGCGGGGTGGCCGGATCGTCCGGGACGCGCAAGACGCGCAGGACCCAAGTGTCGGCCACGTGCGTCTCGCCCTCGAGGACCTCGTCGGCCAGCTCGGCAAACGCCCACGCCCCTCCGCCGGCCAGAAGCAGTAGCACGACCGACGTGAGATTGCGCTCGCGCAGCCACTGATAGATGGAGCGAACGATGCGCGGAGACTGCGTGTGCATAAGGCGATGGTAAGTGCAACAAAAAGATGTTACCACCCCAGCCTTGTCGGTGGCGAGATAATCGCACGGATCGGGCCGAGGCGCTGGCGTCCATTCGGGTCATGCCCGGGGATGACGCCGGCGAGTGCTCGACACATAGATGCCCAGCACGATCACTGCTCCAAGGATCGAGAGGATCCAGCCAGAGGCTTGAAACGGATGACCGCCGACAAGCACCCAGCCGATGAATCCGCCGACCAGCGAGCCGACGATTCCCAACAGCATGGTTGTCAGCAGGCCGATCGCCTGTCGACCGGGGATCAGCAGTCGGGCAATCGCTCCGATAATCAGCCCAAATAGGGCCCAGGCCAATAACGCAATAAGCACATCCATTGTTTTCCTCTCCCGCTAGTGTTAAGGGTTCTTCGATAACTCCCGGCGGGGCCTCCCCAATTTCCGAGGCGAACCGAGCCGTTTTGCCCTGCGGCAATCTTTCGCCGCGGAAGACGGGAGTGTCCCGCCGGCTGGCAATAGGCAGGCCGATGTGGTCGGCCATTGCTTTGGCCGACACGAGGCTCTAGCCTCGAAAACGGAGACCGACGCCTCCGCCTGCCGCGGTGCTATGGGTGCAACTGCGATGCCATTCAGCACTGTTTTTGAGTTGGAAGCCGGATTCAACGCCACCGCTCGGCGAGGGTCGAGGGCTCGCGGAAGGACGGAAATCGCCGCCCCACGCAATTGGCCCGAGTGGCGGCCAATCCCGCGGCCAATTCCGCGACATACTGTCCAGCAGTCCCGGACACGATGTCACCAGTCCCGGGGGGCGAGACCCGCCGGGCTGTCGACAGCCGGCCGCCGCCAGTGGGCCTTGTTTCGCGTTGCACGGCGTTTCCGGCAGTCGTGCATTGTTGGCCAACGTGTTCTCCACGGGCCGATGGCTCAGCTGCCTTTGCCGCGGCACGCCGTTTGCATTGAGGCCGCTACCGATCATCGCCAATGGCGCGCCCGATGATCATCCCCTGACCGGTACGTTGCCGGTCGGGAAACGTCCGCGAGATCTAGCATAAGGAGAGTGGAGATGATGAGGAACATCGCGATTGCGTTTGCCATGGTTGGTCTATGGACCGCCGTCACCCAAGCCGCGGAACACGCGGGGGAACAAGAGGCGGAACACGCGGGGGAACAACAGCAGGACATGCAGGTCCTGAAGGCCTCGGAGACCATTGACATGACCGTGGTCAACGACGAGGCGGAGCAGCTCGGCGAAATCTACGACCTGGTTGTTAGTCCCGATGGTCGGCGGGTCAGCCAAGTAGTGGTTTCCGCCGGCGGATTCCTGGGCTTGGGCGACAAGCTCTTGCCGGTGCCCATCGGGGCGGTCAAGTTCATCGAGCAAAGCGAAAAGGACGAGGAGTGGGTCGCCAAGATCGACATCGACAAGGAGCGGCTGAAGAATGCCCCGAGCATGGAAGGCGACGGCTGGGGCGATTTGACCGAGCCGAAATGGAGCGGTGAGTTGAATGCCTATTACAATGTGGAGCGGAAAGAAGAAAACGCGCGAGAAGTCCGCAAGGTGAGCGAACTGATTGGCATGCCGATCCGCAACGAGGCCAGCGAGGACGCCGACAACGTGGGCGAAGTCAATGAGATCGTCTTCGAGACCAGTTCGGGCACGATCCGCTACGCGGCCATGTCTTTTGGCGGTTGGCTGGGAATTGGCGACAAGCTCTTCGCCGTGCCATGGGATCACATTTCCTTCGCACGGTCCGCGGGCGACGATGCGGTGCAGTACCTCACCCTGACCGAGGACATCAGCAAGGACGCCCTGCAAGCGGCCGAAGGGTTCAATGCCGACGATTGGCCGGCGAAGGCTGATGAGAGTTGGCTTTCCGGCAACCGGTCCCGGCCCAAGGCCAGGGTGGCGAAAGAAAACGAAGAGCGACAGCGATAGTAATCATGGCCCATCGCCACGACTGGCGAGTTCGGGGCCAAGGACAAATTGGCAACGCAACGGACCGGAGGCCGCAAGGTGTCCGGCCCGTTGTCCGCGCGGCTATCGCACGGCCGGCTGTTGGTCTTCGATGACGATCCGTTCGAGATCAGCCGGCGGTGGGCCGTAGATGCGTTCGCCGGTGGCCGTGTAGCGGCCACCATGGCAGGGGCAATCCCAGGTCTGCTCGGCCTGATTCCAGTTGACGACGCACCCAGCATGCGTGCATAGGGAGGATAGCAGGTGGACCTGTCCGTCGGGGGCCCGATACGCGGCCACGCGCTTCCCGTGGATCCGCACCAGCTTGCCTTCGCCGGGAAGGATGGCGGCCAGCGACTCAATGCGCTCCCCCGAGAAGCGGTCCATCACGAAGCGGCTCGCGATGTTGGTGTTCTCCTTGACGAAGTCGGCCGCGGCCGCGACCGGCTTAATCCGCGCTGGCGATAGTAAGGTGGTCATTGGGTTGTCGCGCCCAAGAATCCGATCGGCAATCAAGCGGGCGGCAACGGTCCCCCACGTCAAACCCGTGCCGGAAAAGCCGGCGGCGGCGTGGATGCGCTTCGATAGAGGCATGGGCCCGACGAGCGGAAGCCCGTCGGCCGGCTCGAAAAACTCTGCCGACCACCGTTGGCGAATGGCCCGCACTTGCCAGCGCTCCTGCACGTAGCGCTCCATCGCGGCGAAGTGTTCCCGCGTGTCGTCCGCTTGTCCCGTCTTGTGATCGCCCCCGCCGACGACGATCAGGCCAGGCTCCTCGGATGAAGCCAGACGGGTGTAGTGATAGGGCGACGCGTCGTCCCAGTACAGGGCATCGTCCGGCGAATCATCGACCTCGACGGCCATCACATACGACTGATAGGGGGCAACCCGCAGGTCGAGCTGTGAGAGTCCGAAAAACGCCGAATGGGTCGCCAGCACGACCTGATCGGCCGTCAAATCACCGCGGTCCGTCTCCAGCCGGCAGGGTGAACCGTCCACCGGCTGCCGGAGGACGCGAGTGTGCAGATAAATGCTCGCCGAGCCGCCCTCCACCGCGGCGGCCAAACCCCGCAAGTACCGCAGGGGGTGAAAACGGGCCTGGCGCTCCACGCGGATCGCGGCAGCGCAACTGACGGGCGTGGGCAGGTGGTCGACGGGGCTAACGTCCAGCCCCAATTGGTCCAGCAGTTCCCTTGTCTTGTCAAACGCCCCAGCCCGTTCGGGCGCCTCCGTATAGAGATAGGCCGGCACCCTCGCGAAATCGGCCGAGGAAGCGAATTGTTCAGCCCAACGTTCGATCTGATCGATTGCCTCACTTCGCGCCGCGACGGCTCGCGCCGCGTCGCGGGCGCCAAAGTCGTCGATCAATTCCGCGGGCCCTTGTTCGGGGAGCGCATCGAGATGGCCGCTGGTTCCGCCGGTCGTTCCGGCCCCTAGCAACCCGGCTTCGAGCACCGCCACTCGCTTGCCGGCATTTTTCAGATGCAGGGCTGTCGTCAGACCGGTAATACCCGCACCCACGACGGCCACATCGACGTGGGTATTCGGCTCGATTTTGCTCGGCGTTTTCGTTTTCGCACGGCTTTCGTCATTCCCGTCGATCCAGAAGGAGGCAGGGGAGATGTAGTCCACTTGGATGTTCCTTTCGCGATATTTCGGCCAGCGCGCTGCTCGCCACCGCGGGCGGCGTGGGGGCGGCATGCGGCCGCGAGCCTGGTCATTTCACTCACCAAACACTAATGGAGAGCAACTACTGTGCCGGCCCCCAAACGATGATCTCTCGCCAAACAGCAAGCTGTGGACTTGGGATTTAGCCCTTGGCTGAAGGAGTTGGGGCGTCGATGTGCCGCAGAGAATCAAGCCATCGCCCAGACCCCCATCGCCCAGACATCCCATCGCCCAGACACTCTGTCGTGCCATGCGGGCATTCTGACGTTCCCACGGGCAGGTCGTTGCCCGGGGCGCGACGTTTCGTGGTGCCGGGGTTGGCACGCCAGGTCCATCCGTCGAGCTGCCAGATCGGCCGAACAGGGAGGATCGACGGGTATGTTGCTTTTCGGCCGGAATATTGGCCTCAACCGACAAGGAAGCCTTGCATTTGGCATGGCCTGTGCATGGGGGGGTGCCACGAGTCGCCCGGGTATGCTCAGGGCTTCGGCTGTGCCCGGCCCGCAACCAGTTGCACCCCAGGGCGGGAAACACTACGTGCGGTACCCATTCAGTGGCAAGGAGATTTCCGATGAACGAAGACCGAATCCAAGGAAACTGGAAGCAATTGAAAGGCAAGGCGAAAGAGAAGTGGGGTGAACTCAGCGATGACGACCTCACCCGCATCGACGGGCAGCGCGAACAGTTGGCCGGCGCGCTGCAGGAGAAGTACGGCGTCACGAAGGATGAAGCCCAGCGCCAAATCAACGAGTTCGAGCAGAGTTCGTCGGGGCAAGCGAGCGGGTAGCCTTAACGGGAGACCCGCAGGTGCCGTCCGCTCCCAACGAAGATCAGGTGCGTCAGGCCGCCACGGGGTGTCGTAAAGTCGATGAACGCCGGGTTTCCGTACCTTCCCTGGCCGGAGGCAACGCCCGGCCTGAGTATTGCCGGGTCGATGACGTGGTGGTGCAAAGCGGCGGTACGGCGGGATCGGAGGGGCTGGCGCGGCTCGATCCGGCTTGCGATCGGACGGTGCCCGCGCCCCATCCCCCGACACTTTGGCGTCGCCTGCCGGACAGATCGTCCGGGCGACTCACTGCGGGGATACCGATTGCCCGCTCCAGGCCCTCCACAATGGAACAGTCGATTTGCTCAAGATCCCCGACGGCGGTCGAGGGAAGGCTCTCGGGCCGTGTTTCAGTCATGGTCGACATCGGAAAGTCCTTTCTGGGGTTCCCGGGATTTCTCGGCGCGGGCTGGATTCGTTCACAAGTGCTAACCGCTGGTCGCCCTCGCCTGCTTACCCATTGTCGCGGTTGGGCAAAAAGAAGCCATCGGGCCGTACGAACTCTGCCCCCACGGACATGCCCTCAGTGGAACGTCGGGAGAATTCCCAGGTTGCCGCAAGTCGCCCGTCTGGCGGTTGGGCGGGTCAGCCTGCCGAGTTGGCCGCCTCCACCCTGGGATCGCCTAATTCGTCGTGAATGTAGAGCATTCGCACCAAGACCATGATCACCACGGTCAGTGGAGCGGCCATCACGACACCGATCGTCCCGACAAGCACGGCCATCAGCAGTTGCGCGGAAATTGTGAGAGCCGGGGGCATCGTCGCTTCGTGCTGCAATACGACGGGAGTAATCAGATAGCTTTCCACGGCCTGAAGAGCCACATTGAACAGCACCACCCAAAGTACCGTGCTGGGACCCACCTGAAACGCGATCAACGCCTGCGGCACGGCCGCAAGCACTGGGCCGATGTTTGGGATGAACGTCAGCAATCCGGCCAGCACGCCCAGAGTGACCGCGAGTGGCACACCCAGCAACGCTAGCACGATCATCGTCGCCACCGCCACGAGCCCCATCGAAATCAGACGCCCGATGATCCAGCCCACGAGTGTCACCCGAAGCCGTTCCACGACCTGGCCGGCGCGCTCGCGACGGTTCGCAGCGACGAGCATCAGCATACCGGTTTCATAAAGATGGGGATCGAAGGCCACATAGAAGCCCACGAACAAGATGACCACGATGGCGGTTGTCCCCCACACGAGCGAGCCAGCGACCGTTAGTACCCGCGGTAGCATTCCGCCACCGTTGGTGAACATCCCTTCGGCCTGTGAGACCAGGTCTGAGTACTCTCGTCCCCAAGACGAGTCCATCAGTTGGTCATTAAGCGACTGGAGGGCCACGCTCATCTCGCCGGACAGCTCCGAGATGCGCGCAATCATTCGCGAGCCCGCATAGTAGCCTCCGCCGACAGTGATCAGCACGAGCACGACGATCACGACCGCGTAGGCGGCCCGATAGGGCAGGGGGGTGTGGTCGGAGATCGTGTGGCTAAGGCGATTCAGAAAAAGCCCAAATAGCACGCCGGCGAAGACCAGCAGCAAAACCTGCATGGTGGCGACCAGTAGCCCGGCGACCGCCAACGCGATCGCAATCAGTGGGATGGCGAGCAAGCCAACGCGAGCGGCTTTCTGTTGCATGGCTCGTGTTCCTTCGGAAGTGTTTCTCCGCGGTCGTCGCGGCGTGTACAGTTTGTGCGTCCCGGTTGTGTGTTGCGGCTTGACGGCGACAAAGTGTCGCCCTGGGTGGGACAAAACGTCGCCAGTCGCTGCCGCATCCCAGCTTTAGTCGTCCAGTGTGTTCTGCTCCACGAACGTCGCACTCTTGCCCACACCCTACTGCCCTCCGCTCACTACACCGTGGTCACCGGGGGCGCGGGCAGTGTCGCATGGCGGGCGACCTGCCACCCAGCGGAACCGGCATGCGATTTGCCCCGCATGGAAGTCCCGGGGTCGAGTCATCGCCGTCTCGGTCCGTCGCTTTCATGCTTTGCACATACCGTACCCAAGAAGACGGAGGAGAAAAGATGCCCCCCAGAACCCCGCAACGCGTGCCGGAACACACGCACGACGAAGTCAACGAGCGCATTCAAGAGGCCATCCGGCGCAGTGTCGCCCACTACGCCCGATGCGATCGGGAGGGTATCGATCGCCGGCTCGCCGAGTTGGACCAGGAGTGGGACATCGAGCGGGCTCTCGAGTTCAACGCCGCGACCCTCGCCACCAGCTCCATCGCGTTGGGTCTCTCCGGCCGGAAACGATGGTTCCTACTCGCCGGCACGGTTACCGCCTTCCTCGCCCAGCACGCGCTGCAGGGCTGGTGTCCGCCACTGCCGATTCTCCGCCGCCTGGGCTTTCGGACAGCGCGCGAGATCGACCAGGAACGCTATGCCCTCAAGGCGCTGCGTGGTGACTTCGCGGATTTGAGTATCGACGAGGAGGCGGACCCCGAAGCGCGCGTCAACGCCGCCCTGGAGGCCGCCGGTTGAACGCAAGTCGCCATGTCAGTGGAGCTAAGGGTTGCCTTTGCAAGCGAAGGGGCGTGACGCAATCGGGTGGCCTCACGCAAAGCCGCGAAGGCGCGAAGCGGAGAGGGTGACGCGCGCGGTCGCACGCGAACGGCGGTCACCGCTCCGCCGTGTCGGTTCCCGTCGGCACAAGCGCCTCGGTTTCTCGATTGAATCGATCGATCAGACGCTTCAACTCGTGCACCTTTTCCGGCTCCTGCTCGGCCAGATTGTTGTGCTCCGCGCGGTCGTCGCGCAGGTTGAATAACTCCGGTTTTTTCTCCGTGTAGTACCAGATCAGCTTCCAATCGCCCTGGCGAACCGCGCTATGCGGGTGCACCTTGCGGCGGAAATGCGGGAAGTGCCAGTAGAGTGCGTCGCGGTCGAGCGCGGTCGCCTTGCCCGTCAGTAGCGGAACAAGACTCACCCCGTCGAGCGGTGCCTGGGGTAGCGGCACGCCCACCGCCTCGCAAACGGTGGGCAACAAGTCGGTGCTGATCACCGGCACGCTGCACACCGTGCCGGGCTCAACCCGGCCCGGCCAGCGGACGATCTGCGGGATGCGTACACCGCCTTCGTACGGCGTGCCTTTGTTTGCTCGCAGGGGAGCGTTACCAAATAGCCCACCGTTGTCGGAGGTGAAGATGACCAGCGTCCGCTCGGTCAGTTCATGGTCGTCGAGATAATCGAGCACCCGGCCCAGGGCGAGGTCCAACGCGTGGACCATGGCCGCATACTTGGCGTCCCGCCCCTTGAGTCCGGCGGGAGCCTTGTCGACCAATTCCGACGGCGCCTGCACCGGCGTATGCACCTCATAGGGCCAGTAGTTGACGAAGAAGGGGCGAGCCGGGTCGCGCTCGCGGAGAAAGTGGATTACCTCGTCGGTCTCGCGAAAGGCCAAATACTCGCCCTTCTTTCGCGGCGGCATGTGCGGCATGTTGCCGCCATAGGGATCGAAGTAGCCACTGAAGGGATGACCCCATTCGCCCCCGCCCCGGTTGAAATCGAAGCCTTGCTCCTGCGGGTAGAACTCCTCGCGTCCCAAGTGCCACTTGCCCACGTGGCCAGTGGCGTAGCCGGCATTGCCGAGCAACTCCGCCAGCGTGGTAACCTCGCGGCGCAGGAATGGCTGGTTCTCGGCGATGCGAACCCCGCGGACTGGATTGGTCAGCCCCGGCTGCCAATCGGCGGCAACCTTCCGCGCCCGATTCGGTCGAATCCAGTCGGTCACCTTCGTCCGCGCCGGATACTGCCCCGACATGATGGCCGCCCGCGTTGGGGAGCAAACGTGACAGGCCGCGTAGGCATCGGAGAAGAGCATCCCCTCCCGGGCAAGCCGGTCCACGTTCGGCGTGGGCAGCGGGAACGCTTCGCCACGAAAGCGCTCGCGGAAGCAGTTCACGTCGACCCAACCCAGGTCATCCACATTGATCAACAGTACGTTCGGCCGGTCAGCTGCCGTTGCCGCTGTAGCTGAAAACGCAGTGCAGCAGGCCAGCATCAACGCGGGAAAACAAAGAAATGCCGTGCGGCGCCGGAGCGCGGAGTGAAGCATGCGGGACCTCGTGGTTCGGAAGGCAATTGAAATGGAAGGCGGAAGAACGCAACGGTCTATTCTAAACGTCGCATCCCCATCAATGCAAATAGCCGAGGCGGGATTCCAGGGGGATTGCGAAGTCGATTTCTTCCGTCATTTCCGAAAAGCTTGTGCCCGCGAAAGCGGGTATCGGGAATCCAGTGCCCCCCCCAACTCCCTGGATTCCCGCGTGCGCGAGAATGACGAGTGTGCCCTGGATTCCCGCGTGCGCGGGAATGACGCCGAGAATGACGAGTGTGCCCTGGATTCCCGCGTGCGCGGGAATGACGCGTGGAGGCTCAACGCAAGCTGCAATCGACTTTGCAATCCTCCTGGGCGGGATTCGAACCCGCACGGGGTGCCCCCCCGGGGGATTGTCAACTCACGGAACGGTGTTTTTCGCTATGCCGCTACTGCCCTAACGCTAGACGCGTCAAGCCTTTACTTCGTAGCCAGTGCCAACGCAGCCTAAGTGGGTTTTCCGGTAAGGGCTTGCATCAGGAAGTCGACGTTCCAGCCGGCCATGCGGCGTTTCATGATGTTGACTTCCTGGCCGGGTGTTGCTTGTCCGTCCGGCCATGCAGGCAGTGGAGATAGGCGTCCATAACGGATCGGGGGCGGAGGAAGATCGGTGTTGAATTTGGACCCACCTGAGCGAACTCTGTAAACCACTCCTCCAGCAGGGGGTGCGATGGTTTATGGAGGATAGGATGCTTGCGGTGGACCATTACGGAAGGATCCGTAGGGCGCATCGCGATGGGATGAGTATCAGCGAGATCGCCCGGAGGTTTAATCATCCGCGGCGGAAGGTCCGTGAGGTTCTGTGCGGCGAGGACCATGGAAATGGGCGTCCGGTAACAGACGCGAGCCGCGTCCGCTCGCCCATTCTAGTCGATTTGCCCCACTCGTGATAGAATCGACCTCCGAAGTATGGTTGACTGTCTGTCCGCACTGGCTTAACTTCCATTCTTGCCACCGGGAAGTGCCGGAGGGCACGGCTGGACCGGCGGTGCCCCCCCCTTTCGGTTGGCACGACAACCTGGCATCACGGACGCTGCCCATGTCACTGCAAACACATCGCTCACTGCAAGCACGCTGCGCACAAGAATTCGATGGCGGAGTACGATCGCGGGGCGAGGAATACTTCCACGCCGGACGGGTCGAGCTGTCGATCCTCAGCGATGGCTTCGTCACGGCCGACGTCGCCGGCTCTGGGCGGTACTACTACGCAGTCCTTCTCCAGTGGCAACCGGAGGCCGGCGCGCGGATCGTGGCCGACTGCACTTGCCCCTACTTCGAAGATCGCGGGCTCTGCAAACACATTTGGGCCACGATCCTCGCAGCCGATGCCGAGGGATTGGGTGAATCTTTCCCTGGCTCGTCGCGAGTGTCCGTTGTCGAAAGCGATTTGCTGGACGAGCAGGACGAATTCGCCTCCTGGGGTGAAACAGGCGAGTTCGGCTTGGTCCCCGGGGGGCTACTAACGACTGACGCCGGCCGATCGAGTGAGGCACCCCCACGCGGCAGCCAAGGCTCGCGAAGCCGGCAGCCAACATGGCGCGATCAGCTTGCCCTCGCGCGGCAGGATCTTGACGGTCCCAACCAGCAGCGCTCGCCGTTGGACCCGGCCGCCCATGGGCGCGAGGTATGGTTCGTGCTGGACGCGAGTGTCACGGTGGCTACCGAGCAGTTCGTGATTTGCCTGTTCCAGCGGGAGAAGAAGCTCAGCGGCGAGTTTGGGAAGTTCAAGAAATTCTCGGTCGCCACCAGTACTCTTGCCGACATCCCGCCGTCGGTGGAACGCGAACTCGTTGAACGGCTTCTGGAGAGCAATCAAGGATTTGCCAGCGACTATGGCTATTACGGAAGCGGCTATGGTTCTCCTTACGGATACGGGTACCAGCCCAAGACATCGGAGTTTAGGCTCTCCTCCGCCGCCTTCCGCTACCTCGGGCCGCGGCTGTGCGAGACGGGGCGCCTGCTGTGGGCGGATACTGCCGGAGGGATGGACTCCATCGAAGATGGCCGTCCCGTAAGCTGGGATGACGGTCCGCCGTGGCAGTTCCGACTGCGGATTGAAGAGGACAAGAAGGAGCAGCAATGGGTGCTGGGCGGCGAGTTCGCACGCGACGGGGAACCCCCAGCCGTTCCGACAATGATGGCCGGTGGGCTGCTGCTGATGGACAATTGCCTGGCTCGTTTCGAATGTCACCCCGACCACGACAGTGGAGCCGCTGCTGGCGATTGCCATCGCTGGCTGGCCGTGCTAGGCCAGGTTCGCCCGATCGTGATCCCCGAGAGCGACCGGTGGGCTTTTCTGGAGCACCTTTGGGAGTCGGGCCCCGTACCGCCGTATGACGCCCCGGCCGGCTTCCATCCGGAGCCAGTGCACCTCCGGCCACGCGCCCGGCTAATCATCCACAACCCCAAGCAGCGCGGTCCGAATCGGTTCCACGCGGAACTGGAATTCCTGTACGATGGACAGCGCGTGCGCGCGGTGGATCGCTCGGCGGGGATTGTCGACCCCAAGCAAGAGCGGATCGTGCTACGCGACGCGCCGACGGAACAGGCACTCCTGGCCGAGTTGGCCGCCCACGGGGCACGCCCGGTCAGTAGTTACGACGCGTCAGAGTATACGGCCTGGATCCCGAAGAAGCACTTCACCGACCTCGTGGACGGGCTAGTCGAGGCGGGGTGGATTGTGGAGGCCGAGGGCCACGTCATCCGCAAGGCTGGCCGCTACCAGATGAGCGTGACCTCCGGGGTCGACTGGTTTGACTTGGAAGGCGAGTGCGAGTTCGACGGCGCGGCGGTCCAGTTGCCTGCCCTGCTGGCGGCTCTGAGTCGGGGCGAGAAGTTCATCACGCTGGACGACGGGTCGCGGGGCCTGCTCCCCCGGGAGTGGCTCGAGCGGTTCGCGCCGCTCGCCGAACTGGGCGAAGTCGATCACGACCACGTGCGGTTCCGACCATCGCAAGCCCTGTTCCTCGACGCCCTGTTGGCCGCGCGCGACGAGGCCATTTCGGTGGACCGCCCATTCGCGCGGCTCCGTCGCAAGCTGCAGAGCTTCGACGGGATCGCCCCGCGGACGGAGCCTCGCGGCTTTCGCGGCGAGCTGCGGGAATACCAACGGGAAGGGCTCGGGTGGCTGCACTTCCTGCGCGACTTCGGCTTCGGCGGCTGCCTGGCCGACGACATGGGACTGGGCAAGACCATCCAGGTGCTCGCCCTGTTGCAGTCGCGGCGGATGCGACCGAAGGATGCCGACGGACGTCGGGCCCCGTCGCTGGCCGTCGTGCCCCGGAGCCTGGTCTTCAATTGGCTCGATGAAGCAGACCGCTTCACGCCCAACCTCCGCGTGCTCAACTACACGGGCACGGGGCGGAAACAACTTCGCGACCGGTTCGACGAGTACGATCTTGTCATTACCACGTACGGCACGTTGCGTCGGGATATCGCCAAGCTGAAGGATGCGCAATTCGACTACGTTATCCTCGATGAAGCCCAGGCGATCAAAAATCCCCAGTCGCAGAACGCCAAGGCCTGCCGGCTGGTCAGCGCCGATCATCGGCTGGCCCTGACCGGCACGCCCGTCGAGAACCACCTGGGGGAGTTGTGGTCGCTGCTGGAGTTCCTCAACCCGGGTATGTTGGGGAAATCGACGGCGTTTCGCCGCTTGACGGACGAACGCCAACAGCAATCCGATCGCCTGCCCGCCCTGCGGCAAGCCCTCCGGCCGTTCATCCTGCGGCGCACCAAGCAGAATGTCCTCAGCGAACTGCCCGAGAAGACCGAGCAAACGCTCCACTGTGAACTCAAAGGCAAACACCGCAAACGCTACGACGAGATCCGCGACTACTACCGCGCCAGTCTGGCGAAGAAGATCGAGAAGTCGGGCTTGGCCAAGTCGAAGATCCACGTGCTCGAGGCCCTGCTGCGCTTGCGGCAGGTGGCTTGTCACCCCGGCTTGCTCGATAAGGATCAGGCGGACGCCCCGAGCGCGAAGCTCGAGGCGTTGATGGAACAACTGGCCGAAGTGATCGCCGAAGGTCACAAGGCGCTGGTCTTCTCGCAGTTCACCACGCTGCTGGCCATCCTTCGCCGCCGCCTCGATACCGAAGGGATTCGCTATGAGTATCTCGATGGCCGCACGCGGAAACGAAAGCAGCGGGTTCAACGCTTTCAGGAGGACCCTGAATGCCCGTTGTTCCTGATCAGCCTGAAGGCGGGTGGACACGGACTGAACCTGACCGCGGCCGAGTACGTCTTCATTCTCGATCCGTGGTGGAACCCGGCCGTGGAAGCCCAGGCGATCGACCGGGCTCATCGCATCGGGCAAGAGCGACGCGTCTTCGCCTACCGCATAATTGCCCGCGATTCGGTCGAGGAGAAGATCCTCGAACTCCAAAAAGGCAAGCGCGAGCTGGCCGATGCCATCGTCGCCGCCGATGACAGCCTAGTGCGAAATCTCACCGTGGACGACCTGCAACTGCTGCTCAGTTGAGGCTCCTGCCCAGGAGGCTGGACGCTTGCTCATGGAGTTCGGCAGTCGCGCCTCGGCAGTCGCGGCTCGGCGGGGGTGCCCATCCCGGCTTGTCGACGGGCTGCCGGCTCTCGTGTGCTGGAAGTGGCCGAAGGACGCGATAAAGAGGCGGCCGAGACGGCCTGGAAAGCGATTCCCAAGTCGCAACGCAAGGCGATCAAGGCCGTGGCGACCGACATGTGGGTGGCGTTCGAGAACGCCGCCACGAAGCACGCACCGTGTGCCGATATCGTTCACGACCGGTTCCATATCAGCAAGCATCTCAACGACGCCGTCGACAAAGTCCGCAGGAAAGAACACAAGACCTTGAAGAAGCAAGGCGAC
>Ga0180436_10001878_pt1 | contig 20240 bp, 17 predicted proteins | sample SS_ome_2_FD_132434 | JGI IMG/M metagenome (GOLD analysis project Ga0180436, IMG submission 132434) | Hypersaline lake sediment archaeal communities from the Salton Sea, California, USA - SS_3_S_2 metaG | ecosystem: Environmental > Aquatic > Non-marine Saline and Alkaline > Hypersaline >...
GATCTGCCGGAGGTCTCGCTGGTGGCGATCCTCGACGCCGACAAGACCGGCTTCCTGCGCAGCGAGCGCAGCCTGATCCAGACGATCGGCCGGGCGGCCCGCAACGTGCACGGCGAGGTGATCCTGTACGCCGACGAGGTGAGCGACGCGATGGCCGCGGCGATCGGCGAGACCGAGCGGCGCAGGACGAAGCAGCTGGCGTACAACGAGCGTCACGGAATCACGCCGGAGACGATCCGCAAGCGCATCCAGGAGGTCATCCGGGGCGAGGAGACCGAGGGCGAAGCGGCCGACGGCGGCGCCGCGCCGATCGCGCCCTGGGAGCGCGAGCTGCTCGAGGACGACCTGCGGCAGGAGCTCGCGATGCTCGAGAACGAGATGTGGTCGGCCTCCGAGGCGCTGGACTTCGAGAAGGCCGCGGCCGTGCGCGACCGCATCCGCGAACTCGAGGCGCGCCTCGCCGGACGCGAGCTCAAACTGCCGCAGCTGCCGCCCCAGGGCGCCAAGGCGCGGGCGGCCGCGCGGCCCGCGGGGCGGAGGCGGGTGCAGGCGTGAGCACCGACCGACGCCCGGCGTGGCCGTGGCGCCCGCGCGCCGCCCACCTCCTGGCCGTGCCGTTGCACGCCCTGCTCGTCGTCGTCCTCGCCGGTGGCCTCGCCTGGGGGCAGCCCTACGCGGCGGACGGTGGGTTCGGCCGACCGCGGGCGCCGCTCCCGCTTCTCGAGCGCCCGCTGGCGGTGCTCGCGCTCGACCACGGCCGAGCGAGCCTGGTGTCGTGGGAGGAAGGCACGGTCGTCGTTCGTGACCTGGCGGGCGCGCGCGACGTCCGCCGCCTGGGCGACGCCAGCGGCGTGCGCGACCTCACGGTCGCCAGTGCCGTCGACGCCCCGCTGCAAGCGCTCTGGGTGTGGCGCGACCTGACGACCGGACGGTACCTCTACCGCTCCACGCTCGCCGACGAGCCCTTCGAGAGCGGGCAACTGCTGCCGCTGGTGGCCGTCCAGCAGGCGGAAGAGACCTGGCTCTTCAGCCATCGCGGTCGCGACGCCGGTGCCGAGATCGTGCGGCTAGCCCCGGACGGCGAGGCGATCCCCCTCTACCGCACCGACCTGCAGATCACCGGCCTGTCGGCCGCGGCGGCGGAGGGCGTCGTCCACCTGACCTGGGTCGAGGGGTTCACCGAGACGACCGCCTTCGGCAGCGCCAGCGACTGGCGGGCCCAGGCCGCCTGGTGGTCGCCCGACGGACGCTGGGCGGGGCCCATCCCGCTCGGCAACGCCGACGGACAGGTGGGCCGCACCGCGACCGCCGCCGAGGCCGGTGCCGGCGCGCTCGTGCAACGGACCTGGACCGGCGACGACGGCGTCGCGCGCCGCTGGCAGATCGCGGCCAGCGACGAGCTCGTGGGCCCCGCCGTGGGGGTCGCAGCGCTGGTCGCCGGCCGGCCGATCGGCACGACGCTCGCGGCCGGCGTCGGAACCGACTTCATCGCTCGGGGCCACACGGTCTGGCGGGTGGCCGATCCCGCGTCCGCGGCCGTCGCGGTCGCCTGGTCGCCGGTCGTCATCCGCGAGGGCTGGGCCGTGCTGGACGCCGAGGGCATCCACCACCTCGCGTGGATCGGTAGCGCTGCCGGCGGGCAGGACGTGCTGTACGCGAGCGACGACAGTCGCCCGATGGACCGGGGGCCGCTCGACGAGATCGCCGCCGCCTTCGGTTGGCGCCCCTGGAGCGTGGCCGAGGAGGCCGCCGGGCAGTTGGGCGCGAGCCTCCTCGTGGCGATCCTGGTGTCCGCGAGCACGCTGCCACTCCTGTGGGCCCTCGCCGTCGTCCTCGCCCGCGGGGCGTCCGCCGGCGCCGCCCGTTGGCGCGGTGCCCTCGCCGGCGCCGCCCTACCGGGCGTCGGCGTGGTGGCGGCGTCGATCCTCGGCGCCCCGGCATCCGTCCTCTGGCCGCTGGTGGGCGGCGCCGCCACGCTGGTCGGCGCCAGCGCGATGGCCGCGCTGCTGGCGGCCTGGCTGTGGCGCAAGCGCGACCTCGAGGCGCTGCCGGCGTTCGTCGGAACCGGAGCGACCGCGCTGGCCTGCGCCACTGTCGGCATCGCGTTCGTCGGATTCCAGGCCTGGGTCGATCTCGGCCTGTGGTGAGGCAACGAGGCACCGCAGGCGCGTGGTAGCGTGCCCGCGTGGAGGGCCCCGGGTGACGTTCGAAGTCGGTGACCACGTCGTGTACCCCTCCCAGGGCGCCGGTGTCGTGCAGGAGCGCACCACCCGCGAGGTCCTGGGCGAAACGCACGAGTACCTGAAGGTCGTCTTCGTGAAGGGCGACATGGAGGTGCTGGTGCCGCTGAAGCGCGGCGAGGACGTCGGCCTGCGGCACACGGTCGGTGCCGACGAGGTCGAGCGCCTGTTCGAGGCGATGGCCAAGGCCGACCTCAACCTGCCGCAGCAGTGGCCCCCCCGCTACCGCGTCGAGCAGGAGATCCTGGGCCGCGGTGGTGCCTACGAGCTGGCGCGCCTCATCGGCGTGCTCGCCCATCGCGACCTCGAGAAGGGCCTGGCCGCCACCGAGCGGGAGGTCCTGGACACCGCCAAGTCCGCGCTCGCCTCCGAGCTGGCGATCGTCGGCGGCACCGACCTCGCGACCGCCCTGGAGCGGCTCAATGCCGTCGTCGCGGAACGCATCGGCCGCGACTGAGCCCGGCGACCTCGGTGCCGATCTCGCGTCCCCACGCGTCGTCCGCGACCTGCTGCGCCGCCACGGCCTGGCCGCGGACACCTCGCTCGGCCAACACTTCCTGATCGACCGCGCAGCCCTGACGGCGATCGTCGGCGCCGCCGACCTGACGCCGCGCGACGAGGTCTGGGAAGTGGGTCCGGGGCTCGGGACGCTGACCGTCGAGCTCGCCCACCGCGCGGGCAGGGTGATCGCCATCGAGCTCGACCGGCGACTCCTCCCCGTCCTCGCCGAGACCCTGGCCCCGTGGCCCCACGCGGAGGTGCGCCACGCAGATGCCCTGCGGGTGGATTTCGTCCCCGCCGCCCCCGGCGCGGCGTTCGTCGCCAACCTGCCGTACCACGTCGGCACCGCGGTCCTATCCCGCGTACTGAGTTGCGGCCGCTTCGCCCGGGCCGTGGTGCTGGTCCAGAAGGAGGTCGCCGAACGCCTGGTCGCCACCGCCGGGTGCGCCGCCTACGGCAGCCTCAGCCTGTGGGTCGCGCACCACGCTCGGGCGCGTATCGTGCGCAGCGTGCCCGCGGGCGCCTTCCTGCCGCCCCCCAAGGTCACCTCGGCGGTGGTCCGCCTCGACGTCGATCCCACCGCACGGCCCGATCCCGTCACCTTCGCGCTCGTCCGCGACGGCTTCCGCCACCGTCGGAAGACGTTGGTCGCGAACCTGCGGGCCGCCGGGGACGACCCGGGCGACGTACAGCGCGCCCTGGAGGAACTCGGGGTCGACCCGCGCGCCCGCGCCGAGGTGCTCGACCTCGCGGCCTTCCGGAGCCTCGCGCGGCGCCTGCGCCCGCGACGGGTGTCCGAGCCGCGCGCGACCTGACGCTCCCTGCCCCCACGTGGGGCGTATACTGCCCGGGCGACACGCGGGGAAACCGTTGGACGCCACCCGGGACATGGGTCCCGGTAGGAGAACTTTGCATGGCCGAGTTCCTGGTGATCGGCGACGCGACCGTCGATCAGATGTACTTCATCGACGCCCTTCCCGAGGTCGGTGGCGAGGTCAGCGCTACCCACGCCGTCATGGAGCCTGGTGGCGCCGGCGGGACCATCGCGACGGCCCTCGCACGCCTCGACCACGACGTGGCGATCGCCACGCGCGTCGGTACGGGCCCCTTCTCGGCGCTCGCGTTGAAGCACCTGCGCTCGACCGGCGTCGACATGAACCTGGTCCAGTCCGACCCCTACCTGCAGACGAGCAGCGTGACGATCCTCATCACGCCCGACGGGCAGCGCACGATGATCGGTGCCGCCGGCGCCTCGCGCGACCTCGACGCCCGCGCGCTGCGGCCCGAGCACGTCGATCGACGCGACGCGCTGGTCATGAGCGCCTACAGCCTGATCAGTGGCCCGCAGAGGACCTACTCGCTGCGCGCGCTGCAGCTGGCCAAGGACGCCGGGGTGCGCGTCTTCGTCGACATGGGCACGGGCGCCGTCAACGCCTTGCAGGAGGGCCTGATGCCCCTGCTCGAGGGCGTCGAGGTCGTCCTGATGAACGAACGCGAGCTCTTCACGTTGACCGGCGAGTCGTCGATCTCGGACGCCGTCTCCGGCCTGCGGGCCCGCGGCATCGACCAGGTCGTCGTCAAGGTCGGCGAGATGGGTTCGATCGTCGTCACGCCCGAACGCTCCGAACTCGTCGAGGCCTACGCCATCGACGGAGTGCTCGACACCACCGGCGCCGGCGACGTGTACACCGCGGCCTTCGTCGCCGCCGTCGTCGAGGGCAACGACCTGCTCCAGGCCGCGTGGCTGGCGAACGTCGCGGGCGCGTTGACGACGCGCGAGATCGGCGCCCAGCGAATCGTCATCGATCGCACGACGCTGCTCCAGCAGGCGGGCCTCGCGGGTGACGCGACCGCCGCGGCCGGAGGCGTCGCGAGCCGACCCACAGCGCGTCGGTGAGCGTAGCGAAGTCGGCCCTCGTGCATCGCTCGCGGATCTCGCGACTCGCGGCGCTGCTGCTGGCCTGCCTGGTGTCGATCGGTCTGGGGTCCGGCGACCCCGCGGCTTCGGCCGAACCCAGGCCCGCCGCCGACTGGCCGCGCTTCGAGGTCGCCTGGCGGCTGATCGACGAACGCTACTGGGACCTCGGCCTCAGCGCGATCGACTGGCCCGACGCCCGCGTCCTCTACGGTGATCGCCTCGTGGAGAGCGACGACGCGCTCGACGCGGTCATCGAGGCGATGTACGAGGCGATCGGTGACGACCACACCCGATACGTGCCCGCCGCGCGGGTCATCGAGGAGCGCGAACGCTTCGGCGACCTCCCCTGCATCGGCTACTTCGGCGTGGCGCAGGCCACCGGGACCGCACCCGTCGCCAACGACGTGCCACCCGACCTGCGCCGCGTCGGGCCGGTGCTCTACGGCAGTTGGGGCGACGGCATCGGCTACATCGGTGTCGCCGACCTCGTGCAGGCCGGCGTCGCCGAAGCCGTGCGACGGACCGTCGCCGAGCTGGAAGCCGGCGGCGCCGGCGCGCTGGTCCTCGATCTGCGCGGCAACCCGGGCGGACGACTCGTCACGATGATGCAGGTCGCGGGCGTGTTCACGCGCGGCTTCCTGTGGCGCGCGCTGACCCGCTGGTCGCTACCTCTGCCCTACCCTGCGCTGGGCGCACCCGCCACGGAGCTGCCAATGGCCGTCCTCGTCGACGGGGACGTGAACAGCGCCGCCGAGGGCCTCGCAGGCGCGCTGCAGGCCCAGGGGCGCGCCGTGATCGTGGGCGCGACGACGGCCGGCAACGTCGAGGCCGTGCTGCCTTTCTGCCTCCGCGACGGCGCCCAGGCGTGGATCGCGACGGGCGTCCTGGCGCCATTGAGCGGCCCCACGTGGGAGGGGCGCGGAGTCGTGCCGGACCTCCCCGTCGATCCCGCCACCGCCGCCTCGGTCGCCCGCAGCTCCCTGCTCGGGCGATGAACCCGGGCGAGGGCGCCCGCCGCTTGGCCATGGGCCTGTGGGGCATCAGCGTCCCCAGCGAAACGCTGGCGCCGTGGACCAGCACCCACGCCTACCTCGTCGGCGGCGCGGGCGTTGGTTGGCTGATCGATCCGGGCGGCGCGGGGGCCGAGGCCGACGCCGCCGTCGAGGCCCTGCTGCGGGCCGCGGGCGTGCGCGACCTCAAGGGCATCCTGCTGACGCACACCCACCGCGACCACGTCGCCGGGGTCGCCGGGGCCTCACGGCGCCACGGGCCGGTCGACGTGTGGGTCCACCCCGCAGGGCTCGACCGCCTGCCACCGGGGGTGGGCGGACGCCCGCTGGGTCCGGACCGGCGCCTCGTCGCCGGGCCGCACTTCCTGACGACGATCGCGACGCCGGGTCACGCCTCGGACCACCTCGCCTTCTGGCTCCCCGAGGCCCGTGCGCTCGTCGCGGGCGACCTGGTCGCCGGCAGCGGTTCCACGTGGGTGGGCACGCCGGACGGCGACGTCGGCGACTACCTCGCCTCCCTGGAGCGGACGGCCGCGCTCGACCCACGCATCGTCGCGCCAGCACACGGCCCCGTGCGGAGCGACGGGCGGCGGGTGCTGGACGAGGCGCGAGCGCACCGGCTCGAGCGCGAGCGGGCCGTGTGGGACGGCCTTGCGAGCGGTCCCACGACGCTCGCTGGCCTGCGCGAGCACGTGTACCCGGGGCTCGACCCGGCGGCCCACGACCTGGCCGAGCGCTCGCTCTTGGCGCACCTGCGCAAGCTCATGCGCGAGACGCGCGTGATGCACCTGGGGACGGACGCCGAGGGACCCTTCGCGCGGGCGCCCGGCGCATGAGGTGCGCTACGCCAGCCGGGGCGTGCCCTCAGCCCTACGCGCCGAGGGCGCGCAGCGCCCGGCGCAGGTCACCGAGTGCCGGCGCCAACGGGACGGCCATCCCGGGGCCGGCGAGGTCCGCGGCCAGCACGGGGTCCGCGACGGTGACGCCGGGCAGCGCCCGGACCACCACCTCCGGGAACTTCGCCGGGTGGGCGGTGGCGAGCACGAGCCAGGCGTGGGTTCGGCGACCGCCGGCACCGCGGACGCTGTCGCGCACGCGATCGCGTGCGGCCGCCTCCAGGCCGACGGCCGTGTGGGGGCACACGACCACGCCGTAACGTTCGTGCGTGCGGGCCATCCGGGCCAGGGTGGCGTCGTCGTCGACGCGCTCCGCGCCGAGCGGTACCGGCGGGTCATCGGGCCACAGCGCGTGGATCCGCTCGTAGTTCGAGGGGGCGCCGACGTCCATGGCGTTGGACAGCGTGGCGACGGTCGGCGGGAAGTCGAAGGGGGCGCGGCGACCCGCGAGCCGCTCGACGAGGTAGGCGTTGGCGTTGTGCGCCGCGACGAAGCGCGCCGGCGCGGCGCCCATGGCCGCGGCGAGCAGGCCGGCCGCCAGGTCGCCGAGGTTGCCCGATGGGACCACGACGGTGACCTCGGCCGGATCGATCCCGGCGCGGGCCAGCTGGACCAGCCCCCAGGCGTGGAAGGCTGCCTGCGGCAGCCAGCGCCCGAGGTTGATGCTGTTGGCGCTCGTCAGGGGCAGGTCTTCGAGCTCGGGGTCCCGGAACGCCTCCTTGACCAGGCGCTGGCAGTCGTCGAAGCTCCCCTCGACGGCGAAGGCGTGCACGCCGGGGCGAACGGCCGTCAGCTGGGCGCGCTGCACGGGACTCACGCCGTCGCGGGGGAAGAGCACGACCACCCGCAGACCTGGCACGCCGGCCATGCCGGCCGCGACGGCCCCGCCGGTGTCGCCCGAGGTGGCGACGAGCACCAGGGCCTCGCGCCCGTGGCGGGCGAGGGCGCGGGCCCACCAGCGCCCGAGCGTGCGCGCGGCGACGTCCTTGAAGGCGCGGGTGGGGCCGTGGAAGAGCTCCAGCAGCCAGGTTGCGTCGTCCAGCCGGCGCAGCGGGACCGGGAAGTCGAGCGCCGCGCGCACGTCCGCTAGCCAGCCCTCGGCCTCGTCGTCGTCGAACCACGGGGCGAGCGTCGCCTCCGCCGCCGCGGGCAGCGTCGAGGACGCGCGCCAGTCCGCCGCGATCGATGGCACCCGGTCGGGCACGTACAGGCCCCCGTCGGGCGCGAGCCCACGCAGCAGCGCGTCCTCGAACGTCACGCCGGGACCGCGGTAGTCCCGCGTGCTGACGAAGCGGGGCGCGGCCGTCATGCGAGTGGCGGGGCCACGGTCCCCGGGGGCATGGGTGACGCGACGGCCGCCGCCGGCCGCGGGCCCGGCTCCCCTCGGGCCACCTGCAGCACGTCGGCGAGCACCGCGCTGGCGGTCACGTAGGCGCCGGCACCCGGCCCCGCGATCCACACCTCGCCGACGGCGTCGCCACGGTAGACGAGCGCGTTGCGGCCGTCGGCCAGGAAGGCGAGCGGTCGCTCGACCTCGACGCTGCGTGGCTCGACGCCAACGCGCCAGCCGCCGGCGCCGTCCGGCTCGACGTAGGCGATGAGCCGCACCCGGCGGCCCGCCGCGTGCTCGGCCCGGATCCACTCGGGCGTGAGCCCGCGCACCCCGCGGACCCGCGGGACCACGTCGGCCCACGCCAGCTCGGGCGCCACCGTCATGCGGGCGACCACGGCCACCTTGTGCGCAGCGTCCCAGCCATCGACGTCCAGCGACGGATCGGACTCGGCATACCCGAGACGTTGGGCCTCGGCCAGCGCCACCTGGAAGCCGACGCCGCGCTCCATCTCGCCGATCAGGTAGGCGCAGGTGCCGTTGAGCACGGCCTCGAGGGAGTGCATCCGCGAGCCTCGCAGGGCGCCGGTCAGCGGTCCGATGGCCGGCGTGCCGGCCATGACGGCCGCCTCGAAACCCACCCTGCCCGCCTCGACCCACGGTCGCCAGGTCGGCCAGGCCTCGGCCAGAGCGGCCTTGTTGGCCGTGACCAGCCGCGCGCCGCGCTCGGCGGCGCGCGCCATCAGGGCCGTGGGCTCCTCGACCCCGCCGAGCAACTCGACGACGACGTCGGCCCCATCGATCACCACGTCCGGGTCGGTCGTCAGGCGCGGGGGTCGGGGTCCCAGGTCGCGCGGGCGCTCCGGGTCGCGAACCAGGGCGGCGGTGACGGTGAACTCGGGGTGGCGGACGAGCAGGCGCACGAGGGCGGCGCCAACGGTGCCGGCGCCGAGGACGCCGACGCGCACGGGGGCCTCGAGGGCGCGCGACATGGCCGCGACGCTACCACGTGCCGCGCCCGCAAGGGCGCACGGGCCACGGCCTGCTAGACTCATGCGCTCGAGCCGTGCCGCGCCACCCGGGCGCAGGCGCCTCGGCGAGCGCACCACCTCCCGAGGAGCACATCATGTTCGGAATCGGCATCGTCGGCCTCCCCAACGTCGGTAAGAGCACCCTGTTCAACGCCATCACCCGCGCGCGGGTCGAGGCCGCCAACTACCCCTTCGCCACCATCGACCGCAACGTCGGCGTCGTCGCGGTGCCCGATCCGCGGCTCGATGCGTTGGCGCGGGTGTTCACCAAGGGTGACCGCGTGCCGCCCATCGTCCCCACCACCGTCGAGTTCGTCGACATCGCCGGCCTGGTGTCCGGCGCACACCGCGGTGAGGGCCTCGGGAACCAGTTCCTCGGTCACATCCGCGAGGTCGCCGCAATCGCCCACGTCGTGCGCTGCTTCGACGACCCCAACGTGGTCCACGTCGGCGGACGCATCGATCCGATCGCCGACATCGACACGATCGAAACGGAACTGCTCCTCGCCGATCTCGCGACGCTGGAGCGCCGCGCGGAACGCCTGCGCCGCGGGGCCAAGGGCGGACACGGCGAGGAGGCTGAGACGCTGGCGAAGGTCGAGGCGCTCCAAGGCGCGCTCTCCTCCGGCGTGCAAGCCCGTGCCACCTCGCTCGCGCGGCCCGATGACCTGAGGCTCTTGACCGATAAGCCCGTCGTCTTCGTCTGCAACGTGCCCGAGGGCGACGTGATCGCGGGGAACGCCTACGTCGAGCGCGTCCGCGAGCGGGCCGCCCTCGAGGGTGCGGCGGTCGTCGTCGTGTCCGCCAAGATCGAACAGGAACTCGGTGACCTCGAGGACGAGGAGGCCGCCGCCTTCCTCGCCGACCTCGGCCTGACACAGCGGGGGCTCGACCGCCTCATCGCCAAGGGGTACGAGGTCCTCGGTCTGGAGACCTTCCTGACCGCCAGCGAGAAAGAGGTCCGGGCGTGGACCGTCACCCGCGGCACCAAGGCGCCGCAGGCCGCCGGCACCATCCACAGCGACTTCGAGCGCGGGTTCATCCGCGCCGAGGTCGTCACCTTCGACCGCTTGATCGAGGCGGGCAGCATGGCGACCGCACGTGCCCGCGGCTGGCTGCGCACCGAGGGCAAGGACTACGTCGTCGTCGACGGCGACGTCATCCACTTCCTGTTCAACGTGTAGGTCCGTGCTGTCGCGCTTCGCGCGACGGCACGGATGCTAGAAGACGGGCCCCACGCGGAACGTGAAGACGCCACGCGGGTTGCGGGCCGAGAAGCCGTAGTCGAAACGCAGCGCCGGCAGCGATACCCCGCCGAAGCCGAGGTTCACCTGCACACCCGCGCCGACACCGCCGTACAGCGATGCCCCGGAGAGCACGGCGCCCGTGCCTTCGGGAACGTAACCGAGGTCCGCGAAGACGATGCCGATGATCGTCTCGGTGGCCACGGTGCTGAAGCCGAAGTCGTAGCGGTACTCGACCGAAGACGTCAGGTAGCTGCGCGACAGGTCGAAGTCCGTGTCGACGTAGCCGCGGAGCTCGGTCGCCTCGACGGGCACGCGCCCCACGCGGAAGCGTCGATTCGCGGGGTAGCCGTCACCAAACTGGTGGCCGACATTGAGGCGGACGGCGAAGACGTGGTTGCGATCCTCGACCTCCTCCAACGCATCGGCCAGCGTGAGGTAGGTCTTCACCCCGGCCTGGACCTGCTGGTAGACGTACGGCGCCGGCTCGCCGGTGACCGGATCGCGCTGGTCGCTCCCCCAGCCGACCCCGAACGAGACGCTGGCAGCGACGCCGTCGCGCGGGAACGCCTCGCTGTCGCGGTCGTCGTAACTCAGGGTGGCCGAGGTGAACGCGCTGAGGCCGCCGGCGGGCAGCAAGTCCCTGGCCATATCCTCCGGCAGCGCACAGCGAGGCGCGTTGGTGACGTCGCCGGCGTCGTCGAACTCGCACGGCTCGCGCGCCGGTTCGAGCCGGTAGATGTCGTACGCGCCGCGCGCCGCGACGACCAGGTCGGTGTTCGGCAGCACCCGACGACCGACGGAGAAGCTGGCACCGGTCGACCGCACAAGGTACTCCCCGGCAGGGACCTGCGTGCCCTCCCGATCCGGCAGGTCGGGGTAGGTCACCTCGAAGCTGCCGTCGACGCTGAGCGGCTGGTTGACCTGCACCCGCGAGAACAGCGACACCGTCAGGCTCGTGGGGACCTCCTGCAGGTCGAACAGGGGGACGTCGAGCCAGGGAACCGCGTAGCGCACGCTGCCACCGACCTGCAGCCCAAGGTCGCTGGTCAGCGCCTGGACCTCGGCCGAAAGGTTGTGGGCCAACCCCCAGAGGTTCGATTCGGCGTAGGAGACGCTGGCGGAGAAGCCCGTCTCGGTGCTGTACTGCGCGCCCGGCTGCAGCAGGCCGGTGGTGTTGGAGCGGAGCACCACCTCCACCACCACCTCGCCGGGCGCCTCGGCCGGCACCAGCAGCCGGTTGACCGGGGTGACGATCCCGAGGCGCGCGAGTCGGCGGAGGCCCTCGTCGAGGCGGCCCAAGTCGACGATCTCGCCCACGGCGGGCAGGTAGCGGGTGACGACGCGCTCCTCCGTGCGGCCCGGGGCCCCGTCGTACACGACCACGTAGCCCGCGATCCGCAACTCGGTGACGCGTTGCACGTAGGTCCCGTCGAGGTAGTTGTAGGCGGGCCGGCCGTCGATGACGACGCCCTCCTCGTCGTACGCGGCGCGCAGCCTTCGGAAGTCCTCGTCGGCGAGCGCCGAGGTGAAGGTGTCGCCGACACCGAGGGCGAGCAGGTCCGCGAGGAACGCGTCGTCGAGCACCGTGTTCCCCTCGATGACGATCTCCCGGACGGGACCCGCGGTGTCGGGTGCACCGAGCGCAAAGCGCACCCGGACGGCACCCGTCGAGGTGGCCAGCGTCTCGATTCGCACGTCGGAGGAGCGGCCACGAGCGAGGCGCCGGACGTCCTCGAGCAGCACGTCGTAGTTGAACAGGTCGCCGACCTCCAGGCTCAAACGCGAAGCGGGGACGCCGAGCGCGACGGTGTCGAACGCGGCGATGCGCAGCTCGCGGAAGCGCACGGTGAGCTGGCCGTTCTCCAGCGTGCTGCGCTCGAGATCGACCCCGCTCTGGCGCAGGCCCGCCTCCCAGTAGCGCTCGGCGATCGCATCGACGGCCTGCCGATAGAGACCGAAGCCGAACGTGTCCTGGCCCGCCACCCGGGCGAACGATTGCTCGAGCTCGGCTTCGCTCAGCAGGGACGACTCCTCGAACACCACGCTCCGGAGCGGCACGCTCTCCTCGACGAGGTACCGGAGGCGCACGGGCGTCCGTCCGCCGGGCTCCGCACCCGCCGGCTCCTGCAGCACCTCGAGGGTCACGTCGATGTCGTACGGCACGCCGACCGAACGGTAGATCCCCTGCAGGGTCTCGATGGCCCGTTCCGCGCGCAGCGCGTTCAGCGTGCGCCCGGGGTCGAGCAGGTGCTCGGCGACGATCGCGTCGCGCAGCGCGTCGCCCTCGAGCAGGGTGGTCCCAACGACCTCGACGGCCGCCACCGGCGGGTTCTCGCGCACCCGCACGATGAGCACCGGGCCTGCGCCGCGGTCCTCGAGCGTGACGCTCACCTCCTCGAAGGTGCCCAGTGCGTAGACACGGTTGCGTTCGGCCTCCAGGTCGACGCGTTCGGCCTGCGTGCCGGCGCGAGCGGCCACGATCGTGCGCACGATGTCGGTGAACGTGGTGGTGCCCTCGACGCGCACCTCCAGGAGCGGTCCCTGTACCGTGGGGAGGGGATCCTGCGCGAACGCGGCGCCGGCGAGCGACAGGACGAGGAGAAGCAGAAGGCGAGGACTCCACATACCGCGGAGTCTACCCAAGCTCCCGTGAGAAGCCGTTTGGGACCGACGAAACGTAGGCGCCCGGTCCTCGGACCCCGGCAACGGCGCGCGGGCGGCGGAAGCCGCCTGCTACGATGCCGCCATGGCACAGCGTCACGCACCGGGATCCCCGTCCGCCGGCGACCCGTCGAATGATTCCGCGTCCGGGAGCGACCGCCCGGATGCCTATGGCCACGTCGGTCCGCCCGCGGTGGCCACGGCGCGCGCGGCGGCCGCCGCGCTGCGCTCCACCCGCGACCTGCCCAGCGACCTGCGGGACGAAAGCTTCGAGTTGGCCCTCATCCTCGGCTCCGGCCTCGGTCCGCTGGCCGACGAGGTCGAGGACGCCGTCAGCGTGCCCTTCTCCGAGGTGCCGGGGATGCCGGACTCGACCGCGCCGGGTCACGCGGGTCGCTTCGTCCTGGGCCGGCTCTCGGGCCGCCGCGTCGCCCTGCTGCAAGGCCGGCTTCACGCCTACGAGGGCTACCCGGCCAGCACCTGCGCCTTCCCCGTCCGGGTGCTGCACGCGCTCGGGGCGGAGCGGTTGGTCGTGACCAATGCCTGCGGCGGCCTCGACCCGCACTGGCGTGCGGGCGACCTCATGCTGCAGCTCGACTTCATCAACCACACCTTCGACCACGCCCTCACCGGGCCCTCGGACGGCGTGGGGCCGCGCTTCCCGGTCACCTTCGACGCCTACGACGAGGCCTACCTCGAGTCCGCGCGGGCGGTCGCCCGACGGCTCGATGTGCGACTCCGCGAGGGCGTGTACCTCGCCATCGCCGGGCCGGCGTACGCGACGCGGGCGGAACTGCGTGCCTTCCGGGCGTGGGGCGCCGACGCGATCGGCATGTCGACCGTCCACGAGGTCACGATGGCCAGGTCGCTCGGGATGCGGGTCGTGGGCCTGTCGGTCGTCACCGACATGGCCCTGCCGGACGGCAGCGAGCACGCGACCGGCGATGAGGTGCTGCGCGTCGCGAACCTGGCTGGCGAACGATTCCGGGCGCTCCTGCGAGCGCTGCTGCCCGAGCTGTAGGCATGCTGGCCGACGTCCGCGAACGCATTGCACGCGCCTGCGCGCGGGCCGGTCGCGACCCCGGCGACGTGCAACTGGTCGCCGTCACCAAGGGACACGACGCCGAGGCGGTCCGCACGGCGCTGCTCGACCGCGGGCACCGCGTGCTGGGCGAGAGCCGCGTGCAGGAGTGGCGGGCGAAGGCCGAGGCGCTCGGCCCGGACGTCGAATGGCACCTCGTGGGCCACCTGCAGACGAACAAGGTCCGCTACTGCAGGGGTTTCACGCTCCTGCACGGCGTCGACTCGGCCCGCCTGATCGACGCGCTCGAGGCGGACGGCGAGCGCCACGGCCACGTCTTCCCCGTCCTGCTGCAGGTCAACGTCGCCGGCGAGCGCGCCAAGCACGGGGTCGCCCCCGCCGGCCTCGTCGACCTCGTCGCCCGCGTGCGCGAAGCGACGCACGTGCGCCTCGAGGGACTCATGACGATGGCGCCGTACGATCCCGATCCCGAGGGCGCCCGACCCGTGTTCCGCGCCCTGCGCGCACTGGCCGAGCGACACGCCGACGGCAGGACGTCCATGGGCATGAGCGGCGACTTCGAGGTCGCGATCGAGGAGGGCGCCACCTGGGTCCGGGTCGGCAGCGCCCTCTTCGCGACGGAACCGGCGGACGCGGCGCACCCGCTGGGCGCGCCGCGTCCGATGGAGGTGGACGAATGACCCTGACGCCGCTCGACATCGAACACGCGACCTTCGAGCGCGCGCTCTTCGGCTACCGCGCGGGCGCGGTTCGCGCGCTGCTGGAGCGGGTGGCCGCCGAACGCGAGCGCAGCCTGCGGGAGACCCGCCACCTGCGGGACGAGATCGCCGAGCGCGACGAGCAGATCGCGCAACTGCGGGAGGCCGAGGCGGAACTGCAGCGCGCCGTCATCGCGGCGGAGCGCATCGCGACCGAGATGAAGGAGAACGCCCGCGAGGCGGCGCGCCTGATCGAGGCCGAAGCGCGCGCACAAGCGGACGCCATCCGGCGGCAAGCGGACGGGGAGGTGGCCGCGGCGCACGCGGAGCTCGCGCGCCTCGAGCACTCGCAGGCCATCGTGCGGGAGCAACTCCGGGGGCAGCTCACGGGGTTCCTGCGCGCGCTCGATCCCGCCGAGGGCACGCTGCATGCGGCGCAGGGCGGCCACGAGGGGACCCGCCGCGACGCTCGCGCCGACGACGCGTGGGCGATCGGCGAGGAGGACCTGCCGGGCTAGGAGCCGCCGGTGCCGGCGCCGTCGGGCTCCGCCGCCGCGGGCTCGGCGCTCGGTGCACCGCCCACGGGGTGCGTCCGCAGGGCCGCCTCCAGCGTGGTCCACGCCAGCGCGGCGCACTTGACGCGCGCCGGCAGTCGCCGGACCCCCTCGAGAACCGCGAGTTCGCCCAGGTCGGGGTGCAGCCCCTCGCCGTGAATCATCGACTTGACGTGCCGGATCAGCGCCTCGACCTCGTCGCGGCTGCGGCCCTCGACCGCCTCCGCCATCAGTGACGCCGACGCCTGCGAGATGGCGCAGCCCTTGCCCTCGTAGCGGACCGCCGTCACGGCGTCGTCGCTGAGTCGCAGGGTCAGCACGAGCTCGTCGCCGCACGACGGGTTGACGCCCTCCTGCCGGGCATCGGCCGGGTCCAGGACGCCGCGGTGCCGGGTACGACGGGCGTGCTCGAGGATGGCCGCCTGGTACATCTGGGCGAGCGCGGTCACGGCGCGACCGTCAGCGGCGCGAAGAACGCGCGGGAGCGGGAGACGGCGTCGACGAAGGCGTCGACCTCCGCTTCGGTGGTGTAGAGCCAGAAGCTCGCGCGCGCCGTGGCGTCGACGCCGAGCGCGCGCATGAGCGGCTGCGCGCAGTGGTGGCCCGCTCGGACGGCGATGCCCTCCGCATCGAGGAAGCTCGCGACATCGTGCGGGTGCACGCCGTCGACGTTGAACGGGACGATGCCGCCGCGATCGGAGCCCTCGGGCCCGTACGTCCTGACGCCGTCCAGATCGGCCAGCCGTGCCAGCGCGTACCTCGCCAGGGCGCGGTCGTGGTCCCAGATCGCCCCGAGGCCGACGTCGTCCAGGTAATCGAGCGCCGTCGCCAGGCCGATCGCCTCGGCGATCGCCGGCGTGCCGGCCTCGAAGCGCATGGGGATGTCCGCGTAGCTGCTGCGGTCGACCTCCACGCGCCGGATCATCTCGCCGCCGCCGAGGAACGGGGGCAGCGTCTCCAGCAAACTGGGGCGCATCCACAGGGCGCCGATGCCGGTCGGCCCGCCGACCTTGTGGCCGGAGAAGGCGTACGCGTCCGCCCCGAGCGCCGTGACGTCGATCGGAACGTGCGGTGCGGCCTGGGCGCCGTCGACCACGAAGAGGGCGCCGACCGCGTGGGCGGCGTCCGCCACCGCCCGCAGCGGCTGCAGGTTCCCGAGGACGTTGGAGATGTGGTAGGTCGCGACGATCTTCGTGCGCTCCCCGATGGCCGCCGCGAGCGCGTCGTGGTCGACGCGGAAGTCGGCACCCAGCGGCACGCCGCGTACGGTCAGGCCGCGCTCGGCCGCGAGCAGGTGCCAGGGCACCAGGTTGGCATGGTGTTCCGCGACGGTGACGACGATCTCGTCGCCCTCCCGCAGATGGTGACGACCGTAGGCGTGGGCGACGAGGTTGATCGCCTCGGTGGCGTTGCGGGTGAACACGACGCCACGCGGATCGTCGGCTCGGAGGAAGCGGGCCACCCGCGAGCGGGCGCCCTCGTACATCTCGGTGGCCTCCGCCGAGAGCGTGTGGGCGCCACGGTGCACGTTGGCGTGGTGGCGGCGACGGTAGCGGTCGACGGCCTCGAGCACCTGGCGCGGCGCCTGCGCCGAGGCGGCGCTGTCGAGGTAGACCAGGGGTCGGTCGTTGACGCGCCGCTCGAGGATCGGGAAGTCGCGTCGCAGCAGGGCAACGTCGTGGTCGGTCATGCCGCAATCTAGCACGTGATCGGAACCGTTCCGAGTTGTGGCCGACGCGGAGCGGCCGCGCGGGTCCGTAGCGCCCCCGCGGGAATCGGCCCCAGCGGGTAGACTCGCCGGGTGCGCGTCCGCGCCCTGAGGCAACTCCACTTCCGCAACCTGACGACCGCCGACGTCCGCCTGCCCGACGGCGTCACCTGCGTCGTCGGTCGCAATGCTGCCGGCAAGTCGAACCTCGTCGACGCCGTGTACCTGGGCTGCACCGCGTCGCTGCCGAACGGCACGGTGGCGCAGACGCTGCGTTTCGGGGAGAGCGAGGGCTTCGTGGGCGTGGCGCTGCAGGTCGGCGACGAGCGGCACACCGTGGAGGTCGGGTTGAGCGCGGGCCGCAAGGCGGTGCGGCTCGACGGCCAGGCCGTGCGCTCGGCCGACGTCGCCCGGCTTGGGGGGGCGGTGCGCATCGCGCCCGAGGATGCCGACCTGGTTCACGGCCCGCCCGCCCTGCGGCGTGGCTTCCTCGACGACCTGCTCGCCCGGCTCTCGCTGCGGTACGCGCTGATGCTGCGCGGGTATCATCGCGTCGTGGAGCAGCGGAACGCCGTCCTGAAGCGTTCCGGCGCCGACGCCACCCTGCCGGTCTGGGACGCCCGCTTCGCCGAGCTCGGCGACGAGATCGACGCGCTGCGGCGGCGGGCATTGACGCGGCTCGCGCCGATCGCCAGCCAGGCGTACGCGGACGTCGCCGGCGACGGCAAGCGCCTGTCCCTCACCTTGCGACGGTCGGCCGGCGCGGCGGCGCTGCTCGCGGCGCTGGCGGAGACCCGCGACGAGGAGCGCGCCCGCGCCGCGACGGTGGTCGGCCCGCACCGCGACGACCTCGAGTTGGCGCTCGATGACCGCGACGTGCGCGCCTTCGGCTCGCGCGGCGAGGCCCGCACCGCCGCCCTAGCCCTGCGGGTCGCGGAGTTCGCGCTGCTGGAGGAGCGTCACGGGACGCCCCCGGTGCTGCTGATCGACGACGTCTCGGCCGAGCTCGACGTCGACCGGCGCGCCTACCTGATGGCGCTGGCGCGGCGCACGCCGCAGGCGCTGGTCACGGGCACGGAGCCACCACCCGACGCCGACCGGGTGTGGCACGTCGCGGCCGGACGCCTCGAGGTCGACGATGCGTGAGCGCCACGTGACGGCCTGGCTCGATGCGGCGATGCGCCGCGGCGGCTGGGTCCGCGGGGTCCGGCGCGCCGAGGCGGTCCTCGCCTGGCCGCGGATCGTCGGCAGCGACGTCGCGCGCTTCGCCACCGCGGTCGCCTTCCAGAACGGCACGCTGATCGTCGAGGTCGCGGACGCGGAGACGGCGATGCACCTGGGGCTGCAGCGGCACCGCATCCTGGAGGCATACCGCAGTCGCCTGCCGGACCCGGCCGTGCGCGACCTGCGCTTCCGCGTCGGGCGCGTCCCACCGGCCGAGGTGGAGGCGCCGCACCCCGCGCCCGCGCCGGATCCCGCCGAGCTGCGCCAGTTGGAGGCGGCAGCGTTGGGACTGCCCGACGAACTCGTGCCCACCGCCGTCGCGACCGGACGCGCACTGGCGTCGCTGCGCGCGCGCCGCCGGGCCGACGGCTGGCGCCCCTGCGGGATCTGCGGTGGCCTGACCGAGCCCGACCCGGCCACGAACGACGCACCGAGCTGCGCCACCTGCCGCCGACAGGCGGCGCTGCCCAAGGTGGTCGACGCGGCCGCGCGGCTGGCCGTCGCGCCCCATGCCGTCACGCCGGCGCTCACCGACGACGAGCGGCGGGTCGCCCTGTGGCTCGCCCGGGGGCGGGTTCGGGTCCTCATCCAGGACCTGCTGCCCCGCGCCCTCGCCGACACGGCCCACCTCGGCGCCCTCGAGGCCGCCGTCCGCTGCGCCGTGAGGCTCAATCGCGGCGTGTCATCCGATCCGGGCCGCGACCCGGGCGCGGGCGCCCCGGCGCACGCGTTCACGGCATCCATCGATCTCGACGACGTCGATCCCGAACGCGACGGCGTCGACCCGCGCGCCCTGCGCGCCCTCGGCCGGCTGCGCCGCCGATCCCCGGAGGTCCCATGACCCGCCCCGTCGTCCTCGTCGTCCTCGACGGCTTCGGCCTCGCCGAACCCGGCCCCGGCAATGCCGTCGCCGCCGCCCACACCCCCGTCTTCGACAGCATTTGGTCCGGCGGACCCCGCGCCACCCTCGAGGCGTCGGGACCCGCGGTCGGCCTCCCGCCCGGCCAGATGGGTAACAGCGAGGTCGGTCACCTCAACCTCGGCGCGGGTCGGGTCGTCCCCCAATCACTCTCCTTCGTCCAGGACCGCATCGACGACGGCAGCCTCGCACGCAACCCGGTCTTGACCGAGCTCTGTGCCGCCGTCGCGGCGGACGGCGGCACGCTCCACCTGCTCGGCCTCGTGTCGGACGGCGGCGTCCACTCGGACCTGCGGCACCTCATCGCGCTGATCGACGTCGCTGGACGCCTCGGCGTCGAACGCATCGCCATCCACGCCTTCACGGATGGCCGCGACACGGCCCCCGACGGCGGGCGCGGTTACCTCGCCCAACTGGAGGAGGCGATCGCCGAGCTCGGTCGCCGCGCGCGTGTCCGCACCGTGATCGGGCGCTACTACGCGATGGACCGCGACCGGCGCTGGCAGCGCACGCGGCAGGCGTGGGACGCGATGGTCCACGGGCAGGGGGTGCACCGGGCGGCGAGCGCCAGCGACGCGATCGAGGCGGCCTACGCCCGGGGTGAGACCGACGAGTTCGTCGCCGCCACCGTCGTCGCGGCGGCGGACGAGTCACCCGCCACGATCCAGGACGGCGATGGCGTGTTCATGTTCAACTTCCGTGCCGACCGGGCGCGGCAGATGGCCCACGCATTCCTCGGCGGATCCGACTGGGACGGCTTCGATCGCGGACGCGTCCCCACGGTTCGCTTCGCCTCGATCATGCAGCTCGACGCGACGCTCGACGCCCCGTTCGCGCTCGAACTGCCCCCGATCGACGAGCCGCTGGCCGAGGTCGTCGCCAACGCGGGCCTGCCGCAGCACCACACGGCCGAGACCGAGAAGTACCCGCACGTCACGTACTTCTTCAACGCGAAGAACGAGACCCCGTACGTGGGGGAGTCACGCCACCTCGAGCCCTCGCCGAAGGTCGCGACCTACGACCTGCAGCCGGAGATGAGCGCGCCCGCGCTTGCCGAGGCCTGCGCCCGGCGGCTCGCCGAGGGCGACGACGCGTTCGTGTTGATCAACTTCGCCAACCCCGACATGGTGGGCCACACCGGTGTGTTCGAGGCGGCGGTGCGGGCCTGCGAGGCGGCCGACGCCGGCCTCGGCGAGGTGTTGGCCGCCCTCGCCACCCGCGGTGGCGCGGCGCTCGTGGTGGCCGACCACGGGAACGCCGA
>Ga0180436_10001879_pt1 | contig 20230 bp, 15 predicted proteins | sample SS_ome_2_FD_132434 | JGI IMG/M metagenome (GOLD analysis project Ga0180436, IMG submission 132434) | Hypersaline lake sediment archaeal communities from the Salton Sea, California, USA - SS_3_S_2 metaG | ecosystem: Environmental > Aquatic > Non-marine Saline and Alkaline > Hypersaline >...
CGGCGCGCTGACCGACGAAGAACGCATCTGGCTGTCCAGCGAAATTCACGACCGCACTGCCCGCAAGGGTGACGAAATCACACTGGAAGAATACGTCGCCGCCACCACCTACGCCGCTGATTTCCCCGAGGGCCGCTACAACCTGGGCAACCTGCACGCCGACCTCGACCGCGCGAAGGAAGCCGAAGCGCATTTCCGCGGGGCCATCGGTATCGACCCGACCTTCTACCCCGCGCGGGCCAACCTGGCCATGCTGCTCAACCGGCAGGGGCGCAACGAGGAGGCCGCCGGCCAGCTTCGCCGGGCCCTGGAAACAGAGCCTGACGCGCCGCAGGTCTCCTACAACCTGGGCCTGCTGCTGGCCGAGATGGAACAGTTCGACGAAGCGGCCGGGCACCTCGAGCGGGCCGCCGCGGGCATGCCCGGCCACACCCGGGTGTTCTACAACCTCGGCCTCGTGGAGCAGCGGCTGGGCCGGCTGGACCGGGCCGCCGCCGCCATCGACCGGGCCCTGGCCCTCGAACCTGCGAACGGGGAATACCTCTACACCGCGGCCTGGCTCGCCTCGCTCGACGGCGACTTCGACGGGGCGGAAGGCTATGCCCGGCGGCTGGAAGCACTGCCCGGGGCCCGGGAGCAGGGCCGGCAGCTGCTGGCCGCCATCGCCCGGGAGCGGCAGGGCGGAGGTCCCGGCAACAGCCGGTGAGGATCGCCCGGTCTCGTTGGATATTCACCCGTAATGGGATACACTTTGCACACCGCTTTTCAGCGTTCTCTCTATTTCGAACCTTCGGCAATCGAACACTCGGGATCCGGCCGGAAATCCAGCGATAACGGGAGGGATTCATGTTGCGCACCAGACCCATGGCCGCCCTGGCGGCCGTTCTCAGCCTGGCCCTGCTCGCCGGAGGCTGTGCCGGTGATCCGGAGCCCCGGGAGCGGCAGGGAGCGGCCGGCACCGAAGCGGCGGCGCCCGCGGAAACAGCCCCCCGGCCGGCGGAACGATCCGATGCACCCCCCGCCGCCAGGGCGAGCGACACCGATCCCGCACTCGCCGCACGGCTGCTGGAAGCGGCGCTCAACGGCGACACCGACGCCGTGGGGGAGGCGCTGCTCCGGCGGGCCGACCCCAACGTGATGAACGAGAACGGCCGCACACCGCTGATGTTCGCCGCCTTCAACGGGCACGCCGGCTGCGCGCGGCAGCTGCTGGAGCATGGCGCCGAGGTGGACCTGCGCGACATGGACGGGCGGACGGCGCTGATGTTCGCCTCGAGCGGTCCTTTCGTCGAGACGGTTGAGATCCTCCTCGACGCCGGGGCCGACCCGCTGGCCGTGGGCAGCCTCGAACAGTTCACGCCGCTGATGTTCGCCGCCTCCGAAGGGCTCGCGCCGGTGGTGCGGATCCTCCTCGATCATGGCGCCGACCCGTCCGCCGTGGACGCGGACGGCGACACGGCGCTCGCCTTCGCCCGGATGCACGGCCATGCCGACGTGGTGGCCCTGCTGGAGGACGCAGGGACGGGACGGTGACCGCCCTCTTCTGGCCGCACAAGGCGCACCCCGTTTTTACATATTGTAGGGGTTTCCCTTTTTGGGGATATAGTCTATAATTATTGTCAGCTATAGGATCCCCACCATCATGAATTCTGGTGACAACTGATTGACGGCGGAACGCGAGTTCAGCCCACCGACCGCCCGCGCCGGGAAACGGGTGACGAAAAAGGGAGAGATCACGATGAGACAATTGACCAGGCATTGCGCCATCCTTCTCGGAGCAGCCCTTGCGCTCCCGGCACTGGGGCTTCACGCTGCCGAACTCGATCGCACCATTCTGCCGATCCCCGAGCCAACCCACCAGGCGTACCGGGAACTCGATGTTCGCGAGACCCAGCCGCCGCCACGGTTCGAGGTATCCGCACCCGCGGGTGCGCCCAACGTGGTGATCATCCTGATCGACGATCTCGGCTTCGGTGCCACCACCACTTTCGGCGGACCGATCCCCACGCCCGCTTTCGACCGGCTCGCCGGGACCGGTTTGCGTTACAACAACTTCCACACGACGGCACTTTGTTCGCCGACGCGTGTCGCCCTGAAATGCGGGCGGAACCATCACACGGCCAATGCCGGTTCGATCATGGAGACGGCCACCGCCTATCCCGGCAACACCGGCTCCATCCCGAACAGCGTCGCCCCCCTGGCGGAAATGCTCCGGCTCAACGGGTACAGCACCGGTGCCTTCGGCAAATGGCACGAGACCGCCGCGTGGGAGACCAGCGTGTCCGGACCCTTCGACCGCTGGCCGACACACCAGGGCTTCGACAAGTTCTACGGGTTCATCGGCGGCGAGACCGACCAGTGGGCGCCGCTGATCTACGACGGGGTGAAGAAGGTCAATCCGCCGAAGCGCGAGAACTACCACTTCACGGAGGACATGACCGACCAGGCGATCAACTGGGTAAAGGCCCAGCAGTCGATGACGCCGGACAAGCCGTTCTTCGTCTATTTCGCTACCGGTGCCACCCATGCGCCGCACCACGTTCCGGAGGAGTGGATCGAGAAGTTCCACGGCCAGTTTGACGCCGGCTGGGACGAGGTTCGCGAGGCGACCTTCGCACGGCAGAAGCGTGAGGGTGTGATCCCCGCCAATACGGAGCTGCCGCCGCGGCCCGAGGATATCGCCGCGTGGGATTCGCTGCCGGAGGACCAGAAAAAACTGTTCCGCCGCCAGGCGGAGGTCTTCGCCGGCTTCGTGGCCCACACCGACCATCACATCGGCCGTTTCGTGGAGGCCATCGAGGTCATCGGTGAACTGGACAACACGCTGATCTTTTACATCGCCGGCGACAACGGTACGAGCGCCGAGGGCGGTATGGTCGGCATGTACAACGAGATGACCTACTTCAACAACGTGCAGGAAAAGGTCGAGGACCTGATCCCCCTGATCGACAAGTGGGGCAGCAAGGAGACCTTCCCGCACATGGCCGCGGCCTGGGCGGTGGCCTTCGACGCGCCCTTCAAGTGGACCAAGCAGGTGGCGTCCGACTTCGGGGGCACCCGCAACGGCATGGTCGTGCACTGGCCCGGGGGGATCGAGCAAGGCCAAGGCGGCGGCATGCGCCGGCAGTTCGGTCACGTGATCGACGTTGCGCCGACGATTCTCGAGGCGTGCGGCCTGCCCGAGCCGAAGATCGTGAACGGCACACCCCAGGTGCCGATCGAAGGCATCAGCCTGCTCTACACCTTCGACGATGCAAACGCCGCCGAGCGGCACACCACGCAGTATTTCGAGATGTTCGGCAACCGCGCCATCTATCGTGACGGCTGGCTGGCGCGCACGATCCATCGCGCTCCCTGGCAGACCAGCGGCATGCAGCCGCTGACGTCGGACGTTTGGGACCTCTACAACGTGCGCGAAGACTTCAGCCTGGCCAACAACCTCGCCACCCGCTACCCGGACAAGCTCGAGCAGATGAAGGACCTGTTCATGATCGAGGCCGCCAAATACAACGTGCTGCCCATCGACGACCGGACCATCGAACGGACCAACCCCCAGCTGGCGGGCCGGCCGGACGTGATGGCCGGGCGCACGTCGCTGTCGCTCTACGAGGGGATGGAGGGCATGATGGAGAATACCTTCATCAACGTGAAGAACAGCTCGAAGTCGATCACGGCCGAGATCGAAATCCCCGCCGGGGGCGCCTCGGGCGCCCTGGTCGTGCAGGGCGGCCGTTTCGGCGGCTGGTCGCTGCACCTGCGCGACGGCAAACCCGCCTATGAATACAACTGGCTCGGGCTGGAACGGTTCGTGGTCGAAAGCCCGACGCCGCTGCCCGCCGGCCAGGCAACGGTGAAGCTCGACTTCGACTACGACGGTGGCGGCTTCGGCAAGGGCGGAACCGCCAGGCTGTCGGTCAATGGCAAGCCGGTCGCCGAAGGCAGGATCGGCAAGACACAGCCCAACATCTTCTCAGCGGACGAAACCGCTGACGTCGGCCTCGACAATCAGACGCCGGTTGCGCTTGGCATCGGCTATGGACCCGAGGAGACGAAGTTCACGGGCAAGATCGAAAAAATCACCATCGAAGTGGTCCAATAGGTTCCGCAGGTAACGGGGGCCCGCGCAGCGGCAGCGCCGCTGCGCGGGCCGGAGCGGAGCAGAGAGATGACCCGATCGCCGGTGCGGGAGAATTTCAACCTCGAGACACCGGCCACCTGCCGGATCCGGGTTCAGGGATCGCTCGATTCCGCCTGGTCGGAACGGCTCGGCGGCATGCGCATGACCACGTTCTCGCTGCCGGGGAGGCGATCGCCGAGCTGAACCGCATCCTCGGCCAGACCGCCGCATCAAACCGGTCGCGGGGAGAAGCAGCGCAGATCCTTGTTTGAGGGATCATCGCGGGATCTGTATCATTGAACCATCAAGCCGCCGTCCGGCGAACCGCCCCGGCCGGTGGTCAGTATTATCAGCGTTTTGAGCTCGAGACGAACGATGTCCGGCGAGAGCGGAAAAATGCCTCCCCTGGGGGGCGTGCGGTCGTGTTCTGCCTGTTGGAGAATCGAGAGGAGGAGCATCTGATGAAGCGTGGGGTTCGACACCGGCATCGGATTCGGGGACGCTTGCCGTGGGTGGCCATCGGCTTCGCTCTTCTCCTCCTGATGGGGGGGGCGGTGGCCGCCGCGAACGGCGACGACGATACGGCAGAGACGACCGAAGCGACCAAAAAGAAGAAGGAGCGTCCCTTCGTCATCGCGCCGATGGTCATCTCCAACCCGGCCTTCGGCAATGGCGGCGGTGTCACCGCCCTCTACCTCTACCGCCCGCGGAAGGAAGACACGGTTTCACCCGTCTCCACCCTGGCCGGTTTCGGCGCCTATTCCGACACCGGCAGCTTCTTTGTCGGCCTGTTCAACAAGATGCATCTCAAGGAGGACCACCTGCGGTTGACCATGGGCCTGGCCGGCGGGAGGCTGGAGAACGAGTTCGAGATACCGCAGCTGGGCACGGCCGAGTTCTCCAACGATATCGGCGTGCTCTTCGCCCGCTCGGAATGGCGGGTCTGGCGCGACTGGTTCCTCGGGGCCCAGGCCGTGTACGGAGACGTGTCTTACGAGGAGGGGAACGAGCTCAGCCGGATCTTCTTCGAGCTGTACGACGTGGAGGACAACGCTTCCGGCGCCTTCGGGCTGGTGGCCAATCGGGACACCCGCGAACACCAGCGGTATCCGCACGAGGGGACGTTCATCGGTTTCACCGGCAATCTCGTCCCCGAATGGCTCGGCTCGGAGGTGGGCTACCACGTCATCGACGCCGAGGTGAACCACTTCCGCTCCCCGGCCCGGGGCCACGTGCTGGCCCTGCGGGCCTACGGGCGGTTCACCCCCTCGGACACGCCATACTCCGGCCTCTCCACCCTGGGGCGGAGAAGCGATCTCAGGGGCTACACCTCGGGGGAGATCGTGGCCGAAAACCTGATCTCCACCCAGGCCGAGTACCGCTGGATGTTCACCCGCCGTTTCGGTGCGGTGGGCTTTGCCGGGGCGGCCGCGCTCTACGACGGCGACATGGGCAACATCGGCAGCGACACGCTCTATTACAGCGGGGGGGTGGGCCTGCGCTTCCGGCTCAACGTGGAGAACCGCATCAATTTCCGCGTCGACTACGCCTGGGGCGAGAACGACGAAGAAGGGTTCTACGTCAGCGTCGGCGAGGCGTTCTGAGCGCCTTCCGTCTCGCGAAGCGGCACTCCGGGTCAGCGCCGACAAACTTTTCATGGATGCTCCTGCCCGAATGGGATAGACTTTTTCCGCCGTTCCCTCGACATCTGATTCCCGGTTCTTGAAGATTCGGACGCCTGCCGCAGCGCCGGTGTCCTGGAGAGGGAAGCCTGTGCCGTGCCAGGCTCGGGATCGTTCCGATCATCGCTCCCGGTGTGACCCGGCGAACGACGGCGTTGTCCAGGGGAATAGAAGACAACCAATGAGGAGGGATCGCCATGACCATGTCGCGCAAACTGGGTGCCGAATTCATCGGCACGTTCTGGCTCGTGCTCGGCGGCTGCGGCAGCGCCGTGCTGGCCGCGGGATACCCCGAGCTGGGCATCGGCTTTCTCGGGGTGGCCCTGGCCTTCGGGCTCACCGTGCTCACCATGGCCTTCGCCATCGGGCACATTTCGGGCTGCCACCTCAACCCCGCCGTCTCCTTCGGCCTCTGGTCCGGCGGCCGCTTCGCGTCAAGGGAGCTGCTGCCCTACATCATCGCCCAGGTGGCCGGCGCCATCGCCGCGGGCGCGGTGCTCTTCGTCATCGCCTCGGGCAGCGCGGGCTTCGACCTCGCCGGCGGCTTCGCCTCCAACGGCTACGGCGCGCATTCGCCCGGCGGCTACAGCCTGCTGGCCTGCCTCGTCTGCGAGGTGGTGCTCACCTGCATGTTCCTGCTGGTCATCCTCGGCGCCACCGACGAGCGGGCCCCCGCCGGCCTGGCCCCCATCGCCATCGGCCTCTGCCTGACCCTGATCCATCTCATCAGCATTCCGGTGACCAACACCTCGGTGAACCCGGCGCGGAGCACCGGCGTGGCCGTCTTCGTCGGCGGCTGGGCCGTGGCGCAGCTCTGGCTCTTCTGGGTCGCGCCGATCGCCGGCGGCATCCTGGGCGGCGTGATCTACCGCTGGCTGGGTGGCGGCAGGGAGGCTTGAATCGGCGGGCACGCCGTGCTTCGCAACGGGCCGCACCGGCCGAAATCCCAGCTTGATGGGTGCTTACGCCTGGGATATGCTTGAATCAACGAACCAACGCTCAAACGGGACGAGAACCGACCGCACCCGGAGGGCGCGGCACTGGTACGGTCGATCCGAAATGACCCATACCCGGCGATCGGGGCAACCGGCAGGAGGCGTACGATGATCAGAACCTTGAGTGCAGCAGCGGCGCTGCTGGTGCTGCTTATTGCGAATTCACCAGCCCTGGCCCAGATGCCGCCGCCGGAGACGCAGTTCGAGATCACGCCGTTCATCGGCTACCAGTTCGGCGGCGACTTCATCGACCGCTGGGGCGATGACGACACGATCAGCGCCGACATCAACGACTCGTCCAACTACGGCCTGATGCTCAACATCGGTGTGTTCGAGGGGTTCCAGATCGAGTTGATGTACAGCCGGCAGGACACCGAGCTGGTGTCCGGCCGGCGCCCGCCGGTGGGGTGGGTCGACACCGACATGACCGTCGAGTACTACCACGCCGGGGCGCTCTTCCAGTGGAAGTTCGACAAGGTCGTGCCGTACGTGGCCGGATCCATGGGGGCAACCCGCTTCGCCCCCGACCGCCTGGGCAGCGACACGCGTTTCTCCTGGAGCGCCGGCGGCGGCGTGAAACTGATGTTCAACCCGCACGTGGGCATCCGCTTCGACGGCCGTTTCTACTCCACCTATATCGACAGCACCGAGAAAATCTGGTACAGCGACTACTGGGACGAGTACTACTATTACAACGACCGCACGTTTCTCTACCAGTGGAACGCCAGGGCGGGGCTGATCCTCGCCTTTTGATCCCCGGGGGCGGCCCCCGCCGGGCCGCCCGCGCCACATCGCTTTGACCTTGACCGGCCGGTCACATATCATTAACCGGAATTCCGAAACAGATTCATCTCCGTCTGCCACACTTGCGTCTTCCACCGGACTCGGAAGGAGACTGCCATGACGAACCGCCCGACCAGACTGCTTGCCATCCTGCTCATCGTCCTGGCCGCCGCCATTTCGGCAGCACCCGCGGTGCCCGCGGATGACGGGGATTCGTCCTCCCACCCGAAGATCGGCCTGGCGCTGAGCGGCGGCGGGGCCAAGGGCATGGCCCACATCGGCGTGCTGCAGAAACTCGAGGAGTGGGACATCCCGGTGGACTACGTGGCCGGCACGAGCATGGGGGCGGTGGTGGGCGGTCTCTACGCCGCCGGGCTGAGCGCCGATGAGATCGAGGAGGCGGTACTCAGCATCGACTGGACCGACCTGTTACAGGACGAGCCCGAACGAAAATTCCGCGACTTCCGGCGCAAGGAGGATGACCGGCACTACCTGCTCGACATCGAGTTCGGACTCAAAGGGATGAGGCTCAGCACATCGCTCGGTTACCTCCAGGGCCAGAAACTGAACAACATGTTGCGCAACTTCACCCAGCGGGCGGCGGGGATCGTCGATTTCGACGAGCTCCCCGTGCCCTTCCGCGCCGTGGCCACTGACATCGTCACCGGCGAGATGGTGGTGCTCGCCGAAGGGGACCTGCCGGCCGCCATCCGGGCCAGCATGGCCATCCCCGGCGTTTTCACCCCGGTGGAGATCGACGGCCGGCTGCTGGTGGACGGGGGCACCACGCGCAACATGCCGGTGGACGTGGTGCGGGCCATGGGCGCCGACATTGTCATCGCCATCGACATCTCGGCCCCGCTGAGCGACCGCGACCAGCTGCGCTCATCCCTGGCCATCACCGGCCAGACCATCGGCTTTCTCACCCGGCTCAACGTCGAACAGCAGATGCCGCTGGCCGACCTGGTGCTGCGGCCGGCGGTAACCGGCGTCGGCACCCTCGACTTTTCCGACCCGACGAAAATCATCGGGCTGGGCGTCGACGAGGCTGAACGGATGAAGGCCGACCTGGTCCCGCTGGCCATTCCAAGTGAAGCGTACGACAGTCACCGTGCGTCCCAGACAGTCTCGCAGGTCGAAGCGCCGCTGATTACCGGGGTGCGCATCGTCGGCATGGAGCAGGTGAACGAAGAAATCGTCCGCCGCCGGGTCCGGCTGCAGCCCGGCGACCGTCTGGACTACGACGCGCTGTACACCGACATGGGACGGATTTACGGCCTGGGGGACTTCGAGGCGGTGAACTACTCGCTCGTTCCGGAGGAGGAGGGCGTGGAACTGGTGATTCAGGTCCGGGAGAAGTCGTGGGGCCCCAATTACGTCCGCTTCGGCCTCGCCCTGCAGGCCGACGACGAGCAGGGCACGCTCTTCAACCTCAAGGTCCTCCACCGGGCGACCCACATCAACCGCTACGGGGCCGAGTGGCGCACCCTGGGCCAGGTTGGCCGCAACACGTTCCTCCACTCGGAGTTCTACCAGCCCTTTGATTACTCCAGCCGCTGGTTCGTGGCCCCGGCCATCCACCTGGGCAACGAGCTGACCTACGACTACGTCGACGGGGAGCGGGCCGCGGAGTACAAGCTGCGCAGCCGCTACGCCACCCTCGATTTCGGTTACCGCCTGGGGCAGAATGCCCAACTCCGGCTCGGCCCGCTCTACGGCTGGGCCCGCGTGTCGCGTGAAACCGGGGTGGAGGCCCCTGAGGACGGAGAGGGCCCCGACGACAAGAACCAGTCGCTCAACCCCGAATCGCCAACGCTTGGTGCGGTGCGCTTCGAGGCGTCCGTCGACTCGATGGACCAGGTCACCTTTCCGCGGGAAGGCGGCGCGGGCAAGCTGGAGGCGATCTTCTCCCGGGAGGGGATCGGCGCCGACTTCGACTACGAACGGATCGAGGCCGGTTACAGCCACTTCTTCAGCTGGCGCCGGCACACCATTTTCGGCTCGCTGGCCGGCGGCACCAGCCTGGGCAGCGAACTTCCGGCCTACCACCAGTTCACCCTGGGCGGGATCTTTTCCTTCTCGGGATACGGGGCGGACGAGCTGCGGGGGAACTACTACGCGGTGGCACGCCTCGGTTATTACGCCAGCCTCTTCGAGCTGCCCACCACCATGGGCACCAACGTCTACTTCGGCGGCTGGGTGGAGAAGGGCAACGCCTGGTTCGATTCCAGCGACATCGCCTGGGACAACACCGGCGACACGCTCACTGTGATGGTGGGGGCCGACACCATGTTCGGCCCGATCTACGTCGCCTACGGCAAGGGGGACGGCGGGCGGTCCGGCTTCCTGCTCAGTATCGGCAGCGGGTTTTAGCTACCGCGGGAAATCCCGGAAGAGGCGGCTGATCAGCCGGCGCACGTCGGCCGGATCGAGATCCGAGGGATTGCGGAATTTCTTCGAGAACTGCCCCTGCCAGACGGTCTCTCCACGGCTGCGGTCGTCGAGGCGGATGCCCAGTGTGCCCTTCTTGATCGGGTCCTGGTAGGCGGCCACGCTGCCCCCTCCGCTGCTCCAGACCGACACGCCGGTGTTCTCCTCGGCGAGGTTGATTTCGGTGGACCGGCCGGTGCGCGTGATGTCCAGGCCCACGTGGTAGGAGACGAGCAGGTGCGCCTCCTCCGGCGTCGACGGTTCGAGCCCCAGGTCGGTCAGCTCGCGGTTGATCGCCGCCTTGATCCGTTCCGCCGCCTTGGGAAAGTCCCGTTCCAGCAGGCGCTCGTTGTCCGGGTCGGCGGCCAGCCAGGCAAAGGTGTTATAACCGTTGAAATTGGTCGCTTCGTCGTAGCGGATCTTGACCTCGTCGCAACCCGACGCGGCCAGGGCCAGCAGAACGAAGAGCAGCAGATAACCTGAATTTTTGAGCATTTCCTGTAACTCTCCCTGGTCGCCCGGCCGTTCGTTTCTAGAATCTGAAGATCAGGCCCAGGATCGGGCCGTCCTGGGTCACGTCATAGAGGAAATCGTCGTCATCGTACTCCACGTCGAGGTAGCGATAGCCGAGGATGACGGCAGTTTTTTCCCAGTGGTAGCCGAGATCACCGCGCAGGTCCCAGAACATCTCCGACCCCGCGCCGAAGCCGCCGGCCATCAGGTGCCAGCCGAAGGAAAAGCTCGATTCCCCGAGGGTCGAGCGGCCCCTGAAGCCGGCCATCGGGTCGAGCCAGCTGTCGCCGATCTCGATCAGCGTGTCGGGAGCCTCGCCGGCGGCGAGAAAGAGGTCGTTGCTCACGTCCCAGTATCGCACGCCGCCCAGCGCGTCGACGAAGGCCTTGTCCTTCTCCACCAGGCGGTAATACCCCAGGCCGCCGATCACCCACTGGGTGGATTCGAAGGTCACGTCGGAAAATTCCGGCCCGGGGAAGGTGCCGTCGGCCTCCACGTCGACATACATCAGGTCCAGCAGCATGCCCCAGCGTCCCTTGCGCGCATCGGCGGCGAGGAAGAGGGCCAGGTCCAGGTTCTCGAGAATGTCGGAGAATTTGGCGTCCACGTCCACCGGCGGTTCCCCCGGAACCGAGGATGTCTGCCCATCGAGACCGGCGAACCAGAGGTAGGGCATCAGGCTGAACTCCCAATCATCGCCGGCCATCGCCGGTGCGGCGAAAAGCGCCAGGGTCAAAACACATACCAGTATCCGAGTCCTGCTCGTCATGATCATGTCCTCCTCATGGCGGCCGCTGATCGGTTCAGGTCTACTCCAGGGTTTTATGCTCCGGAAAGTATACTCCGAAACCGGGGCGCCGGGCGAGGACCGGTCAGTCGGCCAGCAGGTCGGCGATGGTCCGGCCGTCGAGCGATCCGTGGCCCGCGGCCTGGAACCCGGCCAGCGCTTGCTCGGCGGCCCGGTCAAGGGGCTCGGCATCTTCGGCCCTGCCGCCCACGTCGCTGAACACGGCGCGGATCACCTCGGAGACGGCGATTTCGTGCAGCGAGCGGGAGGGGACCAGCCCCTCGTTGGGGCTTCCGCCGGCCACCCGTCGCAGTAGCCCGGCGTCGTCCAGCTTGCCCAGCTGCTCCTCGGCCATGACCAGCGAGACCGAGAAGCCGCCGGCCAGCTCGTCGGCGGTGGGCGGCGATTCGCCGCGCTTGAAGGCACCGGCGATGCGCAGGAAGAGGCGCAGGGTCAGGGAAAGCCGGTCGGCCAGTGCCGACTCGGCCAGGGCCGAGGCCCCGGCCAGGGCCGCCCGGTACTGATGGGTGTAGCTCACCTCGAGGCCGAAGAGGATGATCAGCCAGGTGATGTAGAGCCAGATGAGAAAGATGGGGATCACGGCGATGGAGCCGTAGATCGCCGAGTAGCGCACCGAACTGCCGATGGAGACGGCGAAGAGGTACTTGCCGCCCTCCCAGAGGATGCCGGCGGTGAGCGCGCCGACGAGGGCGCTGCGGAAGCGCACCCGGGTGTAGGGCACGATCTGGAACAGCACGAGGAAGGCGAGCAGGGTGAGCAGGAAAGGGAAGAACCAGGCGTAGATTGTGTCCAGGAAGCCGGGGTCGATGCGGCTCCCCCTGACGATCATCGCCTTGATCTGGGCCGATACCGAAACGCTGGCCCCGAGAAAGATGGTGCCGAAGACGAGCACCGAGGTGTAGGCGGTGAGTTTGCTGAGGATGCTGCGCTTGCGCCGCACGTGCCAGATGTCGTTGAAGTTCGACTCGATGTTGTCCAGCAGCAGGACGGCGGTGAAGAGCAGGACGATGGAGCCCACCAGGCCGAGGGTGCGGGCGTTGTCGGTGAACTGGTTGACGTAGGTGACGATCTCGTCCTGGTGGATGGGCAGCAGCAGGGAGAAGAGCAGTTCCTGCGCCCTTTCCCTGATCCCCTCGAAGGCCTTGAAGGCGGCGAACATCGAAAAGAGCACCGCCACCAGCGGCACCAGGGCGAGCAGCGAGGCGTAGGCCAGGCCCGAGGCGCGGATGAGCAGCTTGTCCCGGCCGCACTGGTCGAGCAGGGCGAAGAGCAGCCGCAGCAGGCGGAGGGCGAAGCGTCCGGGGGGGGACAGGACGCTGTCATCCACGCGGTTGAGCCGTTCGCTGATCGTCATCGGAGTACTCCGGGTTTCGGCCCGGCCGGGGCCGAATGATGCGTTCATTCTACCAGAGCACCGGGTCCGGTCCAACGGTGGAAACCGGCATGTCAGGTTGCCAGAGGTGAACGCCTTAACCTATGATTGATCCATCGAACGTTCGAGTTCAGACCAGGTTCGCTGAAAAACCGGAGCAAGTGCCTCCATGCTGACCGCGGCTTCGTATCGAAACCGGCTTGTCCTCATTCTTGTCCTGCTGCTCCTGCCGGCAGCAGTGGCGACTGCCGGACCGGCCGTGCCCGACGAGGAAGACGCCCGCGTTGCGGCGGGTGAAGAAGAGGCTCCGGTGGAATCGGAGGTCCCGGAGCTTCCAGCCGCCGGCGATGGTGCCGCCGAGGAGGGCGCCGACGCAAAGAAGCCCGGTATCTGGAAGCGCTACTTCTCCGACTGGCGCTACCTCGACTGGCTGCACGACTGGACCGAGGACAGTTCCCGGGGGACGGCACGCTGGTTCGACGGGTTCTTCGCCGGCGACCAGCTCGAGCAGCAGGCCGACGTCTCCTTCGGCCGGATGAACGCCCTTTTCCGCTACGACGAGCGCGAGGGCCTCGAGCCCGATTTCGGCTTTCGGGCGCGCTTCGTCCTGCCCAACCTGGACAACAAGTTCAACGTGATGATCGGCCGGATGGACGAGGACGAGTTTGTCTCCGACTCCTACGAAAGCTTCGAAGAGCTGCCCGAGAGCTTCACCCAGGGCGAGGATGGCGACAACAGCTGGCTGCTCGGCTTCGGCTACAACCCGGTGAACCGCAAACGGTCCAACCTGCACTTCAGCGTGGGGGTCCGGGTCGACTGGCCGCCGGACCCCTACGTCAAGGGCCGCTACTACTACAAGTTCATCACCGGCAGCCGCAGCCAGGTCCGCCTGCAGGAGACGGTCTGGTGGCGGCTTGAAGACGGGGTCGGTTCGCTATCCCAGGCCACCTTCGAGTACATGCCCGGCCAACGGCACCTCATCCGCTGGGCCAACGGGCTGGAGATCTCCGAGCTGTCCGAGGGCTGGATCTGGCAGTCGCGGGTCACTCTCTACCAGAACATCAGCGACAAGCGGGCCATGGCCTACCAGATCGGCGCCCGCGGCGAGACCGACATGCCCGACCCCATCGAGTACTACGGTTTCCGCGTGGTCTACCGCCAGAACTTCCACCGCGACTGGCTCTTCTGGGAGGCGCGTACCGGGGTCTACTGGCCGCGGAGCGAAACCCTCGACGTCCCGGCACCCTACGAGGACACCCCGCACGAGGCGGTCCCCTTCATCGCCCTGGGCCTGGAGATCTTCTTCGGCAAGGGCCCGATGATCAGCAAGCCCATCGACTAGGCGGGTCGTGCCAATCTGACACAGGGGACGTACATGAATTTATTCGTTTTTGCGTGAGGAAACGCAGACGCGCTTCTTGCCCCCTGATTCACTTCAGTGTCAGCCCCTGAAGCCGGATAGTGACTTTCCCCGCCCGGGGTACGCGGCCCTCGATCTCCAGCGGCACGCGGTGCCGTGGGTCGAGAAGGATCTCCACGTCGCCCTCCAGTCCCATGAGCTGAAAGTCGCTCTTCGATCGCTCGTCGAACGGCCGGGCGCTGAGGGTAAGACACAGGGCCTCCACCCGGTCGCGCACCCGCCGCTCACCCTGGCCGCCCCCCGAGAGCGTGTAGTCGACCTTGACCCGTTCGGTTTTCACTACCTTGATCTTCATCAGGTTGACATCGGTGCGCGAGAAGACCGGCAGCTCGATATGGTTTCCCGGCCGGGAGAGGTCGGCCACCGAGAGGATGTAGAAGAGGGCCGATGGGGAGGCCACCAGCAGGTCCGTGCCCGCCCACTGCGGGTGGGGGAAGGCCTGGGTCTTGCTGTCGCTCCAGTGCCCGGGAACCTGCGATTCCTCACCGTCCTTGGGCTTGCGCAGCAGGGAGAAGACCCCTTCCTCGGCGAAGCGGTAGGCCCGGTAGCGGTGGCGTTTGCCGGTGGTCTGCTGCACGGCCTGGTAGGCCTCGGCCCGCACCGGGTCGAACCAGAGGCTGGTGGCGGTGTCCCGGCCCAGCAGTGACGAGTCGACGCGGATCCACCAGAGTTCCTCCCCCCGGGGGGCGAGGCCGGTGAACTCGCCGGCATCGATAAAGTCCAAAACGGCTTGTCCCGAGGGCAGGGCGTCGATGGAGACCTTCGACGTGGTGGAGAAACCGAGCTTCGAGGCCCGGTATTCCAGCGCGGACCAGATCACCCGGGACGGGTCGAAGGCAGCCGGTGGCCGGGCGTGGGTCGCCAGGCCGGCGCCAGCTGCCAGAATCGCGACCAGAACAACCGTGGCGAGTGCTTTGCGTTTACTCATACTCCTGGGCCTTTCGGTTCTGGGAGGTGGGAGGGGACGTACTTGCGATTATGCGATTTCGCATCTTCCCTCGCTTCTGGCTATCTCTAACACCGCTTTAGGTTTACCTGAAATTTCCGTTGTTCGGTAATCTAGCGGTCGTCATAACAGATATCCATCGCGCTGTTCGGCTCGCACCGAACTGTCTGGATATACAGCACTTGCCGATAAAGGAAAACGCATAATCGAAAGTACGTCCCCGATGTCCTTCGTTTATGGCGTCAACGCCGCACCGAGGCTGAACTCCAGCAGGGTGCCCCCGGGGATGAAGATCTGGTTGCCGCGGGTGAGGATTGCCGCCCCGGCGCCCCACTTGGCGCCGCCCCGGGCGCCGCGGGATCCGCCGGCCAGGGCGCCGATGGCGGCGCCGGTGGCCACCTTGCGGGCCGTGTCGCCGCCGGTGCCCTCGGTGAGCGCCCGCACCTCGGAGGTGGTGATCGGCACCAGCTGGTTGTTGATCATCACGTCGGTGAGCACGATGGTCATCTCCGAGCGGCCGGCCAGGCGCCGGGCGGAGCTGGCGCTCACCAGCTGGCCGTACACCGTACTGCCCTGGGGGGCCACCACTTCACCATTGGCCACCAGGTCGCCCTCCAGCTTGGCGGTGAATTTGTGGCCGCTGCTGTGCCGCGAGGAGTCGAGGTCATTGGTCATGCGGATCACCAGCCGCGTGCCGGCCGGCACCGTGGTTGCCGCCGGGGCAGCCTGGGCCGTGCTCTCCGATGCGGCCGCCGGCGGGGCCGCCGGGGGCGCTTCCGGCGCGGTGAAGGTGATGGTGGCCACGTCGCCGATGGGGAAGGCCTCCACCTCGCCGTGGAAGTCGAAGACGATGGCGGTCTGGTTGCCGCTGATGAACGTCCCCTTGATCACCGAGCCGTCCCGGAGCACCAGCTCGTCGGCCACGGCCATGCTGCACGCGAACAGGACGGCCAGCGCCGCCCCGAAGATTTTTCTCGTCATTGGTCTTTCCTCCTCCTGCCGAGGGTTTCTTTCGTAAATGGATGCGGAAAAGAGTATACAGCGTCCAGCCGCCTTCGCAGCAGATGGGCTGTGAGAAATGGCTAGCGTCTTGCCCTGAAGATCAGGCCGATGGTCACCTCGCCCTGGACCAGCAGGTTGCCGCTGATGCCAAAGGCGCAGCCCCCGGGAGACCCGCAGAGGAAGGCGGCGCTGGAGTCGAAATAGGTGCCAAGGATCCGCGCCTCGAGGCGTACGCCGATCGGTCCGTTGCTCATCAGCTTCACCCCGCCGCCCAGGCCCATGGAGAACCGGGTGGCCGAGCTCAGCCCGCCGGCCTCGGGGTTGAAGTGGGTCGCCCCCAGGGTGCCCCCGGCAAAGGGGATCACATTGTCGTTCTTCCCTTCGAACTCCCGCAGCCCGCCGATATGGAAGTAATCGAGGTCGATGTCCATCCGCCCCAGCTCGGGAATGGTGGTCCGCAGTTCACTTTCCTGGTGGCTCCAGCGCAGCTGGATCCAGGTGTCGTCGTGGGGGTCCACCGCGATGTCGAGGCTGACCCCGAAGTTCTCGCTGTCCTGCAGGCGATAGCGGTCGCCGGTCCAGTAGTCGGTCAGCTCGCCGCCGAAGGCGTAGCCAACGTAGGGCGTGATCTCGATGCTACCGCCGGCCGCGGCCGGGAGAGAGACCGCCAGGGCCAGCAGGGCGATAAGAAGGCCTGAATGTGTGCGTGTCATCTGTTCCGGTCCCCCCTTGTGATCATCGTCCTATGGGTTAGGGGCGTCATCCGCCGCTTCCGGCTCGGCAACCGCGCCGCCGCTGCGGTATTCCTCAAGCCGCAGCCGCACCTCCTCCCGTTCCGCCTCGCTCAGCGGTTCGTAACCCCGGCCGTAGTCCCAGCCGTAGCCCCAGCGGTACCACGACGGGAAATGAGGGGTGCCGCCCACGCGGACCGCATTGTACATCGTCTCGGCCAGCAGCTCGTTGCCGGTCCGTTCCAGGAGGCAGTCCCTGAACTGCAGGTCGGCGGCCTCCCGCTCCTCCTTCGTACCCCCCCGCCAGTAGGCCAGATCGTGCTCCAGACAGCATTCGGTCCAGTCCGCTCCCGTGCGTTCCGAGCTCTCCGGGAAGAGGGTGCAGCCGTCGTCATTGAAGGGGGCCAGCTCGCGTTTCTTCACGCACCCGGCGGCACCGGCCAGCACGGCGAGAAGGACGACGGCGGCGAGAACGGATTTTCTCATGGGCTCTCCGCTGGAAACGAACTTGATTCCGCCGAAGTCACGTCGGAATCTCGCGCTACTCCCAGGAATGCCAGCAGGCACCGTTCCAGGTACTCGTAGAACGGGTTGCAGCGCAGGCGCATGATGATCGTCGGCGACACCGCCAGCAGGTTGTTTTCCCCCCGAAGCTCCACCCGGCCCAGGTGGACCACGCCGGGTGCCGGCTCGGCGTCGATACCGTAGACCGGGTCATCGGGTGGGAAGGGCAGCGCCACGTGGGACAGGGAGTAGGTGCCCCGGGGCCAGACCAGGTCGAGCGTTTCCAGGCCGACGTCCCGGCTTTCCTCGCCCAGCGAAACGGCCGCCAGCCTGGGGGAACCGGTGTCGCGGTTGGTGACCAGGGTGATGGTGAAGGGCCACGGCCCGCCCTCGGCCAGCCGATCGATCTGTTCCCGGAAGTCGGTGGTCAGGAAGGCCTCGGCCGCGGCCTGGCGGTTGACGTCGAAGAGCACCAGCCGGTGGCCGCCGGCTGCCAGGTGCCGCATGAACCGCTCCACTACCGCCGGCGTGGAGACGGTGGCGTCGGCCACCGACTGGAAGGCGAGCACCGGCGGGAATCCAGGCACGCCGTTCCCCTGGTTCAACTTCGCGATCAGGCCGTCATTCTGCCCGGTGAGCCGGCTGATCTGGTCCCCGGCGTTCACCGCGAAAGAGTTGTACTTGTAGGGGTCGTACTCGAGGTGGATCGAATTCCAGACCAGCCGCTCCAGCCCCGGCAGCACGGCCAGCCGCCGCTGCCACTTGGCCAGTGCGGCCACCGGCGAGACCCCCACCGCCGGGGAGACGAGCACCACGCCGTCGGGCCGCGGCAGCTCGGCGCCGTCGAGGACGGAGAGCGTGTAGTTGATGGCCAGGGTGGCGCCGTTGGAATAGCCGGTGATGTAAAAGGGCGTACCCTCGGGGAGGCGGGAATGGACGTCGCGGGCCGCCAGGCGCACCGCGGCGGTGAAGTCCTCCATGGTGGCGTGGGCCAGGCCCACGGGGGCGGTGCCGTGCCCGGGCAGGCGCAGGCCGACGACGGTGAACCCCTGCTCGTTGAGCAGCAGGGCCATGGCCCGCAGGCTGTACGGCGAGTCGGAGAGCCCGTGCAGCATGAGCACGCCGCCGCGCGGCTCGTCAGCCTCGAGCACGTAGGTCCGGTTCCAGTTCACCGGGTAGGACGTGGGATCGCAGATACTCCCCCGGCTGAAGCGGTTGAACCGCCGACGGTCCTCGGGGTCGATGCGGTCGTAGATCTCCTCCCCGAGCTGCCGCCACAACCGCGCTTCGAGCGCCATGTAGGCCTCGAGATCCGGCACCTCGCCGGCCATCCCGGCGGTGAAGTCGGCGTCCAGCTCCGCCAGGTGCCAGGGCTTGAGCTCCGGGCCCGAGGCGGCGCTCCAGATGTACACCGCCACCAGCGCGACCACCACGCCCAGCACGCCGTAGCCCAGGGCCAGCAGCAGGTGCCGCAAAACACGGTGTGTCTTCCGTCCGCTCATCTGCGCTCCTTTGCTGCAGCGAATGAAAACGAATGGTGCCTGGCACCAATCGTTTTCATTTTCCCTCCATGCCCGCCCGCCCGGTCTTCAATCGATGTCCAGCCCGGAGGCGCGCAGGCCGGTGACCACGCGTTCGGCGATCTCGTCGAACTTGATGAACCGCCCGATGAGGCAGCGGCCGCGCTCCGGGAAGTCGGGCCGCAGCCGCAGCAGCTCGTCTGCCGCCTGGCCGCCTTCACTGCCCCGCCCCAGCAGCCCAAGGGTCGCCGCGCGGGCCAGGGAATCCCAGAAGATCGCCGGCCGCCGCAGCTTCAGGGCCTGCCGGTACGCCGCTTCGTCATCCTCCTGCCGCACCAGGTCGAGCCACAGGGCGTAGTGGACGATCGGCTTGTAATAGGGATTGCTCACCATGGCCTTGCGGATCATCCGCGGGCCGCGTTCCCAGTCCCCCTGCAGGGTCAGCAGGTAGCCGATGACGTCGAGGAAGAGGAGCGAACTGGGGTTGAGGGCCAGCGCCCGATCGGCCTCCTCGCGGGCCGCCGGCAGCTCGTCGGCCAAAAGACGGACGTAGGAGAGGATCGCCCGGGCCCGCTGGTCCCCCGGGTTGAGCTGCACAGCCTTCTCGGCGTAGCGCACGGCCTTCTCCAGCGGGTCGTCGAACCCCGGGATGTCGAGGCTGTGGATATTGCCGTAGAGCCGGCCGAGCATCGACCAGACCTGGCAGCAGTCCGGCTCCACCGCCACGGCCCGTTCCAGGGCGGGCAGCGCCCGGGCGAAGCTTTCGGACGAGTACGTCTGATCGTATTCGTAGTAGCGCAGGATCGCGTCGTAGGTCTGCATCCGGCCGGGGGGCTTGCGCTTCGATTCGGTGGAAAGCGTGCGGGCGATGACCCCGTCCTCGCAGGAGAGGGTACCGGCCACCGCCCGCGCCACCTCCTCCTGGAAAGCGACCAGGCTCGCCGCCTCGAGGGGCGAGCGGTGGACGTCGCTCCAGAGCTGGATACCGGTGGTATTGTCCACCAGCCGCACCGCCACCCGCAGCCGCTCGCCGTCCTGCTGGACCGTGCCGCTGATCGTGAACCGGGCGCCGGGGCCCGGTGAGCCCGCCGCCGGCTGCCCCGGCGGTTCCAGCAGGACGCGGAGGTCCTGGAAGCGGGCCAGCTCCATGGCCAGCTCGGTGGCCAGGCCGAAGGCGACATGGTTCGATTCGGGGTCGCCGGTGAGGTTCTCGAAGGGGGCGCAGGAGACCGTGGGCCAGGCGCCGGCGGGTTCACCCGCCCGCCGGTCTTCCCGCGGCGATTCGCCGCCGTCCGTTGCCGGCCCGCTCCCGGTGCCCGCCTGGGCATCGAAGGTCGGGACATAGGTGCCCTTGGGGATGTCGATGCGGATCGCGTCTTCCCCGCCCGCCACCAGGTAGTAGCGCTC
>Ga0180436_10001880_pt1 | contig 20230 bp, 17 predicted proteins | sample SS_ome_2_FD_132434 | JGI IMG/M metagenome (GOLD analysis project Ga0180436, IMG submission 132434) | Hypersaline lake sediment archaeal communities from the Salton Sea, California, USA - SS_3_S_2 metaG | ecosystem: Environmental > Aquatic > Non-marine Saline and Alkaline > Hypersaline >...
AAAGGGCATACTGATCATCCATACCTTTTAAGGCGCTGTCCAATGTTTCATCTGGTCTCGGTGACCTGCCAAAACGATTGGAATAATAGATACCAACTTGAGAGAGTGTGAATCCAGCTGCTAATGAGATGACTGACCAGGATATCAGATCTGGGTACTTAAAGCTGATATACATACCTGCGCCAAGGATGATAATTGATATGATCCCGCTGTATGTGCCGATCCGATTGTTGCGGGTCACTAATTTTTCATTGCGGACGATGATCATGGATTATATTTCTCCTACCACTGGTTTTGATAGTTGGGTTTGAATTGCCCCTTTGAGGCTGGGCAGCAGTCCTGCATCAATTGCCTGTTTAGCCCGTTTTATGGAATTAACGAGAGCGAGAGTATCCGACCGTCCGTGGCCGACAAAAATCAGGCCATCGATTCCGAGTAAAGGAGCAGCGCCTATTTGGCGAGGATCCATTACCTTGCGTAGATTACGGAAAGCTGGCATTGCTAATCCGGCTCCAACCTTGGTTATTAGGCTGCTGGATAATTCTTCTTTCATAACCTCTAGTAATAATTTGGAAACAGCTTCGCTGGTTTTGATCATCACATTTCCGGTGAAACCATCGTGCACGATCACATCAACTTCACCGCTGAATAGTTCCTTGGGCTCAGCGTTACCAACAAAATTCAAGTTACTTTCCTTAAATAACGGAAAAGCATCCTTAACCAAGGAATTTCCTTTGCCTTCTTCCTCACCATTGGAAAGTAAGGCTACTCTAGGATTTTTGATACCCAGGACTTTTTCAGCATAGATTGAACCCATGACTCCGAATTGGAGCAAGAAGAGGGGTTTACAATCCGCATTAGCCCCAATATCTACTGCGATGGAAAAGCCAGTTCTCGTGGGAAGTACTGTTGTAAGGGCCGGTCGTTTGACTCCCTGAATGCGGCCCAGACGAAATAATCCGTTGGCCATTGCGCCCCCGGTATTTCCTGCGGTGACAAAAGCATCAGCCTTTCCCTCTTTGACCATATCCATTCCGATAGCCATCGAGTTATCTGCTTTTCGACGAGCATTGCGAGCTGGTTTGTCTCCCATTTCTAAAATTTCAGGGGCGTGGACCAGTTCAACGCGGGGATCACTTTTCTCAGGGATCAAGGGTTTGATCCTTTCTTCCTGACCAACCAGGAAGATCCTGGTATCCAGTTCTGCAGCAGCTTGATAAGCAGCTTCTACTTCCGGGTGTGGGAAATTATCACTACCCATCGCATCAAGGACGATTGCCATGGCTTTCTCCTTAGGGGAATTTCATTTGTCTTGACAAGACTCTCTGGAAGATTATAATACCACTGCCATCCTGAGGAGTGAAGGAAATCTTCAGGGTTGGGGATTGCGCTGGTGCTGGAACTGGCAGACAGGTATGGTTGAGGGCCATATGCCCCTAGGGCGTGCGGGTTCGATTCCCGCCCAGCGCACTGAAAACCGCCTTTGGGCGGTTTTTTTATTATGGGATTGAGTCCTTCACAATGAACTTGACCCCTATTTGATAAGGCCTCCTTCCTAATATTGCTATAATGGAAATTGTCAAAACCACATCCAAGGGAGGTGTCCTGTGGCAGATCAGAAAAAAAGGATCAAGGTCTTCAATATGAGCTCTGAGGATTTTTCCAGAGGGGGACTTAGGTCTGATAAAACTCCAGCAGAATTGACGAGCGATCTAGCAGAAGCCAACGGGTTTGACCTCAGTTATCTATCTGATAACTCTCACGGAGAGCTGGGCCAAGGTCAAGCCGGTCCATTGATGAAAAACCTGGTAGGTCCTTTGCTGATCATCGTGGTGACACTTGGATTCCTGATTTTCCAACTCACCACTCAAGGATTTTTCAAACGATATTCTATGGGCACGCCTTTGGCAGCCCTGACCTCAGAAATACCCCAAGCCTTTCTGATCATCGGGGGGATTCTGTTGGCTGTGGCGCTTTTTGGTATTTTTCTCTTGATATGCACCCTGCTTGATCTGTTTGGTGGAGCGGTAGTTAGTTTAGAAGGACCTGGCTGGAAGAAGGTCACCACTTCAACAGATGATGATGGAAGCACAACAACCCGGACCTATTATGTGGTTGCAGACCAACGATTTAACGTGAAAAGCAGGGGCTTCAGGGTCTTAGAGAATGGCCGCAATTACCGCGTCTACTTTACGCCACGAAGGAAGATCCTGGTGAATATTGAGGCGATGGATTAAATAGTGTTTTGTATTTGGTGAATAGATTAAACCAAAGGGCGACTCATTGAGTCGCCCTGTTTTCTATCAAATGAGTGACTGTCTGTCCTTCGTCACCTTTCTTGATTATCCTGGAACTGCATCCGGTTCCCAGACCTGTTGGAAGAAGGGACTGATACTGGCCAGCTTGCTGTAAGAATCAGTGTCTGCCATACAGATCGGACACCAGTGTCCCCCTTTGAGGATCAGATTAAGGCTGGCAGGGAATTCATGCCCTTCATGACAGCGCCAGTGTAATGGTGATCGCCAATCACCGCGGACCATATGCGTAGACAGACATTCGCCACCCCTGAATAAAGCGGCTTCCAGGGCATCCTTGATGGTGAATGATCCCCGGGATTTCGTTTCGTCATAACCGTGATCCAGGTGAAGGGCAGTTTCGGTAGGTCTGTCGAGGTCAATGTTATCCCAGCCGCGGATGGTTTTCCAGAGGTTCAGAGAACCGAAATATGTTTTGATGTGAATAATATCGCCCTGGGCGATCCAGTTCAAAGTTCCCCTTGGTCCACGAGCTACCTGTTCGAATTTGCGCCTGACAATATTAGGCAGAGCGCTGCCCAACCGGACATACCAGGGGATATGGGGAATTTGTTCTTCCAGATATTGATCAAAGGTTTGTTCACGATAGGGCACGATCGATTCCAATTTGTCTGAATCTGAGAACCATTGGCCGTGAAAATTCCGCAAGGCAAACCAATTCGGTTCGAGAACTTCTTGGTAATCCTTAACGCCGGTGGCGCCCAGCATCTTCTCAAATAGCTCCAGGTTAGTAAGCCTGTTAGGGGAACCGCCGCCGATATTGTAGATATTTCCCCAGAATTCATCGGGGACTAACTCCTCGCAGACATTGGCCAAAAGTCGGCCAGAATCTTTTGGAGTGATCCACTCCAGGACCCCGTCGAGGGTAGTGTGGAAAGTTATTGGATCGATTGCTTCTGCAGCAGCCATCCGGGCGATACCAGTTTGCCGCAAGGAAACCCAGTTCTTCAGCCCTGATTCAACAATTAGCTGCTCGGCTATTGTTTTGCTGAGGGCGTAGGTGTCAAAGGTGCTGATCTTGATCGGGTCACCTACACGGCCCCAGTGAATTGGCGCAGGCCGGTTACCGGTTTGAGCCACAGTACCGATGTATACAAGTTTGATATGATCCGGATCGGGCTGGGCCAGAACTGCACGGACGATATTCTTTGCTCCCCCAACATTCACTTTCATGGTTAGCTCTGGCATAGTATCTGCCAAAGGAGAGACCATTCCACCCACGTGAAGAACATAATCTGCCCCTTTAACACCTTCCAGGACGTCTTCATAGCAGGTTAGATCTCCCCAGATAACCTTTACACCGCGGTTGATATAGGGTTCCATAATCTGGCGATCTTTATCAGTTGGCAGGACCAGAGCAGTGATCTCAAACCGATCTTCCCGCTGTAAAAATTCCTCCATGCCATGTTGTCCCATATTTCCGGAAGCGCCGGTGAGGAAGATTCTTTTTTTACTGTTACCCATATTTGTAATCCGGTTTGAAATATAAGTCGTAAGATAAGTTAAATTTTGTCAGTAGAAAGTAGTATTGTTAGATCTATTATCAATAAGAAGAAAAGAGAAGACAATCTACTTATCCAGAGAATGACAGAATTGATGACACCTGTCATTATTAGAGGGTTAGTTTGTGATTGGCTTAACTAAAAACCCTCCAAAAAGGAGGGTTAATGTTATCTAGAAATTTATATGGTAAAGGGTAAGAAGGATCAAACAGGTGTAGAAGAAAGTCGATTAAATTTCACCGACCAATGAGTTTTGGGCTCTTTTCGAATGCCGCCCCTGTCCTCAGTCTCCTGTCTTTTTTATCTGACTGTTACATTATCAAAATGTACTTCTGTTCCTTCCGGCTCATAGGACGTGGCAGTAAAACCGATATCCCCTGAATCGTACATGGAGTCACTGGTTTCAGCGAGCAGTTGACCATTTACAAATAGAGAGATCTTCGACCCTATACAGGATAACCCCAGGTGGTTTTGGCTATTGCCTTGTTGGATGTGGCTGGATTCCTTCCAATCAACCAGGATATCGAAATTATCACCGCCGCTTTCCCGCAGAATAGTATAAAAACCATCTCCTGAGATCAATCCATAATATCCCCCACCATCCTGCTGCAGCCGGCAGGCGATCCCATAATCGTTATTATTATTGGAAGGTGCGCTAATCTGTTCGGCATCAGCATCGATGGTGACATCCTCAAAAGACCTTCCAGCAGCACCCCACATCGTACTGCCGCTGCCAATAGAGGATACATAGTATTTCCCTCCGGTGTAGCCGATCTCCCCGCCATCAAAGGTTCCGATCTCCCATCCAGAGCTTTCATTAGAAAAATCATCCGAGAATTTGAAAGTCTCAGGGGTATCATCCAACTTCGTGTTTGGAAGGAAAGCATCCAGGCTGGCGCAGGCAATTGTTGTCAGTACAAGAAATCCAGTACAAATAAATATCAGGGTTTTTTTGGAGATATCCATAAATCCTCCGGTTTATATTTCCTTAATAGTATCAGTTTTTGATCAGGTATTGATTCGGATTAAGGCGCGATCTCTAGGGCGATTTCAGCCATTAGAGAAAAACCTTGTTCCCGCTGTTCCGCAGGGGATTCTTCGTGCGTAACTAGGCTGTCACTGACCGTAAGTATTGCCAGGGATTTTACATTAAACTTGGCGGCCAGGCTATAAAGCTCATTGGTTTCCATATCACAAACCAGGGTATTATGATCCGCCCAGATCTTCCACCACTCAGGATCATCGATATAAAAGCTGTCCCCAGAAAAGATGCCCCCGACCTTGACCTCAATCTCACGACGTTGGGCAGCCTGATAAGCTTTTAGCAGAAGGTTAAAATCAGCAGCTGGGGCGAAATCCATGCCATTAAATCGAAGGTTGTTAATATTTGAATCTGTTGAAGCTGTCATTGCCAGCACAAGGTCACCGATTTGTAGATCAGCTTGGAAAGCGCCGCACGTTCCAACCCGGATTATCGTTTGAACATCATACTCTTTTATCAACTCGTTAACGTAGATGCTCAGGGTTGGGATTCCCATACCACTGCCCATTACTGAGATTTGTTTCCCACCGAAATAACCGGTAAATCCTAACATCCCCCTTATCTCGTTAAAACAGATAACATCTTCCAAAAATGTATCAGCTATAAATTTAGCCCGCAAAGGATCGCCAGGCATAAGAACAGTAGAGGCAATTTCACCTGCCTTGGCGCCGATATGAATACTCATCCATTACCTCCTCAGAACCTAAGGGAAAGACAGCTTAGACCCCCATCTAGTTTTTGAAATTCAGATACATTAACTTCAACAATTTCGTAACCAGAGCTTTGAATGATTGTCCTGGTTTTAGGAAAGCCTTTGGGTATGATGACCTGTCCATTGACCCAGATACAATTCGCTGCATACCTTTCATCTTCCGGTATTATCAGAAGGGTATATGTCTGGAATTCTTCCTTAGTGATAAATTCGCCGCAGACTACCAGGTTGTTTCGCTCTAGATAAGCCAGGCCTGTTTTTAGATGCAGCACTTTATCCAACTTGATCGTTGATCCGCTCAGACCGTATCTTTCCAGGATATCGATAACTTGCGCCGCACCATTTCGATTGGTCCTTTCTGAGATTCCGATATAAAAATGTGAACCCACCATCATAATATCCCCGGCTTCAACTGTGCCTGGGGGTGAGACCTCTTCAATATTATCGTACAGATCGCCAAGCACTTCCTTGATCCCAACTGTTTCCCCTTTTCTGGAGGGAGCGCCGGGATTGGTGATGATGGCACAATGAGGGGTTAGTAAGGCAAGATCTTCCACAAAGGTGGAATCGGGAAAATCCTCGTCCGGGGGCAGAACCAATACTTCTACTCCACAATGTTCCAGGGCGTTGATATATTCTGCATGCTGGAGCAGCGCTTTTTGATAATCTACCTCTCCCAAATTAGCACTAGATAAACCCTGAACGACGCTTTTCCCAGGTGTCCGGACTATCGCTTTCTTGAACATAGTATTCCTTTCGGGGAGTTTGTTGATCAAACGGGACTCGTCCTCCCTCTTCCTTAGAGTTGATTTTCAAGTGAAGAGTGGCTTGATCCCAAATTCGTTCAGATCTGCTTGCATGATCTCATCAGACGGCCGGCTTTCGAATGAACTCGCAGCCTTGAGGACCTTTTTTAATAGATGGATGTCTCCTACAGTGTTGAGGAAAACGTCTGGATGGCCCAATACCCAATGGACAGCATTGGCAATGGCCTGATCATCAGTCAAGGGTTCATACCAGGTGGCGTGAGCCTGGACCCCTTCTGACTTAGGGCCGCGAGAAATGGATTTGATGGTTTGGACTGCTACATTCTGTGCCTTGCAGCGTAGAATGAGAGCTTCAAATTCGTTGGCATATACAGGGTTCTGCATTTGAATGAAATTGTAGGGCAACAGGATGGAATCAAAAGAGTAGATATCTAGACAAATTTCCAGGTGAGATGGAATGATCAACCCGTGCCCAGTTACTCCCAGGTAGCGGACCAATCCTTTTTCCTTGGCTTCAATGAAAGCTTCCAGAGCCCCTCCAGGAGCCAAGGCTGTCTTCAAATCATCAGGATCGACCAAGAAGTGCATCTGCCACAGATCAACCTGCTCCACCTGGAGTCGATCCAGGGACCTTTTTAATTCATCTTTCGCGCCCTGATAGGTGCGTTTTTCTGTTTTGGTTGCCAGGAAGAAATCTTTCCGATGCTTCCGCATCCAGGGTCCAATTCGCAGCTCAGACTCGCCATAGCTGGCGGCCGTGTCGATGTGATTGATCCCATATTTCATGAGCAGCTCGAGGGTCTTATCGGCTTCTTCCTGGGTCACTGTGCCAAGCGCCGCGGCCCCAAAGATCGCTCTTGTGCTCCGATGTCCTGACCGGCCGAAAGCTTTTTGAGGAATCATATTCATACGTCCATTCCAGTTTATATCGGCTCGAAAACGGCAGAGAAGTGGCGCATTAATCTGGGAGCTTTCACGATCTTGTATCCGGAAAGCTTATCCTTATTCTTCATTATCCTGCCCATCACATCAACCACATAGTCCAAGTGGCTTTGAGTGTAGGTCCGTCGAGGCAGGGCGAGGCGCACCAAATCCAATTCTGGATAAATCATCTCGCCAGTATCGGGATCTGGGTAGGAAAATGCTACAGATCCCAATTCCACGGTACGGATCGCTCCTTCGCGGTACATTTCCACAGACAAGGCCTGTCCGGGGAATTCCTTCTGGGGAATATGGGGTAATAGTTCCCCGGCGTTGATATAGACTGCGTGACCTCCGGCGGGTTGAATGACCGGGAAACCGAGCTCACTTAATTTGCTGACAAGATAGCTGGCCTGGCCCAGGCGGTAAGCCAGATAATCCTCCTCCAGGCCTTCCCGCAGGCCAACGGCAATCGCATCCAGATCCCTACCAGCCAGTCCTCCATAGGTGATAAATCCTTCCCGCATAATGCATTCATTTTTGATATTCTCAAAGAGTTCTGTGTTATTTGTGGCCAAGAAGCCGCCGATATTTACGATGGCGTCCTTTTTGGCGCTCATGGTGGCGCCATCAGCCAGACTGAAGATCTCCTGAGCTATTTCCAGCGTGCTTTTATTTTCATATCCGGGTTCACGGAGCTTAATAAAGTAGGCGTTCTCCGCAAATCGGCAAGCGTCGATGAAAAACGGAATTTTGTATTTCTTATAGATCTTTGATACACCGCGCAAATTCTCCAGCGAGACCGGCTGGCCGCCTCCGGCATTATTGGTGATAGTGATCATACCGAGAGGGATGTTCTCGGGTCCAACTTCTTTGATGAATTTCTCCAGCTTTTCCAGATCCATATTGCCCTTAAAAGGGATATCGGCATCCTCACAAAACGCTTCCTGGCAGACCAGGTTGACTGGGCGTCCCCCTCGGCCACGAATATTGCCTTCTGTTGTGTCAAAATGCATATTGGAGGGCACGTACTGGCCTTCCTTCAGGATCACTGCGCAAAGGATATTTTCCGCAGCCCGTCCCTGGTGGGTAGGTACAAAATGTTTGAAGCCAAAAATATCTTCAATGACTTCGGTCAAGCGCTGATAAGAACGAGCGCCCGCATAAGACTCATCTCCCAACATCATTGCACTCCATTGATCCTGGCTCATTGCTCCTGTTCCTGAATCGGTCAGCAAGTCGATAAAGACCTCGTCAGATTTCAGTCCAAAAATGTTGTACCCCGCTCTTTTGAGGGCTTTTTCCCGATCAGGTTTATCGATCAAATGAATGGGTTCAACCATCTTGATCCGGAAAGGTTCTGGGGGGTGAAATGACATTGATTGTCTCCTGGTTTAAAGGCTTTTTGATAGAAGTAGTGTAACATGCCTTGACCCTTCACCCAAGTGATTTTAAGAGTTCTCGGCTATAATAAATCCGTACAAATCCCATCAATGTCATGTGAGAGGAGAATATGCTTCAGATCGAGAAATGGGTATTGGGACCAGTCGCAACTAACACCTACCTGGTCGGAGATTCAGACACGAATCAGGCTGTGGTGATCGATCCGGCCTGGGACGGGAAAGTTCTGGCTGAGGAGATCAAAAAAGGAGGGTGGCAAATCAATAGCATTTGGCTAACTCACGCCCACTTTGACCATTTTGGCGGTTTGGCGGATTTGCTTGAAGCGTTGGAACCGGAAAAACCGGATGGATTTTTTGTAGGTTTACACCCCAAAGGTAATTTACTCTGGAAGGTTAAGGGTGGGGCAGTCATGTTTGGAATAAATATCAAATCTGCTCCGAAGCCAGACCACGAATTCGAAGAGGGGGAAATCCTTTCCCTGGGAAACTATAAATTTGTTGTCCATCATACGCCAGGCCATTCTTCAGGCCATGTGATATTCCATTGTCCTGAAGAAAAGCTGCTCTTCAGCGGGGATTTGATCTTCAGGCAGGGAATTGGGCGGACAGATCTGCTGGGCGGCAGTTATGAAACCCTGATGGATTCGATAAAAACCTGGGTGCTTCCGCTCCCTGACGATACCCGGATCTTTTCAGGTCATGGTCCGGAAACAACGGTGGGAGCGGAACGAATCGGGAATCCTTTTGTGGGGTCTGTGCTTTAACGATAAAAGGGACTGAGTCCTTCATAAGGACTCAGTCCCTTTTCGACATAGCTTCCCGGAGTTTAAAAGAACTCCGGGAGGTTTCTTTTTAACTCTACTTCGCGTAATCTACAGTTCTTGTTTCCCGGATCACGGTTACCTTGATCTTGCCGGGATACTGCATGGTCTCTTCGATGGTCTTGGAAATATCCCGGGCCAGGCGTGAGGCTGCCAGATCATCCACCTGGTTGGGGCGGACAAAGATCCGGACTTCACGGCCAGCCTGCAGGGCATAGCTGCTTTTGACACCATCATAGGAATTGGCTACATCTTCCAGGGCTCTAACACGCTTCAGGTACATCTCCAGGCTTTCTCGCCGAGCACCAGGTCGGGCGCCGGAAATGGCATCTGCCGCTTCCACGATGATGGCTTCTACGGATTCCTGCTCCACTTCATGATGGTGGGAGGCAATAGCGTTCACAATCTTGGGGCCAACACCATGTCTTTCGGCGAATTCAGCCCCAATTTGGGCATGAGTCCCTTCCACGTTATGATCCATGGCTTTTCCGAGGTCGTGCAGCAAACCACCGGCTTTGGAAATTTCTACATTAGCGCCCATTTCAGATGCCAGCACGGAGGCCAGCTGGGCGGATTCCACAGCGTGGGCCAATTGGTTCTGACCGTAGGAGGTCCGGAATTTCAAGCGCCCCAATGTCTTAAGAATATCAGCCTGCAAGCCTGGTACGCCGGCTTCATAGGCGGCCTGCTCGCCTGCTTCTTTGATCACTTTCTCAATATTTTCCTGTTCTTTTTCAATGACTTTTTCAATATGGGCGGGATGGATCCTTCCGTCCAGAACGAGTTTCGCCATGGCGTTTTTGGCGACTTCGCGGCGGACAGAGTCAAAACAGGATATTGTGATCGCTTCTGGTGTATCATCAACGATCACATCCACACCGGCTGCTTGCTCAAACGCCCGGATGTTTCGCCCGTTTCGGCCAATAATTCGGCCTTTCATATCATCTGACGGCAAGGGGATTGTAGAAGAAGTCACTTCTTCCACATGGTCTGACGCCACTCGCTGGATGGCATCAGCAATTAATTTGCGGGCTTTGTGTTCTCCCTGTTCCTGGGCTTCAGCCTCGATTTCGCGAACAATTCGTGACATATCGTTCCGGGCTTCTTGCTCTACCCGTTCCAGAAGCAGGTCTTTGGCTTCTGTTTGAGTCATCTGGCTAACTTTTTCCAGTTCTTTCGCGACGTTAGCATACATTTCGTCCACTTGGTTGGCTCTTTTATCCAATGCACTCTGACGCTGACTGATGGCATGTTCGCGGTCTTCGATCTTTTCAGCTCGTTTGTCCAGCTGGTCACTGCGGCTCTGGAGTCGTTCTTCGTTGCGGGTGATCTCAGTTCTACGTTCGTGAGCTTCCTTTTCCGCGGTTTTGACGATCTCTATGGCCCGGTCCTGAGATTCTTTGACTACTTCTGTTGATTTTCTTTCGGCTTCGTTGAGAAGCTGGCTGGCTTTGTTTTGTTTCACATCAGCCTCTCGAGCGATCAGGTAATTTTTGATAAAGAACCCCATCACTGCTCCAAGAACGAGAGCGACAACACCGACAATAATTAGATATCCATTCATTTTCTTGCCCCTTTTTTCTGATCCAACATGCGATCATGGGTAAGTATTGATAAAAGTTTATAATTCCTTTTCCATCTCTTTCCAAAGAGAACCTACAACATCTTTCGTAATGTGATATGGAAAACCGCGTCTGGTTAGCAAGCCGGATAGTTTTTTCTGAAAGGCTTTTTCTTCCATGCCGGCAAATTTATTAATTTTGGATCGGGCACATGCAAATGCAAGTTTTTCTTCATCGAGTTCCGCCAGGACATCTTCGATGATCTCATTACCAATGCCTTTCTGGAATAATTCTGAGGAGAGAGCTCTTTTTCCCCTGGGTTTGAACTGGACCCGATTTTCCACCCATTGAGACGCAAAATCCCGGTCATTCACAAGGGAAGCGCCCCGTAACCTGTCTACAACCCTTTGAATGATCTCTTCAGGGACGTCGTGTTTGGTGAGATTATGCCGGATTTCCTTTTCGGATCGTACTCGGTAACTGAGGAAATTTATTGCACGTTGATATGCCCCCTCAAATTGATCCTTTTCTTGCAGATCGTTTATCTTCTGTTGGCTAAGTTGGTTTCCTTCTGCCAGCCAGGGCGCAGAGGCCCTGGAAATACCAAAGGCAAACTCTCCATCCAAATATACGTTTATCCGCTGAGGGTTTTTCTTCTGTGTTTCAAGCCTGGTTACAGTTAACATAAAACAGCCGTGTTGACGCCATCTTTGGCCACGGCTGCCTGATTTAACGCTCTGATCCAAACACTGTATTGTGGTACGCTAGGACATTTTTGAAGACGTATGTACCCTTGAATACCTAGCGATAGACTGCTTCACTTGGTAAAAAAAATCCTTCTGCCAATGTGTAACTTACTTCAATACCACTTTGTGATGGTAGATCGTTTTATTAGTACCGCGGCCGCTGGTCTAACCTATGGCGACCCTTGTATTTAGGGGGTGGGGAGGTTCACTTCTGATGATTTTCCCTTTGGTCAAGCTTATTATGGAAAAATCTATCCCCAACCCGGTTCTTCGTTTTGACCTTTTGATCAAAACAATCTCGGTTTTATTTTAATCGTTCAGGAGTCATGCTTTCTGAACTCTTCCTTATTATACACGAAACTTCTCAACAGGCAAACCCATGAGATGGGGGGATTTATTAAGGTTGATTTCCCATTATGAATTAGATAATTCAAAAGTGGTAGCATATAGTGGTAGGAGGATATTCTATGAGGATAATCTTTGTTTGTCAGGGAAATATCATTCGCAGTCCACTGGCTGAAAATATATTCCGCCACCTGACCCAGGATAAGAGAGTGGAGGAAAAATATCAATTGGATTCTGCAGGAACTTCCGCTTATCATGTTGGCGAACTCCCCGATCACCGAATGCGACAGGTGGCCCAGGAGAATGGTTTCCAGTACACGGGAAAAGCCAGACAGTTTAAGAGAAGTGAGTTCGATCAACATGATCTGATCATTGTTATGGATCGATCTAATCTACAAATCCTTAGCAGCTGGGCTTCACCAGAAGAAGAAAAGAAAATCCACATGATGCGGGAATTCGATCCCCAGGGAAGCGCCAATCTGGATGTGCCAGATCCCTATTATGGAGGATTGGACGGGTTTGCTAAAACTTTCGAAATAGTGAAACGGTCCTGTCAGGGTTTATTGGAGGCTCTGGAAAGTGAAACAAGTACACCCTGATGTCCAGGATTGGATAAAAAATAACCAGCTTGGGGATATCACTTCCATTGATCCAGTGGGTGGCGGCTGTATTCATCAAGCCTTGAGGATCCATACATCATCTGGTGAGGTTTTTTTCTTGAAACAAGATCCTGGAAAATATTCGGATGTGTTCCTGAGGGAAGCAGAGGGACTCAACGCATTGAGAGTTGATGGGGGACCAGTGATCGCGGAGGTAATTCTGGTGGGGGAGGGATATCTGCTGCTGAGTGATCTGCAACCTGCACCACGCTGCAAAGATTTTTGGCAGATTTATGGACGGCAGCTGGCTGCGGTGCATCTGCAGCAAAATCCCAGATTTGGTTTTGGAAGTGATAATTATATTGGCAGCAATCCTCAACAAAACACCTGGATGGAGAATGGTTGGCAATTTTTCCAGGAAATGCGGCTCAGGAATCAGATCAAATGGGCCAATGACCGATCACTGCTGGAACCTGAGGATCTACACAGGTTGGAGAACCTGCAGAAGAGGATGCCTGGATTGATCCCTGAGCAGCCAGCGTCATTAATCCATGGTGATTTGTGGAGCGGAAATTTGATCACAAACCAAGATGGAAATCCCGCCTTGATCGATCCAGCAGTATATTATGGTTGGGCAGAAGCGGATCTGGCGATGGCAGATCTGTTCGGCCATTATCCGGAAGAGTTCTTCAGGGCTTATATTGAGATAAATCCCCTTGAGCCAGGTTATCGCTCCCGATTTTCACTCTACAATATCTACCATTTACTGAATCATCTTAATCTATTTGGCAGGGGATATCTATCGCAGATACGGGCTATCCTGGATCATTATTCACCCTGAAAAATCCGGCTGGTTAGTTTAAGATTTTGTTAACTGCTTGGACTGAGGGAATGATACAATTGCCCCTGAATGTTTTCTAACGGGAGGAACTAACTATCTTATGACGGTGCCTTATTGGGTTCAAGATTCTATTTTCTACCAGATCTTTCCTGATCGGTTTTATAACAGCGATCCTGGAAATGACCCTGCAACAACCCAGGCTTGGGGAGAAAAACCAACTATTTGGGATTTCCAGGGGGGAGATCTTAGGGGGGTGATCCAAAAACTGGATTATTTGCTGGATCTGGGTATAACAGCGATCTATTTTAATCCCATTTTCCAGGCTACTTCCAACCACCGCTATAATATCAGCGATTATTTCAAGATCGATTTCAAACTCGGAACAACAGAGGATTTTCAAGCCCTGCTGGATGTCGCTCACCAAAATGGCATCAAGATCGTGATTGATGGTGTATTTAATCACTGCGGAAGGGGATTTTTCGCCTTCAATGATGTGCTCGAAAATCACAGCCATTCACCATATATTGATTGGTTCCACCTCAATAATGTGCCGCCGGATGCTTATTCTCCCGGGGATGCAGACGACTACGAGGCATGGTGGAAGTTTAAGAGTTTGCCTAAATTCAATACGGACAATCCCCGGGTCCGGAAATATATCTTTGATGTTGCCAAATATTGGATCCACCTGGGTGCTGATGGTTGGCGTCTTGATGTTCCAAATGAAATAGATGATGAAGCTTTCTGGGAAGAATTCAGGGAGGTTGTGAAATCAGAAAACCCCGATGCCTATCTGGTAGGTGAAATCTGGGATGGAGATCCAAAGTGGGTCGGTCCAAAGAGTTTTGATGGGTTAATGAATTATCCCGTCAGGGACGGTGTGATAGGGCTCTTAACAAATAAAATATCTGCTGATGGGTTCTCTGAAATGGTCAACCGGCAGTTGAATCAGTATGACCGGGAAAACGTTTATGCGATGTACAACACCCTCGGTTCACACGACACTGTCCGGATAAAAACTGAACTGGGCGGAGATCAAAAGAAATTGGAAATGGCTTATACATTCCTGATGGCTTATCCCGGTGCTCCCGCGATCTATTATGGAGATGAAGTAGGCCTGGATGGGGGGAAAGACCCAGATTGCCGTAAGGCGTTTCCCTGGAATACGAATGATTGGGACTGTGATCTGCGTAAATATCTTCAAAAATTGATCAACATCCGCAAGAAGAGATCCGTGTTGCGCAGGGGTTCTTTTAAGGAAGTTCTGGTGGACGGGAAAAAAGGAATTTATGCCTTCGCTAGGACGATGGGAGAGGAGAGCCTGCTCACGATAATGAATGCCAGCGGTACACGACGTAACTTCAAGATCCGGGTGTCTGATCTGAGGTGGGGAGATGGCAGGATCATCAGGGATCTATTATCCAGCCAGGAATTCATTGTAGCCGGTAGTGAAGTGAATGTAACCATGGAACCTTGGAGTGTTTTGTGGATCACCTGAGTCGACAATATTTTGCTCGAAAATTGGAGCGAATAGAAAAATAAATGGTAAAATACAACGCTTGGAGGCACCCCCTCCAAGTGTTGTATTTTGTAATTGTGAAATTTAGCAGGAGGTATATTATGGCAGACCGGAAATGGGTCTATACATTTCAAGATGTAGAAGCAGCTGAGAAGCACGTCGGCGGTGTGTGGGATAAAGTCCGCGGATTATTAGGTGGAAAAGGTGCCAACCTGGCAGAAATGACCAGGATTGGGATTCCTGTTCCTCCCGGATTTACAGTCACAACTGAGGCCTGCAATGCCTATATTGACGGGGGAGATAAATTCCCCGAAGGTATGTGGGACCAGGAATTGGCCGCAATGAAGGAAACTGAAGAGTTGACCGGGAAGAAATTTGGTGACGCCAAAAACCCCCTCCTGGTTTCCTGTCGTTCTGGTGCAGTGAAATCCATGCCCGGCATGATGGACACTGTTCTCAATATCGGCCTCAATGATGAGACCGCTAAAGGCATGGCCGCCCTGACTGGCGACGAAAGATTTGTCTACGACGCTTACCGCCGTCTGGTCCAGATGTTTGGGTCCGTGGTCCTTGGTATCGATGATGATGCTTTTGAAGATGTCCTTGAAGAGTATAAAGAGAAAAAAGGTGTCGCTCTGGACACTGATCTGGAAGCAGAGGATTGGAAAACACTGACCGCTGAATTCCAGAAGATCGTTAAAAAAGAAAAGGGTTTTGATTTTCCTCAGGATCCAGCCGAACAGCTGCGCCTGGCCACTGAGGCGGTCTTCGCCTCCTGGAACGGCAAACGCGCTGTGGATTACCGTAACGCGGCTGGAATTCCTCATGACCTGGGCACTGCAGTCAACGTCCAGACCATGGTTTTCGGGAACATGGCAGAGGCTTCCGGTACAGGTGTTGCCTTTACACGCAACCCCTCTACTGGGGAGAATAAGCTCTGGGGTGAGTACCTCTTCAATGCCCAAGGCGAAGACGTAGTGGCCGGCATCCGCAACGCGGATGATATTGATGGCTTGAATGACACAATGCCAGCAGTATATAAAGAGTTCCAAGATATCACCAAGAAACTGGAAAATCATTATCGGGAAATGCAGGATGTTGAGTTCACCTTCGAGGGTGGCAAACTGTGGATGCTTCAAACCCGTGATGGAAAACGAACGGCTAAAGCGGCAGTGCAGATTGCGGTCGATATGGTTGCTGAGGGTCTGATCAGTAAAGAAGAAGCTGTTTTGAAGGTAGAGACTGACCAGGTGGACACTTTGCTGCATCCGCAATTTGATCCTGTCGAGAAGGAAAAAGCAGACGCGGAAGGGAAAAAGGTTGCCACTGGAGTGAATGCTTCCCCTGGCGCAGCTGTAGGACGAATTTATTTTGACGCGAATACCGCAGAACAGAAAGCCAAGGAAGAAGGTCAAGACGTGATCATGGTCCGCCCTTTCACAAAGCCGGATGATGTACACGGTATGCTTGCTTCCAAAGGTATCCTTACCAGTGAGGGTGGGGCTACATCCCATGCGGCTGTTGTTGCACGCCAATTTGGTATCCCTTGTGTGGTAGGCGCCTCCGATATTCAAATCAGCATGAAAGAAAGAACCCTGGTAGCCGCTGGTGTGACAATCAAAGAAGGAGATTATCTTTCTGTGGATGGCACGACCGGTGAGGTTTTCCTGGGTGATATTCCATCCATTGCTCCTACTCTGGAAGAGCAGACAGAATTGATGGAGCTGTTGACCTGGGCAGATGAGATTTCTGCTACGAAGGATATTCGCACAGCGCCGAAAGGCTGGCCGACCCGCGGTTTGATGGTTTGGGCCAATGCAGATTATCCTGAAGATGCCCGCCGGGCTCGCTCCTATGGCGCTCAGGGCATTGGTTTGTGTCGAACAGAGCACATGTTCTTTGAGCCGGAAAGACTGCCTATCGTCCAGAAGATGATCCTGGCTGACAAAGTCGAAGATCGTGTTGCAGCTCTTGATAAATTGCTTCCTTACCAGCGCAGCGATTTCGATGGATTGTTCGAAGCAATGACAGGTCTTCCTGTGATTATTCGCTTGATCGATCCCCCGCTGCATGAGTTCATGCCTGATGAGCATGAAATCCTGGAAGAAGTGATTGCAAACCGGATCCAGAACAAAGTTGACCAGTCTAAGGAAGATTTATTGGTCAGTATACAAAATTTGCATGAAAGCAACCCCATGATGGGGCTGCGTGGTGTTCGCCTGAGCGTGATGATGCCGGAAATCGTCAGCATGCAAGTTCGAGCAATCTTTGAAGCTGCTGCAGATGTGACGCTGCGCGGATTTGAACCACATCCCGAAGTGATGATCCCCTTAACAGGGCATATCAACGAACTGCACTTCATCCAGCCAAAACTGGAAGAAATTGCCAAAGCAGTGATGGAAGAAAAAGGCGTTGAATTTGATTACAAATTCGGCACCATGATCGAAATTCCTCGCGCTGGCCTAACTGCGGACGAAATCGCCGAAACGGCGGAATTCTTCTCCTTCGGAACCAACGACCTGACCCAGTTCACCTTTGGCTACAGCCGTGATGATGCAGAGCGCAATTTCCTGGTGAAGTATGTAGAAGATGGCATCCTCCCCAAGAATCCTTTCCAGACTATTGACTCCCATGGTGTGGGACAATTGATGGATCTGACTGTCAAGAAAGGACGAGATACAAGAGTTGATCTTGAAGTTGGTATTTGCGGTGAGCACGGCGGCGATCCAGAATCGATCGATCTGTGCTATCAGATTGGTTTGAATTATGTCAGTTGTTCCCCATTCCGTGTACCTATCGCCCGCTTGGCTGCTGCCCAGGCTGCGATCAAACACCGGAAATAAGTAAATGATTAAGCTCCTGGAGCTGATAGGGATTGAGTCCTTTGGAAGGACTCAATCCCTTTTCATTTAAGGACTCAGTCCCTTTTTTTGTTAATAATCACATCGCTCCTAACTTTTAATCCATGTTATGATTCAAGAAGTGGATCGTAATCATTCTATGTAAAAACGAAAGGAGAGAAAAAATGGATTTCGGATTAGCATTTTCGTATGTCTTTGAAGATGAAGACTGGGTGAAAAAACTGGCCATAGCTAGTGTGTTATGTTTAACTGTGATCGGGATTATCCCTGTCCTCGGTTGGGGACTTGAAGTGATCAGACGGGTAATCAAAGAAGAGCCGGAACCGCTTCCAGATTGGAGCGAGTTTGGGCAATATTTTGTCAAAGGACTTTTGATAGTTTTGGTCGGATTCATCTATTCCCTGCCGATTATTATTATTGGCAGTTGCAACGCGGGTACTGGTACTCTGCTTGGAAATACTGGTGAAGATTTTGCTGCAACAGCGATCTTGATTCTAACCTTGTGCTTGAGCTGTCTATATATCATTTACGGGCTTGGCATCTCACTGATTATTCCTGCTGCCTTGGGAAATTATGCTGCCAGTGGAGAGTTTGGATCAGTATTTAAATTCGGAGAGATCTTCAAAATTGTGAAAGACAACCTCGGAAATTATGGATTGGTGTTTTTAGGAATGCTGCTTTCGTATATCATCGCCCCCCTGGGTACTGTTGCCTGTGGGATCGGTATAGCAATAACAACTGCTTATGCAATCCTATTTAATTCACACTTGATGGGACAGGCATATAAAGTCGCTGCTCCGGGAGGAGAACTTCCAGCTGAGCCACTTCCGGATGCGAGTTAAGGGGATTTATCCCTTATTCTAAGTTTTCTAGATAAGGATACGGCTTTCTTTGAGAAGGCCGTATCCTTTTTGTTTAACACAAAGGGCCTGAGTGCTTTCAAAGTGCTCAGGCCCTAATCTTTCCGGGAGCTTATTCTTTTCTAGCTTATTTCATTGATTAGCGAACTCAAACCCGCGATCCATTGCCTCAAAGTTGATCGGCAGGGTTTTTTTGTGCCTCTCAGGGATATGCTCTTCGAGGGCTTTTTTAACTGCATCCAGGGGCAGGATTGGTTTCATCGCTACCATTGCACCCATCATGATCATATTTGCCAGTCGGACCATACCAAGTTCCTCGGCAATTTCATTGGCCGGGATCAACAGCGATTGAATGCCTTTGCGCTCGATCTCACGATTGAACAACGATGAATTGGCTATCAGAACTCCGTCATCCGGCACCAGACTTTCATATTTATCCACCGAGGGCAAATTCAATGCCAGAACCACATCTGGGTATCTGACAAGGGGAGATCCGATGGCTTCTTCGCTGACGATCACTGTGCAGTGGGCGGTACCGCCCCGCATCTCAGGACCATAGGAAGGGATCCAGGTCACATGTAATCCGTTATCCATAGACGCATAAGCCATAACCTGTCCGGCAAATAATGTGCCCTGGCCGCCAAATCCAGAAATAATAATACTGGTTTCTTCCATACCAAATTACTCCTTATACCTTCAATGATTCCAGAACAGAGGAGACTTTATAATCTCCCAGTGGGAATACCGGGACCATCTCTTCGGCCACAAATTCCAGCGCATCCTGTGGACTGATCTTCCAATTCGTAGGGCAGGAAGAGAGCAGCTCGACCATGGAGAACCCCAAACCTCTTTCCTGGGCTTCAAACGCCAGCCGGATGGCTTTTTTTGATTTTCTGATATTTGCAGCGTTGTGCAAACTGCGGCGCACAACGTAGCTGGCTCCATCAAGGTTGGAGAGGATTTCTGCCATACGAATGGGATACCCGGCCAACTCTACATCCCTGCCCAAAGGTGAGGAAGTGGTTTTCATTCCCGGCAGAGTGGTGGGGGCCATTTGCCCTCCAGTCATACCGTAGATAGCATTATTTATGAAGATCACTGTGATGTTTTCACCCCGGGCAGCGGCATGCATGATCTCTGCCATGCCGATTGATGCTAAGTCACCATCTCCCTGGTAAGTGAACACAGTATTACCTGGAAGCACTCGTTTGATACCTGTTGCCATGGCTGGGGCGCGGCCGTGGGCTGCTTCCACAAAATCCATTTTGAAATACCGATAAGCAAATACTGAGCATCCAACGGGTGCGACGCCTATGGTGTTTTCCCGCAGTCCCATTTCATCCAGTACCTCTGCGATTAAACGATGGGCAGTGCCGTGTGTACAGCCAGGGCAGTAATGAGTGTGGACATCAGTAAA
>Ga0180436_10001881_pt1 | contig 20229 bp, 20 predicted proteins | sample SS_ome_2_FD_132434 | JGI IMG/M metagenome (GOLD analysis project Ga0180436, IMG submission 132434) | Hypersaline lake sediment archaeal communities from the Salton Sea, California, USA - SS_3_S_2 metaG | ecosystem: Environmental > Aquatic > Non-marine Saline and Alkaline > Hypersaline >...
CGACCTGCCCGAGCAGGTGCGCGAGGTCGCGGAGAAGGAGGTCGCCCGCCTGTCCCGCATGTCGCCGGGCGCCAGCGAGTACACGGTCAGCAAGACCTACATCGACTGGCTGCTCGACCTGCCCTGGCTGACCAGCTCGGACGACAAGCTGGACATCAAGAAGGCCGAGAAGATCCTCGAGCGGGACCACTACGGGCTGGAGGACGTCAAGGAACGCATCCTGGAATTCCTGTCGGTGCGCAAGCTGAAGGGCGACCACCGCGGTCCCATCATCTGCCTCGTGGGGCCGCCGGGCGTCGGCAAGACCTCCCTGGGGCGCAGCATCGCCGAGGCCATCGGCCGCAGGTTCTTCCGCTTCTCCCTCGGCGGCATGCGCGACGAGGCCGAGATCCGCGGCCACCGGCGCACCTACGTGGGGGCCATGCCGGGCCGCATCATCGCCGGCCTTAAGGAATGCGGCACCAACAACCCCCTGATCATGCTGGACGAGATCGACAAGCTCGGCCAGGACTTCCGCGGCGATCCGGCCAGCGCCCTGCTGGAGGTGCTCGACCCCGAGCAGAACAACGCCTTCACCGACCACTACCTCTCGGTGCCCTTCGACCTGTCGCGCGTGCTGTTCATCACCACCGCGAACATGATGGACACCATCCCGCGGCCCCTGCTCGACCGCATGGAGGTGATCAACCTGCCGGGCTACACCAACCTGGAGAAGCTGGAGATCGCCAAGCGCTACCTGGTGCCGCGGCAGGTGGAGGAGAACGGCCTCGAGAACGCCCACATCCGCTTCACCGACGCTGGGCTGCGGGCCCTGATCGCCAACTACACGCGGGAGGCCGGCGTTCGCAGCCTCGAGCGGACGATCGGCAGCGTGTGCCGCAAGGTGGCCAAGTCGGTCGCCGCCGGCCGGCGCAAGCGCCAGACGGTCACCGCCAAGAACCTGACGACGTACCTCGGCAACCCCGACTACGATCCCGACCGCCTGCGCAGCCGCGCCAAGGTGGGCGTGGCCACCGGTCTCGCCTGGACCTCGGTCGGCGGCAAGATCCTCTACCTGGAGGGGGTGACCCTGCCCAACGGCTCCGGCCAGCTGAAGCTGACGGGACAGCTCGGGAGCGTGATGCAGGAATCCGCCAACGCCGCGTATTCCTACCTGCGCGGCCAGTGGGGTGCCCTGCCCCAGTACGCCTCGTTCTTCAAGGATCTCGACGTCCACATCCACATCCCGGCCGGCGCCATTCCCAAGGACGGGCCGAGCGCCGGCATCACGATGGCGTCGGTGCTCTTCTCGCTCATGGTGGACGAGGCCATCGACCGGCGGACGGCCATGACCGGCGAGATCACGCTGACGGGCGACGTGCTGCCCATCGGCGGCCTCCTGGAAAAGGTGCTGGCCGCACACCGGGCGGGCATCCGCAAGATCATCATGCCCGCCCTGAACGAGGCGGATCTCGAGGACATCCCGGACGAGGCGGCCAAGGACATCACCTTCGTGTGCACCCGGCACGTGGACGAGGTGTTCGCGGAAGTGTTCCCCGCTCTCGCCGAATAGCGGCGACCCGACACGGAGGAAGGGTGGACGGTGGTTGACGGCAGCAGGCTGACCGGTCTTCTGGGTAAGCTCTTCGCAAGGGGCGAGGCGGGCACGTTCACCCTGCCCGGCACCCTGGGCGAGTCGTCCCGGATCCTGGCCATCGACAACGGGGATCTCTGCGATCTGCTCTTCCACATGCCCCTGCTGCAGACGGTGCGGGAGCGCTACCCCCGCGCGCGCATCGATTTCCTGATCCCCGAGGAGCACACGCCCCTGATCGCGCCCAGCGGCGTGGCCAACCATTGCCTGGTCTACCGGCGCCAGCAGTTGAAGCCCTGGAGCCCGGGCATGTACGCGCTGCTCAAGAACGTCCGCAAGCGTGCTTACGATCTCAGCGTGGTCATGTCGTTCACGCCCCAGGCCGGGCTCGAGGCGGTCGCCCTGGCCAGCGGCGCGAAGCTTCGTCTCGGCCCGTCCCACGGCGGGGCCTTCCCGGCCGTCAACTTCGAGATCCGGCCGCGCGAGAACGACGACCGCTACCGGGGCGAGCGGCTGTTCGCCGCAGCCCCCTTCCTCGGTCTGCCCGCCTTCTCACGCGAACGCGCCTGGCCGCTGCCCGAGGAACGCGTGCGGCGCATGCGCCAGCTCATCCACTTCAACAAGCCCCGCCAGGACGAGGTGCTAGCCGGCGTCGATCCGGCGATCGGCAAGGCGGGCGCGGGCCTGGCGGCGCAGAACCTGCACTTCGTCATGAACCAGCTGGCCAGCCAGATGCCCTGCAGGACCCTGCCCCTGAGCATCACCGCCGCACCGGAGATCCTGGCCCGCTTCGAGGCGGGTCTGACCGTGCCCCCGCTGGCGCTGCCCCGCGAGACGCTCTTCGACACGGTGCTGCTGGCCGCCCTCTGCGACCTGTTCATCGCCGGCAACACCGACCTCTTCCACTTCGCGGTCGCCACGGGCGTGCCCGCGCTCGGCCTCTTTCTCGGGGAGGACGACGCGACCTGGGTCCCCGAAGGCTATCCCAACGCGCGGGTCCTGCGCGTCAAGGGCGGACAGCGCGTGGACATCGAGACCCTGATGGAGGCGGTCGAATCCGTGCGGAGCGGCCGTTGAGCCGGGGGGCGCCATGGCCGGTCCGGTGACCCTGCTGCTAGCGGCGCCCAACTGGCTCGGCGATCTGGTCATGGCCACGTCCCTGCTCGATCTCTTCGAAACAGGCGAGCGCCGGCACGGAATACCGCGTCCCGAACTCCACCTGTCGCTGCGCAACGTCTGGTCGCCCCTCTTCTCCGGGGATCCCCGTCTGGCCGGGATCGTTCCCTATGCGCGCCGGGGGACGCACGCCGGCTGGCGCGGCGCCTGGCGGCAGGCCGCGGACTGGCGCCGGGGACGTTACACGGCGGCCCTGCTCCTGCCCCCCTCGCTCCGGGCCGCGGCTGTCGCGCGGCTGTCCGGCATCCCGCGGCGGCTCGGCTTCCGGGGCGACGCCCGTTCGATCCTGCTCTCCACGCCCGTCGCCCGTCCCGACCGGGGCGACCTGCACTACACCGAGGAACTGGCGCTGCTCTATGGGGCCTGGGCCGATGCCGCGCACGGCTGCGCGCCGCCTCAACATACGGCGGCGCCGCGGCCCCGTCTGGCCGGCGCGATCGGGTCGGACGACGGGCATGCGACGGGCGCGGGGCCGCCCCTCTGGCTGCTGTCCGTCGGAGCCACCTACGGCGACGCCAAATCGTGGCCCGCGGCCCGACAGGCGGAGATGGTCGAGGCCCTGCTCGCACGCGGCGACGTGCGCGTGGCCCTGATCGGCGACGACGCGGCCGCCGAGGCGGCGCGACATGTGCGCACCCTCGTCGACCAGACCTGGCGGGATGTGCCGGGCGAGGCCCCCGGCTGCTACGATCTCGTGGGCCGCACCTCCCTCGTCGATCTCGTCGGACTTTTGAGACGGGCCGAGGTCTTCGTCGGCAATGACAGCGGTCCCATGCATCTCGCGGCGGCCCTGGGTACGGCCACGGTCGGAATCTACGGTTCCTCGAGCACGGTGTGGACACGGCCCCTGGGCGCGCGGACCACGTCGGTGCGTGCCGAGGGCTTCGCTTGCCAACCGTGTTATCTCCGGAGCTGCCCGCGGTCGCATTTCTGCCTGGAGGACATCGGCGCACGGCGCGTGCTCGCGGCCGCCGACGCGCTCCGGAACGGGGTCGGGGCAGGCCCGATCTGTCATCGCCGGCCCGAGGTGACGGACCGGGACGGCGAATCCGCGCCCGTCCTCTTCCTGGATCGGGACGGCGTGATCATCGAGGACACCGACTACATCAGCGATCCGGAAGAGGTCCGGCTGCTGCCCGGGTCCGCCGCGGCCCTGAAGCGCGCCGCCGAGTGCGGCTTGCGGCTGGTGATCGTCACCAACCAGTCGGGCATCGGCCGCGGCTACTATACGGCGCGGGATTTCGGGGCGGTGCAGGACCGCGTCGACGCGCTGCTGGCCGCCGAGGGCGTGACAGTCGACGGCGTCTACGCCTGCCCGCACGCGCCGCAAGACGATTGCAACTGCCGAAAGCCGCGCCCCGGCATGCTGGACGAGGCGTCGCGCAGTCTGCGCTGGCATACGGCGCGCGCCTGGCTCGTCGGGGACAAGCTGTCGGATCTGGCGCTCGGTCGCCATTTCGGACTCGGCACGTACCTTGTCGAGACGGGCCGCGGGCGGGCGGCCGCGTGCGATCTGGATCCGGGCTGGGGCAGCCGGGTCATGCCCGACCTGGCTGGCGCCGTCGACGACATCCTGGAGGTGGTGAGGTCTTGAGCTGGACGCTGGAAGGCGAGCGTCTGCGCTCGGTGCTGGTGACGCGGCTGCGCTACCTGGGCGACATCGTCATGTCCACGGTCGTGCTCGAGGTCCTGCGGCGGGGCGATCCCGACCTGGAACTGGGGTATCTCTGCGAGGACGCCGGTGTGCCCCTGTTGAGGGGCCATCCCCGGGTGACGCGCGTGCACGGGCTCTCGAGCAGGCGACGCGGACCGGATGCTGACGCCCGTCGCGACGCGGATGGTCGCGCGTCGCCGCGGGGGGCGGGCTTCTGGAGCAGCGTCCGCGATCTGCGCCGCCGGCGCTACGATCTCGCCGTCGATCTCTTCTTCAATCCCCGCAGCGCCTGGCTCGTGCGTCTGGCCGGGACACGCTTCCGGATCGGCGGCTCGCGCGGTGCGCGGAGCCGACTCTTCACCCATGCCGTGAACGCGCCCGCCGAATCGGTCGATCCGACCTTCAGGCGCGCCGCACCGGGCGGACTCGGCGAGCACCTGGGGCGACTGCTGCCCTTGCGGCACGAGCTGAGCGGCCTCGACTTCCGGGACTGGTATCTCGAAACATACCCGGAGGGGCTGCGGCCGACCCTGCCGGTCTTCACCCCGACCGACACGGCACGGCGGGCCCTGGACGCCGCGGGCGTCTCGGAGGACGGAGGCTTCACGTTGCTCGTGCCCGGGGCCACCTGGCCGTCCAAGGCCTGGTCCCCTGGAAACTGGCGCCGACTGGCACGTGATCTCGTCGACGATGGTCGGGGCCCCGTCGTCATGCTCTCGCCACCGGACGGCGGCGGTCAATATCGCTCGGCCCTGGCCGGTGCAGGCCTGTCCGGGGAAAGCTGCCTGCCGCCGTTGCCGCTGGCGGAGGCCCTGTCCGTCGTCGCCCGCAGCGGAACCGTCATCACGGTCGATGGCGGTCTGATGCACGCGGCCGTCGCCCTGGGGCGGCCCACCGTCGCGCTGCTGGGACCGACGGATCCGGAGATCTGGTTTCCGTACGCGGGACTGGGCCCGTACAGGGCCCTCTGCGCGCGACCGGATTGCCATCCCTGCGATCGGCACGACTGCGACGATTTCGTATGTATGCCCACGATCGACCCCGAACAGGTCGTCGCGGCGGTGGCGGGTCTGGACGGGCCCGGGGGAGGGCGCTCATGACGGGCGCCGGCGCATGTACGCTCGACGCGCCGCGGCGGATCCTGTTGATCCGACGGCGCGGCCTCGGCGACGCCCTGGTCACCCTGCCCGCGGCCGTCGCCCTGCGTGCGGCCTGGCCCGACGCGGAACTGGACCTGGTGGTGGATCGCAGCCTGGCAGATCTCTTCGCCGCTATTGAGGATTGGAACGTGCTCGCCTGGGACTCGCGCGGGGGGGCGGGTACGCTGGACTGGATCCGCCGCCTGCGAAGCCGCCGCTACGATCTCGTGATCGATTTCCTGAGCACGCCGCAGACGGCCGTCTGGACAGCCCTGAGCGGCGCACGTTGGCGCGTGGGCTATGACCTGCGCTGGCGCAGATGGGCCTACAACGTACGCGTTCCGCGCAACAGGCTGCGGGATCGCTCCCTTGAGCAGTTCGCGGGCGAGAGTTTCCTGGATCCGCTCCGCGCACTGGGCTTCGCTCTGCCGCCGTGGCGTCCGGACCTTCGTCTCGCCCTCGACGACGCGTCGCTCGGTGCGCCGTATCGCCGCTGGCGCGAGACCCTGGACGCGTCGGCGCGGCCGCGCGTCGGCCTGGTGCTCAGCGCCACCTGGCCCGCCAAGGCCTGGCCGCTCGAGGAGGCGCGAAGATTGGCGGCGCGTCTGCAACGAGACGGACGGCGCGTCGTGCTGCTGTCCGGACCGGGGGAGGCCCACCGCCTTCGGCCGGTGCTGGCGGACGCTCCGGAGACGCTTCTGCCCCCGCCCACGGATCTGTGCGAGCTGGCGGACCTGCTCGGTCGCCTGGACGTCCTCGTCGCCACGGACAGCGGTCCCCGTCACCTGGCGGCCGCCATGGGCGTGCCGACGGTCACGCTGTTCGGTCCCACCGACCCGGGCGGCTGGAACCCGGAACACCCCTTGCATGTTGCCGTACGCACAGGCGAGGACTGCTCGCCGTGCGATCTGAAGCGATGCCCTCTGCCGGACCATCCGTGCATGACCGGTCTGAGCGCGGAGAGGGTCGATGAGGCGGTCCGTTCACTCCTGAGCGGGCCCCGGACGATCGCATCGCGCGACACTTGATGGGAATTCTTCATGAATGGACTGCATCGCCGCCTGGCGATATCGAGATTCTGGTCGATCATCTTCTGCTGTGTCCTGGGCGCGGTCGCCCGGGCTGACACGGATTCGACCGTCGCTGCACCGAAATCGGCCCCCGCGGACGTGCCCTACGCGCCCGGGGAATACCTGGTCTTCTCGATCGACTACGGGCCGGTGAACGCGGGGGAAGCCTCGCTGGAGGTGCGCGACATCATCTCGTCGGCCGGACGGGACTGCTATCGCGTCGAGAGCAAGGCGCGCTCGAACCGCTTCTTCTCGGCCTTCTACATGGTGCGCGACAAGGTGGTCTCGCACATCGACGCCGAAACCCTGTTCAGCCGGTACTTCAGCAAGCGCCTGCGCGAAGGGGACTACCGCAAGAACGTCGCCATCCGCTTCGACCACGAGGCCGGCCTGGCCCGCTACGCCGATCAACGCGAGCTGGAGATCCCCAGGGGCGTCCACGACATCCTGTCGGCCTTCTACTACGTGCGGACCCTGGACCTGCAGCCGGGCGTCAACACCGCCATCCACACCCACAGCTCCCACAAGAACTACGACCTGGAAGTGATCGTTCACGGTCGCGAGACCGTGAAGGTGCCGGCCGGCACCTTCGACTGCTACAAGGTCGAGCCGATCATCCTCGGCGAGGGGCTGTTCCAGTTCGAGGGCAAGCTGACCATCTGGCTGACGGCCGACGAGCGGCGTCTGCCGGTCCTGATGAAGACCAAGGTCAAGGTGGGGGCCATCGACGCCTCCCTCAAGGAATACCGGCTGGGAGAACCGCAGCGGGAGGACGGGTCTTGAACGGGATTCGACACGGCGGGTCTCTTCCATTCGCGCTCGATGACGGGACCTGGACGGGACCGGGCGGTCGGCTGGCGGAGGAGGAGGGCGGACGGCGCTTCCTCCTGCTCGTGATCCTGCTGGCGGCGGTTCTGCGCTTCTACCGGCTCGGCGCCGATTCGCTCTGGATCGACGAGGTCTTCACCTGGCGCATGGTCAATCCGGGACCGGGACACGGCTTCTGGGAGCAGTTCCGCGACAACATCCAGGGCCCGCTCTACATGGCCGCGCTCTGGCCCCTCGTCCGGGACAACCTCTCCGAATTCCTCATGCGCCTGCCCGCGGCCCTGGCGGGCGTGGCGGCCGTGCCGCTGGTCATGGTCCTGGGCCGGGACATCGGCGGACGGCGCAGCGGCGAATGGGCGGCCCTGATCATGGCCGTCAATCCCTTCCACCTCTGGTACAGCCAGGAGGCGAGGGGTTACGCCTTCCTGATCCTGTGGAGCCTGGCCGCCACCCTGGTGCTGGTGCGCATGCTGCGCGACGGTCCGACCGTCCGGCGCGGGATCGCCTACGGCCTGCTGACGGGGCTCGCCGTGCTGAGCAACATGTCCGCGCTGTTCCTGGCCGCGGCCCAGGCGCTCGCCGTGCTGGTCTGCGCCCGGCCATGGCGCGGCGAGCATCGTTGGGCCTGGGTGACGGCCTACGGACTGGTCGCCCTGGTCTCTCTGCCCTGGCTGCTCCAGGCCACGGGCTACTGGTACGTGGGACGCCTGGCGCCCGAAGGCGGCGGCGGTTTGCAGCCGGCGGGCAACACGGCGCTCAGCGTGTGGGTCTATCCCTTCACGGTCTACGCCATGTTCTACGGTTTCACCCTGGGGCCGACCCTGACCGAACTCCACCGCCCGGACCGCATGGCGCTGGTCAAGTCGAGCCTGCCCGTGCTGGCGCCCGCGGGACTTCTGGCCGGAGCCCTCTTCCTTCACGGTCTGGCCCGACTGCGATCGCGCGTGCGCCCTTCCGTGCTCCTGTGGCTGGCGGTGCCCGTACTGCTGCTGACGGCCCTGCGGCTGGCGGACGTCAAGACCTTCACGCCCCGCTACCTCGCGACCCTGCTGCCGCTGCTGCTCTGCGTGACGGCCCTCGGCCTCGCCCGTCTGCCGGGACGCGCATCGGCGATCGTCGGCGTGGCCTGGCTCGCCTTGACCGCCTGGTCCACGGCGAACTACCATCTCTCGGAGCGCTACGCTCGGGACGACGTCCGCGCGGCGGCGGACTGGATCGCGGAGCGCGACGGGCCGGGCGAGCCGGTGCTGGTGCCCGTGGTGACCGACGTGTTCTCTCTCTATTACGACGGGGACGGCGTGGTGAAGGATTTCTGGGCCTGCGACCACATCGGCGATCTGGAAGCGGCCCGGCGCCTGGTGGGCGAGCGCGTGGGCGAGGCGCCCGGGGCCTGGCTGGTCCTGAGCCGGAGCGCGGCCCTCGATCCCGACCACCATCTTCCGACGGCCCTGTCGGAACTGGGACGCATCGACACGGATCGTTCGTTCCCCGGCGTGCGCCTGCTGAGGGCGGTGCGCGAAGGCGCGCCGCCGCCCGAGACGGGGGAGGTGGAGGCCCCGTGACGTCCGCGCGACGGCAGGAGGACGTGTTCGCGTCGAGCGGCGGCTTCGAGGCCTTCATTGCCGCCGACGTCAACGGGCCCGTGCCAGCCGATTCGCTCCCCTACAGGCTGCTCAAGCGGATGATCGACATCGCCGGGGCCCTGGCCGGACTGCTCCTGATCCTGCCCCTGTTGCCCTTCCTGATCCTGATGATCAAGCTGGATTCGCCCGGGCCGGTCTTCTTCCGGCAGAAGCGGGTCGGCTACCGGGGCCGCACCTTCCATTGCTACAAGTTCCGATCCATGGAACTGGACGCCGAGGCGCGCAAGGCCGAGCTCCAGGACCTGAACGAGGCGACGGGCGCGGCCTTCAAGATCCAGGACGATCCGCGCATCACGGGCGTCGGCCGCTTCATCCGCAGCAGCAGTCTCGACGAGTTCCCACAGCTCTACAACGTGCTGCGGGGCGACATGTCCATCGTGGGACCGCGGCCGCAGATCCCCAGCGAGGTCGCCGACTACACGCCGGCCCAGGCCCGCCGCCTGCTGGTCAAGCCCGGACTGACCTGCCTGTGGCAGGTCTCGGGCCGCAGCCAGCTCGACTTCACGGAATGGATGGCCCTGGATCTGGCCTACGTCCGCCAGCAGAGCCTTCGCTTCGATCTATGGGTCCTGTCGCGGACGATCCCCGCGGTGATCGAGCGCAAGGGCGCCTACTGATGCTCGGGCTGGGCTGCGACATCGTCTCGGTGCGCCGGATCGCGGAGGCGATCGATCGACACGGCGACCGTTTCCTGCAGCGCTGTTTCCGCCCCGGCGAGATCGACCTCGCACGGCGCCGCGGCGGCGCCGGCGCGGCGACCCTGGCCGCGCGCTGGGCGGCCAAGGAGGCCTTCGTCAAGGCGTTGGGCGCGGCGGCTCCCGGCGTGCCCTACCGAGACGTGGAGGTCGTCGGCGGCGACGTCGCTCCGGTACTCCTGCTCCACGGCGCTGCGGAAAAGGCCTGTGCGGCCGCCGGCGCCGGTCGTGCGCTCCTGTCCCTGAGCCACGAGCGGGAGCACGCCCTGGCCGTGGTCGTCCTCGCATCTGCCGGCCAGTGACCCCTTGAATTGCCCCGGATGAACCGCTAACATGCGTCAACCCGGCGACTCAGGCCGGGTCTGTCACAGCGACGAAGGAGAGCCAAGACCGTGGTCGATCTCGACTACATGCTCATCGATGTCTTCACGAGGGTGCCCTTCGGCGGCAGCCGCCTGACGCTCTTCCCGGACGGGTCCGGACTGGGCGCCGGCGTCATGCAGAAGATCGCCTGCGAGATGGGCACGCCCGAGACCGCCTTCGTGACCGGGGCCGACGCCGCGGCCGGCAAGGGTCGTCTGCGCATCTTCACGCCGTCGGCCGAGGTGCCCCTGTCGGGTCTCTCGGTCGTGGGAGCGACCTGCGCCCTGGACGCGCGCGGCCTCATCGAGAACGAAGACGCGGGCACCACCTTCACCTGGCAGACCGAGACAGGCTTCCACCCGGTGACCCTGCGGCCCGAGAACGGGGGCACGCTCTACAGCATGGCCCACGCTCCCGCCGCGTTCATCGGCCAGTACTACCAGCGCGGAAAGGTGGCGCGCGCCCTGGGACTCAGGGAGCAGGACATCGCCATCACCGGGATGCCCTGCGAGATCGTCTCCGCGGGCCTGCCGATCCACATCGTGCCCATCGCCTCCCTGGACACGATGCGCAGCATCAAGCTCAGCGCGTCGGGCGCCCGTGAGATCGTGAACGATCTCGGCTTCGGCGATCTCTTCGTCTTCACCTGCGAGACCGAGCGCGATGATGCGGACGTCCACTGCCGCATGTTCGCCCACGGCTTCGGCATTCCCGAGGACGCCGCGACCGGCAGCGCGGTCGGTGCCCTGATCGCCTACATGATCAAGCACCGTCTCGTGCCGACCGGGCCGCGGGCCCGGATCGTCTGCGAGCAGGGACTGGAGATGGGCCGGCCGAGCCGGCTCTTCGTCGAGGCCGACGTGGAGGACGGCGTGGCCGTGGCGATCCACGTGGGCGGGCATTGCGTGAACATCGGCGAGGGCAGGATATCCTTCGACCCGGATCAGATGACCAGGAGGGACCCATGACCAAGACCGCAGGACTCAGCCCCGAGATGCGCGACATGATGATCGAGGCCATGCGCCAGGTCTGCCGGAGGGACATGCCCGAGGACCGTCTGCTCGAGCTGGACGCCCGGGACGAATTCCCCATGCCCTTCATCCGGACGCTCCTGTCGGCCGACGTCGGACTGCACCTGGTCTTTCTTCCGGAAGAGGTGGGCGGTCTCGGGGGCGGCGCGCTGGACGTCTGCCGCGTCTCGGAGGAGATGGCGGTCATCGACCTGGGCCTGGCCACCTCGTTCCTGGCCATCTGCCTGGGGACCGATCCGATCATCGTCGGCGGGACCGACACCCAGAAGGCCGAATGGCTGGGCCGGATCGCCGAGGGCAGGATCGTGGCCTACGGGGTCACGGAACCCGCCGCGGGCAGCAACGTGGCCTCGCTGCAGACGGTGGCGGAGCGCATCATCGACGCCGACGGCAACGTGACGGGATACCGCATCAACGGCACCAAGCAGTTCATCACCAACGGCAGCGTCGCCGAGATCTACACCATCCTGGCCAAGACGCCCGACGGTCCGAGCTTCTTCGTGGTCGATCGCGAGACACCGGGACTGTCGGCAGGACGGCACGAGGACAAGCATGGCATCCGCGCCTCCGACACGGCCGGCGTGATCCTCGAGGACGTGGAGGTGCCGGTCGATCAGCTCATCGGCGGCGTGGAGGGGCAGGGCCTGAAGCAGGCGAACGCCGTCTTCGGCTACACGCGGCTGATGGTCGGCGCCTTCGGCCTGGGCGCCGGCAAGGCCGCCATCGAACGCGCGGTCCGCTACGCCAAGGAGCGGATCCAGTTCGGCTCGCCCCTGATCGACAAGGAGGGCTACTGCGCCAAGCTGATCGTGCCCAACTGGATCGCCCTCGAGGCCGGCCGCGCCTACGCCGAGGAGGTCGCCGAGCGTCTCGACGCCGGCGAGAAGGGCCTGCAGGTCGAGGGCGCGGTCGCCAAGCTCTGGTGTTCCGAAGCGGGCAACAAGGCCGCCGAGGACGCGATCCAGGCCCTGGGCGGCTACGGCTACACCCGCGAGTACATCGTGGAGAAGATCAAGCGCGACGTCCGCATCACCACCATCTACGAGGGCACCAGCGAGATCCTGCAGAGCATCATCGGCATGTTCCGCTGGAAGGAGACGGTGCGCTCCAAGGGCGCCTGGTACGAGGGCCTCGCCTCGGACCTGGACGCGCTCCACGCCGCCCAGGACGACCTGGGCGCCGACCTGGTCGCCGCGGCGACCCGCGATCTCGACGCCGCGATCCGCTTCTGCCACGCGCGGCGCACGGCCACGCGCCAATCCGTCCAGTTCGTCCTGGCCGACATGATGACCGCCTGCGAGGTGGCCGGCGCCTTCTGCCGCCGCGCCCGCGCCATGGCGGAATCGGGCGCCGCGGCGGCCGACGCCGTCGCGGCCATGAGCCGGCTGCAGGCCCGGGACGTGCTCGAGGCGGTGGGGCGCGGAGCCACGACCTGCGCGGCCGGACCCGCGGATGCCGGGGACGGGGAGACCCTGACGGAGATCCGCGCCTTCGCGGAGGGACTGGCCTGGACCGATCGGCTGACGGCCCAAGCCGGCCGGCTGGCGGACCTGGCCACGGTCACGGAGCACATCAAGCGGCAGGTGACATGAATCCGTTCCGCGGCACGGACCGGGCGCAGGGATGCGCCCGCACGCCGCAGCCCGCGCTCTCCGCCGAGGACGAGCGCTTCCTGGCCGATCTGGCCGGGCGCGTCCGCGACGCCGGCCTGGCGTCGGCGGCGGTGCTGTGGCTGGAGAGCCTGCGCCCCCTGTCCTTCCTCGGCGGCCAGGTCCTCCACGTCGCCGCCCCCCTGCTCGATCTCCTCCTGCCCGACGACGAGGCCTCCCGCCTGGCGCGGCTCCTGGAGCGCCGCGAGAACCTCGATGTGCTGCTCGCCCGCCTGGAGGCCGGCGACGGAGCTGTGGCCCGACGGGCGGCTTCGTCGTGAGCGCCTATGTCGATCCGCAGACCTGGAACCTGCTGCTGGTGACGATCGTGCTCTGCGGCCTGATCGCCTGGGGCATCCTGCGGGCACGGCGCGGCGACGGGATCCGCGTGCGTCGCTTCGCGGCGCTGGCGGAGGTCGAGCGGGCCGTCGTCGCCGCGACGGAGGCCGGACGGCCCGTCTTCTTCGTACCCGGCGTGCGGGACCTGGACAACATGCAGACCGTGGCCGCCCTGTCGGTACTGGCGCCGGTGGCGGCGCAGGTCGCCCGCCGGGGCGGTCGCCTCTACGTACCGACCAGCCGCAGCATGGTGATGGAGGCCGCCCGGGACATCTGCCGGGACGCCTACGCCGAGGCCGGACGCGCCTACCTCTGGGACGACGATCAGGTGAGCTACATCTCCGACGACCAGCTCGGCTTCGTGGCCCGCGTCGACGGCCTGATCGAACGGCAGCGTCCCGGACTCTGCCTGTTCATGGGGTACTTCGCGTCCGAATCGCTGCTGCTGGCGGAGGGCGGGCACCACGTCGGCGCCATCCAGATCGCCGGGACCGCCAGTCCGGTCCAGCTGCCCTTCTTCGTCGCCGCCTGCGACCACACGTTGATCGGGGAGGAGTTCTTCGCGGCCGGAGCCTCGCTGGAAGGGGACCGCCACATGCTCGGCAGCCTGCGCGGCCAGGATCTGGGCAAGGCCGCGGCCGTCGTCGCCATCCTCTGCGGCGTCCTCCTCGCCACCCTGGCCGAGGTCACAGGCGCCGACGCCCTGGTCCGGCTGCACGACGCTTTCATGGACATCTTCAGGACGGGGTGACGGCGTGCGCAGGCGAATCACGCAGATCATCCTGTCCACGGTGGCCCTGCTGCTCATCGCCTCGGCCTTCGCCACGCGTCCGTCCGGGGACGACGCGCCGGTTCTGACGCGCCTGCTCGCCTTCTGCGACCAGCACTTCTCCGTCTGGTTCAGCGTACTCGCTGTCTTCGCCTTCACCCTGGGCGGCGTGAACCTCATGAAGACCCACTGGCGCAAGGTGCGCGACCGCGCCGCCGACTGGCGCTACTCGCTGATCACGCTCGTCAGCTTCGTGACGGTGCTCGTCGTCGGCCTGGCCAAGTTCGGGGGACCGCCCGGACTGCAGGGTGACGTGACGGCGCCCGACGGCTGGCTGACCGGCATCTTCGAGACCGTCCTCAGCCCCCTGCACGCCACGCTCTACGCCCTGCTCGCCTTCTACATCTCGTCGGCGTCGTTCAGGGCCTTCCGGATCCGCAGCACGGCGTCGACCATCCTCCTGGCGTCGGCGCTGATCGTCCTGCTCGGGCGCATCCCCTTCGGCGCGACCATGACGGCCTGGCTGCCGGCGCCGTTGACCTTCCTGCGCATGGAGGATCTGTCGCTCTGGATCCTCAAGGTTCCCAACACGGCGGGGCAGCGCGCCATCATGATCGGGATCGCGCTGGGCGTCGTGGCCATGGCCATGCGGCTGATCATGGGTGCGGAGAAGGGCCAGGGGGGGAGGTCGGGCGAATGAACCGGATCGCCGACATCCTCGTCCGTTTCGAGTCCCTGGATCGACGCTGGATCTACCTGGTCATGGCGCTGGCCGTCACCGGCGCCCTGCTGTCGGGACTGTATTTCCCCGACCGGCCCAGCGACGTGGTCCGTCCCGTCTACGAGCACATCGAGGCGCTGCCGTCCGGTGCGCCCATCCTCCTGTCCCTGGACTATTCCCCGAGTTCGGCGCCCGAACTGGAACCCATGGCCGAGGCCCTCACGCGCCACGCGCTCCTGAAGGGGCAGCCCCTCTGCTTCATCTCCCTGTGGCCCACGGGCAACAACATGATCGCCCGGGTCGTGTCACGGATCTGCACCGAAGAGTTCCCGGACGCCGTCGAGGGTCGAGACTGGGTGCGCCTGGGGTTCCAGGCCGGCGGCGAGATGCTCGTCAACTCGCTGCGCGATTCGCTGAGCGCCCGCTACGAACTGGACATGGGCGGCACGCCCCTCTCGGACCTGCCCGCCCTGGCGTCCGTGCAGGGATTGGGAGATTTCGGGTTGATCTTGAGCCTCTCGGCCGGCCAGCCGGGGCTCAAGGAATGGATCCTCTACGCGGGAGACGTGCTCGACGTTCCCGTCGCCGGCGGCTGCACCGGCGTCGGGGCGCCCCAGTTCTTCCCGTACTATCCCCTGCAACTGGTCGGGCTCCTGGGCGCCCTGAAGGGGGCGGCCGAATACGAGGCGGCTCTCGCCGAAGGCTATCCGGACGACATGCCGCCCGTGATGCGCGCCACGCGGGGCATGGGGCCGCAGGCGGTCGCGCACGCGGTGATCGTGGCCTTCATCCTGCTGGGCAACCTGGCGATCCTGGTGGCGAGACGGCGGGAGGTCGGGCGATGATCGCGGCCGTCCACCTCAGCACCGATCTGACCGTTTGGGTGAGCGCCCTGCTCACGCTCATGGTCTTCTCCTTCCTGTACCGGGACAACCCCTTCTACAAGGTCGCCGAACACATCTTCGTCGGCGTCAGCGCGGCCTACTGGATGGTCATCGGCTTCTGGACGACGCTATGGCCGCAGGTGATCGTGAAGCTGCTGCCGGCGGCCAGCCGCGTCACCAGTCCGGAGGCGACGCCGGGCCCGGCCGACCTCACGGCTCTCGCGCCCCTCGCCCTGGGACTGCTGATGCTCTGCCGCCTGGTGCCGTCCTGGTCCTGGCTCGGGCGGTGGCCCACGGCCTTCGTGATCGGCACCACGGCCGGCTACGGCCTCGTGCGTTACATCCGCTCTGATTTCGTGTACCAGATCCGGGCGACCGTCGGCCGCGGCCTGCTGCCGATGGCCGACGGCCGCTGGCTGTGGCAGGAATCGCTGGCGGCCCTGGTGATCCTGATCGGCACGCTCAGCGGCATCGTCTACTTCATCAACACCCGGGAACACCGCGGGGGCTACGGGCGCATCGCGCATCTCGGTCTGCTGTTCATGCTCGTGACTTTCGGCGCCTCCTTCGGCTCCGCCGTCATGGCCCGCATCGCCCTGCTGATCGGACGTTTCCAGGAACTGCTGGGCGACTGGTTGGGCCTGTTGTCTTGACGGGTCGTGACGGACGTGCCTAGACTCGATCGAACGTATGGACCTGCGCGGGAGGCGGTCGGGGATCTTGCATAGGAAGATCAGGTACTTCGAGATGCAGCACGAGCGCAACCCGCGCTCGCGACACTTCATTCCCCTGGCCGACCAGCGGCGGCGGAGCGGAGATCTCGAGCGCGCGATCGCCGTGCTGAACGAGGGGCTGGGCGCCAACCCCGACTCCCTGTCGGCCCGCTGGCTGCTGGGGATGTGCCTCCTGGAGTCCGGGCAACCCGCAGCGGCCGCCGAACAGCTGCGGTGGGTCCTGGAGCGGGATCCGGATCATGCCGGGGCGACGGAGGCTCTGGCCGGCTGCGAGGCGGTCGACGCAACGGCCGCCGAAGCGGACGACGGGGCGCAAGCCCAGGCGCTCGAGCCCGAACCGGTCGCGCCGGACGCCGACGCTGCCGGGCCTGGGGATGTGGATGTGGATGTCCGGCCGGATGCCGAGACGCGGCCTGCCGAGGAGGGCCCGCCGGAGGATGCGTCGCCGAGACCGGAGCGGCCGTCGGGGCCGGCGATCCCGCAGACGCCGCCCGACATCCCGCGCGCGACGCTGGACGCGACCACGGCTCCGGAGCCGGCGGATGCGACCGCCGGCGAGGACGTACCCTCGACCTTCGTGACGCGGACCCTCGCGGACATCTATCTGGCCCAGGGACACAGGGACAAGGCCCTGCGCATCCTCTACCAGGTTCTGGCCGACCAGCCGGATCGGCAGGACATCCTCGCGCGCATCGCGGCTCTGGAAGCGAGCGGCGAAGGATCGGACGCGGCCGATGCCGCGGACGGGGAGCGGGCAGGGCAGGCGGACGCGCGCAACCGGGAACGTTTCGACGCCTGGCTCGACGACCAGGACGGGGAAGGCTGAGCATGTCGAAACCCAGGATCGCCGTCCTGAACGGTCCCAATCTGGCCGATCTGGCGGCGCGCGAGACCGAGCACTACGGCGATCTCTCGTACGAGGATCTCGTGGGCTATTGCGTCGAACGAGGACGCGAACTCGATCTGGACGTCCACTGCCGGCAGACGGACGGGGAGGGCGAACTCGTGCGCATGATCCACGAGGCCGCCGGCGACTGCGAGGGCATCGTTCTGAACGCGGCGGCCTACACCCACACGTCCGTGGCGGTCCGGGACGCCCTGCTGAGCGTGCGCGTGCCCGTGGTCGAGGTTCATCTCTCGAATCCGGCCGCGCGGGAGGAATTCCGGCGCCGCAACCTCATCGCCGATGTGGTGGCCGCGACCGTGGCCGGTTTCGGCCTGCCCGGATATGGGATGGCCCTGTCCGGCCTGAAGGCTTTGATCGCCTGAGCCCGGGATTGCCAAGGCGACCGGGGCATGTTATCAATTGTCGTTCCCGATCACGGATCAGCACCCAGCAAGCGAGGCCGACTTGGCAGATACCAGCGACTTCCGCAACGGCATGGTGATCGACCACAAAAGCAATCTGTGGGCCATCGTCGAATTCCAGCACGTCAAGCCTGGCAAGGGGCCGGCCTTCGTCCGCACCAAGCTCAAGGCCGTCAAGTCGGGGAAGGTCGTCGAGGAGACCTTCCGGGCCGGCGAGAAGGTCGTGGAGATCCGGCTGGAACGCCGCGACTACCAGTATCTCTATGTGGACGGGGAATTCATGACCTTCATGAACCTCGAGACCTATGAGCAGATCTCGTTGCCCAAGGACACGCTGGGCGATTTGTCCAAGTACGTCAAGGAGAGCGAGACCGTCAGCATGCTCCTGCAGGAGGGACAGCCGCTGACCGTCGAGCCGCCGCAGACGGTGGAGCTGAAGGTCGACAAGACCGATCCCGGCGTGCGCGGCGACACGGCCCAGGGCGGTTCCAAGCCCGCGACCATGGAGACGGGGCTGGTCGTGAATGTGCCGCTGTTCATAGAGGAAGGCGAGATCCTCAAGATCGATACACGAACGGGCAAGTACCTGGGGCGCGTCTAGGGCGCGGGACCGGACACAGGAAGGGACGCCACCATGGATCTCAACAAGGTTCGCGAACTGGTCAAGCTCGTCGAGGACAGCCTCATCGACGAACTCGAGATCACCAGCGAGGATTCGACCATCCGGATCCAGAAGCACGCCGCCCCGCCGGCGAACGTGGCGGCGACCGTGCCCGCCGTGCCGGCCCCGGTGATGCCGGCCTCGGCCGCGGCGACCGATCCCGCCGTCGCGGACAACCCCGAGCGGGCCAAATGGAAGGAGATCCGGTCGCCCATCGTGGGCACCTTCTACCGCGCCCCCTCGCCCGAGTCGCCCAGCTTCGTGAACGTCGGCGACGCGATCTCGCCGGGCCAGACCCTCTGCATCATCGAGGCCATGAAGGTGATGAACGAGATCGAAGCGGAGTTCAGCGGCGTGATCAAGGAGATCACGGCCGAGAACGCCAGCCCGGTCGAGGCCGAGGCGATCCTCTTCCTGGTGGATCCCTCCTGACGCAGTCCCCATCCGTCGGCACGCGCTCCCCGTCAGGGGAGCGTGTCGACGTTCAGGGCGGTTGGGACTTGCCATTTGGCCCCGCGGGCGGGACAATGACCGACGATTCCGCAAGACAGGTGTCCTCGCGTTATCCGGGAGAAATTGATGTTCAAGAAGATACTGGTGGCCAACAGGGGCGAGATCGCGTTGCGGATCATGCGGGCCTGCCGGGAACTGGGCATGTCCTGCGTGGCCGTCCACTCCACCGCCGACGCGGAATCCCTGCACGTGAAGTACGCCGACGAATCGGTGTGCGTGGGCGGCAAGGCGAGCAGCGAGAGCTATCTCAACGTCCCCAACATCATCGCGGCGGCGGAGATCACCGGTGCGGACGCCATCCATCCCGGTTACGGCTTCCTGGCCGAAAATGCAGGCTTCGCCGAGATCTGCGCCGAGAACGACTTCACCTGGATCGGCCCGCCGGGGGAGGTCATCAGCCGCATGGGCGACAAGGCCATCGCCCGGGAGACGGCCCGCGACGCCGGCGTGCCCACCGTTCCCGGCAGCCCCGGTCTGATCGAGAGCGTCGAGGCGGCCGAGGCCTTCGCCGAGGAGATCGGCTATCCCGTGATCATCAAGGCCACCGCCGGCGGCGGCGGCAAGGGCCTGCGGGTGGCGAAGGACGTGGCGGACCTGCGCAGCGGATATATAACGGCCCGCTCCGAAGCCGGTGCATCATTCGGTAACGACGGGGTTTACGTCGAAAAGTTCCTGAAGAACCCGAGGCATGTGGAGATCCAGGTCCTGGGCGACAAGCACGGCAACGTGGTCTACCTGGGCGAGCGCGACTGCTCCGTGCAGCGGCGTCTGCAGAAGCTGATCGAGGAGGCGCCGTCGCCGGCCGTCGATCCTGCCCTCCGGCGCAAGATGGGCGAAGCGGCGGTCGAGTTGGCCGCGGCCGTGGGCTACGATTCCGCCGGGACGGTGGAGTTCCTGCTCGACGAGGACGGCTCGTTCTACTTCATGGAGATGAACACCCGCATACAGGTCGAGCATCCGGTGACGGAGATGGTGACGGGCATCGATCTGCTGAAGTACCAGATCGCCGTGGCCGCCGGGGAGCCCCTCGACTTCGGGCAGGACGACATCGAGCTGACGGGACACGCCGTGGAGTGCCGCATCAACGCCGAGGATCCCGCCCGGGACTTCATGCCCTATCCGGGGCGCATCTTCTTCTACCACGCGCCCGGGGGGCCCGGCGTGCGCGTGGACAGCCACATCTACTCCGAATACAGCATACCGCCCCACTACGATTCACTGCTGGCCAAGATCATCACCCACGGACGGGATCGGGAAGAGGCCCTGGTGCGCATGCAGCGCGCGCTGGAGGAATGCGTGATCGAGGGCGTGCCCACCTCGATCCCCTTCCATCTGGCGGTCCTGAGGAACGGGACCTTCCGCGCCGGCGCGGCCACCACCAAGTTCCTGGATCGCGAGATGGACGGTCTCAAGGAGGCGATCGAAGCTCGTGTCATCGCGGAAGAAGCATAGACGGACCTCGCAGGACGGCTGGTGGCA
>Ga0180436_10001883_pt1 | contig 20223 bp, 16 predicted proteins | sample SS_ome_2_FD_132434 | JGI IMG/M metagenome (GOLD analysis project Ga0180436, IMG submission 132434) | Hypersaline lake sediment archaeal communities from the Salton Sea, California, USA - SS_3_S_2 metaG | ecosystem: Environmental > Aquatic > Non-marine Saline and Alkaline > Hypersaline >...
AATGCCGTCTGATTTCAAATAATCCAACGCTTCATTCATAGCAGCATCCGGTGAACCAAAGGTGATGATTCCCCTTTTTGCGCCCCTCATTTTTGTGATTATCGGCTCAGGCAGGTCTGCCTTGGAAGAGTTGATCTTGTTTTTTATTCGATCCAGGTTATTCCGCCACTCTTCTGGATGTTCGCTGTAGTTTGCGAAATCATCATGCCCAGTTCCACGGGCAAAATAGGCGCTTTTTGGATGGGTATTACCCGGCACTGTCCGATAGGGGATGAAATCTCCATCCAGATCCCTGTATCTCCCCCACTCCTCTTTGATCTTCTCCAGGTCTTCCTCCCAGAGGATCTTTCCCCTTTCAATTGGAGTATCCGGGTATTCGAAAGGTTCTGTCATCCATTGATTCTTGCCCAGATCGAGATCCGACATACAAAATACAGCCGTTTGATATTTTTCAGCCAGGTCAAGCGCTCTCCAACCAAACTCAAAACATTCTCTTACATTTCCGGGAATCAACATGATATGCTCTGTATCCCCCTGCCCCGAATAATAGGCGAGGTTGATATCTCCCTGGGCTGTCCGGGTTGGCAATCCTGTGCTAGGCCCAACTCGCTGAATTACCCAGATCACAATGGGAATCTCCGCAAGATAGGCCAGGCTCGTATATTCCGCCATTAAGCTTAAGCCCGGGCCAGATGTAGCTGTCATCGCCCGTAAACCCGCCCAACCTGCCCCGACAACCATGCCTACAGCAGCTAGTTCGTCTTCCGCTTGAATAATGGCATAGGTATTTTCGCCAGTTTCCGGATCTTTACGTAATTGGGGCGCGTATTCTAGCATGGCCTCAGGCAAACTCGTTGCCGGTGTGATCGGATACCAGGACACAAAATGCATCCCACCGTAGATGGTTCCCAATCCTGCGGCTGTATTCCCGTCAACCAGGATGGCATTCTCCGTGAGGTCCCGGGGCTCGATCCAGTAAGGCAAATCAAGATCCAGATTCTCATCGGCCCACTGATATGCCAGACCGATCACCATCATGTTAAATTCCACCGGGTTTTCTTTTCCCTTGAAATGGTATTCCAGAGCCGCTTTGATCGGTTCTAAATCGATTCCTAGCAGATTCGCCAGCACACCCACATAGACCATGTTCGCAACCAGTTTGCGCAGGTCCCGGTGAGGTTTGGCTTCCTTTACAATGGCCTTTACCGGCATGGGGACCAGGACCATATCTTGCCGATCTATCGGATCTTTAATGTCATCGGCGTACAGGAAAAGCCCTCCCTGCACCAGATCATATTGATCTTCCGTGAAGGTTTTTGGGTTCATCGCAACAACAATATCCGCTTCTTTCCTCCGGCCGCTATAACCTGACTGGCTGACCCGGATCTTATACCAGGTGGGTAACCCCTGGATGTTGGAAGGAAAGATATTTTTTCCTGACACAGGGACACCCATCTTGAAGATGGACCTCAGTATCGTCAAATTGGCTGTCTGGCTGCCAGATCCATTCTCTGTGCCGATATTGATGGAAAACTCATTTACACCGCTCACACGTCTCTGAACCGGTTTTTTAGTTTGGGTTTGAGCCATTCAATCTCCTAATTTATTCTCTCTGAAACTGTGATGTATTATGTTTGATATCGATCATCTGATCATGCGATCCATCAACTCAAAATGCTCCCGGAGTATTTCTGATCCCCGAATTTTATCTTTCTGGATAGCTGTTTCTACAAGTTCCTCATGATAAGTCCAAACTTGCTCCAAATATTCAAGGTCTGTATAAACATTCAATCCCACAGCTTCATATGCATCCCAATAAGCTTCCAGTAATCCAGATACAAATACGTTATTTAACCTCTTAAAAAATGTCAGATGGAGTTGGCGATGTTCCTGGTGAGGAATGCGGACGGGCTTCCCGTGTAGTTTTTCCCAGGCCCTTTTTACCAACTGACGTAATTCCTGATGATCAGAATCCTGAAGAAGATCCACGGCCTGAGGGAAATAAGCATATTCAAGGTGCCGTCTAAGATTCACAAAATCCTCAAAATAAGCTTGATCCTGTTGGATTGCATAACATAATGAGGCATCTACAGCTGGTGTAAAGGAGTAAGGTAGTGGGCGAATACCACGGCGCGGTTTAACATCAACCAGGCCCAGAACTTTTGCAGCTTCAAGTTGTTCCCGCAAGGTAGAAATGCTAATACCGATCTGCTGACTGAGATCCTTCAGGGCAGGGAGCGTTTCTGTATTCGTATCGGTAGTTTGGAGGAGATAATCAATAAATTCAGAGTGATCCATGGCCACTCCTGATATGATTAATAAGATGAATAAGATTAATCCTACTTAATTCTAGCAAGATAGCAAAAAAACGTCAAGTTGGAGTATTGTTAACTGGATTAATGACACCTGAAAACATGCCTTACATCCCGTAAAAAACAAAGGGACGGAGTCCTTTGAAAGGACTCCGTCCCTAATAATCCAGAGACAATAATTTACTCAATCCATCAAAAATCGGTTTACCGCTCCTACCAGCAGAGCGGCAGCGGTTTTTAGTGCTTCCTCGTCAAAATTGAAGTCCGGCTGATGGTGTTTGGCATCCAAACCCAGCGCTGAATTTGCAGATCCCACAAAACTATAACATCCTGGCAAGTCCTGCATCAGGAAAGCCATATCCTCAGATGCCATGGTCTGATAATTAGTGTCTAATTCTGCTTCCGGGAAGAGGGAAACAGCAGCTTGGCGCATCACCTCAGCAACATCCGGTTGATTGGTCACTGCAGGAGAAATATCAATGATCTTGATTTCCGCGCTGCATAAGTGGGCCTTAGCAATCCCATCCACCATCTGATGAAAACGCTCAAGCACCAGCTGGCGGGTTGTTTCCGTAAAGGTCCTGATGGTCCCTTCCAGGGTAACGAATTCAGGGATCACGTTATGCGTTTCACCCCCGTGAATAGAACTGACCGTAATTACAGCGCTATCCAGCGGCGGAACTTCCCGGGAGACTAGGCTTTGCAGGGATGTGATGATATTTGCCGCAGCGACAATGGGATCAATCGATTCGTGGGGTTTTCCCCCGTGCCCACCCTTACCTTTGATCTCGATCTGGAATGTTTCCGAGGCAGACATTACCGGGCCATCGCTGATTCCCAGCCAGCCAATTTCCTTTTCATTCCAGAGGTGCAATCCCAACGCAATATCAGGCTTTGGGTCTTCTAACACTCCCGCCTCGATCATCCTTTGGGCGCCCCCCAAACCTTCTTCAGCGGGTTGAAAAATAAATTTGATCTGACCGGGGAGGTCATGGTAATTCTCAGCCAACAATTTCGCAACGGTCAGGCCTATCGCCATATGTCCGTCATGTCCACAGGCATGCATGACACCTTTATTTTGTGACGCATATTCTACGCCGGTATTTTCAGTGACCGGCAAGGCATCCATATCAAAACGAAGCAGGACTGTCTTTCCTGGAGAGCTGCCTTTTAACAAGGCGACAATTCCAGTTTCTGCAATTCCAGACTGAATCGAGAATCCATCCAATTTGGACAGTTCTCTGAGTATGATTTCGGCAGTTTGAATTTCTTGGAAACCCAGCTCTGGTTGGCGATGGAATTCTCGCCTTAAATTGCTGGTATAGGGAAAGACCTGATCTACTTGAGACAGGATCTTGTTCATCGCTTTATCCGTTCTACCTCATCAGGATCAAAGTCATGAATGCCATCTTCCCCCAGGAGCACAGAGATTTTCTGGCTCAGGGCATTTACACGGATTACTTTTCCTTCCCCACGGGGTGTGTTGACACGCTTACCCTGTTTGGGCAAATTCTTCTTGGCTTTTTTGTACTGTTCATTTTCATGCATTAAGCAGCATCTAAGCCGGCCGCACATACCAGTAATTTCCGAGGGAGCCAAGGATATGCCCTGCTCTTTGGCCATCTTGATCGAGATAGGAATGAACTCAGTCATGAATTCCGTGCAGCAGCGGACTTCTCGTCCACAGGCACCCATACCACCGATGATCTTGGCAGAATCCCGGGGACCTATCCGACGGAGCTCAAGATTAGCTTCAGGATTTTCCTTAATGAGTTTTTTCAACAGCTTCCCGAGGTTGGGATCGTCATTCCCTTCATAACAGTATAAAAACACCAGGTTTTCGCCTTCCAAACTGAACTCAGCTGAGACAAATTTGACCTCTTCAAGGCTTTTATCTTCCCTTGCCAATGCCCGACAATCCTCCAGCACTTTTTGTTCCTTCTTCTCCCAAACCTGACGCATTACCAGGTCACGTGAGGTAGCGGAACGCAAAATCGGCTTCCAATTGCGGTCTTTTTTTCCACCTGGACTCTGAAACGATACCACCTGTCCTAACTGCTGACCGCGGCTGGTCTCTACGATCACATACTCGCCTTTCTTAATCTCCGGAACGGAGGAAGCATCAAAATGATAAGTTTTTCCACCACTGTGGAAACGGATTCCTACTATATGGGCCATCATGTGCCTATTTTACCTTATTATTCTTAAATACAAAGGATACGGTATTCTGTGAGGAAACCGTATCCTATTCTAGATGAAATGATTCCTATTATTTACCCTTTACCGCCTGGATGCTAACCTGGGCAGCGATCTTCTCAGTGATCTCAACCAATTTCTTTGATACAGGCGAATCGGGATGTGAGATGGATACAGGCATTCCTTGGTCTCCGCCAACTCTCACCTGGGGATCTATAGGGATCGAACCGATAAATGGCACATCAGTCATCTTCGCCAATTTTTCACCACCACCTTCCCCGAAAATATCCATTCGTTCTCCATCCGAAGTCTCCAGATAGCTCATATTTTCAACTACACCAAAGATGGGGATGCCCAGTTCCTGGAACATATTAATACCCCTCAGAGCATCATCCAGGGAGACTTGCTGCGGCATGGTGACAATCACTCCTCCTTGAAGCTCGAGGGTTTGGCTTAAGCTAAGCTGAACATCTCCTGTTCCAGGTGGTAAGTCGACTACCAAGTAATCCAACTCACCCCAATCTACATCTGTAATGAATTGTTTGATGGCTGAATGGAGCATTGGTCCTCGCCAGATCAGGGCCTGCTCAGGTTTTACCATAAAGCCAATCGAGATGACCTTCACACCATGACCTTCTCCTGGCAAAATCTTTTCCCCAGATGTGCCACCCAGTCGGTCAACGCCCATCATTGTCGGGATATTTGGACCATAGATATCCGCATCCATCAGACCGACCTTTGCGCCCTTTTGGGCCAGGATGACCGCCAGATTCACTGCTACTGTGCTTTTTCCCACGCCACCTTTGCCAGAAGCGACCGCAATAACGTTCTTAATATTCGATGGGGCAGATTTCTTCTGACCGACAGGCACCTTAGCGCCCATGGTGATATCAACTTCACCCACACCTTCCAGTGCTTCAACCGCTGCCAGTGCGCTACCCCGGATCTCATCCTTCAAAGGACAAGCAGGTGTTGTCAGGTTAATTACAAAGCTGACCTTGCCGCTCTCTACCTTAACATCTTCGATCATACCTAGGCTCACAAGGTCTTTTCCAATTTCGGGATCTTTTACCTTACCAAGGGCCGCTAATACTATCTCGCGATTTAATTCCTTTCCTGCCATAGAATACCTTCCTGATACTTGATAGCTGATAATGCAGTCCTCATTTTAGCATGATTAATTGGCGCGAATCTCAATATTATATAAAAAAGGGAGGAAAGTACCCTTTCTATCAGAGGAGAAAATAAAAGCTGACAGACAGAGCAAGATGCTATATAATGTAGTGAAATATTTACCCTAGAAGAAGTATGACTGAACCCGATCAAAACAATACGGAACAGCGGGAAGTTGAGCTAGTTCCACATAATCCAGATTGGTCAAACCAGGCTGATGAGGAAGCAAAACGCATCCTGTCTGGTCTTTCATTTCCTATTATCGGCATTTACCATATCGGAAGCACTTCTGTAGCCGGGATCAAAGCCAAACCGATCCTGGATTTTGTCATGGAAGTCGAGAAATTGGCTGATGTCATCCAGGCAGTGCCAGAATTTGAGGCCATCGGATATATTAATAAGGGGGAATACGGGATTCCCGGACGGCTATTTTTTACCAGGGACACCAACGGTGACCGCACACATCACTTACATGTATTCCAAATTGGCCATCCGGATATAGAAAGGCACACAGTATTCAGGGACTTTTTGCGCGCCAATCCAGATGCTGCCCGGGAGTATGAAAAGCTCAAGGAGCAACTGGCCAAACGCTTCCCAAAACAAAGTGGTGACTACACAGCAGCCAAATCCGATTTTATCCTTTCGATGGATGAAGTTGCCCGCTACTGGCTTGAGCAGACCAGCAACGGCAGAAAACCGGAAGATCCACAAGACTGAACGTTTTCCACCTACCTCACAGCAACACCCCCCAACTAAATCTCATGCAATTCACTTCCCCGTCTTTTGAAGACCGGATCATTTCCGTCCACGGCCAAACTGGCCGGAATTGGTTGAAATCACTGCCAAAGCTGCAGGAAAAACTGGCCCAACGCTGGTCACTGCGTGATCTCCAACCCATCCAGGATCCCTCTTATAATTACCTGGCTTATGCCACGACCTCGGAAGACAGATCCGCAGTTCTGAAACTTGGTGTTCCCCACCTGGAACTGGAAACGGAAATCCAAGCCCTGCACGTATTTAACGGGAATGGCGCAGTGCGGCTCCTGAAAACCGATAATTCCTTAGGTGCCCTGCTGCTGGAGAGAATCCTACCTGGTGATGATCTTCGAACCATTTCTGATGACCAGAAAGCCTCCCGCATCGCTGCCCACCTGATGCAGCAAGTATGGAAACCGGTCCCACGAGAACATATATTTCCAACTTCTGCTGATTGGTGCCTGGGATTTCAGCGCTATCTAGACAAATATCCTCAAGACGGTCCCATACCCCCTGACCTGGTAGAACAGGCAGCGAATCTATCTAAGAAATTATTGGACACTTCAGAGAAACAGGTTTTACTGCACGGTGATCTGCATCATATGAATATCCTGTTGGGAGAGAACGAGAATTGGATCGCCATTGATCCCAAAGGAGTAATCGGAGAACCAGCTTTTGAGGTTGGAGCCCTGCTTTTAAATCCAGTCCCCGATCTGGTCAGTTGGCCAGATCTAGAGAAAGTCCAGGATCAACGGCTAATCATCTTGGAGGAAATTCTTAATATCAGAAAGAAACGATTGATTGATTGGAGTTTTGTGCGAGCAGTCTTGTCTGCAATCTGGTCCCTCGAGGATGGGGGAAACGTAAATTACCAGATCAAGGTTGCTGAGGGACTAAGAAGCTTGAGATAAACAAAACCTCCGGGATCACCAAGACACCGGAGGTAAATTAATATTCTATGCGGCGGACCTCACCGGTCTGCTATTCCACAGTTACTGATTTTGCCAGGTTGCGAGGTTGATCCACATCCAATCCGCGCTGGGCAGCAATATGGTAAGCCAGCAGCTGCAAGGGAATCACAGTAGTGACCGGGCTCAACATCCAGGGGGTTTCTGGGACAAATAACACCTGGTCAGCCTGGTTCAGGATCTGTTCATCACCTTCTGTAGCGACTGCGATCACCCGCCCTCCCCGGGCTTTGGCTTGCTCGATCTGGCTGAACATCTTGTCATACCAGGGATCCCGCGGAGCAATCACTACCACAGGCAGATCAGCATCGATCAAAGCAATCGGCCCGTGTTTCATTTCTCCCGCTGGGTATCCCTCTGCATGGATATAGGAGATCTCTTTTAACTTTAAAGCTCCTTCATAGGCAGTGGGCATATTCACACCGCGTCCCAGATAAAGGGCATTATCTGCTTCCAGAAGGCTTTCAGCTACTTTTTTGACCTCTTCTTCCCTATCAAGGCAGCGCCCCGCCAGATCTGGCACGAGTCGTAAATCCTCAACCAGTTGGCGGCGTTCCTTTTCATCCAACGTACCGCGCATCTCGCCCAGCAGGATTGCTAACATGTATAAATCAACCAAAGGAGCTGTATAAGCTTTGGTGGAGGCTACGCCGATCTCTGGGCCAACCTGCATGGAAATGAATCCATCTGCAATGCGCATGGCTTGGGAGCCAATAGCGTTAACAATCGACCACAGAATAGCACCTTTCTGACGTCCCTCTTCCATGGCAGCTAATGTATCAGCCGTTTCACCGGATTGGCTAATAGCCAATACTACAGTGCGGTCATCCACGATCGGATCCTGGTAGCGGAACTCCGATCCGATCTCCACTTCAACCGGGATTCGAGCAATACGTTCGATCAGGACCTTGCCAACCATACCGGCATAAGAGGCCGTTCCACAGGCGATGATAAAGATCTTGTTAATCTTCTTAACCAAGGCCGGAGTCAGATTGAGGGTTGGAAGTTGAATGGAACCAGTTTCGTAATCCACCCGACCAGCAATGGTATCGGTCAGCGACCGAACTTGCTCATGGATCTCCTTGTGCATAAAGTGGCGGTACTCACCTTTTTCTGCAGAAACCGGATCCCAGGGCACATTATGAACTTCGGCATCGATCTCTTTGCCGTCCATGCCCATTACTTTCACACTCTGTTGGGTGACCACAGCCATCTGGTGTGATTCCAGGAAGATCATTTCCCGGGTATGCTCGAGAATAGCCGGTAGGTCCGAGGCGATATAATTTTCATCCTGTCCGATACCCAGCACCACACCGCCGGCATTTCCAATCCTGGCGGCGATGATCTTATCCGGTTCATTCTTGCTCATCACCACAACACCATGGGCCCCTTTCAAAAGGGCAAGTGCTTTTTGAACCGCACTGGTCAGATCATTCTCAGAAAGAAACCGTTCGATAAGGAATACAATCACTTCCGAATCCGTTTCAGACTGGAACACAGCACCTTCGCTGATCAATTCCTCTCTTAAACTAGTAAAGTTTTCCACGATACCGTTATGAACCACAACCACATCTCCAGTCATACCGAGATGGGGATGCGCGTTGCGAGTATTGGGTTCTCCATGGGTAGCCCAACGAGTATGACCGATTCCAAGTTTCCCTTTGATGGGCGAATCTTGAACCAGCTGTGAGAGACGCTCCAGTTTGCCGGCGTCTCGCCGAACTTCTATACCCCCATTTTCAAGGACCGCTATACCAGCGGAGTCATAACCGCGGTACTCCAACTTTTTTAACCCATTCATGATAATGGGTGTAGCGTTTTTCGGTCCAATATATCCAACTATTCCACACATAGGTACTACCCTCCTGAAAGACTCTAGCGACCCTTATCCAGCGATAATGGAAATCTCCATGCCGCAGAATCCTGATAAGTACAGTTCGCTAATTGAAAATTATTGTCACCTGGGATGATGTTGTCCCACCGGTCGCCCGGGTTTTTATCATCCTTATTGGTTTGGAGGGGAAATATCGGAGTGTGACAACTCCGGAGGGCTTCCGCTGATAGTTCGATTTTCCCGGTTTTCTTTCCCCCGACCGGTTAGCCTCCCGAAGGAGGAACCCTCATCCTCGTCAACTCAAGAATTATTCTTGAGCCCTTGCGCTAATTTCCCGTTTTTACTGGTTTTCCTGCCATCTCCTTCCTGAAAGCTTTCCGCGAAAGAACCCGTCTGGCGTTCCATCGCGGAAATTATCTTACTAAAGAAAGGTAAAACCTGCAAGCTACGCTTTTCCTACTTCACTGAAGCTTTTTTGATCACATCACCCTGGCGGATAGCATCCACTATATCCACACCCTGGGTTACTTTCCCAAAGACAGTATGTTTTCCATCCAAGTGTGGCGTCGGCAGATGGGTAATGAAAAACTGGGAGCCATTGGTATTGGGTCCGGCATTGGCCATAGAAATCACCTTGGATTCGTGCTTAAGCGGGTTACCAACAAACTCATCTTCAAAACGATAGCCTGGACCTCCGCGGCCGGTACCTTCGGGGTCGCCACCCTGGATCATGAAGTTTTCAATCACGCGGTGGAATTTCACACCATCATAAAAGGTTTCATTGACCAGGAAAACGAAGTTATTTACGGTTTTGGGGGCATGTTCTGGATAAAGCTCCAGCTCAATATCTCCCCGGCTGGTTTCTAGTTTAACCGTATAAACCTTGGATGGATCGATAGTCATTTCTGGTGGTGCACTATATTGTTTTGCCATGATTCCTCACTTTTTGTTATTTGTAAACATGTTCTGGCTATTATATCATTCCAGAGAACTGAAAAACCTCCCGTGCTTTGGTAGTCTGCCGGAGCTTTGGAAAGCTCCGGGAGGTTTTTAAAAATAGAAAAGGCGCCAGAATTCAAAGAAAACTGGCGCCAGGAGCAGATCAGAAAGCCTCAAATGAGACTACGATCTCGGTTGGATCCCTGGAAGTAATGAAAACCCCAGGGATTATGATATGGAAATTTTCAGGAATTCGGAGCCAGAGAGGGATCCTCCGGACGTAAATCAGTGTCAGGAGTCGGTCGTTCCACACCCGGGCGCTGGCCATCAGGCCGATTTTCCTGGGGATTGCCAGCCGCAACAACGCGGGCGATGATGGCCCCATCTTCATTGATATATCCAGCAAATCCAGCTCGCATACCCTTTTCCAGGTCATTGAAACCGCCTACCTGTCCGCGGTATTGGGTCTGGGAGTCCACAAAAACTGTGATCACTGAACCATCCGATTTTTCAAGTTGGAATTTTCCAGCTCCGGGGCTGACAGTTTTGATTATTCCCTGAGCCTTGATGAGCTCTGGACGATCCTGGGAATTTCCGGCCAACACCACTCGAGCGATCAATTTACCTTCCTGGTCCTCATATCCACCCACTCCGGCACGCATGCCTTCTTCCAGATCACGGATGCCTTCAACCTGGCCTTTATAAGTGGTATTTTCAGTCACAAAAAAGGTCAAAATCGTTCCATCCCCTTTTTCGAGACGGAATTTTCCGGCTGCAGCATCCACACCAACAATAGTTCCTTCAGCGCGAACCGTTTCTGGGCGGATACCTGCAATCACCAATACAGCGGTAAGTGTCCCATCTTCACCTTCTTTGGCAGCTACCCCAGCCTGCCAGCCAACTTCCATATCCTCCAGGCTGGATAGCTGACCCTGGTAGCGGGTCTTTTCATCTACAAAGAAACGGGTCCTGGTTCCATCTGCAGTAACGATCTCGAACTTTCCTAGATCAGTATCCACTGCAGTGACCTCACCTTTGGCTTTAATCAAATCCGGCGCGCTGCCAGCGATCAAACCAATGGCGATCAATTTACCTTCACTGTGCTCGGAATAGGCTACCCCGGCTCCCATACCCACCTCAAGTTCATCCAAACTCGAGATCTGACCGCCATAACGGGTCTTCTCATCCACAAAGAATCTCATTTCAACTCCATCGGGAGTCTCAATCGAGAACTTACCAGCTGAAGGGTTAACATCGGTTACCTTTCCACGAGTATTGCCAATATCCGAGGTATCCCCAGCAATCACCAGGATGACCCATAATTTTTCATCCTCACCTTCTCGGGCAGTAACACCTGCCCTCCAGCCCACCTGCATTTCATCCAGGCTTTCCAATCCCCGGAAGTTTGTCTCGTCATTAACAAAAAAGGTCATGACAGTACCGTCGTTACTCTCGATCCGGAACTTTCCTGCTGTGGGATCCACGGCAATAACCTCACCACGGGCTTTGAGTAATTCTGGGTGATCACCTTCCGCTGCCAACGCTGTTCCGCTGAAGGTCGCAGCCAATAATATTGCAGCTATCAGGGGTAATACTACTTTTTTGAACATTTTTCCTCCCAATCCTAAAGTTAAACTTGAACTACGCCTTTAGGATAGAGGATGGTTGTAAACAGAGTTCAACCGAGTTGTAAAATCTATGTAAAATCTTAATGATTTCTGAATAATTCAGGGGAGATTGAGGAAATGATGCTGCGGGTCATGACTGGGAATACCTTACTCTCTGTCATTGCGAGGAGGGAATTTATTCCCGACGAAGCAATCCCCCATTTTCAGGAGATTGCTTCGGGTGTTACACACCCTCGCAATGATAGAAAAACACGCCATAAGATTAAAGAAAAAAGTCGTCCCGCGGACGGGACGACGAGAATACAAAAATTATGATCCTCCTGTTTCATTTAAAACACGATCTCTTCCTTGCCTGTCAGTTTCTCCTGAACCAGATTCGCGACAGTATCCAGATGGCCTTTTTTATTTACAAAATCAAGGTCATCAGAGCGGATCTTCAATACCGGGCACAGGTTAAAAGTACCCATCCAATCATCGTAAAAGGAATCCAGCAAGGTAAGATACTCCAGGCTGATGCCCGATTCTATTTCCCTCCCTCTCTCCTCAATGCGTTTCAGCAAAATCTCCGGGGGGGCGATCAAGTAAATCAGAAGATCTGGCTCGGGCAATTGACCAGCGATTAACTGAAATAACCGTTGGTAAGAGCGGTAATCCCGTTCCGAAAAACTGCCCTGCTGGTAGAGAGCCCGGGCAAATATCTTTTCATCCTCATATATGCTGCGATCAGCAATTGCTGACCGGTTGGCGTTTCCCAGTTCCAGATGCTGCTGCGCCCTGTGGCCCAGGAAATAAACCTGCAAGTGAAACGACCAGGCATCCATATCTTGGTAAAAATCGCCCAGGTAGGGGTTGTCAATCACCGATTCATAAGCGGTCCGCCATCCCAGCCTATCCCCCAAACGTTCTGTCAATGAAGTTTTTCCTGTTCCGATATTGCCTGCCACGAGCACCAATTTTCCAGCCATTATGGGCCTCCTGATCTGATACAGCCAATTATACCGTTTGATAAAGCGGAATAGAAATCAGCGCTTTTCTACAACTACTGCGCATACCTTATAATCCGGGATCTTTGCCTGGGGATCCCTGGCGTCAATGGTGAGAATATTTGCTGCCGCTTCAATAAAATGGAAAGGCAGAAAAACCATGCCCTGCCGAGAGCGTCGAGTAACCGACACTTTTACATCGATCTCTCCTCTCCTGGATCGGACTTTTACCCAATCTCCGGAGGATATATCAAGTTGTTCTGCGTCACCTGGATGGATCTCAACCAGCGCTTCCGGATAGATATCGTCCAGCTTGGAGCGCCGGGTCATGGTGCCGCCGTGCCAGTGGTACAAAACCCGGCCTGTGGATAGAATCAATGGATACTCCTCGTCCGGAAGCTCAGCTGATAAACGATATTCCAGGGGTGTCAGTTTGCCTTTGCCGCGCGGGAATGTATCTTTAAATAGATATGGGGTTCCGGGATGGTCAGGAGAAGGACAAGGCCAGTGAACTCCGTCCTCCCTCATGACACGTTCATGGGTGATACCCTGAAAAGGCGGGGTTAAGGCGGCCATTTCATCCCAGATCTGAGATGGATGGGTAAATGAAAAACCTACACTTTTCTCACGCCCCAATTTACTCTCGATCCGGAGAGCTAAATCCTGGATGATATCCCAGTCCGGACGAGCTTCTCCAGCAGGATCAATCGCCTTGCGGATCAGCTGGACACGCCGATCGCTGTTGGTGAAAGTGCCTTCTTTCTCCGCAAAACTGACAGCTGGCAGTATCACATCAGCATATTCACCCGTTTCATTCATAAAAATGTCCTGGTAAAGAACAAATTCCAGGTTTTCCATAACATGCCGGGCATGCAGCAGATCAGGCTCACTCATCATTGGGTTTTCACCCATAATGTAGTAGCTTTTTATTACACCCTTTTCCGCAGCATCGACCATTTCCATAGTAGTCAGGCCGGGTTCCGGATCAAGGGATATCCCCCAATGCTGCTCAAATTTCTCCCGTACCTGCGGATCATTGACTGGCTGGTAGCCAGGATAAACATTGGGTAGTCCACCAGAATCAGAGCAGCCCTGTACATTATTTTGACCCCTCAAGGGATTTAAACCCGTTCCCGGACGGCCAATATTGCCAGTTAACAAAGCCAGATTGGCCAATGAGATGGCGTTATCAGTTCCGTGAGAGCTCTGACTGATTCCCATACCCCAGTATATCGCCGCCGCGTTCGCTTCCCCATATAAACGGGCCGCCTGGCGGATCAACTCAGCTGGAACGCCACAGATCTCTTCAGCGTATTCTGGTGTAAAGGTATCCAACGAGGGCAAATATTCATCCAGACCTTCCACCCGAGATTCAAGGAACTTCTGGTCAAGTAAGCCTTCTTTGACGATCACATGGGCCAAGGCCTGGAACATGACAACATCCGTGCCTGGCTTTAACTGTAGATAATATTCCGCAAATTGAGACATCTCAATCTGGCGCGGATCGATCACAATCAATTTGGCGCCATTTTTCACCACCGCTTCCCTCAGGAAAGTTGAGATGACTGGATGGGTTTCACTTGTATTGGAACCAGTTACCAGCAGGACTTCAAGATCCTTCATTTCGGCAATGGAATTGGACATGGCTGAAGAACCCAGCGTGATCTGCAAACCCGCTACTGAAGCAGCGTGGCATAAACGTGAACAATGATCGACGTTATTTGTTCCCAATACACCCCGGACAAATTTCTGGAAGAGGTAGTTGTCCTCATTGGTTGCTTTGGCTGAACAAAACGTTCCCAGTGAGTTACTGCCATTTTCCTTGACAAGATGGGAAATTTTTTCAGCTGCCAGATCAAGGGCTTCATCCCAGCTGGCCCGTCGGAAACCGGATAATCCCACTGGTTTTCTGGGCTGAGCTCCCAAGTCCTTGCGGATCATGGGGTAAGTCAGCCGTGAAGGATGAAAGACATAATCCATCCCATATCGGCCTTTTGTGCACAACCTGCCGTAGTTGGGGGCGACATTAAAAGGAGCATCCACCCTGGTGATGTGATTTTCCCGGATCTGCAGATCCACCTGGCAGCCTACACCACAGTAAGGGCAGGTGCTGCGAACAGTTTTTCCTCCCTCACTCATGTGGACCTCCTTTTATCCTGGCGTTCTTCCCGTCTTCGGGCTCTGATCTCATGATGCTGGAGACCTTTTTCCAGCAGGTGTTCCGTCTTTCCCTGCAGTGCCTTTGTAGGACACACTCCCACACAGTTGCCACAGAAAACACAAGTGGTTTCCGGGAGCGGGAAATCAAAGAATGTAGTGATCCGGCTCTCATGGCCCCTGCCACCGATACCGAGGGCATAGGTATACTGCATATCATCCGCGCAGGCCTGTACGCAGCGCCAGCACAGGATACATTGGGAATAGTCCCGGACATAAAAAGGATTATCATCCAGGATCTCTTTTTCACGTTTTTTAGCGCCCGGGAATCGTTCCGGATCCACTTCGTATTTTTCCATCTGGGCTTGTAGTTGAGGCGAATTTGAGAGATCCACACTGGCGTTGAGCATTTCCAGGATCGTGCGCCTGGTTCGGATCACTCGTTCACTTTCAGTAAAAACCACCATACCTTCCGCAGCTGGAGTGATACATGACGGCGCCAGGCGGCCCCAACCCTCTACTTCCACCACGCATTGGCGGCAGATCCCTTCAGAAGTTGTGGCTTCATGCACACAAATCACAGGGACATTGATATCCAGGCTTTTGGCAGCCTGCAGCAAGGTAGATCCATCTGGCACCTGACATTCCTTTCCATCAATGGTCAGCTGAATAAGTTTCTCTTTATCCATGGCTGACCTCCTCGATTCCAAAATATTCAGGACAGATCTTGATCGCACTCCCAATTGCCAATCCGGCAGTCTGACCCAGACCGCAAAGCGAGCTGTCTGTCATCGTGGCGATCACATCCTCCAATCGTTCAATATCCCCTGGCAAAGCCTGGCCGCGCAGGTTCCGATCCAGGATCTCTGCCTGGCGCTGCGTGCCCAGCTGGCAGGGGTAGCACTTCCCGCAGCTTTCATGCGCAAAGAAATGCCCCAAACCATGGAGCACAAATTTCATATCCACATCCTCGTCAAACACGACAACAGCACCTGAACCGAGAGAAAGGCCGAATTCCCGGGTTCCCTGGGTGGTCAACAGCACATCCAATTGATCCGGTGCTACGAATTTCCCAGCCGCGCCGCCCAGCAGCACAGCTCGAATCTCTTTTCCATTTCGTATACCGCCTGCATTTTCATAGATCAGATCTGCCAGGGTGATTGGTTTAGTGACCTCATAGATCCCGGGCCGGTTAATGTCCCCTGAAATACTGAACAGGCGCGGACCGGAGGAATCATCCGAGCCAAGTTTCTTATATTCTTTCGGACCTATATTACAGATCAAAGCTACATTGGCCAGGGTTTCTACATTATTTATCACAGTTGGCTGATTGAATAATCCGTGAGTAGTTGGGAATGGGGGTTTGACACGGGGAAATCCACGTTTGCCTTCAATGGATTCAAACAGGGCAGTTTCTTCCCCGCAGATATAGGCCCCTGCCCCACTGCGCAATTCAATTTCAAAATCAAAACCTGATCCCAGGATATCCTTCCCTAAAAACCCTTCCTGAGCTGCAATCTCTAGCGCATGCGAGATCACTTGATGGGAATGGGTATACTCCCCCCGGATATAGAGGTAACCTTTCGTAGCTCCCACCGCGTAAGCCGCGATTATCATTCCTTCAATGATAGTAAATGGATCACCTTCTATCAAAGCCCGGTCCTTAAAAGTACCAGGTTCGGACTCATCTTCATTACATACCAGGTATTTCGGGAAACGATCCACCTCTGCACAGCCTTTCCATTTCAATCCAGTTGGAAACCCCGCACCTCCCCGGCCTGTCAGTCCAGAAGCGGTCACCATTTCGATCACTTTTTCAGTTGATAATGTGAGAATTTTTTTCAACCCTTTGAATCCACCCTTTTCTTGGAACTGCTCGGTACTAAGGGGATCTATCTTGCCAGCTCTGGCCATCAGGTAAAGTGGATCGCCGTAGATCAGGCTGTGGGGATGCGCTCCCGGGTTGAAAACCTTCTCAAGGGTCGCTTCTCCAACCATCTCATCCCCTACCAGCACTCCGGGAGCGTGATCGCACAATCCCAGGCATTCCACCTCTTCTACGATATACTGTCCATCTCTGGTAGCTTCACCAATATCCACACCCAGATGCTGGCAGATTTGCGAGACAAGTTCCCCGCTTCCCTGGGATGCACAGGAGGGAGTGGTGCAAATGCGAATTGGTGTTTCAGCTCGAGGTTCGCTGGACAACATCGAATAGAATTCGATCACACCATAGATATCCGCCAGGGGGACCTTTAACGCTGCGCCTATCGCAATCGCAGATGCAGCTGGAATAAAGTCATGGACCTTCTGGGTTTCAAGCAAAGCAGGGAGCAGCATTTCCCTGTCCCGTTCACCATATTGATCCAAAAATTCTTGTAGTTGAGAAGAAACAGGAGGGTCATTAAGCATGATAACTCCTTAACATGTAGTTCAGAACACCAGTAAATTATAGCGCTTGTCCAGATGAGGGCAGCCGCATGTTACAGATTATATCAAGGGTAGAAGGTTTTTGCGGGTTGTCATCCTGAGCGTCAGTCCCAACCCCGATTGAAATCGTTCCTGCTGGCAGAGCCGATTCTTTCAACTCCTTCAGATTGATGTTGGTCTTCGTTGGTGTAGAAACCTAGAAGAACAACACCAAACACCAGCCTGTCATTGCGAGGAGGCCGAACGGAGAGAGGATGACGAAGCAATCTTAACTAAGTTCATCTGTCATTTTCTTCTGTACGATCAAACCATATGGTACAGATCTAACCTCCTCTTAGAAAATCAGTATTTAATCTTAAATCTCAGTTTTGATTTAGTTCAGATTGCTTCGAAACCTATGCTTTCTGGCAATGACAGGCTTGTGATAAAAAACGTCCCTGAAGAGGGACGCTCAGCGCCAGCAAGGTCAGCGACTTCAGTCGGGACCCCGATTGAAATCGTTCCTGCTGGCAGAGCCGAACGTCGACCTGCGTCGACGTATTGATTTTTCGATTTAATCAGGATATATAGAAAACAAAAGGGGAATTCAATGGGGAAAAAACGTTTTTCTTTATATCTACATCTCGTCTGGGCAACTTGGAATCGCGAGATGTGGATCACCCAGGACATTGAGAGGAGAGTCTATCGAAACATAGTAAATCAGATCCATAAGCATGGCTGCATGGTACTGGCGATCAATGGTATGCCTGATCACATCCATTTGTTGATTAAATACTCAACAACCACAACTATCGCGAAAATAGTGAAACAAGCAAAAGGGGTTTCATCCAACTTTATTAATAGCGAAAACCTACTTGATGACCATTTCAAGTGGCAAATAGGATACGGAGCATTCTCGGTTAGCAGGTGGGATACAGATAAGATAATTTCTTATATTCGCAATCAAAAACGACATCATCAGGATCTAGATTTGATAAATGAGATAGAAGAAATAAATATTCAGTAAATATTAGCGTCCCTGAAGAGGGACGCTCAGCGCCAGCAAGGTCAGCGACTTCAGTCGGGGCCAATTTCCAACAAAAAAAGGCTGCTTCATCAGCAGCCTTTCATTTTTTTTATTTCCGGCAACTACTTCTAGCTCTCAAATTCAGAAAGCATATCTGCCAGTTCGGAATCCCCATTTGTATCCATGGCTTTGCGCATGGCCGCTTCAAAAGCAGTGGGGGTTACTACTTGCTTCTCGTCCTCATCATTGTCAATGACATATTCATTCACTGGCGGATCTTCGAGGGCTTTCATGCTCAGTTTGATCTGTTTCTTTCGGCGGTTAACTTTCAGGACTTTCACAGAAACTTCCTGGCCTTTCTGGACAATATCCGTTGGAGTGCGCACGTAACCGTGAGCCATCTCGCTGATATGCACCAATCCAGGGCGTTCTGCCTGAATATCAACAAATACACCGTATTTTTCGATCCGGGTAACCACACCGGTCAATTCCATGTCCGGTTTGATCTCCCGCCAATCCATACCTAGCGGTTCCAGCATGGTCAGTTCGATCTTTTTTGTTTCCGGATCAACGCGCTGAATCCAGACCTCAACAGTCTGGCCTTCTTTCAACACATCAGCAACCCGGGATACTGAATCATTTGAGATTTTCGAAATGTGTATCACACCAGGAAAACCGACACCAACATCAACAATCGCACCTGCCAAGGAAGTTTTCAAAACCTTTCCCGCAACCTTCATTTTAGGTTCTAAGTTCTCAATTGTTTCAGGCGTCATCAATTCTTCGTTCGCCATAAAACACTCTCCAAGTACACTTCAATTTCAACAAGCGTCAATTATACCGTTCGCGAGGGTGATTGTCAAAGCACATGTGTGAGCAATCGGCTTCTAATAAGAAATTAAATTTTCCAGGACGGAGATTAATTTCTGGACCCAACCCTCTTCCTTATCATTAAATGGAAGCCAGATAGAGGAATCACCATAACGGACCTTCTTGTCAAATTCCCAGGGCTGCGGCGGGGCTTTACCCTCAGGATATCCAAGGGTGAGCTTGCCGTATTGAGTGAAAATACTCTCCAAACCCGCTGTTTCTGCTAGTAATTTTAGCTCCAATTGCAGAAGCAAGTTCTCGACTGTCTCTGGAAGAGAGCCAAAGCGGTCCTTGAATTCGGCTCTGAGATCATTGATCTCAGAGGATTTCAGGATATTCGCAGCTCGTCTGTATAGTGCCAGACGGACAGAGCGGTCCTGAATATAATCCTCCGGGATACCCACAGGTAAGGGCAAATCTATCTTCACCAGCGGTCGCAGGAGCTGGCCCGGCAAAACCTGTTCGACGCCTGGCCCTCCATCATCTTTCTTTATCCGGTTCACAGCATCTGCCAGCAGGCGGGTATAGAGATGAAATCCAACTGATGCAATATAGCCGGACTGCTTGGTTCCCAGAATATCCCCTGAACCACGGATCTCCAGGTCCCGCATAGCGATGTTATAACCCGCACCCAAATCAGTATGTTCAGCTATGGTTTCTAACCGCAAACGTCCCTCATGGGTAGGAGCTCCTTGGCGGCCTTTGAAGAAATACGCATAAGCTCGCTGGGCTCCGCGGCCAACCCTACCGCGTAATTGGTACAGCTGGGCCAGACCAAAGCGGTCAGCCCGATCAACGATCAAGGTATTTGCATTCGGGATATCCAACCCGGACTCAATGATCGAGGTAGATAACAGGACATCGATCTCTCCCCGTGTGAACTGGCGCATACGCTCTGCCAGATCCTTTTCCGCCATCTGCCCATGAGCGATGCCTATCCTGGCTTCCGGAACCAAACCTGCCAGATGGGA
>Ga0180436_10001884_pt1 | contig 20216 bp, 20 predicted proteins | sample SS_ome_2_FD_132434 | JGI IMG/M metagenome (GOLD analysis project Ga0180436, IMG submission 132434) | Hypersaline lake sediment archaeal communities from the Salton Sea, California, USA - SS_3_S_2 metaG | ecosystem: Environmental > Aquatic > Non-marine Saline and Alkaline > Hypersaline >...
TCCCAAACACAGGGTGGCATTCTCAACCGACTCGTATACGGTGTCTCCCATTTTTTTCCCCGGGGGAAGCATAGGAGATCTCGCAGTAAACGGAACCGTCAACGATATTGCCATGTGCGGGGCATCACCTCTCTATTTAAGCGCCGGTTTTATTATAGAAGAAGGATTTGATACGGAAGATCTTAAAACGATTATAAACCATATGTCAAAAGCGGCAAAAGCCGCCCATGTTCAAATCGTTACGGGTGATACAAAGGTGGTTCCACGGGGTAAGGCGGATCAGATATTTATCAACACGTCCGGTATCGGCATTATTCCGGACGGGGTGACGATCGGAGGAGACAAGGCCAAGCCCGGAGATAAAATTATCATCAGCGGTACTATTGCAGATCATGGAATGGCAATCCTTGCGGCGAGGGAATCCATATCATTTGAAACGCCCATTAAGAGTGATTCGGCACCGTTAAACCGGATGGTCGACTCCATGCTCAGTGCCAGCAGCAATATCCATGTGCTTCGTGACCCGACACGCGGAGGCCTGGGAACCACACTGAATGAAATAGCCTCCCAGTCAAAGACAGGAATTAAAATAGTTGAAGAGGACATACCGGTAAAAAACGAAGTGTCCGGAATTTGTGAATTGCTGGGTTTTGACCCGCTTTATGTTGCGAACGAAGGCAAACTCATTGCAATCGTGGATCCATCTGACGCTGAAAAGGTACTATATACAATAAAAACAGATGATTTTGGGAAGGATGCCCGCATCATCGGCGAAGTTGTGGATGATATCCCGGGCCGGGTGATGATGGAAACGGTGATTGGAGGCACCCGGGTTGTGGATATGCTGACCGGAGAACAATTACCCAGGATATGCTGATGCATAGACGGCAACCATTCATTTTAATAATCTTTACCGCCCTGTTTTTTACCGCGGCAGCCTGGGGATGCGGGTTCAAAAAAGAAGTCGTGCTCACCGGTAAAACCATGGGCACAAACTGGAGGGTCAAGGTTGTAACCGGCTACTTTGACACGTCGAAACCACTGGATGAGGCGATTAAAAACCGTCTTCGGGAAATAAATAAAAGCATGTCCCTTTATGAAAGGGACAGCGAAATCAAACGGCTTAATGGCCATCGTTCTTCCGGTAAGTTCAGGGTTTCCGATGATTTTATGTCGGTTCTTCTGACCGGCAAACAGCTATACAAAGAAACCAACGGCGCCTGGGATGCCACCATAAGGCCGCTGGTTAACCTATGGGGATTCGGGGATGCGGGAAAAGATTACAAAGTTCCGGGAGCACGCATCATCAAACGCAATTTGTCCCATGTTTCCTTTGATTCGATTCACATTCTGGACGGCAACTTTATTGTCAAGACCGATCCGGAACTGACCCTCGATTTCGGATCCATAGCAAAAGGCTTTGGAGTTGATGAGGTCGCCGGCGTGATCAGAAGCAGGGGGTATTCTGATTTTATTGTGGAAATCGGCGGAGAAGTATATGCATCGGGCACCCGTTTGGACGGGAAACGCTGGCGTATAGGGATCAATATGCCTGACAAAGACTCTGATTTCAATGATGTTTACAAGGTCATCATCGTCAGCGGGAAAGCCGTTGCCACAAGCGGTAATTATAGAAATTTCTTTGAGAAAAAAGAAAAGCTGTATTCCCATGTCATCGACCCGAGAACCGGCATGCCGTGTGACAACGGGGTGGTCAGCGCATCCGTCATTGCCGGATCATGTACTTATGCCGACGGGCTTGCCACGGCATTAATGGTTATGGGGCACACTGAAGGCGTTGACTTTGTAGACAAAAAAAAAGGTGTCGAGTGCCTTGTCATAGTTAAAGAAAAAGACGGTTCATTAACAAATTATTTTTCAAAAAACTTTAATGATGAAGGATGACATCACCCACAATGAGAGTCGGCATGGCAGGCTGATACATTTAAAAGAGGCCCTTTCCGGTCTTCTGATGCTTCCGGTTCGACATCCTGTCGCTGTAATAGTTGCCATCTGCATAATTACAGTCATCGCCGGATGGCGCATCCCCTCTATCCCCTTCAGCACCTCAATCTACGATCTCGTAATAGAAGATATATCAGCGGCAGCCGATTACCAGGCCTTTCAAAAAACCTTCGGCTCAGATGACATCATAAGAGTGGTTGCAAAGGGAGAAAATGTATTCGACCCCGGTTTTTTTAAAACCGTCGAAAATTTGTCCGACACGGCATCCCGGATAAGCGGAGTGAGGCGGGTCATCAGCCTTGCGACCATCAAAAACGATATTGACCCGGGAAACCTGTGGAGCATGGACAAATTTTCAGTTGTTCTGTCATCGGCAGGCCTGTTTAAGAAAAACTTTTTTTCCAGCGACAACAAAACAACCGCCCTGACCCTGGTTATAGAAAAAGGCGCGGATGAAAATCATGTGGTGAATGAAGTCAACAGAATGATTGCTGAGGCAGCAGAGGATATTCCGCTATACCAGATCGGGATGCCGACTGTTTCCCAGGCGCTGGCGGAATACACGAAAAACGATCTGACCGCCATTCTTCCCCTTTCATTACTGGCGATCATTATTATACTGTATCTTATTTTTAATCACTTCAGACTGCTGGCCCTTCCCGTCATCTGCGTCATCACCGCCATGGTATGGACATTCGGCCTCATGTCCTGGGCAGGTATCGCTGTATCCGCGCTGACAATGATCGTCCCGGTATTTATCATTGCCGTCGGGACGGCTTATGCGCTTCACATCTGTTCAAAATTCGTAACTTCAGCCAAAGAGGCTTCCGGAAGCAGAGAAGCCGTCATGTCCACCTTCAAAGAAATGACACTTCCTACAATTCTGGCCGTGTTGACCACGTCCATCGGGATAGGTTCAATTTATATCCATCGCATTACCGCCATAAAAGAATTCGCCCTGTTCTCTGTAGTCGGTATGATCAGCATGCTGATCGTTCTCTTAACCCTCATGCCCTCCCTGATGGTATTTATCCCGATTGACAGTTTAAAAAATCGGAACAACAGGTTGCCGGCCTACACGGATCGTCTAGTCCGCCGCATTATTCGAATCGATCTCACTTATCAGCGCTTCATCTTCTATTTTTCAGCAGTATTCGCACTGGTTTGCATTGCAGGTGTCTTTCATATCCGGATTGAAACAAACCCGGTGGACTATTTTAAAAAAGACACGGACGTCAGCACCAACTTTCACGATATCTATAAAGACCTGTCGGGGAGTTTTCCGGTAAATGTGGTAATGGAAAACAAACAAGAGTATTATTTTGAAAACCCGGACCATATAGTTGAAATAGCCCGTCTTCAAGAGTTTCTTGAGACCCTTCCGGGAGTGGATAAAACGGTTTCTTTTGCGGACTACATGAAGCTCGTCAACTATTCGATGAATCAGTTCGATCCAAAATTTTACCGTCTGCCCGAAGAGTCCTGGGAAGTCAGCATGCTGATAAATAATTATAAAATCATGCTTGGAAACGATGTTCTGAAAAGCTTTATGGACGAGTTGTTTTCCAAAGCAAACATATTACTTTTCACTCATATTTCAAGCTCATCCAAATTCCTTGAGACCAAAATAAAGATTCAAGACCATGTGGCCACTCATTTTTCCGGGGATACCCTCTTCACAATCACAGGCCTGGGAATGGCTATTTCGGAAAGCAGCAACCATCTCGTTGAGGGCCAGATTAAAAGTCTCGCCCTGACCATTATACTTGTTTTTTCGACAATGTTTATCCTCTTTCTTTCCGGGAAAGTCGGGATAGCAGCGGTCGTCACCAATTTTTTCCCGGTGATTGTCACCTTTGGAATCATGGGATGGTTTGGTATCGAACTGAATATGGCAACAGCTCTAATTGCAGGGATAGCGATCGGCCTGGCTGTTGACGACACAATTCATTACCTGGTGAGGTACAACAGGGAGTTTAAAAAGGACCTTGACAAAGACAGGGCCCTTAGGGATACACTGATACATACCGGAAGACCCATTGTCTATACGACACTTACCATCGGAGTTGGATTTTCAATACTTCTGATCTCAAATTTCAGCCTGACCGCTGTTTTTGGCTTCCTGATGATCATTACGCTTGTTGCCGCCCTCATCGGAGATCTTGTCATTCTGCCATCATTGATGCTCCATATTGAACTTGTGACCGCATGGGATCTTTTGAAACTGATGCCGGCCCCCGGGGGGATATCACCTGATATGGCACATGAGTTAAACCAGCCCCTTAATGCCATTAAAATGGGCAGCGAGTATCTTAACATCATGGTTAAAAGGGGCAAAAAAATAAAAGAGGACGACCTGTTGCGGGTCATCTCAGAAATAAACTCACAGGTCACAAGGGCCTCGGGAATAATTAAGCAGCTGAGCACCTTCGGTGAAGAGCCGACTCTGCAAAAGGAGCCGGTTAATATTAATCAGGCGGTCAGGGATACCCTTTCCATTCTGAGCCACCAGCTGGAGCTGGAAAATATACAAACGGAGTTGGACCTTGAAGAACATCTCCCCCAGGTTCTATCCCACAACAATCGAATAGCTCAGGTTTTTTATAATGTTCTCATGAATGCAAGGGACGCATTAATAAAACGAAGAAAGGAAGACCCTAACGCCCCCTGCAGGATCCGGGTCAGCACGAGATCGGAAAAAAATGTCATCATTGCCTCCGTCTTTGATTCGGGGGTCGGCATTCCGGCTCACTTAAAGGAAAGAATTTTCGAACCATTCTTTACTACCGGTAAACACGGGCAGGGAAAAGGGCTCGGACTTTCGGTATGCCATGAAATTATGAGGGACTGCAGAGGACGTATCCGTGTTGCAAGCCAAAAAAACATCGGAACAACCGTTGAACTGGTGTTCCCCAAAATGACGGATAAACATATTAAATGACCGACAGACGTTTAACAATCATCCTTCTCGTGCCCGTGGTTTTTCTTTTCTTTTCATGCGGCCCGACGGAGGAGAGTCCATTTAAAGCTAAGACATCAGATGGTATAACCGGTAACGAGATTGCCATCGGTTCATCTCTGGCCCTGGGAGGTCACGCCGGTTATCTGGGAACGCAGACCATCCATGGCGCTATGTCCTACATTAATTATATCAACGAAAAAGGCGGCGTCCACGGAAGAAAGATAAACATCATCACCTACGATGATGGCTATGACCCATCGAAATGTGTTTATTATACACAAAAGTTAATTATAGAGGACAACGTTTTCTGTTTGTTCTGTTACGTGGGCACACCGACAACCGTCAACATAATCCCCCTTGTCGAAGAGGCGAAGATCCCCCTTATAGGCATGTTTACCGGTGCCAATGCCCTGAGATATCCGTTCAACCGCTATCTGATCAATGTCAGGGCGTCCTATTACCAGGAAACCGCCGCCGCCGTAAATTACATGGTCGACGACCTCGGTATAAAAAAGGTTGCTGTTTTTTATCAATATGATGCGTACGGCTTTGATGGACTGAAAGGCACGGAGCTGGCTTTAAAAAAATATAACCTTACGCCCGTATCCACCGGCACATACATAAGAGGGACGCTTGGAGTAGAAGAGGGAGTGAAAAAAATATCGGATTCCGGTGCCGAAGCTGTTGTCATGATCGGAACCTACGATCCCTGTGCGAAGTTTATCAGGGTATCCCGCGATCGAGGGTTTACCCCTCTGTTTTTCAATGTTTCTTTTGTCGGGGCCGAAGAGCTGGCAAGAAAACTTGGAAATGCCGGAGAGGGGGTGATCGTAACCCAGGTCGTGCCGCCGCCTGAAATGATCAGCGGCGCCCATTTACTGCGCGGAGCAAAGGAGTATGCCAGGCGCCTGAAGCAATACTATCCCCAGGATAAGCCGAATTTCGTCGGTCTTGAAGGGTATATTAATGCCATCGTTCTTGTGGAGGGGCTAAAAAGGGCGGGCGTATACCTTACACGGGAAAAGTTTATTGATGCCATTGAGACAATCACCGACTTCGATCTTGGCATTGCCAATAAAGTATCTTTCAGTTCTACGGATCACCAGGGGCTTGAACGGGTGTACTTTACAAAAATCCAAAACAACCGGTTTGTCCTTCTTAACAATGAATAAAGAGAGATGGGTTGAGATATTTATCGAATAAATTTAAAGCGGCAAGTTTAAAAAATAAAATTTTTTTCTCTTCACTTGCCGTCTTGTTTCTTCTGAGCTTCATCATTGCACTGTTTACCAGGTGGATCCTTTTCACAAGCCTGACATCAGAGTTAAAGCTGAGGGGAAAGGGGATTGCCGGGAGTATCGCGGAAAGTTGCAGGGGGTATATTCTGACGGAAAATATACCTGAGCTTACAAGCCTGCTTTTTAATGAACGCCTGGGAGAAAGAAAATATCTTATTGCGTATATCTTTGTGCTCGGAAAAGACAATAGCGTTCTGGCACATACATTTATCGACAAATTCCCCAATGAGATAATGAACGCCGATTGTTTTGACAAAAACGGAGTACATCCGTCCATCCTCATCAAAGTCAGGGGGGAGGAAGTGTTTGACATCGCGGCCCCCGTTGAAGAGGGTATATATCAAATCGGTTCAGTCCACATCGGACTTAAAAAGGAACACATTGATAATCTGATGGCAAAACTCAGGACTACTTTTCTGGGTTTTTTATCCGCCATTACGATACTCTTCTTCTGGATCAGCAACCTCCTTTCCAAGTACATTTCCAAGCCCATAACGGAATTGACAAGAATTTCCGATGAAATCAGCCGCGGCAACCTCGATGCATCCCAAAGCTCCATCGGTTCTATAAAAGGAAACCACGGTCCAACCGGTCCCGGTGATGAAGTCATGCAGCTTTCACGCTCATTCTACAATATGACCAATCGGCTAAAAATCTCCCAGAATGATCTTAGAGAATCTGAAAACAAATATCGCTCACTCTTCGTAAGCGGCCCGAACCCGATCTTTGTTCTGGACAGGCAAACAATGGAAATCCTCGACATTAATCCCAGCGCGGAGGAAACGTTTGGTTTTAATAAAAAGGCTACGTTGGGAAAGCTGTTTACGGATTTCGGAAGGTTTGAATACGAGGATAAGGATCCCATAGAAATTATTAAAAAGGGCTGGCCGGACGGCTACATTCTGACAACGAATGTCCGCTTTTATGCAAAACGGTCGTCACAACCGCTTTATATAAGGGTGAGAGCATGCCCGGCGCAATACAGCAAACGTGAGGCGTTGATTCTGTCTGCCATAGACATTACCGAAATGGTTGAACAGGAGGAGCAGTTGATTCAGACAAGCAAGATGGCCACTCTGGGTCAAATGGCGGCAGGAATTGCCCATGAATTGAATCAGCCCTTGAACGCCATAAAGCTTGGAAATGAATACCTGACCATGATGGTGGAAAAAGGGAATAAAATTCCTGATGATGGCCTCGCCCGGGTCGCCTCCGAAGTCAGCGGCCAGGTCGACCGGGCGTCTGAAATTATTAACCGGCTTCGTGAGTTCGGCAGAAAAACCGACTTTGCCAAAGAAAGGGTCGACATTAATACCAACATAAAAAATGTAATTCGAATAATAGGAAAGCAGCTCAGTATTGACAACATCAAGGTTAAGCTTGAACTGGATGACGATCTGCCTTTAATTCTCGCCCACAACAACCGAATGGAGCAGGTGATTTTCAACTTGATTACCAATTCAAGGGACGCCATCCGTGTGGTGGAACGTGCCGATACATCCATAACGATTAAAACGTTTCATGAAAACGACTCTGTGGTATTGGAAATAAGGGATACCGGTTCAGGGATTCCGAAAGACCTGATGGAAAAAATATTTGACCCTTTTTTCACCACCAAGGAAGTGGGGAAAGGAATGGGTCTTGGTCTTGCCATAATTTATGGTATTGTAAAAGACTATGAAGGAGATATTATAGTGGAAAGCGAAGAAGGCATAGGAACAACATTCATACAGCGGTTTCCCGCTTTTCATCCTGAGGATTAATAAGGAAGAAACCATGAAAAAAATTCTTGTTATTGACGATGAGAAACCGACCCTGTCCATGTTCGGCCTGTTTCTGGGCGCAATGGATTTTGATGTCGCCACCGCTGAAAACGGCGCAACCGGAATTGAATTGTTCAAAAAAGAGCGGCCAGATATTGTGCTCACGGATATTAAGATGCCGGGAATGGACGGCCTTGAAGTATTGAAAAAGCTGAAGGAAATCGATCCGTCCGTACCCGTGGTTGTCGTCACCGGTCATGGCGATACGGCTCTGGAGCAGGAAGCCCTCAGCTTGAACGCCGCAGGCTTCATTCATAAGCCCATCGAAAGAGAGGAAATTGAGAGTGTATTGAGCCGCGTCTGATTTTCCCAGCCTAGATTAAAATGGAATCACGGCGCAGTCTCGCCGCCTCCGGGCCGGGGTTCTATGCGGATGAGTCGTCCGCTGTCCTCGTCGGTCAGGACGTAAAGCAGCCCGTCGGGACTCTGCCGCACGTCGCGCACACGCGCCCCGATGCGCAGGGCCTCCTCCCCCCGGACGCGGCCCTCGTTGTCCAGGTCTATCCGGCGGACGTCCTGGGAGACAAGTCCGCCGACGAAGAGGTCGCCCTGCCAACCGCGGTATTTTTCACCGGTGTAAAGTAGCAGCCCCGAAGGGGCAATGGCCGGACTCCAGACCATTACGGGATCGACCAATCCCGGTGCACTGACCGCATCAGAGATCTTCAAGCCGAGAACGTACTCCCGGCTGTAGGTCACGGCCGGCCAGCCGTAGTTCTCCCCTGCCCTAAGGATGTTCAGCTCGTCGCCGCCCAGAGCCCCGTGCTCCGACGCCCAGACCTTGCTTCGGACAGGGTCCCAGGTCAACCCCTGGATATTCCTGTGCCCCAGGCTCCAGACCTCGCTGGCGGCGTCCTTGGCGCCAAAGAAGGGATTGTCCTTTGGGATGGTTCCGTCGTCGTTCAGGCGAAGGATTTTACCCAGGTGGCCGGCCTTGTTCTGGGCCTGTCGGCGGATGAGCTCACCGTCCAGGATGATCGGCGGATTGCCGCCGTCGCCGATGGATATCAGCATCGTGCCGTCCGGCAGCCACAGGATGCGCGAACCGAAATGCTGGGTGCCGACCTTGGCCTGTGATACCTCGAAAAGAACCTGCCAGCCCTTAAGTGCCATGCCCTCCAGAAGAGCCCGGGCCAGACAGGTGCGGTTGGCCAGGCGGGAACCCTTTGCGTAAGTGAAATATACCAGACGGTTCTCCTCAAAGCGGGGATGCAGCGAGACATCGAGAAGGCCTCCCTGACCCGAGTCGAATACCTCGGGCACACCGCTCAGCGGCTCAGGTTCCATGGCGTCGCCCCTTATCAGCCGGACGCGCCCGGGCCGCTCGGTTACGATGATGCTGCCGTTGGGCAGCCAAGTCATCGCCCAGGGATGCTCAAGGCCGCCGACCACGGTGATTCGCTCGTAGCCGCGGGCCATGGGCACATTCTCCCGTGAGATGACGGGGTTCCCGGCAGCCGGTGTGATGGTGACGGCGAGGAACGCCAGAGCCAGGCTGAAACAGGCGAAAATGCTTTTTGGATTTTTATGGTCCATGGCCTTGCCCCCTGATTTTTACGGTTAAACCGACGGTAAAAGGCCGCCTCTTTCACTGCAGTAATACATCTAATTTCTTGAATTGAACGCATACCGCTTTTTAAGTTACGATATCAAATATGATGGATAATTCAAGAAGGTATGCGGTTCCGGACGAATTTTGCTTTGCAAAATGAGATCCGGAATCCGGGGGGGGTACCGATCAACAATTTTTAAATCTAATATATTGCATTTATTTGATATTTGTTATAAGATAGACTATCTTTCACCATGTAAACATACGACTGTATTGATAACCCGCGAGTCAGGTTAGGTGTCCGTATATAATTTTTCGGAAGGAGGGGTCCATGGCCGGTAAATCGAGATATGCAGAACTGTCCAAAAAGAATGACGTGCTTGTCATCGATTTAGTTAAAAAGCTCTTAACGCTGAGCGTCGGGGGCGTTCTTTTTACGGAAGAAACCATTCGAAAATCAATTACGGAATTAAAACTCTCCAAGGATATTGCGAATTTTATTGTTCAACAGAGCACTAAATCAAAGGACGAACTTCTTCGATTCTTATCCGAAGAAATCGCCAAGGCAATGAAAGATGTAAACATTGAAAAGGAAATCAGAAAAGTATTGGAGAATTATAAAGTCAGCGTAACCATGGAAATTAATTTTGAGCCATCGGAAAAAAAATCGTTAAAGGCGAAAGCGAAATTGGGCAGGAAGCAAAAAAGCGAAACTGCCGGGAAAAGGACCGCCCGACCAAAAGCATCGAAACCAAAAACAATAAAACAAAAAAATTGACCTCTTGTCCGGAAGTCGACTTGTATTAGTATAAATATTGCTGCGCTCCATTCTCATGTATCAGGTTGTGCGCTGTCCGCGATCAAGGTCGATGGCATTCGACGAGTTAAATGCTATTCCATTTTTCTCGCAATATATACGCCATAGCTGTAGTGATTTTTGTATTTCTCATACATGGCGATTTCTTTTTTTTCGGCATCGACGATTGCCTGTGCTTTTTCGCTGCTGCCGTTCCGCTTAAGGAACTCTTCAAAACTGTCCCGCATCGGCCGATAATAATTGTCCAGCCAGCAATGCTCGGGTAAAACAAAATAGGCGACCGGAGAATACCCGTGCTTTTCCAGAACACCTGTCTTCGAGGATGCCGTATCTATTTCCGGGTATTCGTTTTTCCAGTATGTTTGAAGTTCGGGCGGGCGGTCAGCGGTAAGCCAGGTGATTTCAGATACGACCAGCATTCCACCGGTTTTCAGAAAACGCTTCCAGTCCTTGACTCCCTTTTCAAACCCTATGTTATAGATCGCCCCCTCAGACCAGATAACGTCATATTCCTCATTGCCGAACGGTAGATTGTCCATTGAACAGGCGAGCGCAGATATTTTTTTAGTCAGGTGCAGCTTTTCGGCCCTGTTTTTAAGTATGTCAAGAAAATCAGGTAAAAAGTCCACCGCTGTAATCCGGGCATTCAGACAACGGGCCAGCACCATGGCGGACGATCCCGTGCCGCAGCCGATATCAGCAATCCTTAGTGGTGCCGACGGGTCGATCAAAGCAAGGCCGGCGGCCTTTTCCGTTTCTCTATCACCGCCCGGGCCCTGCCGTTTTGCCCTCTTATGAAGGTCTATTAAAAGCTGATAATCTTCCATCGGTTACCCTTTATCCGCGTTTAGAACCAGAAAGCGAAGGCTACTATTTCATCAAATACCGGATAGTACGATTATCACAGGAAAAACCAACCTGTCAAAATAAAGTCTTCAACCTTGTAACCCTGCTCATCCAACATGCAGCTAAATTTGACTCGGTAACGTCTCAGGTTTTTAGTGGGAATAGATGCATCATTGATAGTGTCCTCGTCGGACAGGACCCTACACGGTATATTTTCCAAACGCACCCCGTCATCGATGATATGAAAATTCATATGAAACAACTTGTTTTGTAATTCTTCATGCGGCTGACACCAAAATGACACCCCCACCATTTCCGATTTCGATAAGCCTTCCGTTTATAGGGGAATTCGCACCTAACGTGACCATGGTGTCCTTTACCGGTATGATTCTCAAGCCTTCATGGGTTATGCCGAACGGATACTCATTGCGGCCATAAATTGATCCCCGGTATTTCACTACCCGCATACGACGTGTTGTAATCTGTTCAAAGACGCGCTGGTCCAGACAGATGACACAGTTGGCCATGTATTCGAGGAACTCATATGTCCCTTCCGGACTCCTTTTAACAGTCATTATTGTGGTCATTCCCATTTCCCGAAGCCATTCGTTCAGTATATGAAGTTCCGCACGCTCCTTAGAAATATTGTCAAGCAGACGAAGAAAAAACATCGGGAGCATCCATCATGATACGTTTTGCATTCTTTTCTTCAGCCTGCTGACGAAGAATGCCCAGCATCCCGCGCAAATCAAAATCTCCGGAAATCCCCATAACTTCTAAGATCCGACTCCCACTCCTCAAACGTGAGCAAAATTCCGGCCTCACCGGCAAGCGCCCCTCGAACGATAAATCCAGACCCAGTATCGTCTTGCCCGATCCCGGACCACCGGATACCAGGGTCAGCGACCCCTCCGGTATGCCACCGTTTAAAACATCATCAAGACCTAAAATCCCCGTTTTAACCTTGGGGGTCGAATATGAGTAATCCCGTGCATCAAATTGTGTCTCATTAATCACGACCATTTAGCTGCTCCTTTAAAACATGGTTGATCATAAAACATTGCTCACTTTCAAAACAATACTACCGATAATTGAATCATAAACTATACTGTAACCTTCTCTCAAAAACGGGAATCCGGAAATGAGCCTCATGCATACCATGGTTATTGATTCTTGTGCTATGTAAGAAATGTAAAAGGTTTGTAAAACATGACAATATACCTTTTGTTATCCAATGAGTAAGCTTAGAATAAAAGAACTTTAACAGAACAGTTCATATTAATTCGATTTAAGTAACGACAGGAGAAAGAATGAATGAATCAATTTCAGCACACCCCTTAGGGATTCGTGCTAACGTTTTATTGTCCAGCGTATTTGGCCCCTTTGCTCAGGACGACCAATATGGTAGTCGGGCCATTAATCCTATGGAACTCTATCAAAATCAGGTTACACGAGTACAAGGAGGCTTTTCACTCCGCATGTTTCACCGGTCATTTGGTTTGATGCTTTTGCAATCCAACATTGATGCGCCTTGCACGGTGCTTGACTTTCCTGACTTAGATCGCTTTGTTCAGGAGCTCAAAGATAAATCCTATGATATTATCGGTATCAGTTCAATTATACCCAATGTGGGAAAAGTAAAAAAAATGTGTGAACTGATCCGAAAATACCAACCTCAGGCAACGATCGTTATTGGCGGACATATAGCCAACAAGGCCGGATTAACCGACACTATTGATGCGGATCATATTGTCAAAGGCGACGGCGTCAAATGGTTCCGTAGGTTTCTAGGTCGACCTGTCGATGCGCCAGTCAGCCATCCAATGGCGTATTCAGCATTCGGAGCCCGTATTTTAGGTATATCATTGCGAGATAAACCAGGTGATACGGCAGCTGTTTTGGTCCCATCAGTGGGCTGCCCAATCGGCTGTAACTTTTGTTCCACATCCGCTCTGTTCGGTGGGAAAGGAAAATTTGTCAATTTCTACGAAACCGGTGACCAATTGTTTGGAGTGATGTGCCGGATCGAAAATGAACTTAAAGTGAAATCTTTTTTTATTTTGGATGAAAACTTTCTACTTCATCGCAAACGAGCATTACGGTTATTGGAATTAATGCAAAACCATAAAAAAAGCTGGATGCTTAATGTATTCAGTTCGGCTCGTGTGTTACGGTCATATGACATTGATCAAATTGTAGGTCTCGGTATTGGATGGGTATGGATGGGAATCGAAGGGGAAGAAAGCCAATATCAAAAACTGAAAGATATTGATACCCTCGACTTGGTTAACGAATTACAATCACATGGCATACGCGTGTTGGGATCTTCAATTATTGGACTGGAAAAGCATCGGCCGGACACAATTGATCAAGTAATTGACTATGCGATTAGCCATCATACTGATTTTCATCAATTTATGCTTTATACTCCCAACCCCGGAACACCATTATACCAACAGCATCTTAAAGCCGGTGATCTTTTGGATGAATCGGAATTTCCTGCCGCCGATGCCCATGGCCAATATCGGTTCAGTTATCGACATAATCATATCCGTGATGGTGAAGAAGAAACCTTTTTGCTTAATGCGTTTCAAAAAGACTTTGAACAAAACGGCCCCAGCCTTGCCCGATTAATTCGAACACTTTTAACGGGCTGGCAGCGCTATAAAAAAAATGCAGATCCACGCATCAGAGAACGGTATGCACGAGAGGTCAAACCATTGCGTTCGACCTATGCCGGAGCCGTTCGGGCTATGAGGAAATATTACCGGCATGACAAAAAACTGTTCCGGAAAATGGATCGACTGCTAAAAGATATCTGTCAGGAGTTTGGATGGAAAACCAGGCTTCTTTCCTTTCCGACGGGTATGTTTGCATATTTTAATTTAAGGAAAGAAGAACGGCGCTTGGCAAAGGGATGGACATATGAGCCTGAATCTTTTTACGAAAAAAACGCGGCGGCCATGCGACTTGAAGACAATACCGAATGGATTTCGAAGGAAAAGAAATCAGCCATGACCGAAAGGCTGATACCGCATACTCCGTAATTCAATTTTCAGTAGCAGCCAAACATAATAGCACCATCGTTCGCTTTAAAAACCGCTGTATTATTCTATGTTTGCTCCGACAACAACGGCCAACTGCATCATATTGATCGTCTGGCCTTCTTTCAGATTTTTAAAGTCAGTAATCTTGCCTGACTTGCTTTGGGATTTTGTGTTTTTAAAGATCGGGAGTAACTTAGCATCAGCCACAATGAACTTTCCTGCGTTTTCAGCCTTTCCGTTTTCAGTCTTTGTCTGAAGTTTGTTCGCCTTAATATAGTCCCATAGTTTTTTGGTGATCTCTGTCCTGGGAAGTTCCGTGACTCCCAGTAACTCTGCCAACTCACTTTTCAACTTTACCGGTTTACTCAATCCTTTTGCTTCTGTCATTCTCAACTCCTTCATATTTAAATCATACCTGGGGTCAGAACTTCTGCCAATGTTATTATTTATAGTGTTTTTCGCTAAACCTTTGTTTTAAATTTTGAATTTCTTTTTTTATTACATTGTCAATCTTACTGCATTCATTAACTATGGTGTTGGTTATCGATTCAAGTTGTTTTGTATATTCTCTTTCTTGTATCATCTCAATGTGATCCAATTCTTTATCGATCCGATCTTCAGACCAGTCTGGGCAATGGCGTTTGATGTATGATGCGATATTTATTTCATCAAAGTCCGGTTCTTGAACCATTTTTTCAATCTCTCTTACCGATGGGGTTTTAAGACAAATTGATTCTACTTGATTAAAATAATCATTAGTAGCCTGGTCAATAGTTTTAGCAACGATATCCTTAAATTCGTCAGGGCTGACAGATTTGCATATCTTGGAAAGAATCATCTTTTCCATTTCGTGTCGAATACGTGCCTGTCGCATTTTCCTCTTCTTGCAAAAAATTGGTTTACTTTTATAACATGGTAAAATTGAGCAGTAATGATAAAATTAGTATTTGTTGTACAATCGTTTGTTAGGTGTATTCTTTCCTTCCTATTAAAACCTGCCAATTCCTCCCTCGACTCCGTTCAACGCGTCTTCGAATTTGCTTGATCTCGTCAATTTCAAAGAGGATTTCGTAACCACCCAACTTCATTGTTTCGAGTTCTTCGAGCATTGACCAGCGGAGATTGTATCCATGACTTTTCATCTTCACTTCAATGCCTGACTGTTCCATCCATTTTCTGTCAACAACTTTGATGTCTTCTTCCCATTCGATAAATTTCTTTGCGTCTTTAGCAAACCCATAGAGCAGCCCTAAGTTTTCTATCATTATGATTTCCTTTTCACAGATCAAACCAAACAAAAAGGCATCCCCTCAATTAGAAGAGATGCCCTCGTTACTCAGAGTATGAGATTAAATCACAGTGACATTTGCAGCGGAAAATCCTTTTTGTCCTTGCTCAATATCAAAGGAAACCCGATCGCCTTCATTGAGGGATTTAAAACCGGTGGCATTGATTGCTGTATGATGAACAAACACATCCACTCCGTCTTCCTTCTCAATGAATCCAAATCCTTTATGGTCGCTAAACCACTTGACAGTTCCATTAGTCATGATAACTCCTCCTTTCTTATAAATTTTCAACGTCGCAAACTGGAGGGTATCATTTGTATAAAAGGATTGTTCCAACAGAGAGAAACCGTCCCGTAGATTAGACAGGACTTAATTGATTAAATAGATAATAGTCACTATTTAGGAAGAAAGCAAGCTAAATATTTGTTTTTTTTTAAAAAACAAATGTCGAATGTTTAAACCTGCAAAAACGATATGTTACACAAACAGTTTTTGAGGGACCTCGGTACTTTCTATGCAAAGATTGTCCAGAAAGACAATTTGAGATCAAGTTTTAGATCACAATAAAACATAATTTTTCCGTTTTAAATTTATTTAAGTTATAAAGATTTTGATCCTTGCGATCTGATTTGGAGACATTAAACTGCTCGGCAAAGTTATTTGAAATCTATTTGGAAAGCACATAAATTCTACAATTCGATGGATCTGTGATTTCCTCAGAGCTGGATTGTTTAAATGAAAAATCATTTATTATTAGGGAAAAATTACCATTGTGAATTTTGAAAATTTATTTTGTTGATCACAAAGTTGCAAAAATTTGCCAAGGTCTTGTTTTTTCCGATTACTTTACCATCCGGACTAAATACAACTGTCGTTTTGCAAATAGTCTGCTGTTCGTTTTCGGAACGTCCGCATATAACATGTATTTTTATTTTTTGAGCGGCCTGTTGTAAAGTATTAAATGGATCCCCATACCAGGATGAAGCAGTTTCCTTTATCGCGATCATATCATAACCAGTATCTGCCATTTCAGGAAACACAGCCACATCACACCCCGACTCTTTCGCTTCATCAATGTAAGAAACGATTTTCAGTAAGTTGGAAGAGACATCGCCTGATGTACAATCTATCTTAGCGATTCCGGTTTTCATGCGTTTCGCCCAATTAAAAACATAAAAAAAACAAACAATTTTTCCGATAACGGCTCTTTATACATCAAGGAAGTTTCTGTCAAATGACTTGTGAAAACGATGGACGAGATGTTGCTGTGACAAATGATTTGACAAAATTAGTTTGTTTTAATAATCAGTTATTACTTTCATTTTTATTTTCAGTTCAAATCTTTACATGAGAATTACTTTAGCAAGGTAAATCTCTTCTTTTTACACAAGTTAGATGAGTCTTTTTTTAATCATAACATAGGAGAAAAAAAATGAGCATTTTCAAAGCAGACAAAAAAGGCAAGATAGCAGCGATTTTTATATTCATACTGATGGGTATCATGATTTTCAGCAATGCGCATGCCAGGGATCTTTATGTTGGAGTCGATACCGCTTTCGTACCTTTTGAATACAAGGGAAAAGACGGTAAATATACAGGCTTTGACGTCGACCTTTGGGCTGCAATTGCAAAGCGACTTAATGTCACGTATCAACTAAAGCCGATGGATTTTAACGGACTGATTCCCGCACTGACAACCAGGAATATTGATGTTGCGCTTGGGGCTATCTTTATTAAATCCTCACGTGAAAAGGTGATCGATTTTTCCCACCCATATTTCCGAGCCGGCTTGAAGGTAATGGTTCGAACCGAAAACAACGATATCAAAGGGCCGGAAGATTTAAAAGGAAAAGTGGTTGCGGTAAAGACCGGAACTGCAACAGTTGAATATGTTGAAACCCTTGGCGCGAAAAAACTGGTCAAGTTTCCAAACATTGACCAGGCATATCTTGAAGTGGCAACAGGCGGAGCCGATGCAGCTGTTCATGATACGCCTAACGTGCTTTATTATATAAAAGAAGCCGGCAAGGGCAAGGTAAAAGCTGTCGGCCCGGACGTCAAGGCCGCCCAGTATGGTATTGGGTTCCCTAAAGGTAGCGAACTCCGTGATAAGGTCAATATAGCGCTTCTTGAAATGATGGAAGACGGGGAATACGCCAAACTTTACCGCAAATGGTTCAATGCCGATCCGGAATAACGCAAGCAAACCTCAAAATTTTGAGATGATAAAAAAACAAGTCCGGTAGCGCGTATTGATTATCGGACTTGGTTTAACCGCCCAAAATGAAAATATTTTATTGTGGATTTTGAATTCAATATAATTTTAGAGTCGATTCCGTCACTTCTTCAGGGCGCTAAATTATCATGGTATATCACAATTATAGGGCTTGTCGGAGGAGTTACATTCGGTATGCTGGCTGGACTTGGAAGGCTGGCGGGTACACCGGCGTTAGGTGACCCCCACTTTGGCTTTTATAAGTTGGGCAGCAGATTGATCAGAATTTTATCATACGGCTATATTGAGTTTATCCGTGGTACGCCGATAATTGTTCAGGCTATGTTCATATATTTTGCGCTTCCTCTTCTTGTTAGAACAATGACGGGTTTGCAAGACTTTCGCATTGGAGCTTTAACAGCGGCTATTGTCACCATAATGATTAATGCCGGCGCCTACATTGCCGAGATTGTAAGAGGCGCTTTTCTTTCTATAGATAAGGGTTTGGTGGAAGCAGGAATGTCTATCGGCATCAGCCGCATCCAACTCCTGGCCCATATTGTAGGGCCGATCGCTTTCAGGCGGATGATTCCACCTTTGGGAAATCAGTTTATCATTAGCCTTAAAGACACCTCTCTTTTTATTGTGATTGGTGTAGGCGAGTTGACCAGACAGGGGCAGGAAATTATGGCGAGTAATTTCAGGGCTCTTGAAATCTGGTCGGCTGTTGCGGTTATTTATTTGATAATGACTTCTGCTCTCGCCTTTTTATTAAAGTATTTTGAAAAACGAATGAAAATATTTTGAAGAAAATAATTGAATTTATAAATGTGGGAAAAAGTTTCGGTAGCACAAAAGTACTTAGAAATATCAACTTGCAGATCAATGTCGGTGAAGTTGTGGTTGTGATCGGTCCATCTGGATCAGGTAAATCGACCATGCTTCGATGCATCAATGCTCTTGAGATGATAACAACGGGAGAGCTTATTGTTGATAAAATTCGGTTACCCAAACAAAGGAGAAAAGTCCATAATCTCAGACTTGAAGTAGGTATGGTATTTCAACAATTTAATCTTTTTCCCCATATGACTGCAATCGAAAACGTCAGTTTCGGGCCATGGAAGGCCCGAGGTCTCCCCAAAAAAAAAGCAAAAGAGCTTGCAGGCGATATGCTCGACAAAGTCGGGCTGGCAAGTTTCAGCAATCAGTATCCGGCTCAGCTCTCCGGAGGACAGCAGCAAAGGGTTGCTATTGCCAGGGCTTTGGCAATAAAACCGGAAGTCATGCTGTTTGATGAACCGACATCCGCGCTTGATCCGGAACTAAAAGAAGAAGTGCTAAATGTGATGAAAAAGGTAGCGGAAGAAGGAATGACCATGATTGTGGTAACCCATGAAATGAGTTTTGCCTCCCAGGTAGGAAAACGCCTTCTTTTCATGGATCAAGGCCGTATCCTTGAAGACGGAAACCCAATGGAACTCATAAAAAACCCACAATCGGAGCGATTGAAAGATTTTTTGGTTCACGTACAATAGACTTCTTTTATTTTCACACTATCTCAAAAAACAACGCATATCGTGATATTACAATCCCTATATGACTTTTCTTTCTCATGAGAAAATAAATATCTTTCAACTTACACATAGCATGTATATTGACCTAAAAAACTATGTTTTATTATATTTAGAGGCCCAATTATTTTAATAAAAAACCCATGAGGTTTTGATATTTATGGTTCACAACGATTTCTCATATAGTTATGATATAAGGCAGGGCAACCTTTTACCATGCCATTGCTAATAGCTCTTCCCAGCTTGTTTTTCATTGACATCCGGATATTGCAAAATTAAATTCACGTGTTCATGGCCACCTATAAAAACACACAACGAGTCCGGGGAATAGGCATTGTCACGGCAGGCGTCTTAATAGTCAGTTTCGATGCCTTGTTGGTTCGCTTAGCGGCTGTCGATGGCTGGAACGTGGCATTTTGGAGGGGCTTGTTCATGGCCTTGGCCATGTATCTCATCGGCAATTGGCTGCCAGATAAGAAGGCAGAGAAAGGACCTGGCCGCAAGGTGGTATGGTTAGCAGGATTAACTTTAGCATCAAGCAGCTTATCGCTCGTGCTTGCTTTTACATTGACCTTAGCAGCCAATGCCGTTGTTATCCTCAGCTTGTCGCCACTATTTGCAGCCCTACTCAGTAAAATCTTTATGAAAGAAAAGTGTCCTCTCCGAACATGGCTTTCCATCTTCGTTTGTGTTGGCGGCGTCTTTTGGGTGATGGGCGGGTCTATGGGGCACAGCAATTATACTGGTGACATATTAGCAATCTTTAGCGCCTTATTTGTCGGAGCCTACCTAACCTTTTTTCGACGTTATCCGACCATGTCACGGACAACA
>Ga0180436_10001885_pt1 | contig 20216 bp, 18 predicted proteins | sample SS_ome_2_FD_132434 | JGI IMG/M metagenome (GOLD analysis project Ga0180436, IMG submission 132434) | Hypersaline lake sediment archaeal communities from the Salton Sea, California, USA - SS_3_S_2 metaG | ecosystem: Environmental > Aquatic > Non-marine Saline and Alkaline > Hypersaline >...
ATTTTTCGAATTTCCCGGCGATTTTCCGGCTGTATACTTCCGGATCCTCCGATTTCACATAAATCCAGTGTACAAAAAGAATGTCATCCAGGAGGTCCACCGAAATGGTGCCCGGGGTCATGGTGATGGAATTGGCCAGCATGGTTCTGGCAAACTCCGATTTGAGCTCCAGTTTGACTTTTACGATTCCAGGTTTTATGGGCATGGCAGGATGCAGGACCCGGTAGGCCACATCAAAGTTGGCCTTAATGCACTCCCAGGTAAAGATGACCAGGTACACCAGAAGCCAGAAGTAGCGAATCGGTTGAATGAATTTGGCCACCTTCTGAAAAAAGTACTTGGCGAATAAGAGGGAGGTGATCAGGGAAGCGACGGCTCCGGCAATTAGACTGGCCAGAGATAGGTCCAGGGTCAGAAGCAACCAGAAGGCAAAGCTTAGTATAAAGAGCGCCAGGTATCTCATATCAAATTCCAATAAGGGTTGTAGAATAGAGTTCGGGTTGAATCAGCACATCGATGGCTGGGCGGAGAACGGTTTCGCTCACCGAAGGAATGGCAAGCAGGCTAAGCGCCACACATAGAATGGCAAGAAATACCATGCTTGTGGCCATGGGGAAAGGAACCTCCCTGATCTTTTCCACGGCCTTTTCTGCCTTGTTGAAGAAGGCAAAACGCTGAAATTTCAGGAAGTAGCCCAGTGTGATTATGCTGACAAGCACTGCCAAAGCAGCCAGCAGGTAAAATCGTCCGTTAATGGCAGCTATAATGATGACCAGCTTACTAAAAAAGCCATTGAAGGGCGGAATTCCGGAAATGGACATGGAGGCCATGAATGAGGTGGTGGATGTAAGCGGCATGGATTTGGAAAGTCCGCCCATCTCTTTGAGGTTTCGGGTATTGAGCCTGAACTCCAGAGAGCCTGCATTTAGAAAAAGTAGTCCCTTAAACACAGCATGGTTAATCATATGGTAAATGCCTCCGCCGATGGCCAGGACAGCTGCAGCTTCATTGTTGCCCCTCAAAAGAAGAATTATTCCCATACCAAAGGCCATGACGATGTAGCCGATCTGGCTGATGCTTGAATAGGCAAGCAATCTTTTCACATCCCATTGAATGATGGCCAACAGGGATCCAAGGACCATGGAAAGGGCCCCCAGAGCAGCAATTACCACCCCAATTTCGTGAGTAAATACAAACATATTGAAGAAGAGCCGGATCAGCACATAAATCCCAACTGCTTTAATAAGGACCCCGGAAAGCATGGCTGAGATGGGTGAGGGAGCAGAAGAATGAGCATCAGGCAGCCAGGCATGGAAGGGGATGATGGCTGCTTTCAACCCGAATCCACTTATCAGAAGAACCTGTACAAACAAGTAAAAAGCCTTGCTGTAAGACCCATCGAAGGCTGCTCTTACTTCAGCCATATTTACGGTCTTGCACTGCCAGTAAATCAAGCCTATGGCCAGCAGGATCAACATGGAAGCAAGCCCTCCCAGGACCTGGTATTTGAAGGAGGCTTCCAGTTCGGTTTTTCCCACCCCGAAAGCTACCAGGGCGTAGGACGAGATTACAGACACCTCCAGAAACACAAAAAGATTAAACAGGTCTCCGCTCAGCACCACCCCGTTCATTCCGGCCACAATCAGACAGAAAAGGGAATAATAATTTGCTTCGGCAGTATATTTGGCCATGTAGGACAGGGAGTAAAATAAAGCTACCAATCCAATAAGGTTGATAATACAAAGCATGATCACCGAGAATCCATCCAGAACCAGGAATATCCCCAGAGGAGAGCCTTCCTTACCTGTCCATCCTCCCATGGCATAGGCCTGGGATGTCCCACCCAGGGATGTGAATTCATATACAGCAAGGAGTAGAAGTGCCAGTAGGGTAATAGGTGCCAGGAAGCGATGAAATCCTTTGACCAGTTTTCCGAAGATTACCATCAGAAAAGCCGATATCAGGGGAATGGCAACAAACAGGGGGATCAGTGCATCCATCTTCTATCCTCTAAGGTTTTTAATTTCACGAATATCAAAAGTCTTGTACTTTCGGTAGAGTCTGATGGCAATGGCCATGAGCATGGCAGTGGTGGCCAGGCCAATTACAATGGCAGTTAGCACCATAGCCTGCGGCAGAGGATCCACATAAATCTCCGGACCGGAATTTGTATTCACAATGGGAGCCAAACCCTGATCGATGTACCCGATCAATACAAGAATCAGAAAAATGCTGAATTCCATGATCGAAAGAGAAATGGCAATCTTGATCAGATTTCTCCGGGTGATAACCCCGTAGAGGCCCACCAGGAAAAGAACGAAACAAAGCAGATAAACGATCATTTTGAGCTCTCCTCTTTAAAGATTACCAAGGCAAGGAAGATGGTCAGAATTGCACCAGCGACCTCGATGCCAATAAAAATATTGTAGAGTGGAATGACACCTGCACTTAATAAGGTGCCCGCTTCCCCCTTGGGCAGGAAATTGCCGAAGAATACTTTGGCGCCAAGAAAAAGCGACATAAGGGCCAGGATAACCACCAGTAAAATGGCCACACTTTCCGTATTGGAGGAACCTGCCACCTCTTTCTTCAGATTAAGCGCAGAACTGCCAAAAGCCAGTATGAGCAGGATAAAAGCACCGGCTACGATAGCCCCTCCAGCAAATCCTCCGCCGGGAGTCAGGTGCCCGTGCAGGATGATGTAGATGCCGTACATGAAAATGAGTCCGGCCACCAGCTGGCTTACCTTTTTAACGATTGTGGACATTCCTTCCATATCAGTCAGTTTTTTTTCCTTTCATTCTCAGGAGGGTGAGAGCCCCCAGTGCAGCTGTATACAAAATGACAGCTTCTCCCAGGGTGTCATAGGCTCTGAAGTCGAAAAGCACTCCGGTGACCAGGTTAACGCTTCCTGTGTGTTCAAGCGCACCAATTACATAGGATTCTGCCATCCCAAGTGTATGTTTTCCCAGGGGATTGAGATCCTCGATGGCGTGCAGGAAGAAGTAAAACAAGCCCGCGAAAACCACAAATGCCACAAGCGTATTTACCAGGCTTGTTCGATCGAAGGGAACCTTCTCTTCCTCCCGGGTACTGTCCAGTACAACGGCAACCATAATTACCAGGGTTATGGTTTCAACTACAATTTGTACAATGGCCAGGTCCGGGGCTTTGAGCAGGAGAAAACAAATCACCAGGCCGTAACCTACAATGCCCATGGCAATGACCGCCGAAAGTAGATCTTTTGCATGGAGTGCATAGATCGCCCCGATGATCATAAAACCCAGTATAATGGATATTTGTAATTCCATGCTTGATCAGATTAGGTAATTAGCAAGAGCAAAAGGATCACAAGGCCCGCAAAGACCCATAAAGTATAGTCGTGCAGCACCCCGGTATGCAGCCGGCTGAATAGTCGGCCCAGCCAGGAGACAAAGAGCCTGGAAAGCTCGTAGAGATCGAACTTGCGTTCCCTGGCCCATCGGAACATATGTCCCAGCCAGGGGAATTCCTGTAAGCTTTTATAAAATTCAAGGGTGGAAAAGGAAGTCTGGTCCTGAATCTTCTCACCCCCCACAAAGCTGTCGGAGGTCCGGAAATTATTTAGCTTGCCCAGTAAGTAAATGACCAATCCCAAAACAATGGACACCAGTACCAGGATGCTTACTGTGCCGGAGGCCCAGGTTCCGGTAAAATCGAAGGAACCACTAACAGGCATAAATAATTTTGGGACCACCAGATTTGTGGAGAAAACTCCAAAACCAATACATACCATAGCCAGAACCAGCATGGGCAGCCACATAAGCGGATTAACCTCTTTGACATGGCTTAGCGATTTTTCCCGTCGGCCCAGGAAGATACCTCCGGTGAATTTTATGAAGCTGGCAAGGGTGAGTGCGGAACCCAGTACAGCAAGTCCCAGCCAGACTATCCAGAGCTGATTGGAAAGCCCTGTGCCCTGACCGAAATCGATGATGCCCTGGTAGATCATCCACTTGGAGGCAAAACCATTGAAGGGAGGAATACCGGAAATGGAAAGAGCAAAAACCAGGGTGGCAAAAAAGGTAAGCGGCATGGCCCGGGAAAGGCCCCCCAGATCTTCAATCTCCTCTTTTCCAGTCTGCTGCTCCACCGCTCCTGCTGCCAGGAAAAGCCCCCCTTTGTAAAGTGCATTGTTGATCATGTGAAACAATCCGGCAGCTATTCCCAGCATGGACCCCAGCCCGAATCCCACAATCATATAGCCCACCTGCGATACGGCGTGGAATCCCAGCAGGCGTTTGTAATTGTGTTGTACCAGTGCCATCATTACAGCAGTTATGATGGTCACCACTCCAATGCTCAGTAAAACAAACCTCATCCAGTCACTCACCACAAAGATCTGAGTACAAATCCTGGCCAGAAAGTAGATGCCCAGCAGCTTGTCCAGAGAAGCAGGAAGAAAAGCCGACGAAGTGGCCGGAGCTGTCTCCGAGTAATCGGGGACCCAGGTATGGAAAGGGAAGGCTCCGGCCTTGGTAAAGCTACCAATCAAAAGGGACAGGCAGGCTATGCTTCTTACCAGGTCGCTGGTGGGGAGAGCAATTTCATGCATGTTCAGACTTCCCGTAACCCTCCAGATGATGGCAATCCCCAGGATCATGATTCCGTCTGAAGCTCCTATCAACACCAGGGTTTTTTTGGCTGCTGCACTGCTTTTTTCATCTTTCGCGTGGACCAGCATATACAGAGAGATTCCCAAAATTCCCCAGCATATCAGGAAGAGCAGCAAGTTATTTGCCAGTACCGCACCGTAGGAAAATCCCAGGGTGATCAGGAACCAGGCATAATAATTCCGCATCAAAGCTGCTTTTTTGTAGCTAACAGAATAAATGGCCACCAAAAGAGCAAGCACGCTCATAAACAAAAGAATAAGCTTGCTTAGGCCATCCAGGGAAAAGGAACAATACTTTTCAATCCCTGTCCAGTAATCCGGGAAAAGCAGCATGTCTTCAGAAGCAAAAAGCTTTAATGCCAGGTATCCGGTAAAAAGGATAGCCCCCAGGGAAATAAGAGCTTTGATCCACCTGAGTTTTAAGGGCAGCAGGAAGAGCAGGATTCCAATCAGTACTGGAACAGCGATGATTTGTATAACCTGGGTCATGATCGTTATTTATTCATGTTGTAGCAACTTGTTTGTTAACTCGGCTGAATGACGGATGATCTCTTTGGCATTCATGATCCGCTGTCCCGATGAGCGATCCAGGGCCACTGCAAGTCGTTCCGTGCAACAGTAACATGGATCCACCGCAGCAAGGGAGATGGTGGCATCTGAAATGGTCTGACCCACACAGGATTTTTTAAAGGTGGCAATGTTGGTGTAGCTGGGAGCCCTGATTTTATGCCGGGCAGGAGAATTGGATCCGTCGGATACCACAAAATGGAAGACCTCTCCCCTGGGGGCTTCAGCATGACCGGTACCATAGCCCACCGGGATGTGTTTGATTTTTACCTCGGTCTCACCCTCTTTCTCTTTTTTCAATCCTGTCAGGCACTGCTCAATAATGGAGATGGATTCGTACATTTCCAGCAAACGAACCTGAGCCTTGGCAAACACATCTCCGGCTTCAGCCGTAATTACCTTCCAGTTTACCAGGGGATAGGCCGCATAAGGATCGTCACGTCTCACATCAATATTTACCCCTGAAGCACGTGCGGTGGGTCCGACTGCAGCATAATCAAGAATGTCCTGTTTGCTGAGTACTCCCACCCCCTTGGTACGGGCATGGATCACAGGATCGTCCATAACTGCACCTACCAGCATATCGGTTTTTTTCTTGACCAGAGCCAGCACCTTTTCAATGGAGGGGATCGTATGGTTCTCGATGTCTCTGCGGACACCGCCCACTTTGAACATGGCGTAACTATTCCGGTTGCCTGTGATCATTTCAAAAAGATCCAGAACAGGCTCGCGGTATTTCCAGGCCCACATGAAAACCGTATTGTATCCCAGGAAATGACCGGCCAGGCCCACCCAAAGGAGGTGGCTGTGCAGGCGCTCCAGTTCCCCAATGATGGTTCGGATATATTTGGCCCGATCGGGGATCTCTTCACCCACGATTTCTTCCACAGCGTTGGCAAAGGCAAAAGGGTGGGAGGTGGAGCAGATACCACAAATCCTTTCCACCAGGAAGAATACTTCATCGTAGCTTTTCTTTTCAGCCAGTTTTTCTATTCCCCGGTGATTGTAGCCGGTTTCCCATTTAATATCCTTGACAATTTCACCGTCACAGTATAGTTTAAACAGTTCTGGTTCTTCTTGCAAGGGGTGGTAGGGTCCCACCGGTATCAAAGTTTGTTTGCCCATGTTTATGCCTCCCCGTTTGATTTGAATGATTTCCGGTAAGGATATTCCCCCATGGCCCAGTTGCCCTCAGAAAGCAACTGTTCCTGATTGGGATGATTCAGGAAGTTTATCCCAAATAGTTCGTGCATCTCTCTTTCGATCCAGTTGCTTGCATTGAACATATTGCTCAGAGACTCAATTTCGGGTTTGGTCTGATCCAGAAGCACATGCAGGTTGAGGATCAGGCCACTATGGTCGTAACTGAAATGATAGTAAATCTCAAAGCCTCTTTTGGTATGGAGGGCAGAAGCAATGATAAATCTGAAACCCAGTTCTTTGAAAAGATGGTCGGAGATGGGAAGCAGGGCTGCCGGATCGATTTGGAGGGTGACTCGCCGCTCATTCCTGGTCTCTGTAGCCAGGATATCTTTGGAAAAGGTCTTCTTCAGTTCTTCAAGGACCATGGTCGTTAATTTTTACCCATTAGTTTCACAACTCCGGCCAGAATGGCTTCAGGCTTGGGGGGACAACCGGGTATGTAAGCATCCACCGGGATGATTTTATCCACAGGGCCGGCAAAGGTGTCTCCTTCTGCGAATATGCCTCCTGTACAACCGCAGGCGCCTATGGCCACCACCAGAACCGGCTTGGGAGCCTGTTCATAGATCTCCAGCAGACGGGGTTTGTCTTTTTTGTTGATGGATCCGTTAACCAGCAATACGTCGGCATGCCTGACGCTGCCTACCAGCAGCATGCCAAAACGCTCCACATCATACCTGGGAGTCAGGCAATCGAGGATCTCAATATCACAGTTGTTGCAGGAGGCACCTCCAAAGTGAAACAACCACAGTGATTTTTTAAAACAAAAGCTCTTAAATCCCACTTTCTGTCAGTTTATAAACCAAAGATTGCCAGTACAATAGCGATAATCGCCAACAAATTCATCCAGACAAAGAAGAAGCGTATGGCCTGCTTGATCTTTACCCTTGGATTGGTATTGCGTATGAGGGTGAGTAGCAGCACCACAGCCACAAGCTTGAGCACTGCCCATAGGATCCCGATTCCTTCCAGCCTTGTTCCATTCATCAAAAGAGCAACGACAAATGCCGGCAGGACAAAGAGGAGGATGTATTTCGATAATTTAATCAAGGCATAAGGGCTCCCCGAATATTCAATGAAAATCCCATCGGATATCTCTGTTTCAGCCTCCGGCATATCAAAGGGAACCAGGGCAAGTTTTGCCTGCAGGCAAAAAATGGCTACCAGAAAGAGCAATACTCCGGATATACTTCCAATGAAGGGGGTCCCCGATTGTTGTACCTGTATGATCTGATAGAGGTCTATGCTCTGATCGGCTTTGATTATGATGCCGGCAAGCACCAGCAGAAAGGTCAGCTCGTAGCTTAGTATCAGTTTCATTTCGCGGGAACCACCCACGGCGGCCAGTGGATTTCCCGAAGACAGAGCTCCAATGACATAGGTAAGCGAAGGAATGGTCAGGAGGTAAAAAATTACAATCAGATCGCCGCGAAATCCTGTGCTTAGGTTTAGCAGGGGAAGGAGAATAAACAGCCCGGCCATGGTAGCACCAAAAACGGCAAATATGGGCGAGGCCAGAAACAGACCTTTGGCACCCCTGGATGGAAGAATGGTTTCCTTGACCAGCAGGAGTTTGAAGAAATCGTAGAAGGGCTGTAATATGGGAGGGCCTTTACGAAATTGCACCCTGGCTGTGATTTTCCGGTCGAACCAGGAAAGCAGAGCGCCAATCACAGCCATAAATAAAAAGCCGGGGTATATAAGAAAATAGAAAAGATAGCTTCCCATAGGAGTAAGTTTACAATGGATCAGTATTCCAGGTACGTTCGCGCACCAGGACGTATTCATTCAATTGATAAATGTCCTGGTCCGGGTCCTCCTCCATATCGACCCGGGTCACCGCCCCTTCAGGAGAATTCCGGATCCAGAGATCCAGCTCCTTATCATCGGACATGTCGTAATAATTCTCTTTATCGAGATGATATTCAAAGAAATCGGTCATCATGGTTCCAAAGGGACAAATGATCACACAGGACTTGCAGGAGATGCAGAGGTTGGTGGATCGGCTTATGTATCCCTTTTCGTTTTTTTCCAGAGCATCGGCGGGACAAACACCTATGCAGGGCGCGTTTGAACATTTTCGACAGGAATAGCGGAATACGGCCAGCTCGCGAATACTTTTAAGGCCTTCGCCATCCACCGAGAAACCGAAAAATCCTTCCGGGGGTGATTCGTTTGCGCTTGTTCCCTCGCGCATTCTAAGTTTTTCCAGATCTATCAGTACCTTTTGTGCCATGCTAATTCCAGATATGAGGTTGATCTTTAACTTCTTCGTAGGTGAAAACGGGCCCGTCTTTACAAACCAGGTATTTGCCCATCATGCAATGCCCGCATTTACCCAGGCCACAGGACATGTTTTTCTCCATGGAAAGAAAAATGTCCTGTTCAGGATAGCCCATCTCAAGCAATTTTTTGGTACCGAATTTCATCATGATGGGAGGTCCGCAAACCACGGCCACCGAGTTTTTAATATCCATGTTTACATCGTCCAGCAATACCGTGACCACACCCACCCTTTCAGTCCAGTTTTCATCAGCCTGGTCCACGCTTCTAAGTACTTCAAACTTGGGAGTTTCGCGCAATTCCTGTATGTAAGGCTTGTAGACGCAATCCTCAGGCGTCTTGGATCCATAGCAAAGGGTTACCTTTCGGAGTTTATCTGAAATGGCAATCAGGTTAAAGAGCAGGGAGCGGATGGGAGCAAAGCCACACCCTCCCCCAAGAATGAGAACTTCCTTATCGTAGAATTTTTCCACGGGATATCCCCTTCCGAATGGCCCCCTGATTCCCATCTTTTCGCCTGGTTTCATGGTATGCATATGGTCGGTTACATATCCGGTTTTCATAACCGTGACCTCGAGCTGATCTTTTTTGAAGGGTGAAGAGGAGGGTGTAAATGGAGCCTCTCCCAGACCGTCGATCGTGACCTCTATGAACTGGCCGGTACCGAAGGAAAATTCCTTCTCGGGAACCAGCACAAAGGTCTTGATCAGAGGGGATTCATCGATCACCCTGGTCAACTCACACTTGAGGGGTTTGTAAAGATTTCCGTTTTTTCCCATGGCGTTCTTAGTTTGACAACTCCATAAAAAGTTCGTTCTTGTTGATATCCCCAATGCAGGTCTCAATGCAACGACCACAACCGGTGCAGGCTTTCAAGTCATATTTCTGTGCCTTCCAGACGTACTTGCACATGTAGCGATTTCTGAACCTTTCGGGAAGCGGGCCCAGGGCGTCCTCGCCTCCGGCCACACGTTCAAACCCGGGGTACTGGCAGGTATCCAGCTGCCTCACTTTTTGAAATCCTGGCCTATCGATCAGCAGGAAGCAGGAGCAGGATGGGCAAATTGCGCTGCAGGCTCCGCAGGATACGCAATTCTCGGCATGCTGCTTCCAGGAGGCCTCCCGGGCCGAATCCACCAGCTTGCCTGTCTCCTGGTAATCCGGTAGCCGTGTATTCTGTTCTGCCAGCATTTTTTTAACCGCCTCCTGTTTGTTGTGTAAGGAAAGAAGGAGCTTCTTATCAGGATCAGCAGCTTCCGCCAGCCCCAGTTTCTCTGCAAAAGACTCTCCCTTCTGGGTATAAATGCTCAGAACGACCTGGTCTTCCAGAAGAGCCACAGCCAGATCGGAATGCTCATTGATGGTTGGCTCAATGCCATAAGTGGTGCAATGACAATGTTCCTGGATGCTCAGGCAATCGACAGAAATGATGGTAGTACGCTCCCTTCTCTCACCATAAGCCGGATCGTAATACTCCTCGTCGAGGTAGATCTGATCCAGGAAAGCAAGAGCCATCACATCGCAGTTGGGAGCGCCTAATACTGCCACCGGTCTGACACCTTTGCTTTTAATGGTTACGTTCTCCTTTACGGGAAGAAAGAACTTTTTCAGGGGAGTGACCGGCTTGGGTTTGTTGTAAATGATGGCGGGGATCGTGTCTGGATCAAGCAAGTGATAATCACTGAACAAGCCATTTTCTACCGGGGCATAAAGGTCAAAAGATGATAGCAGCCGGATTAGGCGCTCATCCCATTCTGGCTTCGGGATTTGGATCCTTTTCATTTTATGTGAAAAAAATAACTATAAAAATATGTGCGGACCCAATATCAGTCAAGGTGTTTTAATGGCAAACTTGCTGTGAAACATATAACAGAATTTATAAAGCACAGAATAACAGGTATATAGAAAAATTTGAAATCTTATGTTTTTTCCTGATCTTGTAGGCTGATCAATGGCGAACAATTATTTAATGTGAAAAAAAACACAAAATGTCCCTTACGAAAGAGCTTAAAGAGGATTCTTTTGTACAGGGGTAGCTTACTCAGATTGCAGGCCCTGGGCGTAAAACGGGTTTATTCTTATACCCTTGGAAAGGAAACCGGGGTTTCGGCCGAACAGGTGCGTAAGGATTTTTCTGAATACTCTATCAAGGGCAATCAGAGAGGGGGTTATCACGTGGATCAGCTAATCCATGAGATGGAAGAAATTTTCTACAGCAAGGGCAGTCAGAATATCATAGTAATGGGACGGGGTAATATCGGCGCCTCACTGGCCAACTATAGCAACTTCATCCATCGGCAGATCAATATCGTGGCTACCTTTGATATTGATCCCTCCAAGCAGCGGATCCGTTCAGATATCCCGGTCTATACCATGGAGAGGCTGAAAGAGATCATTGACAGGTTTTCTGTACGTACAGCCATCATTGCTGTACCGGAACAGGCGGCCCAGATGGTCTGTGATCAACTGACCGAATATGGGGTAATGGGAATCATCAACTTTGCTCCGGTAATTCTGAAAGTCTCAGATGATATCATTGTGAACAATCTGAATTTAAGCGATGAGATTGAAAGTGTGATCTATTGTGTTTCACACCAGGTATAGCCTGGGAAAGATCATACGGGCTCTCTTAGGCTAAAAGCACTGCGTGGATTCTCAATCAATAAAAGCTCCAGATCTTTCCCGGAAAAACCCCTGGATTGCAGGGCAGGAAGCAATTCTGTAAAAATACCCGTAAATCCCCGGAACTCGCCTCCTCCAGGCTCCTCGGGCTTAAACCAGCCGGCATCGTGTGATATCAGAATGCGGTGGAGACATCCAGCTGCTTTCAGGTCAATTATTCTTTCAGCATACCATTGAACGTCATATTCTGATCCGGGCGTGCGCTTCAAATTCACATTGTCCAGGGAAATCCAGCAACCCATCTTGGCGGCTTTTATATTTCCTTCCAGACTTCCCCCCTGGGCATGCACCCAGATAAAACAGGAAGGATCGATGTCGTGCCTTTGTAAAACGGCAAGCTGTGCAAATGCGGGGGCATCCGGTCCCGTATGAGATGCAATGACCATTCCGGTCTGTTTTTGCGTCAACGCTGCTGCCGTAATTATTTTGTGGTGAATATCTGAAAGGGTATCGCGTCCATCCACTGCAATCTTTATAAATCCAGGGCGGACACCGCTTCCTTCAATTCCATCTTCAAATTCGCCCACCCATAATTCCGAAACTTCTTCTGCGCTTAAGCGGAAGAAGTGTTCAGGAACAAAGCGATTGTCATGTGCTCCGTAATAACCGGTATTGGTCAGCAGGTGCAGGCCTGTCTGTCGTGACAGGTTTTCCAGAAGCCAGGGATCGCGTCCCAGGAAGGCAGGGGTACACTCCATAAAGGTGGTGACCTCGTGTCCCTGAATTTCCTTCAGGTAAGGCAGGACTTTCTGCACCACTTCCAGCTTGTCCCACCGGTGATAGCCGGTGCTGTCAGCTCCTATGAAATCGACCAGTACATGTTCGTGAGAAAGGCAAAGGCCCATCTCAGAGGCCGGGACCGGTCCCAATACCGTCATGATGCTTTTTTCGGTTTTTTGCTGACAAGCCATGAGAAGCCCCGCGGACAGTGCGATAACTAAATACAGATGTTTTTTCATACCATAAATATAAAAACTATGCCCAAACCCAGGCCGGGAAAGTGGCGAGTCCCCCGTATAGAACCACATCAAAAACAGCATGGGCCAGCATGGGAGGAAGGCTGCTTCGGGACAGTTCTTTCAGGCTTCCGATGAGCAATCCCCCCAAAAAAGTCCATAAAACCAGGTAAAAGAAATCGAACTGTAGCGGAATGGTAAGGCTTAAAATCACCAGGAGCTTATAGCAGGTATGCACTGCAGATGCATAAATAACGGAAAAAACCCTGCCTATGACTCGCAGATGTCCCTGCACATATCCCCTGAAAATCAGTTCTTCCATAGCTCCCACCAGGGGAGCTACCAGGGCAACTCCGCTTATTATGGAAGGGAAAATGGAGATATCAAAGCTATTGCGGCTGAGCATGCCCAGAAGAAGGCCCAGGCCGGCGGCGGGAAGGCAATATAAGAGTGTTTTTTTTCGGATGATATCCAGTCCAAAAGTCTCCAGCGGCCTCTGCTTCAAGGTGCTATAAACAATTACAAAGGCAGTACCGGTGAGCCCAAAAAGGGCAAGCAGTTTTACCGGAAAGCCCTGATGAATGCTTGAAGCAAAAAGCAGAATTCCAATTACTGCCAGAGAAACATCCCTGATCTTTGCAGGATGCTGCCTGATTCTTAATGCCAGGTTCTGCTCACTCAGCGGCACTCGAGCGGATTTTTTGGCGGAAGATAAACCGGAAGATAAGGATCATTGGTAAGAGAAGTAAGAGCCATCCCGAGCCCAGGCACAGACCGCTTCCCGGTACTACTTTTGTGTCCGGCAGCGAAGATCTTAAATCATTGATATAATCCGAATTATCATCAAACAAGTCGTCTGATACTATAAGAAGTTCAAGTTGCTTAAGTGAGTTCAGGCCGCCTAACTGCTCTTCTTCCAGATCGAGGGCCAGGATGTTTAGATGTGTCAGCGAATGGAGCGGATCGAGCGTTGTGATTTCTGTGCAGCCGATTAATTCGACAAATTCCACCTGATTCAAGGTAGAGCTCAAAGTTTGAAAGTCCTTTTGAGAAGTATTGTTTGGAAAAGAAATCCAGCGCAGCGTTTCAAGCTCCTGAAGAATATCCACCCTGTTCAGTTTCTCACAATCCGTTAAGTTAAGACGGCATAGTTCCGGCAAACTCAGGATCGGATCCACACTCTCAAGATTGGTGCAACTGATCAGATTTAAAGAGTGTAAGGATTCGGGCAACTCGATGTTCTTCAGAGAAGCCATGTCCGATTCGGCCAGGGTAAGATTCTGCAGATTTTTCATGGAAGACAAGGGAAGCAATTCTCCTGCTTTGGCATCCCATCCCGAAAGAATCAGAGACTCCAGGTCCCCGCAACATTGAGCAGCTCTTGCCAAAGTATTTGTATACTCCTGAATCCACAGCAACTCGAGACCCTCCATGGCATAATCGCTGCCCGGGGAAGGAAGCTGACGGGGATCTTCCAGTATCAGAAACTCAGGCTGATATTTACTTAGCCATTCTCTCAAGTCGTCGGACCCGGGTCCCAGTTCCAGAACAAGACCCATTCCCTGCATCTGTGATTCATGTTCTTCCAGCAGAGGAATCAGATCGTGTATCAGAGATTCATCGAGATTCAAGGTGGACAACTGGGACATCTCCATCCTGCTTAAATCTTTAAATTTTGCAGGGATGGACTTTCCCGTCAGTTCCATGTAGTTTAACTTATCATTCAGGTAAACAGAAACAAGACCCACAGTATCAAATAAAACACTCAGATTATGACCATCCCTGGGATGATATCTGTAATAGAATTCCTCATCCCCCCAAAGCATATATAACAAATCGCCTTTGGAGGCAGCCAGAGTGAGTTCGTTTTCTCCTTCTGTTTCGTAGGAGGATCCAAATGTACCAAAGGAGGAGGTGATGTTGCATGCCCACTCGACCCCTTCGATATGAAGAACATGAATCTCTCTGGGGGATGAACGGTCGCAGCTGGAAAAGACTCCCAGCAGATAAATACTGACTGGAAGAATGAAACGATGAAAGCTATGCATGATCAGGATTTTTAATACACTGATCCTACAAGTTATGACTCTTTAAAGGCAGAGTCAAGTATTATTCATATTTCAGAGTGTCTGCCGGATTCATCCTGGAGGCTCTCAGAGCATGGTAGGAGGTAATACTGATGGTAATTAGAACGGTGACCAGGGCAGAGATCACGAACAGGTACCATTGCACATCTATGTGCCTGCTGAAGCTTTCCAGCCAGCGGTTGATCCCAAACCAGGCAATGGGCCAGCTGATAAGATTGGCCACCATAATCAACCATAGAAATTCCTTGGAAAGCAGAGTATTCACCTGGGAGATGGTGGCACCATGTACCCTTCGGACACTGATCTCTTTGGTCTTTCGTTCTACCATAAAAGAGGTCAGTCCAATCAGGCCCAGACAGGCAATAATAATGGCCAGTATGGTAAGAAGGATGGAAAGTTTGGAAAAGCTGTCCTCATCTTTGTATAGGGCATTGAGCTCCTCATCGAGGAAAGAATATTCAAAGGGACGGGTGGGTGCAAAATCGTTCCAGACAACACCCATGTATTTCAGGACTCCTGCATAGTCCTGTGTATTGACCTTTACGGCCATGTAACGTGTAAGTCCGGCTGCAGCTCTGGGATGTTCCAGCATATCCAGGACAAAGTTTCCAGCAGGTTTGTGGAGCGATACCGCATTAAAATCACCGAATACCCCTATCACCCGCTCATTTCCGTCGGAGCGAATTGCTTTTCCTATGGCCTCTTCGTTGGTCCAGCCCAGGTGCTTCACCATACTTTCGTTGATCATGATTGCCTCGGAGGTGTCGGACGGAAAATCACGTGAAAAAGCCCTTCCCTGCACTACGGGTATGTTGAAGGTTTCGATAAAGTCATACCTCACCAGAAAAGCCGGATACCAGAAAGGCTGATCGTCAAACATTCCTTCAATCACAAAGGATCGGGTATTGTGGTTGGCACCAAGAATGTCTTCCATACCGGTAACCGAAACAATGTCTTCATGCTTCTTGAGCTCCTGGGCGAAGGTTTCAAAATGAAGGGCCAGGTTGAATTTGGTAGGAAGTAAAATGACCTGATCACGATCAAAGCCCAGGTCGGCCTTTTTCAAATAATTCAACTGAGAAAATGCAGATATGGTACCAATGATCAATGCGACTGAAATCAGGAATTGAACCACCACCAGAATTTTACGGGCCAGACCTCGTCCCGCCCCTCCAGTCAAGCTGTCTTTCAGGTGACTGGTGTCCAGGCGTGAAAGAAAAAAGGCCGGGTAAGATCCTGAGAGCAGACCTACTGCAAACAAGACCACAAGACCCACAAGCAGACTCAGGGGTCGCACCACAATTCCGGCATCTATGCTCTTGCCGGTGAAATTATTGAAGGATGGCAGCAGAACCTCGACCAGAATGGCCGCCAGGAGGAGGGCAAAAAACGTAAGCACCAGCGATTCTCCCAAAAACTGGGCCCTCAATTGGCCCCTTCTGGCGCCAGCCACTTTTTTCATCCCGATTTCCCTCCCCCTTCCGGCAGAACTTGCCGTGGCCAGGTTCATAAAGTTGATGCATGCCAGAATCAGTACAAAAACGCCTATGATGGCCAGTATCTTTATGTAAGTGAGATTACCGTTTGGATGCATTTCATACTCGTGGTGAGAATTCAGGTGTATGTCGGTGAGCGCCTGAAGATAGAGGGAGATCTCCTGGTCCTGAAAATCTGCGTATTGATTGAGATAGAAATCGGGAAACCGGGCCTCCAGCTGCTCCTTGCTTACCTGGTCGTGAAGTTCTACGTAAGTCCAACAGGGATTCCAGATCCAGGTTTCAGGCATCTGGCCGTTTCTCATGGCCCTGTAGGTGGACATGGATCCCAGGATGTCGATCTTAAAATGGGACTGGGAAGGCAGGTCTTTCATGATGCCCACCACTTCTACCTGTCCCTGCTCTTCAATGAACAGGGATTTCCCTACTGCAGGTTCATCCCCGAAGTATCTTTCTGCTGTGCTTTCCGAAAGCACCACGGTATTTGGTTCATCCAGAACAGTTGAAGGATCGCCTTCAAGCAAAGGAAAATTGAACATTTCAAACACAGTGGAGTCGGCCAGATAAAACCACTCTTCATTATATTTTATCACTTCGGTACTGTCTTTCCGATATTCAAAGAGCAGCTCAGATACCTGGAAATCAAAAAAACGAACCACAGTTTTCACCATGTCCGGATAGTCTTCTGCCAGGGCCGGCCCAAAAGGAAAGGAAAGTGTGGCAGCATCTTCGTTAATATCGTTGGAATTGTACAGACGATTGATTCTGTAGATCTGCTGGTGATTTTCGTGAAAGCGGTCGTACTTTAGTTCATCGGTGACATAGATCAGGATAAACAGGAAACTGGATATCCCAATGGCCAGGCCTATGATGTTTAATAGGGAATAATTGAAATGCTTCAGGATATTCCTGACCGAAATGGTAAGTAAATGTCGGAGCATGGAGTCATTTTATGGTGAATATGGCACTCCAAACTATGCAAATGCCTTACCAATGAGCATAAAAGACAGAAAAACAGGCAATTACTTAATGATCAATGTCTGATTCACTTTTTTGAAATGCCCTTAAACGAACAAGAGCTGTACGGAAACGCACAATTTGTGTTCCCTATTCAGCAGCGTATCCCAGGTATCCTCCGGTAATCCTGGTAAGGGCTGCCTGGGATCCGATCAGGTTATAGACTGCCCTCAGGCGTTGAAAACTTACATTCAGGTAGATCAGCTGAATATCCCGGTAGTTAAATGAGTTAATTACCCCGCTTCGGTATTTTTCTTCGGAAATGGACAGATTCAGTTCTGCTGCTTCCAGGTTCTCATTGGCCACATTCAGCAACTCCCGGCGTACCTCGTGAAAATCGTAGAGGTTAAACAATTCATTGGTCAGAGAATGGTCCATCTTCTGAATTTCCACCTGGGCAATATCTTCGTTGATTTTGGCAATTTCGACCCCCCGTTTTCGAACCCCGGCACTATAGATATCAAAGGAAAGGCGGACATTCCCAAAGGGTGTAAGTGTGGAGGAGTTCACGGTTTGTGACCCACCGGAGTAGGCCCAGGTATGGCCATAATCCATTCTGGCACCCAGTGAGACAGAGGGATAGTAGTTCGACTGTTGTAAACCGGTTTCATTTTCTTTAAGCAGTAAATTGGTATACTGGTTCTTCAGGGACTGGTTATCGGCTTTCATTTTGGCCAGCAGATCGGCCAGCACAAATTCTGAACCATCTGCTTCAAAAATTTCCGTAAACTCCCAGGTTTTCGAAGGCTCCACCCCCATCATAAAATTGAGGTTGCGGACGGCTCCCCGGACCAGCATCTCCTGGTTGAGGTGATTGGCCTTATCGGTGAGGTAGACATTCTGGGCCTGCAGTACATTATAAGTGACAGAACCTCCCAACGATTGCTTTTTCAGCTCATACTGGTAGCGGTCGTTTGAAAGGGTTTTAATGGTTTCCAGTACTTTGAGCTCTTCCTTAAGAAGTAAGACGTTGTAATATCCCAAAACAATATCCTCTATGGTTGATTCCACCTGAATGGCAAAAACGCCCGAGCTCAGATCCTCCAGATTTTCCAGTTTGCTTTTGGTGATATTTACCCTGAATCCGTCAAACAGTATCCAATTGAGCCCCACACCTGCCGAAAGCCGGTTGGTATAGACAGAGCTGTTTAGTTCGTAATTGTTGTTGTCGGAAGCATCGAAGCCAATGGTGGGATAGCGTCCGGCTGTACCCCAGTTGTTATTGATTTTTGCCACTTCCAGGTCGGCCCGTGAAATTACCAGTCCGTAGTTATTTTCCAGGGCCTGTTCCAGCGCTGAACTTAAGCTTAGGGCCCCATCCTGCGCCACAGTACCTGAAACTAAAAGGAGGCTCAGGCCAAGGCAACTAAGATTTTTCTTTATACTCATGATTCATTTTCTTCAAGGGTGGGCTTAAATTTGCCACGGTTCTTTTCAAATCTTCTCTTGCGGTTTTCCTGAACCATAGCGGTTTCTACTTCTTCGCGGCTCGGTTTCACACCGGTCCAGAAATATTTCAGATATACCCGGGCATCGTTCAGCAGCATAATTAGCACGGGGAAAAAGATCAGGATGAAAATGGTTCCCAGAAATACACCGTAAGCCAGACTGATGGCCATGGGGATCAGGAATTGTGCCTGTACGCTTTTCTCAAACAGCATGGGGAAAAGACCGATGGTGGTGGTCAGGGAGGTAAGAATGATAGGCCTGAGCCTGATTTTACCTGCTTCCTTAACGGCGTCTTTCACCTTCCAGCCCTCCACGATCAAACCGTCATACTTGGCATAAAAGACAATGGCATCGTTTATGATTACTCCGGTAAGTGCAACTGCACCCCAGAGACTCATGATAGAAAGGGGTTGTCCGTGTAAACCATGTCCCCATGCCACACCCAGCAGGGAAATGGGAATCATCATAATGATGATAAGAGCTTTGGGAACGCTGCGGAAATGGAGGACCAGAAGCATCAGGATGATGGCAAAGGCCACCAGGTAGTATTGGCCGGCTTTGCCCATGGCCTCCTGAGAGTATCTCTGTTGTCCCTGGTAGATATAACGTATACCTGCAAACTGCGCTTCCAGCTCGGGCATGATTTCCAGCTCCACCTGTTCTAGTATATCAGGTACAGATGCCAGGGGATCGACTGTTTCAGCCTCCACCCTGATCTCACGGGATCCATTAAAGCGGTTAATGGCCACAGGACCCCGCTCCATGTGGTAGTCGGCCAGCTCAGACAGGGGATAGGTTCCCTGGGGAGTTTTGATCTTCATATTCTCCATCTGGCCCAGGGTGGTCCGGTCCGATTTGGGATAGCGAACCCAGACCCTGAGTTCATCGCGTCCAACCTGCAGGCGTTGGGCCTGTGCCCCGTAAAATCCCTGACGGACCTGTGAGGCAATGGAAGCTTCATCCAGACCCAGAAAATAGGCTTTCGGTTTCAGATCCAGCCGAATCTCCTGCTTTCCCAGGGCAATATTTTCATTCACATCCTTTAACTGGGGCATCTCGTTGAGCCGGTCAATCATAAATTCTTTGGCTTCTTCCAGCTCTTCCAGGTTCTTGGACATTAAACCAATGGAAACGGGTGAGCCCCAACGGTTTCTGCCGCCCACGGTAAACTTGCTGGCTTCAGGGAGCTTTCCGATTTTCCGGCTTACCCGGGTGGATATGTCCCTTCCGGAAATATCATATCCTTCCAGGTCGATGGGATATACGTTGATGCTTCCGGCATGCGCTCCACGCTCCTGGCCGCTAAAGCCAGATCCCAGCCGTTTACTGGTTCGTTCAATGATGGGCACTTCCAGTCCCAGTTCCTCGGTGATCTCATCACTGACCTCCCAAATGGCCTTTTCAAACTGATCCAGGTACTGCAGGGTTTGTTTTTCTCCATCCCCCGGAGTGAAAGCTACGTTTAAGGTGAAGCTATCGAAATCGACCATGGGAAAGAAAGTGTTCCGGATATGCCCTCCCATAAACAGACCTGCTGTGATCAGCACCAGTGCAATTGGAAAGGTAGAAGCCACATAGCGCCATTTAACCAACCAGTTCAGGAAGTAATGATATACGCGATCGCGCATCCAGACAATGAAACCTTCGAAGTATTTGGCCAGACCGCGTTTTTTGGCTTCCAGCTTTTTACGGTTCAGGACCCAGTCGCTACCCAGGTGCGCAGGCAGGATCAAAAAGGCTTCTACGAGAGAGAAAGCAAGAGAGGCAATCACAACCACGGCCACATGCAGCATCATCTCCATACGGGTTCCGGCCAGGAAAA